>Ga0272441_10000473_pt1 | contig 92151 bp, 76 predicted proteins | sample SSMProp6N_FD_193582 | JGI IMG/M metagenome (GOLD analysis project Ga0272441, IMG submission 193582) | Marine sediment archaeal communities from Little Sippewissett salt marsh, Falmouth, MA, United States - SSM-Prop-6N | ecosystem: Environmental > Aquatic > Marine > Wetlands > Sediment ... | reverse complement strand
CCAACGATAGAACTGCTGTCGCCGGAAGATAAAGCGGAAAATGTGGAAACAGATAAAAAACTTGAATGGAACGGGACTCCCGGAACAGTTGGGGATACGCTGATATATCATGTATATGTAGCCCATAGTCTGACAGAACTGGATAAGGTGCAGCCTGTTATAACTATGGAAAGTGAATACCTGCCCACAGGAGGATGGGGATATTCGAGTGATTATTACTGGAAGGTCATAGTGTATGAAGGTGAAAAATCTGCAGCCAGTGATGTCTGGGAATTTTCAACTGAGGTACTGCCGCCTGGATATCCTGAGATTGCGTTGACTTATCCGGAAGATGGATCGGAAAATGTGAGAATTGATGTGACTTTCACCTGGAATGCGACGCCTTCTCAAAGTATATCTCAGAATAGAAGTGATATTCTGAAATATGAGTTTTATCTGTATGAATCAGAGCAGACTATACCGGTTGTTACAATGGTTTCTGAAAAGAAATTCAAACCTACGGCTAATCTGAAAGAAAATACCGACTATCGATGGAAAGTCAGGGTGATTGAAGGAATAAAATTCACAGACAGCAAAACCAGAAGCTTTTCAACCGGATCCGGATTGGATTTTGAGGTAAGCATTCAATCTCCACAGAATGGAGAGCGGGATGTTTCCTTGTCTGAACAACTGACATGGAATGCAACCAAGAGTTCTTTAGTTGTTTCCGAACCTTATTATCTGATATATGTTGCCGAAGACCTGGCCCATCTTAATTATGTGACTCCAATAAGAACAGACGATAAATTCCTGAACCCACCAGATGGTATCTGGAAGGAAAAAACTGAGTATTTCTGGAAAATAGAAGGACATAACGGTGATTACATGGCATTTGACGGTCCTGCGTCTTTCACCACTGCAGAGAAAGTTGATCCGGTTCCGCAGATAGAAGTGACTCATCCACAATTCGAAGAACAGGATGTGGATCTTTATGAAGAGTTGAAATGGGATCTGGTTAATGGAACCCAATCAGCCGGCTATTCAATTCGCCAGTCATATGTTTTCAACATCTACATATCCAAGACTGAAAGTGATATATATCATTCACCCCCTTCAACAACTCTGACTGATAAATACGAATATTTGCCCATTAACGGCTGGGATGAATCATCAGAATATTTTTACAGAATACAGCTTCAGTCAAATCCCGAATGTGAGGACGCTACCGGAAGTTTCAACACGAGGGGCACGATATATGATTATCCTGAAATACAATTGATTTCACCGGTCAACGGTGCCACAGATGTGTCGCTCAATGCAAATCTTACATGGAATGCCACGGAATCCGTTTCGAGAAATTCATTGAGAAACGGGGACAGGCTTGAATACATCGTGAAGGTTGCTGATACCGTTTCTGATCTGAATAACGCTTCACTTACGATATTTGCCACCACTTCTTCTATGAGTTACTCGCCATTAATCCCATGGAAGCCATATTCAAGTTATGTATGGGAAGTCGAAGTTGATTATTACGTTGGTGAGGACGTTGTGGCAACAAATTCTGCAGGCCCGTATACGTTTAACACCACGGGACTTCCACCCTCGGAATTTAATCCCATTCCGAAATATCCTGCGGCAAATCAAAATGATGTTTCTATATTCCCAGAACTTGATTGGGAAATAGTTAATTCAGTCGGTACTTCAACACCGACATATTATGAAATATTCCTGGCGACCAATCCCGATCCAACATTGACGGTTTCTGTCGCCACAACAACTTTTACTTCCTACATTCCCGACGAACTCAGCACGGGCACTGTTTATTACTGGAAAGTTCTCGGGATTAATGACAATGGTGTAAGTATTTCGCCTACCTGGAGTTTTACCACTCAGGTTCAGAAAAATTCATATACATCCGCTGTTGAAGTTTCAGGGAACAGGCTTTATGCGGCACAAGGAGAAAGAGGGCTGGCAATTTACGATATTCCGACAGACGATGCAAGTCCACTTACAGAACTCAACGTACTGAATCCTGGATATCCGGTTTTTGGCGTATCGAAATACGACGATATTCTGTACGTGAGTCTGGGCCAGGAAGGAGTTAAAATAATTAATGTGGCTGATGTTTACAATCCGGTTGAATTATCTGAATTTGACGTATCGGGATTTGCGCTTCAAACCGTTAAAAAAGACGATCATCTGATCACAGCAGATGGATTCAACGGTATTATCACCGATGTTAGCAATATTAATTCCCCGTCATTTGTGAATTATCTGGATCCTTCTCATGAAGCTTCGGGAAGTGTGATGGATATATCCATGGATAATAATTTTGCATTGGTTGCTGACGGGTCTGTAGGGTTGACGATTTTTGACATAAGTGAAATTTCAACTCCTGTGAATCATAAAAATATAAATTTCTTCTCCGCCACGAACGTAAACACACTTGGTGTTTCATATAAAGAGAATTATATTTACTGTATCAGTGCTTCTCATAACGACGATAATTCGGTAACGACAGACCCAAACTACGGATTGAATGTAGTTGATTTTTCAGATACTGATAATCCGACTCCTGAAGCCACCTTGAACACGTCGGGATTTGCCAGGGATATATTTGTCGAAGGTGATTATGCTTATATAGCTGATGGAAATAACGGACTTTCAATAATAAATATCTCTGATCCGAAAAATCCCGCAGAAGTGAAGTCTGTATACGGTGGTAGCGGTGAATACAACAATGTAAAAATTATTGGAAATAAAGCGTATGTCGCTGCCGGTTCCGGTGGAGTTGTTGTATTTGATATAAGTGACAAGAACAATCCGGTAAAAATTCATTAATTTAAAATACGATTCGGGAGGAATGATGATGTTAAAGAAGAAAATGTTTTCACTGATTCTTGTCTCCATTCTTGTTTTACTTTCTCTGGCGAGCTGTATAAACACACCTGTTATTCCATTCGTCATTGAATTTTTAAGGGTTCAGGGGATAAATATAACCCAGCAGGGAGAGATTATAACTGTTGGAATAGGCAATACCGATGTGGAATTTAACGCAAAGGTAAATGCAGAGTATTTGAAAAATACATCGATAAAAGTATGGGCTGGACTTGAAGAACCCGTTCAACTCGTTGCCGAATCGGCAGATCTTTCAAATCCTGCATTTTGGCTTAACGTTGAACCGGGGGAGTATTCGGTCAGGGTACAGATTACCGGGCCGAATTCCAAAGAAGCCAATTATTATTTTGTGGTAAAAATCGAAACACATCTTGCACTCAAGAAACTTGCAGTTAACGATAAAACTGTAAGGACGGACAGTACTACCATAGAGATTAATCCCGGTGAAACCTTTGTTTTTGCTGAGTATAATGACACGAGCGCAGAGGTGGATATCACAGTCGGAAATCAGAAATTCACAAATCCATGTACTTTTACCGCTTATCCTAAGACTGATTATGAAATGGTGATAAAAGCTTCCAACAGCGATGAGGCAACGGAAAATAAGTATCTGCTTAAAACCAGGCAGTCAAATCTGGATATTGTAGATGTACTCGTCGATGGTATTTACGTCACAAAAGATAAAAACACGGTAAATGTGAATGAAGGGCAGACAAACGTTTTTGCAGAAGCGAATGATGAAAGTGCGGAGTTTGAATTTGAACTGAATGGAACATTACTGTCATCACCGCGCGGCGGCAATTTTCAATTTATAGCCGAATCGAATAAAAAATACACCTTGAAAATCAAGGCAACAAAAGATGTAACTACAGTGGAAAGAGTTGTGAATATAAACGTGTTGCAGGGTATATCTTCCCGTGTCAGTTACGACTCGGTAATAAAAATAGGGGAAAAAACCAGTCCTGAAACTTTTGATTTCATTGTGAATTCAGAAAATGTTGATTTTGTAGAAGCGTGGCTGGAATTTCCTCAGGGACATCCGAACAGTAACCCGAACATGAAAAAAATCGGTGAAGCCGATGTTTCTGTGACTGATGAAGCTGTTTTCAATATAAACCCACTCAATCCCGGTTTTATGGCAGGAATTCCAGGTCATTATCTTTTATGGGCAAAAACAGTTGAGGACCAGACTTTCCATACTTCTTCAGCTGTCAATTTATATGCAGCCTCCATGAATTTAAAACTTCAGGATGTGGGATATCCTGATGATGAGATTTACACCACCGAAGAATATCACAGGTTCAAAATAGAAGGGGAACTTTTCCCGGGCCTCAAAGCCAGGACGGCATTATGGGAACTTACATTGCTGGGTCCGGATGGCAATCCGGTGTCTCCTGTTCCTTATACGAATTCCGTAACAAGCGGGGAAATAAATGAGTCGAAAGAAGGCACTCTCACAACGTATATACCAACTCAAAAGGAATTTCCAATGTACAGGCTATCTGAAAATGGATTGTATACGGCTATTCTCTCGGCAACATGTGAATTCGGTCAGCTGAATTTCAACAAAGATGTAAAAGTCTTAATACACTATTCTGGTAATGATCCTCTTAAAATAGACAATCTTCTGGTAAATGGAATAGAAATTCCCGAAGGTACCGAATCAATAGAAATAAAACCAGGCAGCACCGACATATTTGCCGATACGAATTATTCAAATTCTGAAATATCCATCAATGTTGAAAATTACAATGGAATGTCACAACGTACGGCATCGGCATACAAGACTTTTGAAGCACAGATAGGCAATCAGTACGAAGTTACTGTAACTGCGACGAAAAACACCCAGAATGTCATCAGAAAAGTCATACTTAATGCCAAGAATGGCATAAGTATGAATGTAAGCAGCGCCAAAGCCATTATAGTTGATGATTCACAGCAGATTATTTATCCCGAATCTGTAAATCTGTCATTGTATTCAGCCGATCCCGGTACAGTTCAGGTATATCTGAAACTTCCTCAGGGGCATCCGAAAGGCCAGGGTATAGTAGGGCCGGTTTACGAGTACAATTTTGCAGCAGCGGATGATTATGCAACTTTCAACGTTGATGTATTCGATCAGAATTATATAGATTCATTTGATGGGGATTACGAGTATTATGCGAAGGCGTTAGGTGCAGATTTTTCAGCTTCGGATACTTTATCGGTGATGACTGCAGAAGTAACTGCAGAACTTACGGATTCAACCTATATTGAACTTACATCAAGGGGAACAGATACTTATCATCAGTTTACGGTAAACGGCACTGTTTTCCCGGGTACGCTAACCGAATCCACTTCCTGGGACATTAAAGTGCTCGATCCGCTCGGAAACGATACACAATTCCTGCCAAATTCAGGTCCTGTAACCGGAAAGGCCGATCAGACAAAACCGGGAACTTTGACAACACATATTGAGGAAAATACCAGAACCGCACTTATAAAGATGTCTGAAAGTGGTACTTATACCGCAATTTTAACTGTGAACGGTTCGTTTGACGATGACACGTTTAAAGAAGCACAGGCAATCAACGAGTTCTTCTACGAATCTGCACCTGACCTTGCTTTTGAAGAGGTTTTTGTGAGCGGAGTGTTACTGAAAGATACCGATGAAGGAACAGAGCTTGTTTTTGAGCCGGGTAAAGTCAGTATTTATGCGGCGGCAAACTACAATGATGCGGATATCACTATGAATTTACAGGAAGAACAACTCGCCTCGCCGGGGTATGGGAATGTTTCCAGGGGAAAGATGTTCGAATTCGATGGTATTGCCGGTAAGAGGTATAAAATTACTCTGACGGCTAAAAAAGGTGTAACGACACGTGAATATGTTTTCTATGTCAAAATACCCAGAGAAATAAACATGAATTTCAACGATGACGATGTGGTGCTGCTTGGGAATCCTAAAACTCAGCCGGAAAACGTGACATTGACCCTGAATGCTGCAGATTATCCCAACAAGATAGTGGAAATATGGATTCTGCCACCAGAAGACAATCCAAATTATTCTCTTGGCAGAAGAAAGTATTTTGAAATAGCACTTAACGCAACGGGGAATGCGACATTGATTCTTGATATGTATGCCAATCCGTTTGTGGGTGTGGAAGGAAAATATGATTTCTATACAAAAGTGTTAGGAGAAGCGGATTTCCAGTCCTCAAAAATTCTAAGCCTTCATTTACCCTGGATAGCTGCAACCATTTCAGATGAGGGAGGTAATCCTGATACCGAGTATTCTAGTGAGGCGTATCACAGATTCAGGGTCGATGCAAAAGTATTTCCGGGTGTATTGGCAAAAGACTGTACCTGGAAAGTTGAAGTTGCAGGTGAAAATGGTGGACAGGCTGAAATAGTTCCGCTTGGTGGTGGAGAATTATCAGGGAAAGTTGATACCACTATGGAAGGTACGCTGACTCTTAAAACTGCTACAGGGCTTGAAACAGCTTTACTGCGCCTTTCACAGACGGACACATACACTGCTTCCCTGACTGTTGAAGGTGTTTTCAACGAAAATGATAAATTCACTTTTGTGGATACGATGAAAATTTATTACGAAGATGAACCCCCTCAGGGTACTTTAACGATACTCAGCCCGCAGAATACAGCTCAGCCATCGGCTTCGCTGAAGGAAAGACAGTCAGATGAAACAAATGTGCGTGGAGTCAACATAAATGAGAATCTGGTTTTACTTCTGGAAGCACATGATCAGCTGGTACTTGGTGATATAACCTGCAATGTTGAAAAAGGAACGGTGCAGAGCGAAGAAATATACAAATCGCCAGATGAAACCACTTACAGGGCAACTATAACCTATGCATTTTCAAATATCGACGGTGCGACTATCACAATTGATGTGAACATAAAAGACAAAGCGGGGCTTGAAAAAAATATCAGTAAAGATGTATTCGTGGATGTCGTTGCTCCAAGGGTAACACAGGATCCGGGGTCTGTATTGTTTTTAAATCTTACCCCGAATGCCACCGAAATTGATTTCATAACCGATTTTAAAATAAAAGAGGCAACTCTGACTATATCCGATCCCGACTCTCTTTTACAGAGTTACGAAGCGACAATTGTCAGAATCGATGATTCCAATTACACGGTATATGCCACTTTTACTGCAAAAACTGGGGTTGCCGAAGGGAATATTGTTAAAAGTGTAATCGCAACGGATACATCGGATAACTGTACTAAAAAGGATTATCTGCTGAAAGTCGATACCAAAGGGCCTGAACCTATAACTCCGATAACAGGTATGATAGTTTTCGGAGAAGGTGAGGATTACATCACCCTTCCATTCCACGAACAGATACTTCAGGAAACACTTGTGGCAACTCTGACGATTGGAAATCTGAAATACTCGATTGATAATCTGAAAACGACTTATATACCCGGATCACCTTTTATATACAGGACTTATTACAACTGTGATCTGACAACCAACCCTCAGCCGACTATCGACATATTCGTGAAAGATCTCTATCAGAACAGCAGTTATAACACAGGTTTACCGGTTAACGTGCAGACTAATTCTTCTCCCGGAAGGTGAGGTTTATGACAGGAGTAGCGTCATATGTTCAGTAAAATAATATCTCTCGTATTTTTTATACTAATCAGTTTTTTAATGGTGTCGTGTTATTTGCCGCCGAATGAATTTGTAGATGAGAATCCCGGAATAGTTTCCAAATACTCCATTGAAGATTTGAAGAACGGGGCTTTCAAAGGCGGTGGGATAATAAATTCAGATGATTATCCAGGTACGGATCAGTTAGTAGAGGGAATGGAAATTCCATTCAGATTGAGTGCCATACCGACTAACGCCAGAAGAAGCAGAAGTGAATACGATGAAAAAGTTAATTACGGATACCTGACGGTAAAAAGCATTTTGAAAAATGCATTGGTGCTGGAATTTGTGTTGCTGGACGATAATGGTATGATTCAGAATTCCGGAAGCGATTTCTATCTTGATATGGAAAATTCCCTCGATATCAACCGTGACGGTATTGAAGACATATGTTATGAATCGTATTCGGGATTTTTAACGAATGCAAGTTTGATGTATTCTTCTGTTTCTGCTGAAAAAAGAATTGATGAAAACGCGAATAACATAAACGGCAGTTATATTTTAAAATTTTCAGATCCCAGAGAGAATGGCAACGGTTGTTCTTTCAGATTACTGGAATCAAATTACGAAGGGGATTCTTATCCATCGGGAATACTCAACATGAATCCGAATGGTGCGCTGGTTGTTAACAGTAGAAACTATACCTTATATGATGAAATAACCCCGACGGCAACACAAGTGGCATACAACACTCAGGGACTTCCCGCATTGGTTAAAGGGGATTTTATTCTCGATATGCAGAATGAGAGGTTCAGAAAAATAATCAACGATCCTGAATACGGAAGTGACTATGTCGTTTTCGAATCCACTGATACTACTATAGATGAGGCCTTTATCGTATTTGACCTTCAATATGATAAACCGGTTACGGTATTTCTCAACGGTGATGAAGTAAACAAATCAAGACTAAACTGGTCGAAGGAGTTCGATAAAACACTGTGGGAAAAAGAAGCTCATACCGCACATGGCACTCTGACACAGACCTTACAGGCCACCGGGAATGTGGCCATAGATGTTACGCTTCATGCGAGTTTTCATGCGGGGATAAAATGGCATTGGTGGCCGCCTCATCCGTCGATAAAGCTCGAATGCAGTGTGGGAATAGATTTTAATTTCGATCATCACTTTTATCTGAATTACAAGGCTGTTTACGATTATTTTAAAAATTGGGAAGATACGCTTTTTGACGAAACGGATACGATAATCGTTGAAGGAGTACCCATAAATTTACGTGCAGTCGGAAAAATTGGTATGGATTTAACAGCACATGCCGAGGCTGATATCTGGACTGGATACAGGCTTAATGGTGGGTTGAGTGCTGGTGTGGGTTATAAACTGGGAGATGGTTTCAACAGTGATTTCAATCACAGTTTGAGTTTTACCAGATATGGACCGGAAGCCAGGGCGAAGGGGACTATTGACCTCAAACCATATTTTGATTTGAAATTGGCACTTGGAGTAGCGTATATAGCCTGGGTGGAAAGCGATACCATACCCTATCTTGAAGGTGTTGTTGAAGGGAATGCTGGGATTTTTCTGGATGATGATTATAAACTCAAACCTGAGGATATGTGGATAGATTTCAACGTTTATGGTGGTCTGGAACAGGATATAACACTCAGATTAGGTTATAAATGGATAAGCGTACATAAAACTTTTGAACTTTACAAACACAGATGGCCGATCTGGGATATAGAGTTCAAATGGCCGCGTGCTCCGGAAGATTTCGGTATTACACCCGAGTACAGAAAGGCAATTTTGAACTGGCGTGATATGTCGAAAGTTGAATCGGGTTATAAAATTTACAAGAAAAAATACCCGGAATCTGATTATAACAATATATATACTACCGGGCCAAATGTACAGCAATACACTTTCAACGGCAATGAAGATGCTGATTTTCAGGTGAAGGCATTTTATCATGTCAAACATCTGGATTTTGATATGTATCAGATACTCGCCCCACAAACGAAGAGCCTGATAGCATGCCCGGAAAGGATGACTGGAATACCGACAAATGGCAATCCTTTTCTGATATGGAACGATATTTCCATAAAAAATAACGGTTATGAAGTGTATATAGAAAAAGATGGCGAATTCGATTTTACACCTGTGGCGACACAGCTTTCGGGAGATTCGACATCACTTTACTACATAATGCCTCAGAATATGGATTCCCAGTTCAAGAGCAGGGCTTATTACATTCCCGAAGGGAAAGGATTTGATGATGCTCTTTATTCCGCATGGAGCAATGTGTATCAATGGCTTGCAATACCGTCAGGACTTGCGGGATTTCCTTATGATGATGGAGAGATACTGCTTAGATGGCAGAACAATTCACATAAAAGTCAGGGATATGAACTGTGGTATCAGAAATACGGGTTACCTGAAACTGTTTTAAGGTTGACAGACCCTTCCACCACTTCTCATGTTATGGAGAAGGAAGGAGGAGAAAGCTGGGATAAGTTCGATGTGCTTTTCAAAATAAGAAATTATATTTACGATACGACACTTGCCACGGATACGTATTCCGGATGGAGTAATTCATTCCAATGGATAGCTGCTCCTTCGGATTTTTCAATTGAAAGAATATACGACAACAACATTCTCACATGGACGGATAATTCACATGTGGAATCCGGATATGAAATCTGGAAATTACTTAACACGGGTCATTCCTATCAAACGGGAAAAACAGGAGAAAACATCGAAAAATATCTGGATAAACCAGACGGTGAATTTGCGAATGAGGAATTTGCATACAAGATAAGAGCATATAAATCGGAAGAAAACGTGACTGGATATTCTGATTGGAGTGACCTTATAATTCATAATTTCAGGGATCCTTCAGAGCTTTCAGGTGTTTTGGATGGAAGCGGGAATCAGATAAAACTGTCCTGGAAAATAAACTCGTATTTTGCAAATAAAACTTATATTTATTCCAGAAAAAACGGTGAAATTGATTTTTCATTCGCAGGTGAAGCCGACGGTAAGGTAAACAATGCGGATATAGTATATACTGCGGGAGATAAGGTGGAAATAATTATCAGGTCAGTTTATCTTGATAAAGATGGGAATAAACAATACTCAGGATATTCAAATGTAGTTAAAATAGGATATTGATTAATGATGTAATACCGATTATAATGAAAAAGAGTGCCTTTTAAAGGCACTCTTGTTTTGGAAGAATTTTATGAAAAGGTTCCCTGTTTTAATGCCAATATATCTGACGCATAAAATTCTTTTTTATTTCTCTGGATTATTTTTTATTTTCAAGCATTTGAACTTTCCACTGCTTTTTTCATTTCATACATCTGTGTCTGAAGAGAAGAGATGTCTCTTTTGAAAAAGGCCATTAAAATGAAAAGGAAAAATGCGCATATGAACCAGAAATACGAAGAAACCTGCATGGCAGCTCCCAATGAACCGAGAGAAATTGACAATACCCCTCCTACGAATTTACCAAAACCGGCACCGAGCGAATCGGTAAGGTTGAAAACTGAGAAAATACGTCCTCTGTCCTGAGGTTTGTTGACGTTTAAAAGCATCATCTTCATATTCGGTCCTGTTACGGAATCGAACAATGCGGCAAAGAAACCTATTGTAGATAATAACACTACTCCACCCATAGATTTGTCCGGCACAACTACAAAAACCATAATGGTTATAACTGCACCAAGTGCTGTTGTTATGCCGCAAAGCATCGGAACGTTATTGGGATTCTTTTTATAAAGCCATTCTCCTATGAATCCACCGGCCACAGCCCCGATTATATTGCCAAGTCCGAACACTATGAAAACCAGTGTGGCTATATTTGCATCCATACCTCTTTCTCTTTTCAGGAATTCTACGAGAAAATAAGGGATTGCCCCCCAGGGTATTGTACCGACAACTCCCTGAAAAAACAGTACGAGATTGGTTTTTACTTTAAAGAGGTTGAAGTAATCGGTCCATTTGATTTTTCCGGGGTAGGAGTATCCTTCCTGTACCAGTTCGCCTATTCCCACTTCCATTGCGCCTCTCTTTGGTTCTTTAAGTATGAAAAATGCAGCAAAACCCAATACTATATTAGGTATTGAAACGATAAGGAATGGTGTTCTCCATCCAGTTGCCCCTCCGACAAAACCACCTATTACCATACCCACTATTGCCCCGAGAGATACCGCAACACCTAATATTGCAGAGACTTTTCCGCGTTTTTCATGGTTGAACATATCTCCGACAATTGAATATGCTATTGGAAAAGAGGCTCCGACACCGATTCCTGTCATTGCCCTCCAGAAAAAAAGCTCTGAAAAAGAACCGGCAAAAGCAGACATCATACAGGGGATTTCTCCGATGAGAATTGAAAATATCAACAATTTTTTTCTGTTGAATTTGTCTGTTAAGAATCCCCAAATTAAACTTATAGCGGCTCCTAAAATGGAAAATACCGATGCCACGACTCCAATCTGTGCATCATCAACACCGAATTCCTTTTCTATTTCTCCGATGTTAGGTGACATGACCATTTGATCCGCGTTTAGAAAAACAAGCAGAATTGTTAAAAAAACTACTATATAGCCTTTTTTCATACTGTACCTCCGAGTAATTGATATAAAACGCAGAATTTAATTTTATTGCTTATAATACCATTTAATTACTTTTTATTACCAGTAATTACAACATGATATTTTCACTCTGTGATATACTTTATAATAATGGGAAAATAAGAGGTGTGAGATGGAACAGAACAAAACGATGTTGATGATCCGTTTTTTAGCCACTCTATTCGTAATTGTATGTTTGTTGTTTTTTTTCCATATGTTTAATGTGCAATCGAATAAAAATCTTGCTGAAAGTTATTCGAATTCATTTACTGAATTTATAAAAATCGATTCCATAGGTGTTTCTACCGGGTACTTTCAATGGACGGATTTTTTGAAAGCAGTGGAAGAAAAAGATGAAGAGTCTTTGACAGCTTGGTTTGAAGAAATATTATCTACTTACAGCCATTTTAAAAAACTCGAAATAGTCGATACCGATTTTAATTCAAATTCTTCAAATGAATGGTATTTCCTGGGAAATGAAGGAGAATCTCTGTATGCTTTTTTCAGGGTATACGACTCAGATACTCTGGATTATCTTCAGGGAAAACTTGTTAAGGCGGAAATAGATTATCTGGCAATACTTGAATCTATAAAAGCCACGGAAAAATTCGATTTCAGTACCGAATCCGGTGAAGATTTTGTATATGGCATAAAATATACCTCGAAAGGATTATCGTATACTGCCTACCAGATTTTAATAGTAATTATTACCGGAATGATAGTATTTATTTTGATTTATATGCATGAACGCAGTTTTTTCGGTAAATTCCGTATGCTTCATCAATTAGACACTCTGGTGTATCTTGCCGATAAACGTTTGAAATATTCCGAAGGACATTCTTTAAACGTTGCCAACCTTTCATTTTTTATAGGGAAAAAAGTTGGTTTGAGTAAAAAAGAATTGGAAAAACTCTACATAGGTGCATATCTTCATGAACTTGGGGTTTTAGCTGTACCCAGTGAAAAAATAGAGAGAATGGTTACACTGGAATCAAATGAATGGGATTATATAAAGATGTATCCCGAATACTCGGAATCGATAATAGATTCTTTTGAGTATTTCAAAGGCTGTGGGAAAATTGCCCGTTCCATAAATGAGAAATGGGATGGAAGCGGGTATCCGGATGGTTTAAATGGCGAAGAAACTAATATTCTGAGCAGGATTGCCGGTGTGGCACATCTGCTTGAAGTGCTTACCAGAAAACGTGTTTACCGGGAAACACCATATGATATTGAAGAAGCAGTTGAAATGCTGGGGAAGATGTCGATTGACCCACATTTGCTGGAAATAGTTGAAAATAACTGTAATGAATTGGAAGAAATAATTAAAAATCAGAAGATAAAATAAATAAGGAAAAGAAGTATTATAATTATCATGAGAGAAGAAAAAAGAACAAATATTATGTAATCTTTTGTTTTTTCTTTTACGATAGAAAAGCTTCCTTTTTCGGATTTTTTTTCATGACTTTCATTTAAAAGTCTTTCAAAATTTTCATCTATTATTTCATTTTCCGAGAGTTGTCTTTTAAACCTTTTATAATATCTTTCCGGATCAAAAAGGATTTTTGAAAAAGTCGAGACAAAACCTTTTGCAGGGTAGATGTTGTCTATGAGGATTTTTATGAGAAGCATATCCCTATCCTGTGTCAGGAATTCTTTCGATATCAATTGACAGGGTAAAGGCAACACATTTGTGTCACCTTCGAAATATTTAGGGTAAAATTGCTTGATTTCATCGAGTGTTTCTTTTTTAGCGTTTATTATTATGCAGTAAAACTGATCCCCTATGTTGAATTCGTGTATTTCTTTTCCTTCCAGAGGATCAATAGCAGGATATATATCGGGTATTGACAGCAGGTCTTCCCTGGTTTTAAAAAGGTCATCGAATTCGTTTTTTGAGATGTTTCCAGCCATAGTAACGGTTATTTCATGAAAATCCAGAATCTGTAATCTGGTTCTTATGATGAAATTGCTTTTCCATTCACCCATGAAATCTGAGATTTCACCTTTTATATTGCCTTCTTCACCGTTTCGCTGTAATTCCAATATCCTTTTTATAAAAACCGAAGATCCACCATAATTCTTTATCTGAAGGTTTATATATCTGTTGAAAGCTTCGGTTTGAGTTTTAAGTTCACTTTCACCGCTGTAAATATACGACTGCAATTTCTTGAATTTCTCTTTGAAATCCAGAAAAGATTCTTCAATGGATAAGCCGATTTTTTTTTCCTGCTGAGCGCTGTAGCTTACGAATTTAAAGTCAAGCCTGTTGTTGTTCTTAAAGAAAAAATATCCTATTGAATTAAAATTCGATGATACTGAATCAAACTTAACCATGAGCGCTACAAAATCATTCAAGAAATCACATCCAATTTAATCGTATACTTTATTATAAACTTATTAGTATTAATATCGGTACATTAAATATTAAAAATGGATGTAAAGCTTTAATATTTATAAAACTTATTCAAATTACTTTGAAACTGATTAATTTCTCTTCATACCCTTCCTTAGGGCAATCTTTCCATATTTTAATGAAAGCTTCACCAGTTTGGCCTGCTTCTACTTTTAGCCATGATTCATAAACATTACTTTGAATTTCTTTCCATGCAGTTTTTCCGATTATCTCCATATTGTCAGATACGAATTTATAATCTGTTTCCATATCGTCAAGTGTACATCTGTTATGTGTTTTTTGAACTATAACTCTCACATAGAATTCTTCACCCGAATTTATCTCCTGAGATTCAACTTCGAAGTAAAAATTGCATGCCATCGCATAACTTACACTCAGTAACAACAGTGCTGAAATAATAATAATTTTTTTCATAATGCATTCTCCTTTCCTATTTTAGGATAAGTTTCCTTATCTTTTTTCAATTTGAAATCAACACATATACCATCTTTAAAACATTTTGATGCACATTCACCACATAACATGCATTCTCCATTTACCTCTATTTTTTTATTCAGCGCATTCATAGGACAATTTTTAGTGCAAAGCTGGCATGAAACACAGCTGCTTTTCGATTTGATTCCAAACAGGCTGAACTTTGCGAAAATTGACTGAATTGCTCCATAAGGACACAGATATTTACAGAAAGGTCTGTAGAAAAATATAGACAATGCGGCAAATACTGCACTCAATATGAAATTGAACGTAATGCCTCCCCAGCTGAAGAAATCCTTGAAAGGCGACAGGGTATCTATAATTTCCCCACCTAAAATAATTCTCAGTACAAGATAAATCAATACGGGGTATTTGATAAAACTCATTATCCTGTCTGCCTTATCGTTGATTTTTATTCTCCATTTTTTTACATGCAGCAATTCACTTAAAGCTCCAACGGGACATACATACCCGCAATAAACCCTTCCGAAAAGCAGGGAAAGAACTAAAGGTATCGAAAACAATATCAGATATGCACTTCCCAGTTTGAATATAATATTCTGAACTGCAGAAGTAGGGCAGAGAAATCCTCCCAGGATAAAACCGAGAACGATTACTGATGAAAGCAGGAATAATTTTCTGTACTTAAAGAGTTTTTTTCCGTTAAATACGAATATCAGAGCGACTATCGAAAAAAGTGAAACGAAAAATATTTTAGTTCCCAACTCGTCAAACCAGTATTTCTCCCTGCTTAAATCATCGCTGGAACTAACTTCGCTGTTAAGTTGATTAAATTCCATCTCAGCGGTATTTATTTCAGTCTTTTCTGAGGAAAAAACGAATTCGGAATCAGATGGGGGAGAAAATCCTCCTGCAAATGGATTGTTTTCCGAAAAAGAAATAAAAGAAACAATTAAAAAAAATATTGAAAGTAGTATAATTTTATTGAATTTCATATTGGTCACCCCTTTTTTAGGTTAAATCGCACGATTTATAATAATGAATCAACCTTATAAATTCCTTAGAATACTTCTCTAAGCTTTTATTAAGAATCGGGTGGTATAAATGAGCATAAAACTAAAGGGAGTGAATGAAATGAAAAAAACATTATTGATATTAATTTTCGTGTTTTTACTTTTTGTACCGGTTTTTGCTTCAAATTTAACTGATGACGAGACAGCGGGAATAATACTTATGAGAGAAGAGGAAAAACTCGCAAGAGATGTATACACGGTACTCTATGAAGAATGGGGAATAAAAACGTTTTATAACATAGCCAAAAGTGAACAGAAACATTTTGATGCTATAGGAGATGAACTGATAAAAGAATTCGGACTTGAAGACCCTGTTGCCGAAGATATACCCGGTGTGTTCAATTCACCTGAACTGCAGGAACTATATGATATGCTCATAGAAAAGGGAACTGAAAGTGTTGAAGGTGCAATTGAAGTGGGACTGACCATTGAAGACCTCGATATGTACGATTTACAATCTCTGATTGATTCAACGGAAAATGAACTTATCAAAACGGTTTACGGGAATCTTCTGAAAGGTTCTGGAAACCACATGCAGGCTTTTTACAAACAGGCCGATAAGTACAATTATGAATACCAGCTGCAGTACATATCTCAGGAACAGTACGAGTCTATTATCAGTGGTAAGTAGATTACGGTTAAAAGATAAACTGTAATGAAGGTTTGTTTAGAAATTAGTGGTTCATTTTGGTAATAAATGAGAAGGGAGTGGAAGAAATGAAGAAAACATTATTAATCGTTATTTTTCTGTTTTTAGTTTTCATACCCGTCTTTGCTTCAGACTTAACAGATGAAGAAATAGCAGGCATACTGCTTATGAGAGAAGAGGAAAAACTCGCAAGAGATGTATACACGGCACTTTATGAGGAATGGGGAATAAAATCTTTTCTGAACATTGCCCAGAGCGAACAGACACATTTTGAAACCATAGGAGATCAGCTTATAGATGCATTCGGTCTTGAGGATCCGGTAAAAGAAGATGTTCCAGGTGTGTTCAGTTCACCTGAACTGCAGGAACTCTACGATATGCTCATAGAAAAGGGAGCAGCAAGCGTTGAAGGTGCAATTGAAGTTGGATTAACCATTGAAGACCTTGATATGTACGATTTACAGTCTCTGATTGATTCGACAGACAATCAGATTATTGAAAAGGTTTATGAGAGTCTGCAAATGGGATCGGCGAATCATATGGAAGCTTTTTACAATCAGGCAGAGAAATACGATTTTGAATACCAGCTTCAGTATATTTCTCAGGAACAATACGAGGCTATTAAAGACGGTAAACCTGTTCCACCAAACAACATGAATACGGTGCAGAACAGAAATGAGAATCAGAACCAGAATCAGGAATGTGAAGATTGTGAAACGGAACAGAACACGCATCAGAACGAAAACCAAAACCAATACAACGATAATGGTTCGAATAATGGAAATGGTAACAGTGATAACGGAAACAATGGCGGAAATGGAAATAAAGGCAACAAGTGATAATACCTCAGTTGGAAGTGAAAAAGCCGGATTTAAATCCGGCTTTTTTGTTTGTTAAATAATTGTTTGCTGTATGATATAATTATGTGTAATTTATGAGGTGGTAATCTGATGAAAGGATTTTTCATAATTTTACTGCTTTTATTTTTTATTAAGTACCCGGCTTATCTTGCTTGAACACTTTCCAGGAATATCACCTGAAAACAAACAGAAAAGAATTCTATTCTGATTAACCGTTAAAAATAATCTATTTGTCCTGATTGTGAGTTTTATTGATGATGATTCATTATAAAAGTTAAGTATACCGATGTTATTGTGAAAAACATATTATGAACTTTTATTCGATGACAATCAATTGATAATCGGCATAATCAGACAGGGGTGAGAAAATGAAAAAAATAATTTTTGTCGCAGTATTATTCGCATTAATTTTTTTTATTTCCTGTAATGCCAATTTTGTAGTGGATTTTCTGAATATCGTCGATTTAACCGAAAAACTCTCAGAAATGGCGGATTACACGGTTAAGAATCCGGTATATGTTTCGAATAATGGAAGTGATTCAAATGGGAACGGGACACAAAACAACCCATATAAAACCATAAACCATGCGCTTTCTCAATGCAGTGGTGGAGAAACGATAATGCTTTTTGAAGGAGTTTATCGTGGAGAAATCAGGATTGAACTTCCGAATATAACTCTCAGGCCCGTTGATATAGCCAACGACCATGTGATAATAAAAAATGTGATTGATGACGAAGAACAGAGTTTTGCGATATGGCTGCATGTGGATTCTTCGGGAAGTAAACTGCAGAATCTAGAGATAATCGGCGGATATTATTATGGAATTAAAATAGAAACCACATGGGATTGGGGAGAGGGTGACAGGCACGGTGCATCGAATATAATAATAGAAGACTGTGTCATTCACGACACCGGAAGAGACTGTATAAAAATCACCCCGAATTGCAACAACATCATTATCAGAAGATGCGAGATATTCAATTCCGGTATAGGCCCTTCAAATATAAATGCCGAGAATGCAGAGGGAATAGACAACGTGAACGGCGACAACATGATAGTTCAGGATTGCTATATTCACGATATATATACGACGGGGATTTATTTCAAAGGCGGGGCACAGAACTGTGTAGTCGAGAGGAATATAATAAAAAATACGGGTTTTTCAGGTGTGTTGATTGGTTTTGATACGAGTACGGATTATTTTGACCTGGAAGTCAATCCGGATTATTATGAGAGTATAAAAGGTGTTGTCAGGAACAATGTTATCATCAATACCGTTTATGCCGGAATAGGCCTTTATTCATCAAAAGATGCCATGGTTTACAACAACACCATTATCAATGCTGCAAAAGAAGCGATGAGTCCCATATATTTCGGCCTGAGTTTTCAGGATTGGGATCCGATTGCCAAAAGGCCTGCGAATATTAATCCTGAAATATACAACAACGTCGTTTGTCAGGACAATATAGACAGCCCGATGATATTCATAAGATATGCAGATGAACTTGGTGGTATGAGTGCTTTAGAGGGGCCTGCGAAAATGGATAGAAACTGTTATTATACAAATGGAAAGCTGTATTTCGAAGACCGCAGGCCGAATTCGGAATTCTACACTGAATCTTTCAATGCATGGCAGAAACACCTGAATTGTGACTGGAACAGTATTCTTGATAATCCGATGCTTATTCAGGAATACAAACTGAGTTCAAACAGTCCCTGCATAGACAGTGGGGAAAAATTGAAGTATGTTACATATGATGTGGATGATAAAGAGAGAACCGAACCTTTTGATATGGGTGCTTCAGAATTTTAACGGAAATAAGCTGTTTTATTAATATTATATTAGAAACAGTTTGTTAAACTCATGTTGTTAACGTGATATAATTGTTTATCTTTATAAGGTGGTGATCTGATGAAACCTATATTCATAATTTTACTGCTTATAAGTTTTCTTTTTTGCACAACATCTTTTTCATTTCCCGAAAACATTCTGAATATATCCATCGAGAAAATACTTGATGAAGAATTTTATTCCGATAATGATATCGGAGAAAATGGTTTTGTTTCCTGTGGCGGTTTAGTATACGACATATCGGACAATGCCTTTTTTTCCGAATTCAAAGGGCGCGATATTACTGTTGAAGCGTTTAATGATGAATCTTTGGCTGAAAAAGTTGTAGAGTTAATTGTTACAGGTTACAGGGTTATCAATTACAAAGAATTTTCGAAGAATGTGGATTACCCCTTAGTGTACGTGTCATATGAATCGGTTATATACGATGTTTCACATCTTTACAGATGGGAAACTGGGAATCATTTCGGAAGGCATAATGCCGGTAATGACCTTACATATGAACTTAAAAACCAGGCACCTCATTCCGCTGAAAACATTAAAAAGGGATATCCGGTGGCATTTCTCGGTTTTGATTTTGAGGAGCTGAAAATTGAAGGTAAAGTTCTCGTTGCGGTAGATTCGATTATTTACGATTTGACACATTTTAACAGATGGAAAAATGGAAATCATTTAAACAGGCATAAGTCTGCCGAAGAACTGACATATGAAATAAGAAAAATGTCTCCTCATGGTATCGGGAAATTGAAAGATGTTTTTAAAATAGGATTACTCTCTCTGAATGGTATTGAAGCGGAAAAACTCGCAGAAGATAACAATTACGTAATTGATGGTGAAAAAATCTATGATAAACGCCTCGATGAAATAATAGCCATAATAGTGGAATGAGTTTGAAATATGGAAATTTATAAGATTTTAGCCTGGGTAAATGTAGCGTTGGCAGTTTTGAATGTTTCACTGTTTTTATTCAGAAGGGTTTATAAAAAACTGCGAAAAGTGTTAAATGAAAGAAAATCAGAAAAATTTCTAAGTTTTATGAAAGCCACGAAAAAGATTCATCCTATATCCGGTTTTTTACTTATTTTAACGGGTTTTATTCACGGGTATATGGCGTTGGGAGGATTTTATTTTCATACGGGTACTCTGATATGGATTATCACACTGTTAATGCCATTATCTGTACTTCTTAAAAAAACTGGTATCGGGAAATGGGTTGTAGTACACAGGTTTTTGGATATTTTAATATGGTTTTTTTTGATAGTACACAGGCTCAATCCGTGGCTGATATATTAGACGATTTTGGAACCGAATTCAAGGATGAGAATCGTTGAAATACAGAGTTATTTCGGTTCCTTTTTTTATTTCACTTTTTACCTTTATTCTCATATTAAGCTTGTCTGCTATTGTCTGAGCTATAGATAATCCAATGCCATGTGAAGAATCATTGGTTTTTTTAGAACGTGAACTGTCAACTTTATAGAATCTGTTGAAAACCCTGTCAATTTCTTCCACAGGAATACCTATGCCCCTGTCTTTTATCTTTATAGAATTTTTTTCAAATGTAATGTCGATTTCTTCTTCCGGATTTGAATATTTTACCGCATTGTCCACGAATATTTCTATCATCATCATCAGATACTCGAAATGCCCCTGAAAATCTTTTTTAATATCATTAATTTTAAAGTTGAAAGACCTTTCAGGGTATTTCCTGCTAAGTTTTTTTTCTGTATTTTCAATCAATTCATCTGTTTTAATGAGACTTTTATTTATATCCATTTCTTCCAGTTTACCTAAAATCAGAAGTTGCTCAACCAGTTTCTCCATATCGTTTGAAGTTGAAATAATTGCATCAATCGATTCACTGGCAATTATTTTATCGTCAATCCCCCATTTTCTGAGTAGATTTGCGTAGCCTTTAATACTGGTGATAGGTGTACGAAGTTCATGCGAAACATCCGAATTGAATCTTTTCTGAAGTTCAAAGCCTTCATTTAACTTAAAAAACATTGAATTGAGCGATTTCTTCAATTCGTCGATTTCATCGTCGTTTTTTGAAATATCAAATTGTGTTTTAAGTTTCGAAGTATTTATAGATCTTATTCCCTTGATAAGATTCATAAGAGGTTTCAGTGAGTATTTGGCACTGATTGCAGAAAAGAATACGGCGATTCCGAGTAATACAACTGATATGATTATAAATCTGTTTCCTATAGTTCTCAGTGATTTAGTTACGGAGGTTATCTCCCTTACAAAAATGTATTTTTCAGATTCGAAAGTGACTTCCAATCCCAGAAAATCGTATTCATCCAGGCTGAAAATATCTTTCTGGGCCATTGTACCTATTCCATATGGGTCTTGTATAACCTTTAAATCACCGTTACCGTTGATTGACGCTATATAAAGCATATCGGCAAGACCCTGTTTGGTCATTCTTCCCTGTGTACCCATAGGATTCCTGCCGGGGGTTGGTTTTAAATAATAGTATGCAAGTTCTGCAAGGTCTTTTTCCTGTTCGTCAATGAGTATATGCCTTGAAGAAAAATAAAATATGGATATTGAAAAAAACAGAATAGATCCGAAAATCAGGAGGTTTACAAGGCTTATTTTACTGTACAGTTTCATAATAGCACCTACTTTTCACGTAAAGAATAACCTATTCCCCTCACGGTTTTTATATACTGTCCGGAGCTGTTTAATTTTTTTCTGAGATAATTTATATACACTTCAACCATATTCGGGTTGGCATCAAAATCTATGCCCCACACTTCTTCCAGTAATTTGTCTTTGGAAACCGCTTTGCCTTTTTCTTTTACCAGAAAAAGAAGCAGGTCGAATTCTGTTTTCGAAAGTGATATTTCCTCTTCATCGTCAAAAACCCTTCTGCTGTCTACATTTATTTTCAGTTTACCTACTTTGAACTCATTACCCGTAGAAAATCCCTTTCTTCTTAGAACAGCTTTTATACGTGCATTCACTTCTTCAAAATCAAATGGTTTGGTTATATAGTCATCTGCTCCGGAATTCAGGCCACCTATTTTGTCCATTGTCCTGTCCATAGCGGTTATCATCAATATACCCACTTCTGTGTCGAATTCTCTGATACTTTTTGCAACTTCAACTCCATCTATTTCAGGCATCATTATATCCAGTAAAATAATTTCCGGGTCGAATTTTTCATAAATATCAAGAGCCTCTGAGCCATCGGAAGCTACCTTTACAGTATAGCCGGAATGTTCCAGTTCCAGTTGAAGTAAACGGGAGATTTTCACATCATCTTCAGCTACCAGAATCTTTATTCCCTTCATATAATTCACCTCGGAGAGTAATATTGTAAAACTAAAAATCGGTTACATTGTTATTGTATAACAGAAAAGATAAAAAAACCCCTTTCGGGGGTTTTTTTATCTTCTTCTCCCTCGTGGAGAAGCTGTATTCATTTTTCTCTGTATACTATCATTTCCTTGCATTCGGCCTTTACCTGACATGTTTCCAAGTTTATCCTGCGTTGTTTCACATTGCTCACAGGAACCGTCACATTCTGAGTTACCCTTACCAATCATCTGACCACGAGAAGAGGAGTTGCTGAATCTGCCTGAAGTCACTGTTGAATTCTTACCGAACATGTTACCGTTACCATCCTGAAGAGCATCACCCTGTTCACAGGAACCGTCACATTCCGAGTTACCCTTACCAATCATCTGACCACGAGAAGAGGAGTTACTGAATCTACCCGAAATCTTTGAGGAATTTTTACCGAACATGTTGCCGTTGCCATCCTGAAGAGCATCGCCCTGTTCACAGGAACTATCACATTCCGGATTGCCTCTGCTCATTATTTCTTCATCATTCTGCAGGATTTTCGATACATTCATATTTCCTGCACCTTTTCCCATTCCCTTATAACTCTCAGTACTCTGTTTGTTGAAATTCATATTTCCATTTTCAATGTTTCCGTGGGCTAGAAGAACTGTACCGATTAAAATTAACATCCCTAAAATTACCATTATCTTTTTCATAATACACCTCCGATATTTTTTTACATCTGATTCTATAATCCTTCACTTAGAATTACCTTAGAATTAAAGTTGTATAAAATATAACATTTATCGGTTTTCCGGAGTTTTTATGGTAAAATCTTAATTGAATTAGGCAAAGATAACTTACGTGGAGGTGTCATGAAAATGAAAAAGAAAATATTGATTTTTTCCGCAATTTTATTTTTATCTCTGATATCGCTGGCTTCTGTTAATCTCCTGTCACCGGTAGGACCAACACTTGTTTCCATAGTCGGTATACTGGAAGATAAAGTTGATTCCGAAGTTAAAATTGATGTGGCGTATTGGAAGAGTTTTGATCAGATAACGGCTGCAATTGTTACGGGTTCCGCCGATATAATTATATTACCCGTTACCACTGGTGCGGCACTTTACAACAAGGATATTCCGATCGAACTTGCTGCGGTAACGTTATGGAAAGGTTTTTATCTGGTTGGTAAGGATGTATCCGTAGAAAATCCTGCAGATCTGGCAGGTATGGAAATTTATACGCCTCAAGGTAAAGGGCAGACAGGAGATGTTCTTTCAAGAAATTATGTAAAAAAAGGTAACCTTGTTCCAGATACCGATGTTAAGATAAAATATTCGACTCCGCCGGAAATTATAGGATTGCTTGCACAGGGAAAGATTAAACTTGCGGCAATTCCAGAACCTTTCGTAACTTTATCTATAATAAAGGCAAAAGCCGAAATTTTGGTGGATTTTCAGGAAGAATGGGGCCAGTTGACAGGGTATGAAAGAATACCAATAACTGGAGTGTTCGTTAGAAAAGATTCTATGAAAGATAAACCACAAGAGATAGTTGAAGCTTTGAATTCAATAAGAAAATCCATAGAATATTCTGCTGAAAATACACAGGAAGCAGTAAAACTCACTACGAATTATTTTCAGGGAATGCCTGAAGCTGTTCTGAGCCAATCTATGAGCAGGACTACCTATGAATACGTACCTGCTTCGGAAATTGTGGATGAGCTTGTTGATTATTTTGAAAGAGTACAGGAAATAGAATTAAACGCCATGCCAGAAATTCCAGGAGAGGAATTCTTTGCAGAATAAAAACAATAAAAAATCCCCGGGAAAATTTTTCCTGGGGATTTTTTCTCTTATTTTTTTATGGTGGATCATATCATTGCTCGTGAATTCTGAATTGATTGTACCGAGTCCTTATACTGTTATATTAAGCCTGATTGAAATAATTAAGAAGGGTATGCTTTTTTCGGCATTGTTTTCGACCTTTCTTAAAGGTATACTCGGAATGTTAATATCCCTTGTAATAGGTGTGCCATTGGGTTTTTTAATGGGGATTTCAAATTCTTTCGAAGAGATTTTAAGGCCAGGGACGATGTTCATCAGGTCTGTTCCTATTATTTCCTGGTTGTCAAGTATTCTGGTTATATGGGGAGTTGGATGGCAGGCCCCGGTTTTTATAGTTGTTGTATCCTTAATACCCCCGATTCTTTTTAACGTTGCTCAGGGAGTAAAAACAGTTGATGGGAAACTTCTGGAAATGGCAAGAATATACAAAGTTCCCAAAAGAAAAGTTATAAGAAACATATACCTCGGCTCACTGGTGCCTTTTTTGCTTTCTGCTGTCAGAGTCAGTGTTGGAACTATGTGGAAAGTGGCAATCGTAGCCGAATATGTAGCAGGCGATTCCGGAATGGGTATTCAGATATCGGATGCCAAATTTTATCTTGAAACCCCTAAAGTATTTGCCTTTACTATGGTGGCTGTTCTTTGTGGGTTGTTATTGGAATATCTGTTTGACCTCTTCATATCAAAATCGAAATTAAGGGGTATAGGGTTATGAAAAAAATAATTGATATAAATAATTTCAGTTTCTCGTTTGGGGAGAAGAAAGTACTGGAAAAAATAGATTTCAGTGTACATGAAAATGAAAATGTGGCAATAATAGGGCCGTCTGGTTGTGGCAAAACGACTTTTCTCAGAGTTATTTCCGGTTTGACGGAAACATCAAACGAAAACGTAAGTTTAAAAAACAGAAGGCTCGGTTTCGTATTCCAGGAACCCAGGTTAATCCCGTGGGAGAATGTGCAGAAAAATCTTTTATTCACAGGAGCCGATATGGAAGAAATACACAAAGCCTTGGAATTGGTTAATCTGAAAGGCTTTGAACATTATATGCCATCTGATTTAAGCGGAGGAATGAAACAGCGCGTGAATATCGCCAGGGCATTGATAAACAAGCCTGATATAGTATTTTTCGATGAACCTTTTCAAAGCCTGGATTTTGAAATCAAGATTCAATTGCTTCAGGATGTGTACAAGCTGAGTAAAAAACCGGGATTCGCGTCGGTAATGGTTACCCACAGCATTCGTGAAGCCCTTTCGTTTGCAGATAGGATTTATTTCTTTTCCAAACCACCTGCACGAATCCTCGGAATAGAGTCCACATCATTGGATGAAGGTCATAGAAACCTTTTCGACCCTCAACTCATTGGGGAAGAACTTAGAATAATAAAAAAACTTGGCAACGTTTTTATTTACTGATAGTTTTTATGAATATGGGATTTGTCATAAAATCAAGGTTGCGTTTATCATCCATTCCCATTAGTATCGCAAAATCATTTTCGAAATCGGGTTTCCAATCAAATGCATCTTCAGATTTCTTCAGTTTCTTCATTCCACTTTTTGAAATAAAAAATAAATCCGTGTTTTTTTCAAAATTCTTAAGTTCATAATCGATATTAACCGAATTGATTCCGGTATTAATACTCTGCCCGAAAGTCTTTCCGTTTACATTCAGCTTCACTTCTCCTCCGGAAGATAAATAATATCTTCCTTTTCTGAGTGCGTCGAGTATGGATAGTTCATTATTTTTTACCGAAAGCGCTATGGTTTTTAATGCCGGGTCAAGATCTCCTCTTCTGTGAAGATCGGCACCACAGGAACAGAAAATCCTGATATCTTTCTTAAGGGTTTCAATCCAGAAATCAACTGCCTCCCAGTTGTTTTTACAGTTATCGAGTTTGGAATTCCATACTTCAATAAAATCGAAAAGTTCCGGATTGATTTCTCCTTCCCATCTGCAGCCAGCACATGCAGGACCGCCACATGCATATGGATGTGCCAGGCCCATAAGGCCATTTTTATTCTGAACGTCATTTCTGATCTGATGCAATTCTTTTATTTCTCCATTATCACCATGCCAACTGACAAAATCATTCACACCCAGCAACAGTATATGCCCATAAAATGTAGTTAATTCAAGCCCTATGAATCCTGAGAGATTATCAGTGCTTTCAAGATTTTTCCAGTCGGCAATTGAATTGTGGTCTGTGAGAAAGAAAAAATCATATTTATTTTCTTTAATATATTCCCGAACTTCATCAAGCGAAAGTTTACCATCTGTTGCCGTGGTGTGAGTATGCAATTCACCCCTGAAATGATCATATTCTTCATAAAGTTCAAAACCTATTTCTATGCATATTTCCAGTTCCTCATAAATCTGAAAGACTTCAAAACGTGCTTCCCAGATACCTGAAGAAATGTTTTCGGTAAATATGTCTTCAGAATCAACAGTGAATACCTCTTTATACCTGTCAAATCTGCCATACCATCTGTCTGTTTCATCAAAAAAAGAAATATCTATTTTATTCCTGAAAGTACTTTCTATTGAAGAGGCATATTTTTTTTCGACGATTATTTTTCTGCATTTTTCAGGTACTTCGAATTTTTTGCATATAACTTTTTTTCTGTCATCAACTGATAGATTTATTTTTATATCCAATTTAATCTCCCATAAGTTTTATGAGAACTTCCCCGGCATTCTCATCTTTAAAATTTTTAACAACAATTAACCCTGAACTGTTTTGCCCTTCATAGGCTTCATTTCTGACTATGCCTTTGCCATCGGATTTTAATATGAATTCTGAATCTATTTTTAGCAGCAGTTTATTAAAGGATTCGACTGAAGAATTCAATGTGCCTTTTTCAGATTCGAAGAGAATATAAGTTCTCAGTGAGCCTTTGTTTACCAGATCGCTTATAAGCTGAATCTGTTCATCAGAAATTACCGAGTATTCTGGGAAGAAAGAATTGTTATCAGGACAGGGAACAAACAGTAAATCCGTATCAGAAATACTGTTTTCATTTATGCTTCTTATTTTTTCAAAATCTCCGTTTATAATTCCCACCTGTTTTTCTATGAATGTGTTCAATCTGCTGTAATTATTTTCATGACTGATATCCACTTTCGCAATAAGCGAACTGAATTCAACATTCAACTCTCCCGCCATTTTTTCTTCAAAAAAGAAAAACAGTTTTCCGGTTTCATCTTCAAGTGTGATTTTAATTAATTTGTTTTCATATGGTTCAACTGAATATTCATCTGAAAACAGTATATTGCCATCGCCATTTTTCACTATAATATCAAATTTCTCAATTTTAAAATTCATATTTATAAGATTAATGCCTGCTGTAAACGATTTGCCTGCTGAGGGATTTTCAGTTAACAGTACTGGAGATAACACATATTTTTTATCACTGTTCTGAACCCAAACAGGTGCAGAAACTATATCATCCTGATCTTTCTGCACTATTCGCACGAAAAACCATTCATAATTTCTGTCTATGTTCTTCTTTATTGTAAAATTAAAATTGTCTTTATCCTTGTAAATTTCGGGGTTGAGTAATTTCATCCCATGTGATGAATAAAGGTATATCTTATCGACGAAATCCCCGCTGTCATAGTATTCCAGAGATAGTTCTATCTCGTCAAGGTCGTATAAAACACTTCCCATATGCTTATTATTTCCATTGAATTTGATTTTCGCAGTTTCATCTTCACTTGCGTATAAATTCATGCTTCTCATCGACTCATATAAGGATTTTTCATCCAGATTCTTCATGATAAAAACCGTTCTTGCCCTGTTTGCAGTTCCCCAGTTGGATTTATGATTATCCTGATTGGCTGTCGGGGCAATATGCCATCCTTTATTGAGGGCTTTTATATAGTTTTCAAAATATACGGGTTCCATCTGAGCACTGGTATTTACAATCTCAAACATAGTCATGTATTTATCTGCCATGGGATAATATGCGAAGTCATCGAAAGTTCCCCAACGTGGTTTTGGATGACAGAAATTACCTATACCATCATTGAGTATCAGCCATTTATATATACCGCTGAAACTTGTTTCCATCGATGGTGTGAAATGTTCCGTGTCATATACTGTTATATGTCCCGGGCCTGTTATAGTCCATTCAAATCCCCTGATTCCAAGGAAATTTTCATCACTGAATTTATGAGCTGTTTCAAGAGTTTTTTTCCATTCGCTTTCACCAGTTGAGGTCAGGTTTATATCACGCGCATGATCGGTTATTGTAAGTATGTCCAATGCACTTTTAGTCTTTGCATATCCATATGCCGTTTCAGGATCCGCTGTGCCATCAGAATATGAGGTGTGCGAGTGCATATTTCCGAAATAATGGTTATAGTCTTCAGAAAATAAAAGTGTGAAGAACAGAGCAAATATAACTGTAAAAACAAAAAAATTTTTCATAATCTATTTCCCTCACTTTCAATCATGAAAGTCACTTTTTGAGTATGGAACTTAAAGGAGTTTTCCAGATGTGTTCAGTGGCATACCTGGTTGTGAGCCTGTATTTTTTTGTTGCAGACTCGTACAAGACGTATAGAAAGTCATCGAGTATTATTATTCCCTCTGACATAGGGTATACAGTTATTTTATTGATAAGGCTGTCATAACTTAAAACCCATATGGGAATCTCTTTTCCTTCAATAATCCTGAACTTATAAGGGGTGTTTTTCAGGATGTTTTCATGTATCTGAATTGTTGAGTCGTTACCTCGGCCGTATGATTGACTTATAGCTATATTCCCATTTGCTGAGAAAGCCACACCCTGTACAATATCCGGTATTGAAATTATATAGTCTGGTATGTCGGAAGGTTTTTCATCATCGTCAAGTATAAAACCGGCAATCCATGAATGGTTTCTCTCACCGCTTTTGGCGGTCAGGTAATGTGATATATCAGTTAAATAGTTGTTGTCATGGAAAAACTCGCCCACCCATAACACGTTGTTATAAAATGTTATGAAAGATGCATTTGTATATGCATCAAATTCCTGGGTAATATGAACTTTTTCACCATCTTTGGTTTCATTGATATAAGCGAGTGGTATTTTTCGTATTTTGGAACCGGAGGATATCCAGATATTCTTTTTACTTACGGCGACACCACCGGCATGTCCCGTATAATGAGAGCCATCGTTGTTACATATGATAAGCGTTTTAATCATTTTTCCATCTGTTGCATCTGCTAAAGTCAGTATGCTGGCTGTACCATCCTTATATGCGGAAATCACAAAGCAATTTTCTTTTTCAATATAGGCAATTCCCTGTGGGACGTAGCCTTCCTTCAACCCGGGAATAATAGCCGATTTTTCACTTATATCCATGTATTGTGCATGTTCTTTGAATTTGTTGTTTTTACCGATTTTTACGACTTCCTGTTGAGATAAAAAATCCACGGAAAATCCGTAAACCGTTAATATTGTAAGAAGCAGTACTATAATAATTCTTTTCATAATACCTCCGAAAAAGCCGGGGAAACCCCGGCTTTATAGTTATTACCAGTAATATTCGTCAAGTATTCCCTGACATTTTTCCTGTGTTTCTTTGAGTACCTGATCACAATCGGCTTCAGGATCTGTTATAACCTTTTCAAATGCTTTGGTGAAAACTGAAAGCACTTCTCTGTAAGGACCAAACCATGGTCTTCTTACTGCTCTGGTCATAAGCTGTTCGTAAGTGATATTCTTAAGTGGAGCTTCTTTTAATTCTTCCTGCATTTCAGCTGATTCGTATGCTGATTTTCTGCTGCACATGTAACCGGTATTCATAGCCCACAGCAATGTGTTATTTGTAGAAGTAAGATGTTTTATGAATTCCCATGCTGCTTTTTTCTCAGCATCGGGTTTGTTTTTAAACATGTATACGTTTGCTCCACCAATTGGTACTTTTTTTCCTGTCTGCAGAGGCATCTGATATGCTCCAACTTCCCATTCTGCATTGGTGAGGAGATATGTAAGACTTCCGGTTGATCTCTGAGTCATGCCGATTTTTCCAGCGAGGTCAAGTGCGCTTCCGCCGCTTGCAACCCATGTCCATACTCCGTCAGCAATGGCTTTCTGCAGGAATTTGAGTGCTTTTACGTTTTCGGGTGAATATATGAGCATTGTTTCTCCATCTTCGGAAATAATTTCTCCACCCCATGACCAGAGATACTGTTCGAGAATCCAGTCAGATGTGCTGAATCTGAGTCCGTAATAATCTTCTCCGAGTGCAGCAATGGCTTTGGATGCTTCATATACGTCCATCCAGGAATTTATTGGTTTATCAGGGTCGAGGCCGGCTTCTCTGAAAAGGTCCCTGTTTGTATACAGTAATGGAGTACTTGGATTCAATGGGAAGCCGTAAAGCTGTCCGTCGTAAGTCTGAGATTCGATAAAGGCATCGAAGAAGTCGGATAAACCTGCTTTGAATTCAGGGTCTTTGTCAATATATTTGCTGAAACTTTCGAAAGCCAAACCGTCGATGAACTGTCCTATTCTGCTTTGTTCTATCTGAGACATCGTTGGCAGATCGTTGGCAACCATTGCTGCCAGGAGCTTTGTTAACGTATCTCCGTAAGAGCCGGTATAAATCGCTTCAACTTCAATCTCTCCCTCATGTTCGGCATTGAATTCACTTATGATATCGAGAAGAGTCTGTGAATAAATACCCGTCTGTGAGTACCAGATAGTTACCTTTGTAGGTGCTGAGAAACATACTGCAACGGTAAGTAATGATAAAAGTATTACCAAAAATGCTTTTTTCATAAAGCTACCTCCTTGTTTTTTTGCGTCAGCCTTTTACACCAGTGCCTCTTATTCCCTCAACATACTGTTTCTGGATGAAGAAGAAAAAGATGATTATCGGAAGAACTGCCGTGGTAGAAGCTGCCATTTTCCAGGTCCACTGAGTCATCCAATCTCCGGAGAATTGTGATAACCCAACCTGAATAACCTGTTTGTTTGAATCGTTGATAGCAACCAATGGCCACAAATATGAATTCCATCTTCCGAGAAAGGAAAAAATTGCCGTTGTCCATAGAGCCGGTTTCGAAAGTGGCAATATTATTTTCCAGAATATCTTCAGTCTTCCCGCTCCATCTATAAGTGCTGCATCTTCGAGTTCTTTCGGAATTCCCATAAAAAACTGCCTCAGAAGGAAAATACCGAATGCACTCGACATGAAAGGAACTATAAGAGATGCATAAGTATTAAGTAAGCCCATATTTTTTACAATTACATACAAAGGAATTATTATTACTTCACCCGGAATCATAAGTGTTCCCACAAGCAGCATGAAAATGGTATCTCTCCCCTTGAACTTGAACCTGGAAAGGCCATATGCAGCCAAACTGTTCAATATCAGCTGGATAAAGGTAACAGCTCCGGATACGAAAACAGAGTTCAGTAACAACCTTCCCATAGGTATAAGCGAAAACGCACCTTCGTAGTTTTCAAAACTGTATACTGTGGGATAAAAGGAAGGTGGCCATGAAAACACCTGTTCTTCTGTTTTAAAAGAAGTTATGACCATCCATATGAAAGGGAGATTTATGACTATTAAAACTATGAATAAAACACAGTATATAAAAATTCTGAATGGCAGTTTTGGTTTTTTTCTCATGCGTAAAAAGTCCTCCTCTTGCTTATTTTGAACTGTATCAGTGTAAATACGAGCATAAGCAGGAACATGAATACCGCAACAGCAGATGAATATCCGAATTTCATATTTTCAAAAGCCTGTTCGTAAAGGTAATATGTAATAACACGTGTACTGTCAAGCGGGCCGCCTTTGGTAAGAACACTGACGGATACGAATACCCTGAAAGATGCTATAAACTGTAGTATGACGACAAAAAGCGTTGTCGGCGATAATAATGGCCAGGTAATATTCCTGAATTTCGAAAGAGTTGAAGCACCGTCTATATCGGCTGCTTCGTACAAAGATTTTGGGATAACCTGTAATCCTGCGAGGAACAGTACCATGTTGTAACCTATTCTTTTCCACACTCCAACTATCATCAGAGAAAACAGTGAATATTTCGGATCGCTTAGCCAACCTACGTTCTCTATTCCGAGAAGTGACAGAAACCAGTTAAGAAGCCCGTAACTCGGTTCGAATATCCAGCCCCATATGACAGCCGCCGCTGCCATGGCAGTGATTACCGGTATATAAAAACCCGTCCTGAAAAAACCCTTCAGTTTGAGCCATTCCATATTCATAAGCAACGCCAGTCCCAAACCTATGAAAATAGAGGCGGGTACCGTTCCGAAAACATAGAGGAAAGTAGTCCATAATGAATCCCAGAATTCGGCATTGCTGAACATTCTCTGATAATTCATGAAACCTATGAATTTCATGGGCCTGATCATATTCCATTTGAAAAAACTGTTGAATATTGCCCAGCCCAGCGGGAGGTATATAAAAATAATCTGAGTAGACAATGCGGGGATGATTACACCCCAACCTGTAAGAGTATCTCGTAATTTTCTTCTCATACACTCACTCCGTTCATATTTTTTACTGAATCTCTTTCGATGATTTCAAAAGAAGGTACGGATTCTTCAAATTTCTGATTTTTAATAATGCTCAGCATTTTTCTGCCAACGTATTTTCCAGTTATGTAAGTATCGAAATTAACAGTTGTAAGTGATGGAATAGAAAACTGAGCTTCGGGCACATTACCGAATCCGGTTACGGAAACATCATCGGGTATACTTTTTCCAGCTTCATGCAATGCGTACATCGCGCCCAATGCCATCATATCGTTCTGACATACAACTGCCGTAAATTTTGAATTTATTAGTTTTTCTTTAACCGCTTTATAGCCAGATTCATTGGTGGCATTTTCACTGACATATACATTTTTATTTTCGATCAAACCATTTTCTTCAAGCGATTCAAGATAACCGCATAGTTTTTCGTTGTAAACCTGCAGATGTGTCGGGCCTGAAATATGAAGTATGTTCTTATGACCTTTCTTTATAAGCCTGTTGGTCATTTCTTTCTGAAATCCTCGATAATCAAAATAAACACAATTGTTTTCGTATTCTTTGACTTTTCTGTCGAAAATCAGAAGCGGCATGTTCTTTTTTGATAGAGCGACGATTTCTTCATCCGATAATCCAACAGAAATTGCAACTACGCCTGCAAAATTCATATCGTAAAAAAGATTTATCTTTTCCTCTTCTTTTTCTTTCGAGTATCTTCCGCTGGTTACAAAGAACCTGTATCCGGCTTTATTCACGACACTCTCTATACCATAAATAATGCTGCTGTAATGCCTGATTTCAAATCTGGTTAACAGCATACCTATGAAATTGGTTTTACCTTCGATAAGTGCCTTTGCATAAATATTCGTTTTGTAGCCTATTTTTTCAGCAGCTTCAAGTACTCTCAGGCGCATTTCCTGATTAACTCTCGGGTTGTTGTTGAAAACCCTTGAAACCGTAGCAGGAGATACGTTAGCCGCTTGAGCCACCTCAAGAAGACTTGGTTTTTTCTTCATAACAATACCTCGCATATTCACATTCATTTGCTTTTGAGAAAACCTTTTCTCGTACTTTTCACGCAAATGATAGTATTAATTTGTTAGATAAGTGTTCATGGAAATAAATATAACTTAACTTTTATATATAAAAAAAATCAAAATTACATTTCTTATGAAAGTATAAGAACGTTCAAAAATACGGGGATACGATGTTTATATATACGAAATAGTCATTTATTTTACAAAATTCGAAGGTGTATCGGTAATCAGATAATCACAAATATCTTTTATCAATAAAAAGTCTTCATCACTGTTTACAGTCCAGAAAGAGTACTCAAGGTCATAATCAAACTTTAAATTTCTGAACCATTCTTTTTTTTCGGAATTATTTTCAATGAAAAACCTGTAATCGAGATTCAATGCATCTGGTTTGTATTTTTCAATTATAGATAAAATATATTTTTTATAATCGGATGCTTCTTTGAAATTTATCAAGGGCGCGATAATGGCATCCGGAAAATATTTTCTGAGTTTTTCAATGCATTCATGTCTGAAAGTGGAAAACATCAGATTCACCGGTTTGAAAAATTCAATCTGCTTTTTCAATTCATCTATGACTTGTGGGTCTTTTATCTCTATGTCATAGAATAATTCAACACCGACCTGTTTAAAAAGATTTTCAAGAGTTGTGATATTCCTGTTGTTTAAAAGTCCCATCGCATCTATATCTTTTAAGGAAAGATCGTTCAGACTTATATCCCTTTTAAATACCCTGTTCAGCGTATCATCATGTACACAAACCGGAATTTCATCTTTTGTGATTCTAATGTCGACTTCTATTCCGTCCGCACCCTGACTTAATCCATCTTTAAATGCAGAAATGGAGTTTTCTCCCTCACCTTTTCCCGTGCCGCGATGTGCTAATATTAACATTGTATCATCCTCTTATATAAAGTGAGAAAACGTTTTCTCAAGAAATATTATATATTCTAATTGATTTTATTCAAAACTTTAAAAAGATGGTTTATTCTAATTTATTGTTGATTATTATCAAATACGCTTAGGAATCTTTAAATTTTTAAAAATCCTAGCAATATTGTGTAAGGCTTTTCTAATGATTAAAAATAATTATCAGTTTTTAACGCATATATCAAAGCAAATGGTCATTAATAAAGATTATTCTGGATTTCAAACAGAAAAATCCTGTCAGTTTCTTTTATTGTCTTAACACATCATTTACTGATAGGTAGTAAAATATATTTATAAAAGTGTTATGGAGGTGTATATATGAAAATTGTAATTAAAGTGGTTTTTTTTATAGCACTGTTCATGCTTTTAACTTCATGCAAATCACTCGGGATAATAAATAACACAAATCCTGGTGGAGATAATAATGTTCCGAATCCTTTAAACATAGTAAAACTGATTTTTATTCATCATTCAACTGGGGAGAACTGGCTGGATGATGGTAACGGGGGATTGGGAACAGCACTTAAAAACAACAATTATTTTGTGAGTGACACTAATTACGGCTGGGGAACAGATTCCATAGGTGACAGAACGGATATTGGAAACTGGTGGGAATGGTTTAGAGGTCCTGATAGCGCAACATACATGAATGAGTTGCTTTCCGAAAACGAACAGGCATGTTCATATACGAGATTGTCTGCAAATCCGGGAGGGGAAAATGAGATTGTAATGTTCAAGTCCTGTTTTCCGAATTCGGCACTAAAAGGGAATATTGCGGATCCGATACCCGCGATTGCCGATAATCCTTTAAAAGGTGTTGACTGTTATGATGCGGCACATACAGTATCGAATGCAAAGGGAATTTACATAGACCTTTTAAATTATTTTTCAGCACATATAGATAAACTTTTCATAGTGATAACTGCGCCTCCATTACAGGATCCCCAGTATTCTTCAAATGCAAGGGAGTTCAACAACTGGCTCGTAAATGATTGGCTTAATGGATACGCTCAGGGAAATGTTTACGTATTTGATTTCTACAATGTACTGACCACCAATGGGGGAAATTCGAATATAAACGACTTGGGAGCAGTTACCGGAAACCATCACAGAGTCGTTGAAGGCGTCATACAGCATAAAACGGATGGAGATAACGATGCGAATCCAAATGTGCTGGAGTATCCAAGCGGAGATGACCATCCTTCACGTGCAGGAAATCTGAAAGCCACCGGTGAATTCATAGGGTTTTTAAACAAAGTGTATTCGGAGTGGAAAGGACTGTGACATAAAAATAAGACACCAGCAATTCAAAGTTACTGGTGTCTTGATTCATAATTTTAGACGGTAGCGAAAATATTTTGAATACTATTTTCAGGGTATTTTTATCGAGAATAAATGTTCATTTCGATCAACAACTTTGCCAAAATCCCAGGTATAACCTATGGAGGTCATAGGTATTCCTATACTGAATTTGACATTTTCGGCCTGGATATTATAACCCACATCAATCCACCAGTCATCTTTTAAGGATTCTCCAAATTTTAGCTTACACATACCACCGGTATCAAAAGATAATTTTACGGCATTAAATAAATTCAAATCTACACCGAGGCCTATGCCAAGTCCGGCATCAAAACTGAACAGTTCTTCCTTTTGTGGATATATGAAATCTATGTCGATTTTTCCTGGTGAATAAATTTCGTGTACATCACACCATAATTGAGGTACTGGTATAAATCCCCATATGAAATTCAATTTTGCTCCCACATCATATGTAAGTCCTATTTCAGTATCCCCTATTGAGGAAAGTACACCAAATTCCAATGCCGTGTCTGCTCCATTTGATTCATATAAACCAATCAAATTAAAAGTCAATCCAGCTTTTAATGTTACTGGTCCAAGGTCAATTGCTCCTTTTACCGGAACCGAAATAAATTTACCTTTTTCATTCGTTCCAGGATCTGCCGAAAGTAATTTAAATATGAGATCATAATTTGCATCATAATTGAAAGAAAATTTACCGGAAGCGCTTACCTGATCCCAACTTGATGAGGAATGCAAATCTATATTTGCTCCAAGATAGAATCTGTAATCCAATTCCATTTTCGCAGGTCCTTCGTCCCAAAGACTTGCTGTTCCTTCTTCGCTGATTAAATCGTATAATCCTCTTTTTTTCGCAAATGATTTTAACAAATCTCTTTGTTCCTGAGTTCCATATTTATATATTATTTCTCCCAAATCACCGGAAACATTTATCTCCAGCATTCCAAGCACATCTTGTATTGGAGTGTCTTCTATTATAAACATTTCAAAACCGTCATCAGATGCTCCGGCTTTTCCTATTATTTTTCTGGCAACTGATGTTTCACCATCAAGTATGTAATCACCGATTGCGATATCCGGTTTTTCATCATCCATTACTTTTATATTATCAGTGTCAGAAATCATCTTGTCAAAATAACTTGAATTAAATACCAGTACTGGTTCAGTTTCATGGGCAATTATTACTCCGGAATCATATTTATAAAGGTCACCATTAGTTTCTTGTAACCTGAAAACCGTAGTTTTATATACTTTATCTTTGTCAAAAAACTTCATTTCCTCTTCTGTAGGAGTTTCGTTTGGGAAGCTTAAAAAACTTGCGTTGTTAAAAGAACGGGAATTAATCATTTCACGAGTATTCAATTTTGAATAACTCATTGAATGATGATATTCTCTCATTATGTTATTAGCAGCATTTGGATAACGACTCTTAATTGCTCCATCTGAAATAACTAAATTTTCTTCGTGATGAATTATTTTGCCAAATTCATCATATAGAAGATAATCGAGTATTATTTTCTCGCTATCTATATCCACTATATAATAATAACCGTAATTTTTTTCTATAATTCCAAATTCATACTCATCACCACTATCTTTTTGTATCCATCCCTTTGTTATATTCGTAATTGGAATTAACAATCCTTTTTCAAGAAGATTTATCGTCTTATCCTCAGAATGAATAAGTCTGCCACCTGTAAAAGCTCCGTCTTTAATTTGCTCCATACTCATTCGAACAACAAAATCATCATAAAATTTTCTCACATAACAGCCACTCAGTACAAAAACTAATATTAAAATCACGAGCACAAACTTAATTTTTTTCGGCATTTTTACCCCCTAAAATAATTGATATATTTATCAAAATACAGGTTGACAAGTTCATCTATATAAATAAAGTTTTACAGTTAAGTTGTCATATTATAGCATGTGATTTTCTCATAATGTGCGCCAACATCACATTCTTGTAAACTGAATTATTTACACCTTGAATACTGCCATCTATAGTACAAGGAACAAGATATGAATAAGGAAATCTTAATTCAGGTTTGGATATGAAATTACAAACAAAGGAACGTAACGGTTGAGTTTCGCTGTTTGAGCGTAGCGAGTTCGAAACTCGTGAAATGCCTGGTTTGTAAATTTCGCCAAATTTGATTACAATTGACGTTTCATATCTTGATCTGGAGCGTGTATATATCTATTTATAACCCTTCTGATGCTTTAATGTACGCGTTACATACGCGTACATTATAAGTGATTTATGGTTCTCTTTCATTTACAGTGGGTAAAATATATTAGATAAATGAAAGGTTAAGTATAAAACAAAAAACTAAAATCCGGGATTCTTCATTTCACCCTGAGATAAAAAAATCCCAGGGTTCATTCTGAATGACAATATACGGTACAAAGCACAAAAATTTTCACAACTGGACATCCAGAGGTAGCACTGTTTTTTAGTGCGTTATGCGTTTGTATTTTAACGCACCGAAGGCAATCTAGCACTTGATTTTTGCGTAGCTAACACTCTTTACCCACTATATCTGTAGGAGAACCTGATTTATTTTACAATAAATCACAGAGCTTGCTTTGTGCAAGTATTTATATCTGGGATTATATTAAGATGTTTTATCTTAAGAGAATTATTGGATAAAAATCGACAAGTTTCTATAAATCGGGAAATTTGAATTGCCTTTATGAATTATTGAGATAAAATAAAAGCCACCCGAATGGGTGGCTTTCAGTCGATTGCTGTATATCTTATAATATATTTTTTATTTCAGAAACTATATCTTCAGTTATTTTTTCCACAGGTCTTAACTGTTTATTTTCATCGAGACATGAAACGTGTATCCAGCCTCTATTTCTGCACAAATCCTTATAGCATTCGTATACGTTGTAAAGGTATTCTTTGTTTTCTTCGTGAATATCTTTCTTTTTATCGGTATATTCTCTTGCCTCTTTTTTCATAACCAATTCCTGGCTCACTTCAGGAGTTATGTTCAGGTACACTACCTGATCTGGGCGTGGAATTTTGAATACTTCATACTCCAGTTCTTCAAGCCATCTTATGAATTCCCTTCTTTTTTCAGGATCAGAAATCTTTCCACCATGATGAGCTATATTTGAAGGTGTGTATCTGTCGCATATTACGATATATCCGTCAGAAAGCAGATTTTCGATTTCACCTTTTTTCTCAAACCTATCGCCCGCATAAAGTATTGCAACCAATTCGGGTGGTAATTCATCTATTTTTCCATATTTTCCATCAAGATAATTTCCGGCCATTTTACCGAAAAAAGTCTTGTTGTATGACGGAAACTGAATCTGTACAGATTTAATTCCCATTTTGGTCAGTTCTTCTGTAACTCTTATTGCCTGTGTGTTTTTACCGGAACCGTCTATACCTTCAATAACTATTAATTTACCAGTCATAAATATCTCTCTCCATATTCAGATTATAAAATATAATATCATAATCGGTTGAATAAAATTAAGAGTTAAAAATGCCTTTTATTTTTCATTTTCCAGATATTCATGGTTCATCAGCCCATACCAGAATACCCTGTACAGTTCTTCAGTGATTTTTTTGTCTTTGAGCAGATGGCCTTTTTTAGGATCGTAATAATAGGATTTGATCATATCAAAATATATTCCTATTGTTTCGTTTGAAATGTCATTTCTGATGGCACCTTCTTTTTTTCCTTTTTCGATTATATCGAAAAATCTACTGATACTGTAATCATAACTTTCTTCCATTATTTTAGCCAACGAGCCATTGGGATCCATTAAATCATCCACTATGTTCATTATCTGATTTTCAAGTAATCCCATTTTCAAAGAAAACATGGATTCGATTTTTTCCTTGAAATTCTCATCGCTTTCCAGTATTTCGTCGTACAAGTCAAAAATCCTTTTAAAAAGTTCTTTAACGACTTCTTCTTTCAATCCCTGCTTGCTTTCAAAGAGATTATAAATGGTTACCTGCGAAACATTTGCCTTATTTGCTATTTCAGATATACTGACTCTTTTGAAACCGTATTTTGTGAACATATCTATTGCCGATTCTATTATCGCTTTTTTCTTCTGCATCCTTCTTTTTTCAAATCCATTCATAAGTGAACCTCCATAAATATGAAATATATATATTAATATAATACATAAATTTGATTTTGTAAAGGGTTTATGATAAAATATGAAATATAAATAGGAATATAGTTCATAAGTTTCAGTTCATCAGGAGGTGTGATCATGAAGAGAATAGCTATGTTGACAGGATTTGCGGTAGTAATTGTGACTTTTTTTCTTATTGCAAAAGTGAGAAGAGGTTGGAGAAATTGGCAAAAAGCTCTGATATGATTTTTATCTCGTATTCGTTTTCTTTTAAAAAATAGCGTTAAAAATAGAATTTATATTTTATATTACATATCTTCATCCCAGAATTAATTTAAATACCTCTTACCTTTTTATCTATATGCGACCTTTAAAGCAGCAGTAAAGGTCGTTTTTTTATGTATTCACATATCAAGATAGTGAAAAAAGCAAAGTGATTGTGAAATGTTTATCGTGATGTTCACATATAATTATCTTATATTCCATATAAATAATGGTATTATATCGATAACGATATAACGTTATCGATATAAGAGGTGATGAAAATTCCAAAAATACCAATAATAAAGAATACGATATTGAAATTTCTTGAAAAAAATGAAGAAATGACAGGTTACGACCTTTTAAGATATTGTAGAGAAAACCAGATCAGCATATCTCCGGGCAGTGTTTATCCACAGCTGAAGAAAATGGCGGATGATGGCCTTATAAATTCCAGAAATCAGGGCAGGAAAAAAATTTACAGCCTGACAGAAAAAGGAATTGATGAGATAACGAGTATCAGAGAATCAGGCAATGACGTTTTTCAAACTGTCGGTAAACTAAGGCTGGTGATTAACTGCGATTGTGATAGTGTTCCCGGCGAGTTTAAATACGGAATGCGAGAAATGCTTGAATCATTGGGAGATATGAATTGGGATGATATCGATACTTTGAAATGTTTCCTGGGAAAGCTTGAATGTGTAAGAAATTCAATAAAAAAATATATAGAGAATTCCGAAAGGAGTGAGGTTAAATTATGAAAATACTCATAATTGGTGGGGTTGCAGGTGGTGCAACAGCAGCTGCAAGGCTCAGGAGAATCGATGAAAAATCAGAAATTGTGATGGTAGAACGAGGTGAATACGTAAGTTTTGCGAATTGCGGACTGCCGTATCATATAGGCGGGATCATTTCGGACAGATCAAGACTTCTGGTATCGGATACCCAATCGTTCAAAGACAAATTCAACGTTGAAGTGAGGGTAAAAACAGAAGCGATTAAAATAAACAGGGATAAGAAAACGGTTACTATGAAAAATCTCAGCAGTGGGGAAGAATATGAAGAGGCTTATGACAAACTGCTTCTGTCTCCCGGGGCATCTCCTCTGAAATTACCGATTCCCGGAACTGATAATGAAAATGTGTTCAACCTCAGGAATATGAAAGATATGGATACTATAATTTCGTGGCTTAATAACCATGATGTGAAGAAAGCCGTCGTAGTCGGTGGTGGATTTATTGGGCTTGAAATGGTTGAAAACCTTAAACACAAAGGTCTTGAGGTGTCTCTGGTCGAACTTGCCGATCAGGTAATGATAAATATGGATTACGATATGGCGGCAATGATACACACAGAATTGACAGATAACGACGTGAGCCTTTATCTCAGCAATTCCGTAGAAATGATAGATAAAAAAGCAAGAAACACCGTTGTCAGGCTTAAAGATGGAATGACTCTTGATACGGATATAGTGATAATGTCAGCAGGAGTGAGGCCGGAAACAACTCTTGCGGAAGATGCCGGAATTGAACTCGGAAACAGGGGAATTAAAGTAAACGAGTACATGCAGACAAACGATGAAAACATATATGCGGTTGGCGATGCCGTGGAAATAGAGAATCAGCTTCTGGGAATCAAAATGGGAGTTCCGCTTGCCGGGCCAGCCAACAGACAGGGCCGAATAGTTGCCGACAATATCGTGAAAGGCAATGTGAAAAAATACGAAGGTGCCATAGGTACTTCGGTTGCAAAGATATTTGACCTTACTGCGGCTTCAACGGGACTGAATGAGAAAACTCTGAAAAGAAACAACATGGAATACCTCAAATCATTCGTTATCAGAAGCGATCATGCGGGATATTATCCAGGTGCGGTTCCCATAACACTCAAACTTCTCTTTTCACCGGAAGGGAAAATATACGGCGCCCAGGCTGCAGGACTAAACGGTGTTGACAAGAGAATGGATGTGCTTGCCACAGCAATAAAGGCCGGACTTACCGTTGAAGGGCTTGAAGAACTTGAACTTTCATATGCGCCTCCATACGGCTCTGCAAAAGATCCGGTAAATATTTCCGGATATGTATCCAACAACATTGTAAAAGGTGAGATGAAAGTAGTTCAATGGGAGGATATACCTAATCTGAACGACGGATATATATTACTCGATGTCAGGGAAAAAGAAGAAGTTGAACTTGGAACCATAAACAAATCCAATGTAATAAACATTCCGCTGGGTGAATTGAGAGAAAGACTTAGCGAACTCGATAAAACCAAAACAATAATAATTTTCTGTCAGGTGGGACAGCGTGGATACTATGCTTACAACATACTCAGACAAAACGGTTTTGAAGTCAGGAATCTCACCGGAGGGTACAAAGTGTACAACTGTGCTACAAAACCAATCGAACAGCCTAAAAAAACTAAAACTGCAGGTGAAACTATGAAACCCAATTGCTTCTTCAATACCGATAAAATTTCCACTCTCGATGCCACAGGATTACAGTGTCCCGGCCCTATAATGGAAACGTATAAAAAGATGAATATTATGGAAAGAGGAGAAATCCTTGAAATAAAGGCAACCGATCCCGGTTTCAAGAAAGATATAGTTAAATGGGCTGAAAAAACAGGTAACAGAGTGCTTGATGTTAAGCAGGAAAAGGGAATCATAACTGCCAAATTACAGAAAGGGACAGACGAATTACACATGGTTGAGAAGTCAGCTGCTGCGGATAACAAAACAATAGTAGTATTCAGCGGTGATCTTGATAAGGCACTTGCTTCATTCGTAATAGCCAACGGAGCTGCTGCTATGGGTAAAAAAGTCACCATGTTCTTCACTTTCTGGGGGCTTAACGTTCTCAGAAGCGCGGGAAATATGCCGGTTCAGAAGACATTTATGGAAAAAATGTTTGGCAAGATGATGCCAAAAGGTGCCGGCAAACTCAAACTGTCGAAGATGAACATGATGGGAATGGGCACGAAGATGATAAAAGGTGTCATGAAAGACAAGAACATAGATTCGCTTGAAAAAATGATGAAAACTGCAGTTGAAAATGGAGTCAAACTGGTGGCATGTCAGATGTCGATGGATATGATGGGAATAAAGGAAGAGGAACTCATTCCCGGAGTGGAAATTGGCGGAGTGGCAACTTATCTGGCTGATGCCGAAGATTCCAACGTCAACCTTTTCATATAACTCGCAAACATTCAGGAAAACCGGACTCTGTCCGGTTTTTTTCTGTTTTAATAGATTTTTTTCAAATACATGAATTTATAATTTCTTCGGATTTTCTTACGCTGAGCTTATTAATATGCCATATTTCTGATAAAATCAAAAATGGAGAAATCGAGATAATATGGAATGAAAAAGTTTATATCCTGAAAAGATAAATTCAATTCCGGAGTTGAGTAAAATAAATCAGACCATCAGAACAATTCAGAACCTGAAAAGCACCAGGCGAATTAATTTCACCGACAGAAAAATAGATGAAGATAAAATTGATTTAATAAAAAAGTCGATTTTAAAAACATCTAATGCCTCTAACAGACAGTCTTATTCGATAATAATACTCGATGAACAAAAGGCACGGGAGCTTGCATTCCCAGGGAATAAAGTTTTCATATACTGCATAGATTTTTACAGATTGAAAAAATGTGCAGAGAATCTCGGATGTGAATTTGATTCTCAATATTTTATGCAATATTCCACAGCCCTCATAGATATCAGTTTATTGGTACAGTCAACTGTTATTGCTTCTCAATCGATGGGAATAGATACACTTATCACTAATGAGATTTATCATAATAAGCTTGAAAAAACTTTCGAATTGCTTAAACTGCCAAATGAGTATGTTTTTCCCATGATAGCACTATGTATGGGATATTCTGAAGAAGAAACAGTACATAAAGGCAGAGTTGACGAAGACCTGGTTTTCTTCAATAACGAATACATAAAAATCGAAGAAAAAGAAATAAACGGAATTATTGAAGATACCGATTATGAAAACACACATATAGCTCTAATGAATACATGGAAAGAAATGGGATTTGACCATTATATGCAGTGTTTTTTTGATAAATGATCAAAATCAATCGGCACAAAATCTCAGAGCGAAAAACTGGAATACGAACTGAAAAAGCATAAAATAATCTGATATGAATAATTTATCAGTTACAGTCTTTAACGGTGTGTTCTCCAATATGAATTAAAATAAATAAAGTGTTTGAATCAGTATTTTATCTGCTGAACTGATATTAATTTATTACCTTTTTCACTTGTGGTTAAGAGTATGTTATGTTGTATAATATCTTCACAAAAAAACTTCTTTTCTCATCTTCAAATAGGTTTGTCAATCTTATTAATAAAATTTATTGAACAAGGCGGTGTGAAAAATGGATGAAAAGGTTTTGAGAAATCTTTATGAAACAAGAAAATACGGTGACGAAGCAACGGAAAAAGCCCTTGAAACTGTAAAAGCCCTTGAAACTTATTTGGAGGAAAAATATGAAACCGATCTTGAATCCTGTGAGAAAGATCAGGTTAAAGGTTATGTAGGCTTTATGGTATCAAATGGACTGAATTCACTGGATAATTTCCTGGCTCTCGCCAGATATTTTTATTTAACTAATTGTAAGGAGATTTATATTTTCTTCACTTCGGTTCTTGGTGGGCTTGGAGTTATAGAGAATATAAAGCGCAGAACCGAAAAATATGAGGGTAAAGAAAAGCTTGATCAGATATTCGATGATGTTGAAAAACCTCCACTAGGTGCAACACCCGAGGATTTTCCCGAATACACGGAAAAATTGATGAAAAAACTCAGTACCTGCCTTCCTAAGGATAAATACAGAAAGGTTCTTGCGGGCAACAATCATGGGATTCCTGAAAGTTCATTCGATATGGAAAAGAAATTTTTTAAGGAATCTGGAAATCTTGAAAAATACCTTAAGCAAAGGCATGAAAGGAAAGTTGCGGAACTTCAGAAGCATTGTGATGAAGGTAAGGTGTGGTTTGAACAGATAATCACACAGGAAATAGTGGATTATGTAAAATCGAATCAGGAAATTCTATCAGGTGTGATTGATGGCGACAGAATACTGAATACAAAAATACCCTACGCGACAAAGGAATTCATCGAAGCAGAAGACCCTAAAATGAAAAGATACTACACCTGTCATTGTCCTTTCGCAAGGGAATCCATTTTACGAGATGATGTTAACATATCCATGGATTGGTGTTACTGCAGTGGAGGGTTTCAGAAATACGGATACGATGTTATTTTTGATGAAGAAACAGAGGTTGAAGTACTTGAATCGGTGCTTACAGGGGACAGCAGATGCAGATTTGCCATAAAAATACCGGAAAAAATAATTAAAGAATATCTGTGAGGTGTGATAATTGATTTTCAGACAAACTCAACTTTATAAATTTATTTATTATAATGACAATTTTGGCATTGGGAAAAAGGTGCTCGATTGTGGGGCGGGAGGTAATATGCCTCCTTTAGCTCTTTTTAAAGAGAATGGATATGAAACATCTGGGATTGAGATAAACGATTCTCAGCTGGAGAAAGCAAATAGGTTTGCAGAAGATAAGGGAATGTCTCTGAATATAAATAAGGGGGATATGACCTGTATGAATTTTGGTACCGGTTTTTTTGACTGTGCTTATTCTTACAATTCGATTTTTCATATGAAAAAAGCCGATATAAAAAAAGCCGTAGATGAAATCATCAGGGTGGTAAAAAAAGGTGGTTTGGTCTATTTAAACCTGCTTTCTGTTGAAGATTTCGGATATGGGCAAGGTGAAAAAATCGGTGAAGGAGAGTTTCTTCAGGATGAAGGGGACGGAAAGATTATACACACTTTCTATTCTGCCGAGGAAGCCAGAAATTTATTTTCGGGTTATGAAATACTTTTATATCAGCATAGAATACCAGAAAGAAAGTTTGGTACGGATATGATAAAACAGGCTTTTCATGATTTTATACTGAAAATTTGAAATTATATTTCGTATTCCTTAAAAGTCCCAGTGTTTCTGCCGTTATTTTTGGATTGGTAAAGTAATTTGTCGACATAGGTAAAAGCATCTTTAAATTCGGGATAGTTTGTATTGTCTATATGTGTGGCTCCTATACTGATACTGATTTTAATTTCTATATCGGAATACTCAAAAGCGGCTTTTTCTACATTTTGTCTTATTCTTTCCGATATTTCTTTTGTTTCATCTGAGGAAATATCGGGAAGCAGTATTGCAAATTCTTCGCCTCCGATTCTTCCTATTCTGTCAGCACTTCTTATACTTTTTTCAATATTTAATACTATCTTTCTGAGTACTGTATCTCCGCAGATGTGGCCGTAATTGTCGTTGACATTCTTAAAATGGTCAATGTCAATCAGCAATATTCCAAATCCTTTGGCAGAGTTAGTACTGACCACGGAGTTGAATGTTCCTATAAACGCATTCCTATTTAAAACTCCTGTTAATCCATCAGTACATGCTTTTATTTCGAGTTCTTCATTTTTCTTTTTATATTCGGTAATTTCTCTTAAAATGGAAATAGTACCAAGTATGTTTTTTTCATTTTTATCATTTATAATGAAAATCTGAATTTCAAAATCATGGTTGTTTTCTCTGGTTTTTATCCTGAATTCTGATATACTTTCATTCATATTTTCCACATTTTCAAACCATTTATCAAATTCCGGCCTGTAAAAGTCTTTTAAATATCTGTTATCCAGATTTATCCCTATTTTACCGAGTAATTTCGCTGCACCATCGTTGAAATCTACTATTCGGCCATTAGATGTGCATACGATTATCCCATCTTTAACCATATCGAATATCTTGTTTCTGGCAATTGGGGAAATGGCCAGGAAATCGTATTTGTATACTCCGTAAAGCACCAAAAGGCTACCTGGAAAAAAAGATGACGACATCGGAATCGATAAATGAACTACAGAGGGAATCATAGCTTTCAGCCATATAAAAATAAAAGGGATAAGTGAACCGAAAAATACTATCCATATTTGATTTTTGCTTGTCCCGGAAGTGTTTCTTGTGAATAATAGTAAACGTATAAGTCCATATATAGCGAATATCGGATGCAGTGAAATTGAAAAGATGCCAAGCGGGGTTGAGCTCACTTTGAGTATTTCGAAGGTACCAATAGAAATTATTTTTACCGAAGCCCTCATCAAATGCGTATATTCATCTGTGAAAATCAAGATCAGAAATATCGACTGAATAAGATAAAGTAATATCATTAGTTTTTTAGCTTTGGCAGCGTTTCCATCTGTGTATATTATCGAAAAATGCAGGAAGGCAACCGGAAGAAAATATGCACCAATTTGAGTGATATTCCTCCAGAACAGCATATTACCATAATCGGAAATGAGTGTTTCAAAGAAAGAACTGAATGCCCATATAGCCATGAAGCTTGTCAGAAATACGAATTGATTACCACCTTTAACATTTTTTCTTTTATAGGTGATCAATATCATTATTACCAATGCTGATATAGCCAGAGAATTTAAAAATAAACTAAAGTACGTTTCAAACATCGAATTGCTCCCAAATCTAATGCTGTATTTTCAGCGCTCGAATTTCCATAATTATATTACCCTTCGAAAGATGATGATAACATATCATACGATAAATTTAAATGTATAAATATTTAAATTTTATATTTCTGGAAAGAAACGGAATTTCTTCCGCGATTTTTTGAAAAATACAGAAGTTTATCGACGTATGCAAAAGCTTTCTTAAATTCCGGTTTTTCTTCACTGGCTATATGAGCAGCTCCCATACTTATCGTGATATTTATCTCTTTACCTGAATTTATAAAGGTATTTTTTTCAACATTTTCCCTTATTCTTTCCGCTATTATTTCGGCTGATTCTGAAGAGGTATTTGAAAGTATAATCGCAAATTCTTCTCCACCGATTCTGCCAATATGATCATTTTCCCTGATTATTTTTTTGATGCAATTTATAGTTCCTTTTAAAACTTCATCACCGAATACATGACCATATTCATCGTTTATTCTTTTAAAGTGGTCAAGATCTATCAACAGCATTCCATAACCGTTTTTATAGTTTTGTTTTATGGTGGAATTGTAAGCTTCAATAAATGCATTTCTGTTTAAAATTCCGGTTAATCCATCCGTATAGGCTATCGTTTTCAGCTCTTCATTTTTTCTTTTTATTTCCGTTATTTCCCTTATTATGGAAATAGTACCCAACACAACTTTATCCTTTTTATCTTTCATTATAAATACATGGGATTCGTAATCATAGTAAGAATTCCCTGTATTTAGCCGGAATTCTGAAATTGAATCATTCAAACTTATAATATTCTGAAACCATTCAGAAAATTCATCTCTGCCATAATCGGATATATTAATGTTGTCGAGTCTTAATCCCACACTTTCGAATATATGTGAAGCAGAAATATTAAAATCAACAATTCGGCCGTTTGAGGTACATACGATTATCCCATCGTTAACCATGTCGAATATCTTGTTTCTGGCAATCGGAGATATGGACATGAAGTCATATTTGAATATGCCCCACAATATCAGAAGACATCCCGGAGCCAATGCGGCTGATATTGGAATTACCGTCGTAAGGTTTTGTGGAAGGGCAGATTTAAGCCAACCGAAAATGAATGGAAATAATGAACCGATTATTATAACAGCTGACTGATTTCTCAAAGTACCGCTGGTATTTTTTGAGAATATCAGCAATTTAAGAATTGAATAAAAAATAATTATATAATTCAATCCCACTGAGAAAGACCCAAAAATACTGGAATTTACCCTTAATACGTATACGTTGTCGATTTTTTCAAGTAAAGTTGAATTTCTCATTATATGTGTATATTGATCGGTGAATATCAGAACTATTACTGTTATTTGAAAAAGCATTATGAGGGGCAGAATTCTCCTGGCATTTTTATTCATGCTGTCGGTATAGGTTATGGTGAAGTACAGATATGAAACAGGTGTCAGGAAAACACCTATCTGAGTTATATTCCTCCATAGAAGCAATGAAGGCAAGTCAGAGAAAATGGTTTCCATGAAAGAGCCTATAGCCCATATACAGAGAAAAGAACTCAGAATTGCAAACTGCATTCCGCCTTTAACACGTCTCTTACTTAAGGATATAAGCATCATCATAATAATTGCTATTATGGATAATGAATTTAAAAATAGATTTATATAAGTTTCTGACATTTCACATCACCTTGTTATTCGTTTTTTTAACCTGATAATTATACATTTTTGTCATATAAAAGTACAAAAATAGTATGGATTTGGATTGTTGTCTTCATAAGTATTAAATGATATAATAAGTTCTGTTTCCTAATTATTGCTTCGAAAGGGGTCTGTTTCTGTGAAAAGAATCAACGTTATAAACGCACCAATGACACCAACACTTCTCAAATTGGCATGGCCATCCGTAATATCAATGCTTGTACAGACTATTTACAATATGATTGATGCGTTCTGGCTTGGAAAACTTGGTAAGATTGCAATTTCAGCACCTACAATTGCCTGGAATATAATATTTTTATTCATATCTTTAGGCTCTGGTCTTTCGGTTGCCGGATTGGCACTCGTATCGCAGCATTCTGGGGCAAAGAATTATGAAAAAGCTTCTTTTGTAGGAGGACAGGTTTTGTCCTTCACATTCATTCTCTCCCTATTTGTTGCTTTATTTGGTGCGTTTGGTACGAGCTGGATGTTGGATATTCTCAATATTCCAGCGGAAATGGTACCTCAAACAGAAGTGTACATGAAAACCATACTTTTCGGTATGCCTTTCACTTATCTGATGTTTGCTTTGAATTCGCTTTTTTCCGGTTGGGGAGATACTTTCACACCAATGGTTTTATCTGTTATATCCGTATCCATAAATGCGGTTTTAGATCCGTTGATGATATTCGGTATAGGGTTCCCGCGTATGGAAGTGTTCGGGGCGGCTTTGGCAACTGTTATTTCCAGGGGAATAATCATATGTATAGCCTTCTTCTTCCTGCTAAAAGGGAAAACTTCTTTCAAGATAAAGATGAAATACCTGGTTCCGGATTTTAAGGAGATAAGGAAAATAGTAAAAATCGGGTTGCCTTCGTCTCTGGGGCAGTCTATCACAGCGTTTGCATTTGTGATAATAACATCCATGATTGCAGGTTTCGGGCCTGTTGCTACATCTGCTTTCGGAGTTGGTAACAGAATAATATCTTTTGCCACGATGTTTTCATTCGGAGTGGCTCAGGCTACTTCAACCATGGTTGGGCAATATCTTGGTGCTGATTTAAAAGACAATGCGTACAAAGTTGTATGGAAATCCGTAGCTTTGAATATGATAGTAGTTGGTAGTATATGTACCCTTACATTCTTGTTTGGAGAACAGTTGACCGCATTTTTTATAAACGATCCTGAAGTTCTGGTCGAGGGCAAGCGATATTTCACCATAGTTTCTTTTTCGATACCATTTTTTGCCAGTTTCAGCATACTTGATTCTGCGTTGAGAGGATCGGGGCATACGATGAAATCCATGATTATGAATATAATAAGGCTTTGGGGTATAAGACTCCCGGTAATATACCTGCTTGGTGAATCCATGGGAACAGTTGGGCTGTGGTATGCGATGCTGATAAGTAATTTAACGGTTTGTATAATGGCAGCTATAGTCATAATGAGAAAAACCTGGCTTAAGAGCATAATTCACTGATTATGTGATTGCCTATTTGGCTTTTACTTTCAGAAGGTCATCCCAGGATGTAGTGAAATTTTGAGTGACCATCTGCCTTTTTTCCCGCCAGTTGTTGTTCAGTCCCATAACCCCAAGTTTGATTGCAGATGGTTTTAAATTACGATTTATTTCATCCATGACCTTTGTCAGTTTTTCCGTTTCAAAGTCGTTCTGATAGCTATTCATGGAAAGCTGTACCATTTTTAAAGGAACTAGGTCAGAAAGAAGAACACCTGCTTTTCTGTAGGGTATTCCGCGTTTATAGATTTTTTTCAGACATTCACAGGCATACCTGACTATTTTTATTCCATCGTTTGTCGCACATGGGATTATCATACTGTTATGAGCGGAATAAGCTTCTTCAGCATGGCGGGATGTTCTGATACTTACGGATAAATATCTGGCGTACAATTCCTTTTCCCTTAATTTTTCAGAGGCACGAAAGGCATGGTTTGATACTGCGTTTTCAAGAGTTTCTATATCGTATACTTTTTCAGCGAAAGATCTCGAACGCATCACACTTTTCTGAGTGCTGTAGTCTTCACTTTCCACACAGGGAATGCCGTTAAGTTCGGACTTTATCCTCAATCCGGAGATTCCCATCGTTTTCTGTATCCAGTTGCTGTCGGCTTTCATAAAATCACTGACTTTATAGATATATTTTTTTTCAAGCTTTTTTACCAGTCTTCTCCCTATTCCCCATATCTCACCTACGGGATATTCATCCATGTAATAGTGAAGGTCATCTTCATCGTATGTAGAGTATACGCCCATGTATTCTTCGTTTTTCTTGGCGATATGGCTCGCGAATTTTGCCAGGGTTTTGGTAGGGGCTATCCCAAGGGAAACAGGAATACCGGTATACTGTTTTATGATTTTTCTTATTTTTATACCAAATTCCTTGAGGTTTTTCCGATCAAGTGTGTGTAATTCCATAAAAGCTTCGTCTATAGAATATATTTCCAGCAATGGAGAAAAATTCGAAAGAATTTTCATAACACGGAAAGACATATCGGCATACAATGTGTAATTTGAAGATAATGCTATAACTCCGTGTTTTTTTACTATATCTTTTATTTTAAAAAAAGGTATGGCCATTGATATTCCGAGGTTTTTTGCTTCCTGAGAACGTGAAACTACGCATCCATCGTTATTGGATAGAACTACAACCGGTTTGTTTCTTAATCTGGGATTAAAAACCCTTTCACATGAAACGTAAAAATTGTTGCAGTCTACCAATGCAAATATTTTTTCTTTCATTTTAAACTACACCATCTAAAATTGATGGATGACACTGATAACTACACCCCAGATCAGGAAATCCGCTTCCTCAGGCACTATAATAGGCGGGTATTTTGGGTTTTCAGGCATCAGCAGCAGCTGTCTGCCTTTACGCAGAAGTCGTTTTACAACCAGTTCACCGTTAATAACTGCTATGACTATTTTTCCCTTTTTAACTTCAACAGACCTGTCAACGATGAGGACATCACCGTCATTTATACCGGCATCAGTCATCGAATCTCCCGTTACCCGAACAAAAAAAGTCGCGGCGGGATTTTTAACCAGTTCTTTATTGAGATCGAGTGACATTTCCATATAATCGTCTGCCGGAGAGGGAAAACCCGCAGAAATCTTGGATCCTGCCATGGGAATTCCGCATGAAGTGGTAAAATCCGGAATAAAAATATCCGTTACATACATAAAATCACACCTTCTTCAAAATATCGTTTATCACCTTGAAGAAGAGATTTTCGTCTATCGGTTTCGAGATATATCCATCCATTCCCTTCTCGAAACATCTGTCTTTTTCCCCTGGAATTGTGTATGCCGTTACGGCTACTATAGGCACATGCTTAAAGCTGCCTTTTTCTTTTTCTCTTATTATTTCGGTGGTTCTTATGCCATCCAGAACAGGCATTTTGAGATCCATCAGTATGAGGTCAAACTCACGCTGTTCAATCTGTTTCAATGCCTCAAGCCCGTTCTCTACTATTGTAACATTCCAGTCTTTCGATTTCAAAAACAGTTCGGTAACATATTGGTTTATCTTATCGTCTTCCGCAACCAATACGTTTATTTTTTTGTTAATTATTGAATAGGTATCCACATCGGTTTCTACATTTTGAGGAGAAGGTATTTCGAATTCCAGCATGAATTCGAATACGCTGCCTTTTCCAACTTCGCTGCTGACTTCTATCTCACCGCCAAGTGATTTTATAAGTTTGTTTGATATCGAAAGGCCCAGTCCCGTGCCGCCATATTCCCTGGTGATACTGTCATTTGCCTGTGAGAACGATCTGAATATTTTGTTGAAATCACTTTCTTTAATTCCTATACCCGAATCGGAAACCGCAAAATTGATTATAACTCTATTGTCCATTTCGGTTATTTTTCGAATGGTAACCCTTATGAAACCCGAAGAGGTGAATTTTATGGCGTTGGAAATCAGATTGGCAACTATATCATTTAATTTAATCACATCACCTATGAGTTTCTGAGGTATTGTCTTGTCGGAATCAATTATGAATTCCAGTCCTTTTACAAGAGCTTCTTCTGAAAAAGTCTTTTTGAGTTCATGGACGAATTCTCTGAAATTGAACTCCACTTTTTTTACTTCATCGTCAGTGTTCTCAAGCTGAGCGTAGTCCAGGATTTTATTCAGGACATTTAAAAGGTTTTTTGCGGATTTATCCAGAGTTTCTACAAAAAACTTCTGTTCAGTTTCGATTTTAGTTTTTTTCAGGAGCGTAATCATCCCCATTATCCCGTTCATAGGTGTACGTATTTCATGTGTCATATTCATGAAAAATCTCGATTTTGCCTCTGCTGCTTCGTGTTCCAGCTTCACTATTTCCATGAAATTATCTTGAATCTGTTTTTCATATGTGATATCCCTGGCAGCTCCGAATATCATGTTTTCATATTTGGATGGGATGGCATTCCAGTAAAAAGTCTTGTATTTTCCGTTTTTGGTTTTGAATCTGTTTTCGAAACTGAAAACATTTTTACCTGATTTAAGGTTTTCAATTATTTTTGCGCTTTTTTCATAATCCTCTGGATGAATCAAGTCCATAAGATTACCACCAACTATTTCATCTTCGGTATATCCCAGGGTATCCATCCACGAATTACTGGTTTTAATTATTTTTCCGTCGAAATCGAATATACACAGAAGGTCAAGTGTGACTTCGAAGAATCTTTCGGCAATCATATGCGCTTTTTTTATCTCCGATATATCTTCGGAAATCCTTATTATATGTGTCATATTTCCGAAATCATCTTTTATGAGTGAAAGGCTTACGTTTTCCCAGAATTCTTCTCCGTTTTTCCTTACTCTAAGTTCTTCACCTTTCCATTCACCCTTTTTTGTAAGTATTCTGCTGATTTCTTCATAAATCTTTTTATCCTGCGGATACGGACGAAATTCATTGATATGTTTGCCTATTACTTCCTCTGCAGTATATCCTGTATTTTTATAGAATTTAGGGTTTACATATTCTATGAGCCTGTCTTTATCGCAAATCATGATTGTAGAAGAACTTTTTTCTAATGCGAGTAAAAGATTACCTAGTCTGTTGATATTTTCTTTTCTATGTGTTATGTTACCAAAGATGCCTATTACTCTCAACGGTTTTCCGTCTTTAGAAAATTCAATTATGTTTCCTTTATCCAAAACCCAGAGTATATTCCCGGAAGCATCAATAATTCTGTATTCTATTTCAAAGGTATCCGTATTCCCAATTATATATGAATTGAATTTTGTTTTTAATTTGTTAAGGTCACTGGGATATACCAGGCTTCGCCAGAAATTAAAAGCCGCATCTTCAGGAACTGATTTATAACCCAGTGATTCAAGCCATCCTGGAGTTATATGCATATGCATACTCTGAGGATTCAAATCCCAGGTTCCGACTTTTGAAGTTCTTTCTGCTATATGATGCATTTCAAGAGTTTTTAAAAAGTTATTTTCTGTTTTAATTGAGTCAGTAGTGTCACGTATGTATATAAAAAAAACTTTTCGGGATGATTTGATATCCATACTGAACGTTTTTCCGGAAGTTTCATCGTATAATTGTTTCTGTGAAACAATTTTTTCATCAATATAATACTTCAAATTGTTTAAAAACCAGCTTTCTCTTTCCTGAGATAAAAAAAGATTATCCAGTTGAACCCCTGTATTAAAAGGCTTTTGGGAAAATTCTCCGAAATTGTCACTGAAATCAGAAACCGACAAATCGTCTATATTATTTATTTTATCGACTAATTCATTTTTTTTCACCGCGAGAAAATAGCCCGAGGTGTTAAAAACTGACGAAGAGTTCGTTTCATTATTCAAATAAATCACATCCGAATGTTATTTTTTAACAGGCAAATTGTTGAAATGCACTTGATTATTATATCAGAATTATAAACATAAAATTAAAAATTACATTAAGGAAATGATAATCAGTTATTTTTATTTTACTTCTTTTTTGTGGAAGAATAACAACTGGAGAAATTATATGAAAGTTAGATAAAAAAAGACCCACAATGTGAGATTGTGGGTCTCATATGTATTTATAATTTAAATTGACTTACAAGTTCTGTGAGTTCGCGAGCCAATGTGCTCAATTCTTCTGCTGTTTTTGAAGATTCCAATGCTCCATCACTTTGTTCTTTTGTGGCTGCGGTGATCTGATTCATCTGTTCTGCAGCATCTGCAACCATTTTAGTAGTCCCATCCATTGTTCCCGCAATTTCTTCAGCGGAAGCACTCTGTTCCTGTGCTGAGCCAGCGACATCTTCTACGTTTACCCTTATATTGTCGACCTTTTCCAGTATGTTATCGAATTGTAGCAGAATACCATCCAGGTTCTTATTTATGGCGAGTATAGATTCGGTAGTTTCTTCGGTATATTTATTGCTTTCCTGTGCGTTGGTATCGACAACCTTTAGTATCTGTGCAATATTTGAAGTTGCAGCTTTACTTTCTTCTGCAAGTTTTCTAATTTCATCAGCTACTACCGCAAATCCTTTCCCGGCTTCTCCGGCTCTTGCCGCTTCGATAGCGGCATTAAGCGCTAGAAGATTTGTCTGCTCAGCTATCGACGATATTGTTTCTACTATGTCCTGAACATTGCTTGCCTGTTGAGCTAATTCGTTTACCTTTACAGCTGTTTCCTGTGTCTGTTTCGCAGCTGCACTCATCATCTGGCCTACTTCATTCAATGCTTTCTGCCCTTCTTTAGCTGAATCTGAAGTGTTTTCCGCATTTCGCGTCAGGTCCTGTGATACTCTTGATACACTTTGGGAACCCACTGATACCTCTTCGACACTTGCATTTACTTCTTCGACTGAGGCAGAAATATCCTGGAAGTTGCTGTTTATATTTTCAGTCTGTGAAGATATTTCCTGAATGGAAGCTGTTTGCTGTTCGACAATAGCTGCCAGATTTGAAGCGGATTGAGTCAGCCTCTCTCCTACATCAAAAATTTCATGCATGTTCGTTTTCAATGTCTCGGACATCTTGTCCAATGACATGGAAATCTGAGCTATTTCATCTTTTCCTTCGGCAACAAATTGTACCCTGAGGTCTTTTTCGGAAAACTCTTTAATTCGTTCCGTAAGTTTTTTTACCCTTACTGAAATGCCTCTTCCAAAAATATACGCCATAAGTACTGCAGAACCTATTATTATTAACAGTATTATGGCAATAAAAGTACCTGTTGAATAAAGTTCGGCATTGACATCATCAACGTATATTCCTGTACCTATAACCCAGTCCCATGGTTTGAAAATTTTAACGAAAGATACTTTCGGAACAGGCTCTTCAAAACCGGGCTTTGGCCAGTAATATTCCACGGAACCTTCACCGGAATCGTTCTTTGATGCTTTCACGAATTCCCTGAAAATATAAACGCCATTAGGATCTTGTATGCTGCCGATATCCGTTCCGTTTAAATCAGTGTTTATGGGATGATAAACCATGTAAGGTCTGGAATCATTAATCCAGAAATAATTATCTTTATCGTACCTTATAGTTGCAAAGAACTCTTTCGCTGAATTCTGTGCTTCTTCTCTTGTCAATTCTCCGCTTTCTTCCTTTTCATAAAGAGTCTCCACAATACCATAGACACTTTCCGTCAAATTTCTGGTTTGGCTGAGTTTTTCATTCATGAGTGAAGAATAAGTGTTGAAGAAATAAATCAGCAGGAACAGTATTCCAGATGATATTATCAGAACTGTGCTGAATAAAATTATCTTTCCTCCAAGTGTCCTTAGCATACTATTACCTCCAAAAAGAATATTGTGAAAGAAGTATAAAAGTAAATTACATATAACCTTATTATAACATGATATGTGTGATAATAATTGAAAAATAGTCCTGAAGTATTTATTAGTTGATATTCGTAGATGATATTTTTCTTATGAATTTTCAGTTTAAATTTAAAGGTCATATAATATATAGACTGTCCAATAAATGATTTACCCATAAAGTTGCGGCTAGTCATCCTGAACGAAGTGAAGGATCTCGAACTTCTATTTTATTATTTCGTAATATTTAAAGGTGAGATTCTTCATTTCACACTATAAATTAGCGTTCATTCAGAATGACAAACTCTAGTCATTATAACGATTTTAACCCTTTTGTATTTATTGGACGGTCTAAATATATAAATAATATATAAAAGTTAATCAAATTACAAACTTGAAAAAAAACTTTCATTAGTATATAATCAGAGAAACAATTATTTCTGAAAAAAATACATGTCGATATTTGTGGGGGTGGTTTTTTGTGATCATAGAAAAAATACTAGAATTATTACCAAAAATGTCTCCAGTAAACAAATCCATAGCCCAATTCGTAGTTGAAAATAAATCTGAAATTGGTTTTATGTCAATAGATCAGTTGAGTGAAGATATAGGTGTGAGTAAGGCATCGATAGTGAGATTTGCTAAATTACTCGGTTTTACGGGATACAACGAATTTAAAAAATCAATTCAGAAAGAAATAAGGATAAAACTAAGGCCATATGAAAAAATAGTTTTAACCGAACTCGATATTCTTCCAAAAGAAAAGCAGTATAAAAAACTTGCCGAAAATGAGCTGAACAATCTCAAAGAGAGCCTTTCTTCAATAAAAATCAAAGAAATGGTGAAGATGATAGAAGGTATAAAAAATACGAGGAACATATATCTGGCCGGCTTTGGGGCAAGTACGTTTTTGATTGGTATAATAAGATACAATCTTTTCGGGATAGTTGAAAAACCTCTTTATACACTTACCGGATCGGTATCAGATTTTTCGATGAAAATTAAGACACTTACGGAAGACGATATAACATTGTTGGTTACTTTTCCTCCTTATTCAAAAGAGGGTGAGTTTGTTGCAGAACATACGAAGAAAAAAGGCGGGAAATTATTCCTGTTCACTGATTCTATAGCTTGTCCGGTTTTCCCAAGTGCTGATGCTGCTATTCTATGTGAAAACAATTCGTTACTGCTTTATAATTCTTATATTTCTCCGATTGCCATGATGCAGATAATGCTCAATATGCTCCTTCTGGATGAAAAGGAAAATGGACTTCATAAGATAAGGAAAGTAATGGATGTTGAAATGGAAGGTTATAAAAAGTTAGAGGAAACTTAAAGAAACTATAAATAAATGAACTTTCTCATATAAATACAAAATAAAAATGGAGGGATTCATATGCATCTCCTGAAAGATGCTAGCCTTTTTGTACCGGAAAGTATGGGTAAAAAGGATTTGTTGATAGGATTCGGGAAAATATTGGGGATTTATGATGAAGCGATGCCTTCAGACTTTGCCGCATTTGATGTGGAAACTGTTGACTGTCTTGGAAAAACCATTGTACCCGGTTTTTTTGATACACATGTACATATTACAGGTGGCGGTGGTGAAGGTGGTTACACCACGAGGATCAGAGAAGGGAAAAAAGAAGAATTTGTTAATGTGGGAACAACTTCGGTAATAGGTGTGCTCGGTACTGACTGCTTTTCCAGAAGTCTTAAAAATCTGCTGGCAAAAACAAGGGAATTGAATGAACTTGGTATGAATGCTTTTATGACAACGGGTTCTTACAAATATCCGCCAGTAACCATTACCGGTGAATTAATGGATGATGTTATTCTGGTTCCGGAGATAATAGGAAGTGGTGAGTTTGCAGTTTCTGATCACAGGGGATCCGGAATTTCCGCCCAGGAATTGAAACGAATATGCCTGGATACACATGTTGGTGGTATGGTTTCTAAAAAGAGTGGGAAGGTAATAGTTCATATGGGTGAAGCCAAACCTGGAATGAAAATACTCAGAGAAGTAATTGAAGAAGGTGTTGTACCAGTTACTCAAATGATCCCAACACATATGAGCAGATGTGACAAATTGCTTGAAGAGGGAAAAGAATGGGTTAAAAAATATGGTGGCTACATGGATTTAACTGCGAAAGTTCGCACGGCAGAAATCATATGCGAATTAGTAGAAGAAGATGTAGACCTTAAAAAGATAACTGTTACTAGTGATGGTTTAGGGAGCTGGCCTGTTTTTAACGAAAATGGCGAAGTGATATCCACTACCGCCTCGCCAGTTGATACGTTATTAAAAACTTTCAAGAAACTTGTAACAGAATTTAATATGTCTGTGGATAAAGCACTTCTTCCATTTACAAGGAATCCGGCAACGTTTTTTGATGTGACGGATAAGGGAATAGGTGTTATTAAGACAGGTGGATATGCGGACTTTATAGTTTTCGATGAAGAATTCAATATCGAAAATGTATATTTGAAATCTGAAAAAATGATGTGAAAATATCAAAAGTTTTCATGAAACAAACGGGGGATGTTTCTTGAAAAAAAGTGGATAAGTCGTTTTTCAATTAGTGCGATGAGTGAAAAAGTACAAATATATAAAGCAAGAAGAACGACTTATTCACAAATTAACGAAATATATGGATTTCGGTAACTGTAATTAATGATCTTGAAATGTAAAAAGTGTCACTGCAAAAGTTTATTTAGCCTTAAGAAATATACAAAAATAAAATCAATTTAATCATGATATAATCGTTCAAATCACGGTATTCGCACCAGAAATCCTGTAGAGAAAATCAATAAAAATTTTTTTCTGAATATTTGTTATGTGAGAGTCGCGAAAAAACGGCAGTTTTTTGTTATATGTTGTTATATAAATATGTGAAAAAATTATTCAGTAAATAATAGACGACCACTCTATTCAAATTTCGGAGGTGTACAGAATGAAAAAGACAGCTATATTTTTAGTAATTATGATTTTCATGTCTTTGTTTGCTTTTGCGCAGATTTCTGCGGAAGATGCAGTTCCAGTTATCGAAAGAGACGGAATACTCAGTAACGTAAATGAAGACGCACTTACCTATGATGAATTCCATGCGGCGATAGCAAAGGCATTCCCTGGAAAAGAATCTATGGTTAAGACGGGTAGCGAAGAAGTATCAAGACTCGACTTCATAACAGCTCTTGTAAAAGTTCTCGGACTCGAAGAAGAAGCTGCTCAGTACGAAGAAGTTTACGCTATGTCAAACGACATAATGGAAATTCCTGAAGAAGCAGTAGGAATCGTTTCCGTTGCTTACAGAAGTAACCATCAGTTACTTGATAACGTATACGGTGGACTTATTGCTCCATTCCAGTCAATTACAAAAATCGATGCAGCCAGATCCATCTACCAGGCTCTTTACCCACCAGTACAGGGTGGCACAGTTGTTACTGCTGTTGGCGCAGACCCGGCAGGATTCAACACTCTTTTCACATCTGCCGGTTTAACATGGACAATCTGTAACATAATCGGTGATGGTATCACAACAACTGACGAAGATGGATTCTACACACCAAGAATGGTAAAGAGAATACCAAGTGTTGAAAACGGTCTTATAAAGATAAACGAAGACGGTTCTCTCACCGTAACTTATGAACTCAGAAAAGGTATGAAATGGCATGACGGCGAAGAAGTTACAGCCCACGACGCAAAATTCCAGTGGGAAGTAATGATATCCGATGCACCTGTTACCAGTAACTACTATGAAAAAGCGGTTGCAGAAGTAGAAGTACCTGACGATTACACATACGTACTTCATTTTGATCAGCCAGCTGCGGGACTCGAATTCGGATCTTCCGAATACGCTTATTACACCGGATGGTTCCAGCTTCCTGAACATCTTTTCAAAGAAGATTTTGAAGCTGCAAAAGAAAACGGAAACTGGGAAGAATTCTCCAGCAAAGTTACAAACAATCCTGTTATGACGGGTCCTTATAAATTCAAAGAATATGATGAAGGCCAGAGAGTAGTATTCGAAGCATTCGATGAATATTTCCTCGGAAGACCGAATATCGATGAATTCGTTATGAGAATTATTCCTGATTCTTCCTCAATCTTCGCATCCACTCTCAGTGGTGAAATTGATGTTGGAAGATACACACTCGACCTTAAACAGAGTATTCAGCTTATGAAACAGAAATCCGACCTGTTCAACGTTTATCTCACTCCTAACGTTGCATATCAGTGTATAAACCTCAACTTCAGAGATCCTGAAAATCTTGATCAGCCAAACCAGTTCTTCGCAGACAAGAGAGTAAGACAGGCTGTTCTTCATGGTATTAACAGAGACCAGCTCAATAAAATAGTATTCTTCGGAAAAGCTGAAGTTGTAGACACATGGATTACCGAACTTCATATGATGAGAGACGCTCTCGAAAATCCTGAAATAAACCATTACGAATACAATCCTCAGAAAGCCATGCAGCTTCTTAACGAAGCAGGATGGAAAAAAGGATCAAGCGGATACATGGAAAAAGACGGAAAAGTATTTGAATTTGATCTCATAATCGGTGCTGGAAGCAGCGATGCTGAACTTATGGGACAGATAATTCAGGGGATGCTCAAAGGTATTGGCCTCAAAGTTAACATAAACCAGAAACCTGCTCTGGTTATGTGGACAGAAATCAATCCTTACGGTAAATTCGACGCAGTTCTCACAGGTTGGGGTTACGGAACAAACGCAGAAGCCCTCAACTTCTGGGGAACAGACAGCATACCAGCTGAAGCCAATGGTTTTGGTGGAACAAATTACGATGGTTGGAGCAATGCCAGAAACGACGAAATTCTTGCTGAAATGGCTGTTACAATGGAATACGACAGAAAAGTCGAACTCTATGCAGAACATTTCGCACTCTGGGCAGACGAACTCGCAACAATACCTCTCGTTGCAGACCCAACTCCACATTTCGGTAAAAAATACATAAAGAGCTTCAGCTCCACATACATGGGTGGATTAGGCTGGACTTCTCAGTATTGGTACATAGATAAAGAACAGCACTAATTCTTAATTAATGTTGTTTTAAAACAGAGCGGGTTGCCCAAAAGGCAATCCGTTCACTATATATGATAAAGAGAAAAATAGGAGGAACATAGATGAGATTTGAAGATTTGATTAAAGAGATTCCCGATTATAAGAGATTTTATAAAGTGGATGAGATGGACGAACACTCTAGACAGTTAGCTGAAAAATATCCCGAAAAGGTAAAAATGTACGAAGCGGGAAAATCACGCCAGGGTCACCCGATTAACGTATTGCAGATTGGAAACGGATCGAAAAACGCACTTCTTTTCGGCTGCCCGCATCCAAATGAGCCAATAGGCGCAATGATGCTGGAATTCTTCTCTGAACGTCTCGCAACAGATGAAGAACTCCTGAATTATTTTGACTACACCTGGCATATTATAAAAGTTATAGATGTTGATGGAACAAAATTGAATGAAGGATGGTTCGATGATAGTTCTTCAATAAGAAATTATGCCGAAGGTTTTTACAGGCCTCCCGGATTCGAACAGGTTGAATGGACTTTCCCTGTCGATTATAAAACGCTTAAATTTGACAATCCCATGCCTGAGACAGAAGTATTGATGAGATTGATGGAAGAGAAAAAACCTGAATTCATGTTCTCGCTTCACAATGCGGGATTTGGTGGAGTGTATTACTACATAACCAAAGATTCTCCTGAACTTTATCCCATATTCGACAGGCTTCCAAAGCTCGTGAATCTGCCGCTTTCACTAGGAGAACCAGAAGCACCTTACCTGAAGACTTTACATCCTGCAGTGTACGAATTATCACCGATAAGCGCTGATTACGACTACATAGCCGCTAACAGTGATATGGATCCGGCAACCATAATTAAATCCGGTTCCTGCTCGGATGAATACGCTTCAAAAGTTGCGGATACATTCTCTATAGTATGTGAAATGCCATATTATTACGATCCTCGTATAGAAGACCTTTCGGATTCCGATATTACGAGAAAGGAAGCCAGGCTTTTTTCAAATGACAAAGCATGCCAGCAGCATAAATTCCTTTCTGAGATTATGAAGGAAATAGAAAATGAAATAGATAAGACTTCTCCTTTCTACTCTGCTATAAACAATTTTGTCGAAACCGGTGGCGGCTATCTGGAAGCCGAAAGAAAAGAAATTGAAACTAACCCGGAAATGGACAGGCCTGCAACTGTGGCTGAAGTCTTTGACAACAAACTGGTTATACAGTTCTATCAGAGTCTCATGCTCGGAATGCTGAAAAGGCTTATAAATGGCAGTATGGAAAACAACGATTCACAGGTTTTAAAAGATGCAAAGGAAAAGGCGGACAAAGCATTTGAAGATAAGATCGATTATCTCGAAGATAATCTGAATTATAAGACTATTCCTATAAAAGACCTGGTTACCGTTCAGTTGATGGCTGGACTTTACACAGCTGATTTTGTTCTTAAAGGTAAAAACTGAAACAAACAGTTATAGATAAAGACAGTAAAAGAAACAAAAATAAACAGAGAAGGGGTAATCATGAAAGGATATTTTTTAAAAAGAGTTTTAGAACTGATTCCCGTTTTTTTTCTCATTTCGATCATCATATTCACAATACTGAATGCCATGCCAGGTGATCCTCTCTTACAGATGAGAATGGAGAATCCGAGGGCCGTGAACGATCCGGAAAAAATGGCCGAATTAAGGGAATACTATCATCTTGACGACCCGGTTTATGTCAGGTATTTAGACTGGCTTAAGAATTTCATAACAGGCGATATGGGATATTCCAGTCAGTATAAAAAACCGGTTATCGGGCTTATATTGGGGAGATTGCCGAACACACTTTTACTAACTGTGACGGCGTGGATAATTGGGTTGGTTATCGCATTGCCGATAGGGATATATTCGGCGGTGAAAAAATACTCGCTTTTCGATTATTCCACAACCATATTCGCATTTGTCGGAATTTCCCTGCCATCATTCTGGTTCGCACTGATGGCAATTATAATATTTGGAGTATCACTGCAATGGCTCCCGATATCGGGGGTTGAAACATATGGTATAACAGGTGGCTGGGAAGTATTTGTCGACAGGGTAAGGCATATAATAATGCCCGCACTTGTTCTTGGTCTCGTACAGGTTGCCTATTGGGTCAGATACATAAGGACATCGTTGCTGGAAGTTCTGGATCAGGATTATATCAGAACGGCATATGCCAAAGGCGGAAAAGAAAGAAGGGTTATTTTCAAACATGCCCTCAGGAATGCGATGATTCCGATAATAACTATTATTGCACTCGATATACCATATTTCTTCGGTGGCTCACTGATAATAGAAAGTATTTTTGCCTGGCCGGGAATGGGTAGAATGATGTATCAGGCCGTATTGGCTAGTGACTACAATCTCGCTATAAACTGTCTTATGTTCATAGCTGTGATTACACTGCTCTCCAACCTGCTTGCGGATGTACTGTACGTTACGGTAGATCCGAGAATCAGAATGAGCGGAAAGGGAGGCAGATAATATGGCTATATTCTCATACAAGAAAAAAGTTGAACAGATAGAAGAAAACATGTCTGCAATACCTATAGGTACTTACGGGCAAATGGTATGGAAGAAATTCAAACATCACAAACTCGCCATGATGGCCGCGGTGATTTTGATATTCCTGTTTGCATTTTCTTTCCTCGGACCGTTTTTCACCAGTATACAGTACGATGATATGGATTTCATGGCGATGTTCGCCGGTCCATTGAGTGAAAATCATTTCCTCGGAACAGATGAACTTGGCCGTGATACCCTCGTAAGGGTAATGTATGGTGGCCGGATATCACTGTTCGTTGGTTTGGCATCCTCTCTCCTCACAACTCTTATAGGTACAACTGTAGGCTTGTTCTCCGGATATTACGGTGGATGGATTGACAAACTCCTGATGAGATTTGTCGATATCATGCTGTCAATACCAATGTTCCCGATTCTATTAATACTAAGCCTGGCGTTTGGTTCGGGAGTAATGAACATAGTTATGATACTGGTTACATTTGGTTGGATGGCACCTTCGAGGCTTATAAGAGGGCTTACTCTTACAATAAGAGAGTCGGAATATGTTATGGCTGCAAAAGCCATGGGTGTCAGGAACATACAGATAATATTCAAGCATGTACTACCGAACGTATTCCCGCTTATGATAGTATCGGCAACGTTGAACATATCCATGGCTATTCTCGCAGAATCTTCCCTTAGTTACCTTGGTATGGGTATACAGCCTCCCACACCTTCCTGGGGAAACATGCTGCAGGGTTCCATGAATTACATACTCGGTACGGCAAGTGGAGTAACACCATGGTGGCTTGTATTCTTCCCAGGTTTACTCATATTCCTTACCGTACTTAACATAAACTTTTTGGGCGACGGTTTGAGAGATGCACTCGATCCGAAATTCGTCAGCGAATCGTGAGGTGGATTGAATGGATAAAAATACAATATTAGAGGTGAACAATCTATCCGTTGGATTCAAAACCGAATTCGGATTTGTAAAACCGGTAACAGGAGTATCTTTCAACCTTAGAAAAAACGAAACACTAGGTATAGTCGGCGAATCCGGCTGTGGAAAAAGTGTAACTGCTTATTCCGTTATTCAGCTGCTTCCCGGTAATGCCGTAATAGACAAAGAATCATCGATAAACTTCAACGGCAAGGATATACTGAAACTCAGCAAAGACGAGTTGACTGATATCAGGGGTAATAAAATATCTATGATTTTCCAGGAACCTATGACTTCACTCAATCCCGTGTATACCATAGGGTGGCAGTTATCCGAAGCTTTCCAGCTTCACATGGATATATCCGATGAAGAAGCTTTGAAAAGATCTGTGGAATTACTGAGGCTTGTCAGAATACCTCAGCCAGAAAAAAGGGTTCATGAATATCCGCATCAGATGAGCGGAGGTATGAGGCAGAGGGTAATGATTGCAATGGCTCTTGCATGCAATCCGTCACTGTTGATAGCAGATGAACCGACAACTGCTCTCGATGTTACCACTCAGGCACAGATACTCGAACTCATGAACAATCTGAAAAAAGAAATAGATACTTCGATAATAATGATCACACATGACCTCGGGGTAATTGCCGAAATGTGTGACAGGGTAATAATAATGTATGCGGGAGAGATAATAGAAGAAGGTGATGTCTTTGAAATATTCGATTCACCTGAACATCCTTACACCAAGGGATTGCTCAAATCTATCCCGAATATAGAAATCAGCAAAACAGAACAGGAGAAACTCGAAACCATAGAAGGTTTTGTTCCGCATCCGTCAAGATTTCCAAAAGGATGCAGATTTGCTCCGAGATGTGCCCAGGTATTTGAAAAATGTAAAAAAGAAAGTCCTGATATGTTCAAAAGAAGCGGTGAACATTCGGTAAAATGCTGGTTGTATGAAAATGAAGAAAAAGGAGGGGAATAGAAATGGCAGATAAAAAAACATTATGTAAAATTGAGCATCTTTCAAAATGGTTTAAACTGAAAAAACCCCTCTTTGAAAAGCATCAGTCATACCTGAAAGCAGTTGACGATGTTTCTTTTGAAATAAAACAGGGAGAGACGCTTGGACTAGTCGGAGAGTCAGGATGTGGAAAGACAACTCTAGGCAGGACTTTGATAAGGATTTACGATAATACCGGAGGGAATTTTTATTATCGATCGGATAAATACAAAGACTTTGCTTCCAAGTCCGTATCTGATAATAACAAAAATAAAGCTCCCAATGGAATGATCGACGTATTCAAGCTTCCTGAAAACAAAATGAGAAATGTCAGAAGCGAAATACAGATGATATTTCAGGACCCCTATGGTTCTCTCAATCCACGAATGACAGTTGAAAAATTAATCACAGAAGGTATGAAAGTTCACAATGTTGGTAATTCCAAACAGGAAAGAAGAGACATGATAGGTGAAGTCCTGGAAAAAGTAGGTTTGAGAGCGGAGTACATGACCAGATATCCACATGAATTTTCTGGTGGACAGCGACAGAGAGTTGGAATTGCCAGATCGCTGATAGTTAAACCCAAATTCATAGTATGTGACGAACCGGTATCGGCACTCGACGTATCAGTTCAGGCACAGGTTATAAACATACTCGCCGAACTCAGGGACTCATTCAACCTCACATATCTTTTTATAGCCCATGACCTTTCTGTTGTAAAACATATTTCCGACAGAATTGCCGTTATGTATCTCGGGAAAATAGTCGAACTTACGGAAACTGACGAACTGTTCAAGAATCCTCTGCATCCATACACACAGGGATTACTCGACTCAATTCCAGTACCGAATCCCCATATGCGTAAAAAAGACAAACAGCTACTGGAAGGAGACGTACCTTCGCCGATAGACCCGCCCAACGCATGCAGATTCGCCACAAGATGCAAACACGCAATGGATAGATGTAAAAAAGAAATTCCACAACTCAAAGAAATAGAAAACGGACATTTCGTTTCCTGTTTCTTATACGACAAATAGAAATATTATGAAAATATAAAAAAAAGAGACGCCTGGCAAGGCGTCTCTTTTTTACTTTAAATATAAAGTGTGAGTATATATCTTGAAATATAAGCAATAATCGGGTTCGGATTCAGCAGCATTAAAAGAGGTTTGAAAGATATGAGATATAATTCCTTTAATAGATTTAATAATGATGAAAATTAAAACTGGTTAAAGAAAAGCGATTAACAAAATAATCAACTCATAGTATTTGTTGTATCTTTATTTTGCTATCAAATAGGGTTTTACGATTGATACATATAAAATAATAATTGCTTTTGTTTTTCTATATGATTAAATAGGTTTGTTTTGTTATAATTAATCTGAAAAGAAACCTACACATATACATCGTATAATAAGGAATATCCCCATCTCCTGAAAAAACAACCTAACCAATGGAGGTAACATGGATATTAACCAGTTAATAAGAAGAAAAGATATACTTGAATTAAAAAATATAGATATTTCAAACAAAGAATGGTTATACATGCAGGGAGAAGAAACGAGGAATTCTGTTGCGATTGAAGGTATCTTTTCTTCTGAAGAAGAGCTTGAAGATGTAATAGAAAATAACATGGACAAAATAAACATAAGACTCGAAATATTGAATTATTTCAGAACAGCACAATCTTTTTATGATTATGCTTTATCATTAAGAGAATTTGGCTATACTCCACAATATTTACCTATTATCAGTTCTTTGAATAAGCAATTATACAAAAATATGCGAACTCATTTTGAGCCAGGGAAATTCCGAATTGGCGAAATTCTTATAACTGGTGCAAAAATTAAACCTCCCTTCGATACAAATTTATGGATGGCAATGGAAGAGTTGGGCGATTATTTATGAATATATTATTAATCGCAAAAGGATACACTAACATATATATAAAAGGCCTGGATAAAAAAGAAAGACAAATATACTATAAAGCATTACAGACAGCAGATAAAGGAATAGAAATAGTGTTTAATTCAGAGGAGACTACTTTTGAAAATAGATGTACACTCATAGAACAGGGGAATTTCACTTTGAGGGAGAAAATGATTTATGAGAGTATGGTTGAAGCAATGAACAGATGTATCATCATAAACTCAGATGAAAAATATCTGAAAACACTGCCAGAAATGGCCGGAAATCTTAAGATATCACTACCAGCTGTAAAAAAGCAAATAGATACAGGCAAATTGATTGCGAGCAAATTAGGTACCGGAAGATGGAAGATACTTGATATACCTGTTTCATTTTAATTAATGATTCACTATAGACTGGAATATAAAAAAAGCTTTAAATGTCCGTGAATTGATCATACAAGAGTGGAATTTGATCTTATCATCCTATAAACAGTGTACTTCACAAAAATATACTGAAATAAAAATAAATTCTTTCGTCTTTATTACAAGATAATAATCATGCCAGGAAATACGAATAATCGACTGGTAAAACTTAACTTCAAACAAAATATTATATTTAAGGTGGTTTTATGAGAACTTATTTCAGAAATTATTCCGAAGAAAAAGGGGATTTCAATAGTATTTGTGACTTTTTCATAGTTCATAACAAATACTTATCGAAATTTTCTGCCTTCAGTATACAGAGATTTATCGACTGGAAATATGGTTTGTATAGAAACAGAACTATCGTTGCTAATTTCTGGTCGAGGAATGCAGTATTGTGGTTTGACGGGTTGGATAAATTAGCGGGAATATTCATCTCGGAAAATGGCGGGACAGATTTTAATATAATTACCTCTCCGGGACATAGAATGCTTTTTCCGGGTATTTTAAAATGGGTTTTGAACAATCGTGGGCAAACAGGGAAAGAGTTTTTTACGGAGGTAACTGAAAATCAGGGATATGAAATCGATTGTCTTTTAAAGAATGGTTTTGAAATGGACTTTAATTTCTTTAAAAGAGAGTTTGACCTTGAGGGAGAAATTAAATCAATCAATCCGCTGGATGAAGGATATTGTTTTGTAGATATGAAAAATAATCCTGAATACAGGCAGCAGAGAATTTTAAGGGCAGAGGCATTTGAGGGGATTAAAGAAATTAGTGAAGAGGAATTGGTATACCAGCTGGAATTTTACAACAATACCCATAATTCACCTGCCTACTATCCTTATACGGATATATGTATAAAATCCAGTGAAGGTAAGCATGTTTCAGGTTGTGAAGCCCTTTTGAACCCCTGGTACTGTGAAGCAGAAATAGAAAGGGTGTGTACTCACAGCGAATATAGAAAAATGGGATTTGCGAAACAGGTTATTCTTGAGTGTCTGCGGAGGTTGAAGGGAATAGGTTATAAAAAAGCATATATAACAGGATACTCCAAAGAGGCAATTAAGCTGTATGGTTCACTGGGTGCCGAAAATGAATTGAAACTTCATGGCTTGAAACGCTAATGAAAAGTACCGGATATTTCTATCCGGTACTTTTACATAATATTTTATCTTTTATTCAGCGATATAAAATTAGTGTTCCTGAAAATCTATTGTTTTCGGTACGGAGAATTTAACGGTGTATACCGGATTTACTATCTGGCTGATTCCAAGGTTTCCAATCAGGCTGCACAGCATGTATGAATCTTCAAAGCTCAGCGAGTATTTGTTTTTCAGGTAGTTCACACAATACTCCAGTGCATTTTTCGATGCTGTCTTTAAATCTTCATCACTTGCCAGAAAAAAGATTTTATCCTCAGTTTCGACAACTGGTTCTTCAATTGGAAATGCTTCTTTCTTTCCGGCTTCGACTTCAACTTCAGCCCTGCATTCGAGCCCTGTTCCACAAATCTCTCCATCACCCATTAAAGCGTGTACATCACCCATGGAAAGTAATCCTCCTTCATGGAATACCGGAAGATACACGGTTGAACCTTCTGTGATCTCAACTGTGTCTAGATTTCCGCCATGGCATCCGGGAATACCACAGCTGATATTTTCTTTTTTCGGAGATACACCTATAACACCAATCATGGGAGTGGCATCAAATTCTATATTGTTGAACATCACATTATTTCCGGAAATTCTCAATATTTTCGTACTGGCATTTTTTACACTGCCGCCCAACAATCCAAAATTCGGAATAGCTTCCACGACTCCCTGTGCTGCAAGTTTTATTCTTTTAATTTTTACGTACATCGTATCGCCGGGTTTTAAACCGTTTATAAAAATTGGTCCAGTCGCTGGGTTTACTTTGTCAAAGTTGAATTCATTTCCCACATTCTGATTTTCATCTCTGATCTGGTTTGAAAAACAATCTTCAGTTTCAAATACAACTGTTTCGCCGTTATTTATTTTTAAAACTGCTTTGTTTTCAGGACTTAGCGAATAAACTACCTGTTCTCGGGATAATTTATGCATGACAACCTCCAAAATTTATATAATTTTTGATTCCGGTTATAAAATTATATACCAAAATAAAAAGATATAAAAACTATAATAATATTGTGAGTTGAATATAATTCTGGTATTATAATAAATATGTTGTTTAATAAAATTAAATGGTGGTGATTGCTTTGTCTTTGTCATCTAAAAAGGTAATAATGCTTTTGTTGTTATCCGTTTTATTAACCCTTGTATTTGCAGCAAATGTTGAAATCGGACAGAATAAATTTGAAAAAGTCAAATATGCCAACAACATTCTGGAGGAAAGATTTTCAGGAATAATGACTTCATTGAGAAGTATAGCGAAAAGTTATTCAGACGGTATTTCAGTACAATGGGAAAAAATTAAGAAACCTCTATCCTTAGTTGAAAAACAGTATAAGGGACTTTCGCTGCTGATATTGCCAGACGGTAATTATTACTCAGGTACGAGGAATTTTACCGGCCTGAACCTTAAAAACAGGGAGTATTTTTTACCTCTTATGAATGGCGAAGAAGTGTATGGATATCCTGTATTCAGTAAATCAACTGGAAAAAAATCATTGGTTTTTGCCGTGCCGGTATTTTTTGGTGAAAAAGTCATAGCCGCAGTTGGCTTCACATGCTATCTGGATATTGTCAATTCCTGGATTGAGAAAAAGGCTATTATTTCTGATGACTGCGAATTTTATGTTCTTGAACCAAATGGAAAAATAATAATAAGCAACGATTACAGCTATTTGTTTGAGGAGATGGATTTTGTAGCCGAAGGTATAAATGACAATATGTCAGTTTACAGAGGCGAAAGTGGATTTTATGCATATATTGAAGAGAAAGAAGAAAGGGTAATAAGTTATTCGATTTCCGAAAATGGATTTATTTCACTTATATCAGAAAAGGAAGCGAGTGAAATCAACCATGCCAAATTGTTCCTGATGAAAGTACAGCGTAAAATCGGGGATATCATGATAGATCTTGACTGGAATCTTGAAAATGCATCAAGACAGATCGATGAAAACACGACTGAAGAGGAAATACTGAATATATTGAGTGAGTTGCAGCATAAAAGTGAATATATAATAGATACTTCTTTCATAGATAAAGAAGGTTATATAAGATATATAGTACCTGAAGAATATTCAGGATACAAGGATGAATATGTAGGTGATCAGGAACATATAGTCAAACTCAGACAAACAGGTTATCCCGTAATGAGTGATGTTTTTACATCGGTTGAGGGATTTGATTCTATAGACATCGAATGGCCTGTTTACAGCAGTAAAGGGGAATATATAGGATCTTTGAGTTATCTTATAAAACCAATCATTTTCCTGGAAAATATATTGAGTTCTATAAAGCATTCGACTTACGAATTCTGGCTTATGAATGTTTACGGAAGGATTATTTTCGATAAGGATGAATATGAAATCGGGCAGAACCTTTTTGAAGAGGGAATATATTCGGAATTTCCGGAACTTGTAGAACTCGGTAAACAGATGGTGAAACAACGTTTTGGGGAGGGCAATTACGAATTCTTCCTCGAAGGAAGTGAAGAGATAAACAATAAAAAAGTAATATGGACCACAATAGGATTACATGATACGTTTTTCAGGTTACTTTTGAGCTTTAAAAATTAATGTGTAAAATACTTTTAAATAAAAAAGAGTGGAATTTATTCCACTCTTTTTTATTCTTTAAAATATTTATTTAAGACTCAAGTATTACGGATGATTTCTTCTTAAAATCATAACTGCGGCTTTTGCCTCGTCATCTTCCAGATAATTCAGGTAAATTTCTCTGCTTTCCAATAACTGACCAAAACAGTATCCATCATCGTGTTCTGCTATGTATATTTTTCTGCCGTCAAATGAAATCGTTCCTGAGAAACCCTCGTTAACTGTTTCGCCGTTAATTTTATTCAACACTTTTTCGCCTTTGAAAACGTGTCCATTCTGTTCAGTTATTACATATTTTCCGTTGCTGCCTTTTATAAAATCGTCTAAGTTTTCGATATGCCCACCTATGAGCTCGAAACTCCATTCGCCTCTCAGATCGGGGATATTGGATTGTTCTCTCATCAGATGATAGTATATTGACTGATGCTCTGTTTTTGATTCTACGTAGTAAAGGAACATCACATTTTCAGTTAATATATCCCCAAACCCATAACCGTCTTCATGTTCTGCCAGATATATTTCTCTGTCGTTTGCACCGAATGCTCCGCTGAATTTCTCCTGTTTTGCAACTTGATCCGTGTGGTCAAAGTATTCTTTATAACCGGTGAACACTCTTCCCTGCTGATGCGTGATTACGAATTTAACTTTTCCAAAATCCACTTTAGTGAAACCGGTATCATCTGCGATCCTCTCAACAGATGCATTCCATGTACCCATAAGGTTAGGTGTATTCGCCAAAATAATAAGGGTTAAACTCAAGAACAAAAAAGTCAGTAAAACTATTTTCTTCATAGAAATTCCTCCCGTTTAAATTTATTTGAATATAAAGAAACAAATAAATTATAACATAACGGCAGAAAGCTTTCGGGAAGTTTTAATGTTTAAAAAGGTTAAGTATTGCTTCATCGTTTTTGTACAATTTAAGCATTATAAAAGAGATGACAGAATTAACGCAATAGAAAACGGCACTGATAGCGAACAGTGTAGTATAGCCATCAACTGAATTTCCGACAATATATCCAAAAAGCAACGCAGCCACTGAACGGATGGAATTGTTTATGAGTGAATTTATTCCGGTTATTGTGGAAATTTTATCATGTGGTATGTATGAGTTGATTATAGAGTTCATTATAGGGGTGGCTATATTCATGAATACGAATCTGGTTGCGTATAAAATGGTGAATATGAAAGGATCTCTTACGAATGCCAGGGAAATTATCAGAGGTACAACCATTAGCTGGCATATGAATTTAAATTGGAATGGGCCATATTTTTTTCCGAATTTTTTTGCAAGTATTCCACCGACAGCTGTTCCTAACTGGGCAATGGATAAAGCTATACCTATTGAAGTAGTTGACATATCGAAAAGATCTTTGAATATCAGATTGCCAAAATGAATAAACAGCCCTGCACCAAAACCAACAGCCAGTGTTGAACTGTAATGAAGCAACAGCAGAGTTTTCTGGTTTTTATTGAAGCCGGAAAAATTGAAAATATTTCTGATGTGTTTTCTTTCGTCTACAACTTTTATTTTACTCAATGGGATGATGGCAAGTGAGAAAATCAGCATTGCAAGGAACATGGTTTGCGATAAACCGAAGGTATCACCAAGAATACCACCGGCAAGATTTCCGAAAACTCCGCTTCCCATGTTCAATCCGAAATTTATACCGAAATATTTTACGCGGTTTCTCTCCCCGGTTATTGAAACAAGCAATGACAGGATAACCGTAAATCCAACTATCTGGAATCCCCCGCGTATGAAAGATAGAAGATATATAAGAGTATAGTCAGAAACGCATAGCATCAGCACACTGGATAACGGGAAAATAATAACGGCAAGCATGACCACTTTTTTTCTGCCTATGACATCAGCTGTAGTGCTTACAATGAGACCAAGAATTGCGGCACCAAGTAAATTTGCGGATGTTATGTTACCGATTATATTATTTGGTGTGCCTATGTCCCTTAAATAAAGATTAAACACCACTCTGAATACACTTTGCATTATTCCCGTCAGTAATGTATAGAACTGTAATGCGTATATTTCTTTTTTGTTTTCGACCATAGTCATTATCTATCTCCCATATAGTTAGTTTTGCTAACTGTATTGTAGCATATATTTTTTGCAAGTTGCTACACGAATAACAAAACGAAAAAATTAATATTTAGCAAACAATATCAATCATCGTAGTGTCACCTTTTTCTGTTAAAATATACTATCGTTTATAAATAATTTTATTTAATTTTATGAAAGGTAAATGATGAGCTGTAAAAAAATATTAATTGCTGATGATGAACCGGTAAATTTAATATTGATGACCAAATTACTCAAGGAAATAGGTTTTGACGTTTTAACCGCCAAAGATGGTCAGGAAGCACTCGAAATAATAGAGTTCACGACACCTGACCTCGTCATTCTTGATATTATGATGCCAAAGGTGGATGGCCTTGAAGTATGTAAAAGAATAAAAGACAACAGGAATCTCTCTTTCATACCAGTTATGATTGTATCCGCACTTGATGATCATGAATCAAAAAAGAAGGGAATGGAAAACGGTGCCGATGAATTCCTGGCCAAGCCTGTGGATAAATTTGAATTACAGACCCGAATAAAGACATTACTGAAAATAAAGAGATTATATGACGATTTAAAGGCAAATCAATTGTTTTTAAGGCAGGTTGTGGATAATCTTCCGCATATGATATACGTTCTTGATGAACACAACAAACTTGTTTTGGTAAACAAAGCACTTGCCGATTCCTTTGGAAGAACTGTAGAACAGTGTCTGGGGAAAAAATACAAGGATTTATACGCAAAGAATATGGATAAGCCCGAACAAAGCATTCAAAGAATGATGGATCTCTCCAATGCGAAAATACTAGACAAGGGAATAAAAATGTTTATCTCGGATTTTTCATTTACTGATATTAATGGAAATAAAAAAATACTTCAGATTACCAAACTGCCGATCGAGGTTCCGGATAAGGGAAAAGGAATACTTGAAGTGTCTGTTGATGTCACAAAGCTTAAAACAATTCAGGAGAAATTGGAAGATGCAAATCGACAGCTTGAGATTCAGGCAGTTTCAGACAGCCTTACTGGCCTTCTGAATCACAAGGCTATTTATGAAAAGCTTGAAGATGAGATAAAAAGAGTGAAAAGATACAATTGTGACTTATCCGTAGTCATGATGGATATTGATGATTTCAAAGTTGTCAACGATACATGGGGTCATCAGATGGGAGACAGGGTTTTAAGAAGAGTTTCTGATATCATTATGGAAAGTATAAGAGATATGGATGTTGCGGGAAGATACGGTGGTGAAGAGTTTTTAATAATTCTGCCATATACGGATATTAAAGGTGCCATGAAACTTTCGGAAAGAATAAAAAAAGAAATAGGCATGGAAGAATTCGGAAAAGACATAAGAATAACCATAAGTGGCGGGGTTGCATCATACAACGGTGAAAGTACATTGACACTTGTTGAGAAAGCTGATATTAATCTGTACAAAGCCAAACAGATGGGGAAAAACAGAATAGTAGTGTAATGATTATAAAAATCTTTTCATAAGAATGTACTGCAAATTTTTCTGCTAATAATTTCCATTGAGTTTGAAAATATTTTCATGAAATTTCCTTTTACAATCTGCAAAAAATAATTAAAATAAAAATCAACCTTAGTTCACAGAATAAGTATATTTCAGCATGATTTACTATAATTTAAAATATCTCTCTTTCTTTATGAAGTTTAGACTGTCCAATAAATGATTTACCCTTAAAATTCCGGCTGGTCATCCTGAACGAGACGGAATTGATTATAGTACGATGAAGGTAATCCCGGGTTTCTATTTTATTACTCTGTAACATAAAAAAACTTGAAATTTCAGCGTGCTAAAACACGAGCACGTCGCACTACAATACAAGTGCTCCCAGCAGAATGACAAACTTCGGTTCTCTTTTATTTACAGTGGGTAAAATATATTAGATAAATGAAAGGTTAAGTATAAAACAAAAAACTAAAACCCGGGATTCTTCATTTCACCCTGAGATAAAAAAATCCCAGGGTTCATTCTGAATGACAATAGGCGGTACAAAGCACAAAAATTTTCACAACTGGTCATCCAGAGGTAGCACTGTTTTTTAGTGCGTTATGCGTTTGTATTTTAACGCACCGAAGGCAATCTCACACTTGATTTTTGCGTAGATAACACTCTTTACCCACTATATCTGTAGGAGAACCTAATTTTTTTATGATCTTTTCATCTTCCAAAAAAATTAATATTTCTATAATTATGAAAGATTTTATTCAATAAATGGGTATAATTCGGCATAAACGGATTTGACAAAAAATCATTTAAAATATATTATTTTGCATATGGGAACGTTCCCAATCGGAGGTAATATGTCAAAGGTTACCATTATAGATGTGGCAAAGTATGCCGGAGTATCAAAATCAACAGTTTCGAGAGTGGTTCGCGGCGAGTTCAACTCGGTAAATCCAAAAACAAGGGATGTCGTCTTAAAAGCGATACAGCATCTTGGGTATGAAAAAAACGAACTGGCTGGCAGTCTGAGAACCAATGAAACCAAGATGATAATGCTGATAATACCCGATATAGTTAACCCTTTCTGGCCTGAAGTGGCACGAGGGGTGCAGGATGCACTTGAACTGAAAGGATACACTATGGTTCTTGCCTGCAGTGACTGGGAGAGAAACAGGGAACAGAGATTACTCGGTAAGGCACGCAGTAACAGATTTGATGGAATCATAATCAACCCTTCTGCCGTCAGTGAAAGTGAGTTGAAGCAATGTGGTGTGCCGGCTGTGGTACTTGGTATGCACAACGAATTTGAAAACACCGATATGGTTGGTAACGACACTATAAAAGGAACAAATATGATACTGGAACATCTGTATGAATCAGGGCATAGAAGAATAGGTTTTATATGTGGAATATCGATGAGTTCCACATCATCATCCAGAATCAACAGCTATCTGGAGTTCTTAAAGGAAAAGAAGATTAAAATAGATAAAAACCTCGTGTTTGAATGTCATTATGGACAGGAAGAGGGAAAAAATGCGATGAAAGAACTGATGAAACTGGAAAACAGTCCGACGGCGGTTTTTGCCGGAAATGACGTATTGGCAATCGGGGCGATGCAGGCGGCAAAAGAACTGGGAATAGATATTCCCGGGGAAGTTTCACTTGTGGGCATGGATGATATTTATCCCGCTTCGGTTACATCACCAACCCTGACGACAGTTGCCAAAGAGAAGTACAAAGTCGGATGGCATTCAGCCAATTTTATTCTGGAGAGAATTCAGAAAAAAGAGAACCACATTCCAAGAAAAATGATTTTTCCACCCGTTTTAATTCCAAGAGAATCGACGGATAAGCCGTTGAAATAATATTTGTATAGATATTTTTAAATTCCGATACTAATTTTGCATTTAAAAGTTTGAAAGTTGTTTTTGAATTTATGGGAACGTTCCCTTAAACTAATACATTAATTTACATTCAATCTAATCGGAGGTGTGAAATGAAAGTTGGTAAAAAGTTTCTTATCGTTTTTCTCGTGGCAATTTTTATGTTTACAGGACTTGGACTGGCACAACAGTACACAATAACACTTTTACAGCAGGACGTATCTCCTTACAATCAGGAAGATGTTGATTATCTCAACTATCTTACATCGGAATTCAAAAAAGACACAGGTATAGATCTTAAAATAGAAGTTATCCCGGTTCCAGCCGGTAACTATTCCGAAAAAGTAAATCTGCTTCTCGCTGGCGGTACCTATCCGGATATCGTATGGTGGAGAGACGACACAGAACTTCCTTACGTAGACCAGGGATTATTACTCGATTTGTCTGATTACGTGGCAAATTCAAAAGTATTCCAGGAAAAAATGCCTGAATGGAACAAAATGAGATTCGAAAACTTCCCTTACACTGTAGCAATCAATCCTCTTGGACTCAGAATTGGTGTTACCAGAAAAGAATGGCTGGAAGAATCCGGAATCAATCCCGTTACAGTTGAAGATTATTACAACCTTCTGAAATTCTACAAAGAAAACAAATCCAAATATGGAATTACAATCACAGGTGACCTGAGCAGGCTCAACTGGATATTCGATGCAGCTTTCGGCGTTAACCAGATGTGGGTAAAAAATAATGATGGAAAATGGGTATTCTCCAAAGTTACTCCAATGGAAAAAGAAAAACTCGCTTTTTATGCAAAACTCTATGAAGAAGAACTTCTCGATCCTGAATTCGTAACGACAAACTGGCAGGGTATGGAAGACAAATTCTATTCCGAACAGGTTGGTATGGTTGTCGGAACTTCCGGTATAGTTATGGATCTTTATCAGAAAAGATTCCTCGACAGAGGAATGAATACCGAACTCGTTCCTCTCAGACCTCCTCTGGGAGTATCCGGAAAAGCCGGTTTCACAGCTGCAAACCTCAACAAGGAACCACGTGGTTTCGGTATCAACGTAACATGCAAACACCCTGAAATCGCATTCAAATTCATAGAATACATGGCAAGCGACAAGGGGCAGTATCTCGACAGATTGGGTATGCCTGGAAGAGAATACAACATCGTTGACGGAGAAATAGTACAGACTGACAGAGGTGCAGGCTGGTGGCCAAGATTCTTCGAAAACCCGAATTGGGAAGCTCCAATAGAACTCTACGGCAAACCTGGTCTTACTTCACTTCAGATAGTTAATGAAATGTTTGAAGGTGACAATTACTTCCTCATGCCACAGAAATACGCAACAAAATGGGATGAAATGAACAACCTTTACAAAGAATATGCACTCAAAATAGTTCTTGGCGAATATTCCATAGATAAATTCGACGAAATGGTTGAAAAATGGTACAACGCTGGTGGAAAACTTTACACTGATCTTGCCAACGAATACTTCAACAAATAATTCTTAACACCCGTCCCGGGAAGTCCCGGGACGGTATCTTCTTTACCTTTTATTATTAAAATCGGAAGTTTTCATAATAAAGGATAAAGATATCCTTCAAGGATATGGATTTACGATGAGTTTATAATTAAAAAGTCCTATATGACTGAGAAAGTGGTGAAAATATGAAAGACAAAGTTAGAGGCTCACTGATAGGAGTGGCACTTGGAGATGCCTGGGGTGCGCCGGTTGAAAAACTCACTCCAAAAAATATTAAAGAAATGTATGGAATCATAGATTCTCTGGATTTTGAGCATTACAGGGCGAAATCGAAAACACATGGGAAAGGATACGGCAGGGTTACGGACGACACTTTGATGACCATGCTACTGTGTGAAGTTTATTCGGAAAAGAAATCCCATCTCGATGCACATTCAATATTTGCATTGGTTAAAAAAATATATTTTAACGAAATATGGGTACCGGAATACCAGAAAGAAATGCCGCTTATTGAAAGGCTATTCTACCCTGAAAAATACATATTCCTGAGCAATTATCTCGCGGCAAGAGATCCCAGAAGTGGAGGCGTTGGCAACATGGTAAACTGCGGCGCAGCTATGTATATGACACCTATCGGCCTTGTGAATGCTTGTGATCCCGTAGCGGCATATAAGGAAGCCATCGATTTTGCCAGTGCCCATCAGACGAGTTACGGACTGGAAGCCGCCGGTGTATTCGCCGCATGCGTTGCGATGGCTATGACACCTGGAGTAACTCTGGATGAAATATTGGAAATTGCGGTTGAACTGGCAAAAGACGGAACAAAAAAGGCAATCGAAGATATACTTGCTGCAGTAGAAAAAATAGAGGATCCTGATAAGAGTGCAGAAATATTCCATGGAATTATGGGGAAATACAGTCCGATGGGTGATGACCTGTACAGAGACCCGAATGCAGTTGGAAGGCCAACTGAAAACTATACTCCTTCACGCCTGAAATCAATAGAAGAACTTCCAATAGCTTTAGGGTATATAGCTCTTTACAAAGGCGATTTGAAAAAAGCACTTATCGGTGGTGTTAATTCCGGAAGGGATACGGACTCAATCGGTGTGATGATCGGAGCTATACTCGGAGCAATGCACGGTGTTCAGGCTATTGACGAAAAACTTATCAAACAGTTGAATGAAGCCAACAGATACGATTTTGTAAAAGTAAGCGATAAATTCTACGATACCGTAATCGATATACAGCAAAATGATGAGGAAAAAATGGAAAGTGTTATCGAAATGCGAAAGGAATTGAGGCGATAAAATGGAATTCAATAACAAATATCTCGAAAGAGTATATGCGGGACTTTTGGGTAAAATTATAGGAGTAAGGCTTGGTGCGGCAATAGAGCCGCTGTTCTGGACAAGCGACAAGATAAAGGAAGTATTCGGAGAAATTACCGGATATGTAAAGAATTACAAGAATTTTGCAGCGGATGACGATGTGAATGGCCCGGTTATATTCATAAGGGCAATTGAAGATGCTTACAAAACCAAAGGTAAACTTGAAGCCATGGATGTCGGAAATGCCTGGCTCAATTACACCGGACAGGGACATGGAATGTTCTGGTGGGGTGGATTCGGAACTTCGAGCGAACATACTGCCTATTCACATCTCATGAACGGCATAAAACCGCCGGAATCCGGAAGTGCAAGACTCAACGGAAATACCATTGCCGAACAGATTGGCGGACAGATATTCATAGATACCTGGGGACTGATATGCCCGGGCAATCCAAAGGAAGCTGCGAGGCTGGCGGAAATGGCAGCAAGCGTTTCCCATGACCTGAATGGAAAATACGGTGCTGCGTATATTGCGGCATGTATAGCGCTCGCATTCGAAGAAAGTGACATGGAAAAAATAGTTCTCGAATGCAGAAAATACATACCGGAAAATTGTGAATACAGAAAAATGATCGATGATGTTTACGGTTTTTACAAGGCAAATCCTGAAGACTGGAGAAAAGCCCTCGAATACGTCGATTCCAAATATACCAAAGAAAAATATCCCGGAGTAGTTCACATAATACCCAACTCGGCATACATAATCATATCCATGCTTTATGGAGATAACGATTTTTCAAAGACACTCAGGATTTCAGTCATGTGTGGTTGGGATACAGACTGTAATGCGGGAAATGTAGGAGTGATAATAGGTGTTGCCAACGGTTTGAAAGACATCGACATGTACTGGAGAAACGCTTTCTCAGATTTTATGGCTACTTCCAGTGTTGTAGGTTCGTTGAATATAAACGATGTTCCCACACTTGCGAAAAGGGTTGCCGGATACGGTGCACTTTACAATGGCAGACAGTTACCGGATGATATCGCAGAAAAAGACCATATTTACTATGATTTCAGATTACCAGGATCCACTCATGCGATGAGGGGATATCCCGAAAACACGACTACAATATCCAACACAAATATCAATGGAGATGAAAACACTACCGGATCATTGCAGATGGCTATTAATTTCATGCGCAGAAATACCGAGACAAGGCTTTACATGAAACCTTTCTACAGAAGAAGGGATTTTGACGACGAGAGATACATACCAAATTTCTCACCTGTCGCATTCCCCGGACAGACCATGAAATGCAGAGTTATGACGAAGGATATAGCCGGAATTCAGGAGATAATAGTCAAGCCTTACGTTCAGGATACCGAGGGCAAACACTGGACAGGTGAGAACATCTATAAACTCGTCAACGGAGAATGGGTTGACATCGAATACACTATACCAGCTCCTTTAGAGGGAGTATCCATAGAAGAAATCGGTGTGAAGATAATAAACTGCGGCAGGGACTCATTCTATGGTGCGATATACATGGATTATTTTGAAATAGAAGGTAAAGCAAATTATTATATAGATTCAGCAAGACAGCATAAGGAATTTGGTACAATCACTCCTTTCACATACCATAAGGGTTTCTGGAGCCTCGAAAATGGAAAGATACAGGGAATATGCGATGATGAGGCAAATCTGTACACCGGGGATATGAAATGGAAGGATTATGAACTCACCGGAAGACTGTCTCTTGAATACGGAAAGAATGCTTACATGATTTTCAGGGCAACCGGTAATCTAAAATACTATCTTTTCGGTTTCGAAAATGGTCAGGCGGTAATTAAGAGAATAGACAATTCACTCGAATCATTGGAAAAAGAAACTGTGATTGCGAGAAAATCATATGAGATTGAAAATGGCAGCGAATACAAACTCAAAATCAGCTGCGTAAAAGACAATTTCAAATGTTTTATAAATGGTGAAATGATTTTCGATGAAACTGACGGAGAATATACAAACGGTTTTTATGGATACAGAATCGAAAAATCTTCCAGAGTATTCATAGGAAAAACAGAATTCAGGGAGTATTAATTATGAAATGCGGTAATGAAAGAAAGTCGGATGTGATCGTAAATGTCGAAAAAAATAACTTGAATACGAATAGAATAGAAATCGAATCGAAATACGGCGACATGTTCTACGAAAACATCAGAACACTTATCGAAAAACACATGAATGAAAGACAACTTTCAGGATTTGATATAAACGTGAAAGACTTCGGAGCATGGGATTATGCGATTATCGCAAGGCTTGAAGCGTGTTTGATCGGAATGGAGGCGGATGAACATGATGCCTGACAGATACTGGAGAAGTGTACTGTATGTTCCCGGAGACAACCCTTCTATGATTCAGAAATCCTTCATCTACGGGGCGGATGCGGTTACACTCGACCTTGAAGATGCAGTTGGAATGGGTAAAAAACATCAAGCGAGATACCTGATAAAAAATGCACTTGAGTATCTCGATTTTGAAAATACCGATATTTTCATAAGGATAAATTCCATCGATTCGTGTATGTGGAAAAAAGATCTCGAATTACCCGATCTGTCGAAAATAACTGCTGTACGCATACCAAAAGTTGAAACTGCACACGATGTTTCTGAAATTTCAGATTATATTGCCGACAGGGAAAGAGAATCGAATATGAAAATCGGAACTGTTTTACTCATACCAGGCATAGAAACGGCAAAAGGATATCTGAACCTCGAAAAAATACTCAATTCCAGCGAAAGAGTTGCCGGAGTTGGCCTGGGAAGTGAGGATTTCATAACGGATACCGGAATTTCGAGAAAAAAACTCGAAACCGTAAAAATCGGAATTGTACTGATGGCGAGAGCCTGCGGGAAATTCGTTCTTGACAGCGTGTATCCTGATTTCAGCGATGAACAGGGTTTTGAAAACGAATGTATATCGGCTCGGGAATGTGGAATGGATGGCAAGTCACTCATACACCCTTCACAGATAGAAGCTGTAAACCGTATTTTTTCACCATCAGAGAAAGAACTGCAGAGGGCAAAGGAAAAACTGGAACTCAACAGAGAAAATTCAACGGGTGATGCCTTCAACTACAAAGGCCAGATGGTTGATAAACCCATAATAGAACGATGTGAAAGAATTATGAAATACGGTGAAAAAAATGGCTGAGGTATACAACGATATAAAAAAGCTGATTGAAAAAATGGAAATAAAAGACGGGCAGACTATTTCTTTTCATCACCATTTGCGTGAAGGTGATATGGTGATGAAAAAGGTATTGGAAGCCATATATGAAATGGGTATAAGAAATCTCAGAGTATGTTCCAGTTCGATAATGAGATGCCATGATTTTCTGGTGGATTACCTGGAAAACGGCACAATAAACAGAATAGAGACGTCTGGTCTCAGAGGTAAACTCGGTGAATACGTTGCTTCGGGAAAAATGGAGACTCCCGTTATCATAAGATCACATGGCGGAAGGGCAAGAGCGGTAAGTGACGGTGAAACTGAAATAGATGTAGCATTTCTGGCGGCTTCAAATGCCGACAGATTTGGGAATGCGACGGGAATTACCGGAAAAAATGCGTTTGGATCCATGGGATATGGAATATGGGAATCGAAAAATGCCGGGAAAACCATAATAGTTACTGATGATTTTACCGACGATATGCTTGAGATAAAAAGCATTTCACAATCCGATGTCGATGCCGTTCTGATAGTCGATGAAATTGGCGACACGCAGAAGATAAAAGCCGGTTCTTTGAAAATCAAGGGAGATACCTTGACGAAAAGAATCGCACAAAACACAGCTGAGTTCCTTGTGAAAAGTGGTATAAAACTTAATGGTGCCGGTATACAGATGGGTAGCGGGGGCGTAAGCCTGCAGACCGTGAAATATCTGGAAAAGTACATGGCGGATAATGGAATGAAATTCGGTTTTGCCATCGGCGGAATAACCGAAATGCTTGTAAATATGCTGGATAAGGGTATGGTGAATTCACTTACCGATGTTCAGAGTTTTGACAGCTGCTGTGCGGAATCGATGGAAAAAAACAGAAATCATCACGAAATAGATGTGAACACCTATGCAAATCCCCTGAATAAAAACAACATGGTCAACTCACTTGATATTGCCATTCTCAGTGCTCTTGAAATAGACACAAAGTGGAATGTCAACGTTATGACCGGGTCCAACGGAAAGTTCATGGGAGCCGTCGGAGGACATCAGGATGTGGCAGAAGGATGTGCATTCACAATCATAGTTTCACCGCTTATAAGGGGAAGGATTCCCGTACTTACCGACAGTGTCAACACGATGGTTACCAAAGGTGAATTTGTAGATGCATTCATCTGTGAGTATGGAGTCTGTGTAAAACCCGAACATGAAAAGATAATAGAAAATCTTAATAAAAATGGTATCAAAAACCTCAGTTTGAAAGAACTATACGATAAAACCCTGAAATATGTCGGCAAACCTAAAAAAATGGTTTATGGTGATAAAACGGTGGCGATAGTTCAGGACAGATACGGAAATACGTTGTCAGAAATAAAAAACCTTGTGAAATGAAGAAGGGCGGAAAAAGAATGGTAAACTTTAAATCCATTGGTAAAAAAATTTATAAAAGCAGAAAATACTATTACCTTCTCATCCCTGCGACTATTTACTTTATAATTTTTCATTACGTACCAATCTGGGGTGTCACACTTTCTTTCCAGAAGATAAAACTGTTCGGGGGAAACGAATGGGTTGGATTTCAGTATTTTGAGGAATTGTTCACCTCACCGACTTTTTACAGGTCGCTTCAGAATACCCTTGTCATAAGTGCGCTGAAAGTACTCATAGGATTTCCAATACCCGTTATACTTGCGGTGATGATGAATTCCCTGCGCAGCAAAAGGTATAAAAAATACGTAAGATCGGTAATATACATGCCACATTTTCTTTCATGGGTTGTTATAACAGGTGTGTTTGCCGCAATACTCTCTCCCGTAAATGGACTTGTAAACGAGATAATCAAATTAATGGGGATGGATCCCGTACCATTCATGACATCAAGCCAGCACTTTAAAGGCGTTCTCGTGTTTTCAGAAATATGGAGAAGTGCCGGATGGGATTCCATTCTGTACACGGCTGCACTTATGAACATCGACCCGCAGCTTTACGAAGCGGCAAGTATCGATGGGGCGTCACCCTGGCAGCAGACCATGAAGATCACTGTACCCGAACTGGCAAGAACCATGGTTACCGTATTCATACTCAACATTGGATTCTTTATGAATGCCGGATTTGATCAGGTGTTCAACATGATGAACGATTCGGTTATAAGCGTTGCCGATATAATCGATACATACGCATACAGAATCGGGCTTATTAACAACAACCTCAGTTATGCAACCGCAGTTGGACTTTTCCAGGGATTTATAGGACTTATACTGATAATAGTTACGAATAAAATTGCCAGAAAACTCGAAGCCGGCAGTTTGTGGTAGGAGGAAATATATGAAAAAGAAAATTGGACCATGGCAGATAATAAACGCAGTTATATTGCTCTTTGTAACGGTTACCACTTTATATCCGTTCCTGAACCTTCTGGCGGTATCACTTACGGATGTGAAATACGTTTCTGAAATGTCAGGGATTGCCATAATACCGAAATCTCCGACACTCAAATACTATCAGGTACTTCTCAGTGCTCCTGTGGTTCAGAAAGCCTTTTTCAACAGTGTGCTGATAACCGTTGTGGCAACTGCCATAAACATGTTTCTGACAATAATCACGGCATACGTACTTGCCCGTGGGGATTTCTGGGGAAAGAAAGCCTATATACTGTTCCTCATAATTCCGATGCTTTTCAATCCCGGAATAGTACCGAACTTTTTGCTGATCAAAAATCTCAACCTCATAAACTCCTACTGGTCGGTTATACTTCCTGGAGCCATTAACGTTTATTACCTTATGCTTTTGAGAAACGTGTTCAATGCGATACCAAGAAGTATATTCGAAGCAGCTGAGATCGATGGGGCGGGACATATGACAATGATATGGAAAATGGCAGTACCACTTGCAAAACCCGGTGTTATAACAATATCACTGTTCTATGCGATATATCATTGGAACGACTATTTCAGACCGCTGATTTACATAAATGATCCATCTAAATGGCCATTGCAGGTTGTACTCAGACAGTTCATCGTGGATGCAGACAAAGCTTCACTTTTCGGACCACTTCAGTCGATACTGTATTCCGAAGGCAATTCTGCATTGCCTTTCAGGGGACTGCAGTCATCCATAATACTCATAACAGTAATACCGATACTGTGCCTTTACCCGATACTGCTCAAATACTTCTCAGGTGGTATAATGTCCGGTGCAAACAAAGGATAAAATTTTATTTGATAAATATTTATAGATGATAATGTTTTCGTAGAGACGTCCGGCAGGGCGTCTTTTTTTCTAATATATAGCTAAATGGTAAATAGAAAAAATTATTTTATTTGAGTAGATACAGATTCTGATAATAAACCCGAACATACTACGTGATTTATTATGAGACGTGCTGCCCCAAATCTCTAAAAAACTATAATCGAATATTACTATTTCTTAGAAGTTTATTTGATAAATGTCATTTTGAATTTTTTTGTAGAGACGCCTGGCAAGGCGTCTCTTTTATTTCAGTATAAATTCATAAGTCGTAAGATTGTTTTCAGAATAAAATAAAACTAATAACTTTAAACTAAATGTTTTTCCAGATACATAAGATGTTTTGAAAACTGACCGTCATCCGATCTGAATAAAACCTTTTGGGGGTTCAAGCCCCGCTCCCGGCAACAAGAGCGTTTTAATCAGATAAAAATAAAAGTTTTCGTGGAGACACCTGGCAAGGCGGCTTATATCACTATATAAGAAAAAATATTATTTATTTACCGAAGAATAAAATTCTATCAGTTCATCTTCAATGGAATATGGAACGAAGCTTCTTATACTTTTTCCTTCAGCAATACGCTGCCTTATCAGTGAAGAAGATATATCTATTTTTGGTAATGGGGGGAAAAGGACTTTAGAAAAATCAAGTCCATCTTCGATCAGCTTTTCTCTGTCGAGTTTTACACTGTCTCGTGGATAAACGCCTAAACTCGTTTTGGAAATTATTTCCTGCCAGTTCTTCCATTTTGTAAAAGAATTAAGACTGTCTTCACCAATCAGAATGAGTGGATACTCCCCTAATTTTTTCTTCAAAGTTTCCAAAGTAAGATAGGTATATGAAATATCATTTTGCATCATCCACTCAACATCGGATATCTTGAAATTGTCCAAACCCTGAAAAGACTTTCTTATCCAATTGAACCGCTTTTCAAAAGAGGCAGAGAATTTTTCGTTCTGCTTAAAAGGAGATACTTTTGTGGGTACTATCAGCAAATTTTCTATATTTAATTCTTCTTTCAACAATTGAGCTATCATAATATGGCCATTATGAACCGGGTTAAAACTTCCTCCGAAAATCGCGAATCTGAAATCGTATTTTGCCATCTTTATCTCCTTTTTAAGTCATTATATCATTCACTTAACGACCCTTTCAAGTTATTGACGTTTTAACCTTTCTATGCTATAATACTTCGCGCTGGAGGGGCCGTAGCTCAGTTGGGAGAGCGCTGCCTTCGCAAGGCAGAGGCCGTGAGTTCGAATCTCATCGGCTCCACCAAAGAAAAAATGCCGGCCGAGATGGCGGAATCGGCAGACGCACCGGTCTCAAAAACCGGCGAGGATGAAACCTCATGCGGGTTCAAGTCCCGCTCTCGGCACCAAGTATAAGCCTATAGGTTTACGGGTTGTACGTATCGAATTGTTACCCGAAACCAGCAATTAAAACCGGAGAAATCCGGTTTTTTTGTTGTGAAATTGACAAGTGATACCATATATGATATCACTGTTAAAATCGTATAGGTGACTATAATGGGCAATATAAAAAAGATTATCGATAAAATGAACAGGCAACCAAACAACATATCTTTCGAAGAAGCCATAAGAGTTCGTGAAAATTATGGTTTTAAGGTTTCGGGCATAAAGGGTTCTCATCACTGACATATAAAATGAAAATGGAACTGCTTTTATTTTGCCTCGAAAAAATCCTTTAAAAGCATTTTATATAAAACAGATAATAAAAATTATCGACAATATGGAGTGATTATAATGACAGTAAAAGAGTATATGGAATTACCAGGATGTCACAGTGATGGGGAAACAGAAGAAGCAAGAAAAAATTTAAAAGAAGCTATGAATTATATTTCGAATCAGCTGTTGAAGAAAAAATGATTATTCCCAAGCCCTTGAAAATAGATGATAATTATTCAGGAAAGATTCTTCTACGTATGCCTAAAACCCTACATGCTCATTTAATAGCTGCTGCCAAAGTTGAAGGGGTAAGCCTTAATCAATATATTTTATATAAACTTTCAAGCGATTCACGTCAAGCTTTATAAAATCCCTATCCTTCAAAAGTACTTACACTTTGCCATTCAGAGATGTACGGTTTTTTGTACATCGAAGAATCCCGGGTTTCTTTTTTTGTTTTTTGTAAGAAGTTCCATAATAAAAATAAAGAACTATTTTTATTTCTGGAGTATTGACTTGCAGCCAAACTCCTATCCCTTGTAGGTACTTACGTTTTGTCATTCAGAGATGTACGGTTTTTTGTACATCGAAGAATCCTGGTTTTTCTTCTCTTTGTTTTTTGTAAGAAGTTTCATAACGAAAATAAGAACCATTTTCGTTTCCAGAGATTTTCTTACGAAAACTCCTATCCATTATCAAAGTCATTAAAAAGAGGTTTACAGAATGCATCGGTTAAGCCTGAACTTATTGAGCAGATAAAAATATTGAAGAATACAAAAATAGTGAGACTCCATTTATCATCAAAAATCCTGTATTTCCTGTAGAATGTCATATATCATAACCATTGAATATAAAATTGTAAATAAAGAAAAATCATAAAAATCTGTCGAGTTCTGACATTTCTTTCATGTCTAAAATTTCAAGACCTAGTATGTCTAGTTTGTCTCCATCAAGTTTCTTTATCTTTTCATGATAAACTTCTGGTGTTTTTGGAAATTTTTTTAATATTAATTTCCATAAAATACTTTCCTTGCCTCTCTCAATCCCTCTCTCTAAGCCTTCTTGCCTCAATTTATCCGCTAAAGTCATTATTTCATCGCTCCTTTCTTTCGATAACATTTTTGTAATATCCAATATATCTTCTATATTTATTTCCTGTGGACTGTTCAGTACGTATCGCATACATATTTCAAATAATTCAGTCGCTTTTTCTTTCTGATCTAATTCATTCAATGTCAAAATTGTTCTTTTTATCAATTCTTTTGTTTCTTCGATATCCCCAATGGAGAAATTCTTCATAAATTCCATCGTTATTCTCAATACCGCCTGTCCTTTTATCTCTTCTTGTGTATATGACGAAATATCGTAAAGTTCGTATTCATAATTGGGTATATATTTTCTTACTTCAGTCGGAATTTTCTCAAAACCGTAAATAAATTCTCCAAGAGACTTATGGATTTTCCATCTTTTTTCTCCATGATAGATTACCAGTGGAAATATAATAGGCAATTTATCCTCTTCTTTCAACTTTGCTTCCCATATCTTCAGCATGTATTTCAATATTTGAAAAATTACAGGTTTGTGTTGATAACTCTTATGTTCCATAAGAAAATAAACATATCCTTCTTCTCCCATGACATCCACTCTGAAAAGTAAATCAGACTGATATTCTTTCAACTCATTATCGATGAAACTGCCGTTTTCAAGTTTTATTCTGCCCAGATTAACTACTTTTCTCAATTCAATCGGCAAATAATTATCCAGAAAGTCCCGGGCAATACTTATATCCGAGAATGTCGACTTGAAAAACTTATCATGTGGATTGTTTATCATTTCCATTTGATCATCCTTTATTTACCTTATTCTATTTTGATTTTATCATATTTTTATTACCACAATAGAGTTTATAGAAAAGAATACTTTCCTGTATAAATCTACAGTATTCGGAGTTATTTGAAGATAATCGCATTTCATATAGGGAGTTCTTCTTGAGAAACTCCAATTCCTAATAGGTACATACGTTTTGTCATTCAGAGATGTACGATTTTTGTACATCGAAGAATCCCGGTTTTTCTTCTTTTTTTTGTATCGAAGTTTCATAACGAAAATAAAAACCATTTTCGTTTCCGGAGATTTTCTGCGAAAACTCCAATCCCTTATAGGTACTTACGATTTGTCATTCAGAGATGTACGGTTTTTTGTACATCGAAGAATCCCGGTTTTTCTTTTTTTAGTCGAAGTTTCATAATAAAAATAAAGAACAATTTTTATTTCTGGAGTATTGACCTACAGCCAAACTCCAATCCCTTATAGGGTCTTACTCTTTGTCATTCAGAGATGTACGG
>Ga0272441_10000472_pt1 | contig 92304 bp, 57 predicted proteins | sample SSMProp6N_FD_193582 | JGI IMG/M metagenome (GOLD analysis project Ga0272441, IMG submission 193582) | Marine sediment archaeal communities from Little Sippewissett salt marsh, Falmouth, MA, United States - SSM-Prop-6N | ecosystem: Environmental > Aquatic > Marine > Wetlands > Sediment ... | reverse complement strand
ACATCTGCGACAAGCACATCGATGAAGAATAACCCGACAGCAAGTCACAGATCAACTACACCGAAAAAAAGGAGAGTGGCGAGGCATTCTCGTGTAGTTGGTAATAAACATGAAAACGCCAGGCCACTGATAGTACAAGGTCTTCAAGAGATATAAGAAGAGTGATGAGAAAGTATACATCAACAGGAGAAAGCAGCTCCTTGATCAGAAAAACACCTACACTCTATAGAAATGGGCTGTCAAGAGAATCCTCAAACACAAAGCGCGTATCCTCAGCCATCCTGGACAATGCTATGAAGCAAAAATACCTCACCGGCACCCTTTAAAACGAACACAGTTGAGGATTCGAAAAATTGGTGGTCATTCTCGGTAATATAACGTATATGACCGTATATCGTGTCATGGCCAGCTACAGATCATCTTACGAAATGACCTTCCTGAACTATCCTTTCGTTCAGCATCCTGCCCTTCAACTTCACCAGTTCGGTTCCGGCCCCGATCTCCAATTCCAGGACGCTTCCGGGCTCCACAACGGCTCCCTCCCCCGATCCAAGCATGATATCTCCCAATTTTACACTTCCCGATGAGACATACACGAAACCGTTCCATCCGGTGGCGAGCTCGAAGGTATCCATCCCCTGTTTTTTGTAAACATAGTGCTTGAAAACGGCAGGGGTAAGCGTCTCGAGAGGGGCCCCTTCCCCGAAGATCGTGGTGACCGTTCTCACCGGGTTCTCGTCTCTCATGACATCCTCACCGTGGACCTCCCGGAAGATGATCGGGGTGTCAGATCGGTCCCCGGGGAGCTTTATCCAGACAAGATATCCCCTCACGGTCTCACCGCCACGGGGATATTCCGAGTGCATGAAACCCTTCCCCGCCACGAACCTTCTCATCTCCCCCTTTTTGATAAGACCCTTATTTCCCGAATTATCCTGATATTCGGTGGCTCCTTCCATCAGGAACTGGAAACCCTCGAAACCCCCGTGGGGATGGTTGGGGAAATGGGCGTCAGGAGTAACATAATACTCATCGAATATCACGAAGGGATCAAGGTGCTCTCCATCGAAGGGTATAGATCTTCGTGCCCGGGCTCCTACCCCTTCATCGGTCAATTCCGGTTTGATCTTCTCTGGCATCTTCTTACCAATTCTGATAAAGCTCTGCGGGGTTAGTATAGATGCTCCCTGATATCTATGGGAAGGTTTTGACAAAAGATTCGATGTAAAATAGGAGATCGAAGGTGGATCAAACAGGGACCTTTCTCTTCTGATACTGCACCTCGAGTTCGGCCAGTTCCCTGAGTATATCCGCGGTTACAAGTATATCGATGTCCTCTTCAAGCTCTTCCGCCATCTCGTGAAGCTCGTTGGCGATATGCTTTACCTTCTTGTCCTGGAACATAGGCTATCAACAAAGCATTGGAGCCCACGCGTATTTAAGGGTTACATCTTGATTTTCCTTGGAGTAGAATCATTGCTCCAATCATGAAATAAAACCTTGCTGTGGTTGATTCGGAAATTATGCCTTTCTCCATGCCATAAAGATTGTTTTCTCCCTATCGGATCTTCAGGGATCCACCCAGCAATTAAAGGAATTTTTCATCGACCTTTGTTCAATGAATCACGTAGAAGAAAACGGAGCAAAAATGCAGGATCGATCCGATCATCACATAAACATGCCACAGAGCGTGGGAGTACCTGATCCCCTTCCTGGCATAGATCAATGCACCCACTGAGTAGGAAACGCCTCCTACTGCAAGCAGTAAAAGGCCCGGAAGGGGGAGGTTCCGAACAATGGGGCCAATGACGAGAAGAACGGACCATCCGAGGGCTATGTAGACCCCGACCGAGAGCCACTTGTAACTTCCTGCGAAGAACACCTTCGTGATGGTACCGAGGACGAAACCGCCCCATACGATCCCGAAAAGGATCCATCCCCAGGTGCCCCTTAGAACAACAAGGGTATAGGGGGTGTATGTGGCGGCGATAAGGAAGAAGATGGATGAATGGTCCAGTATCTTGAATACCTTCTTTGCCGTGGTCGCGCGGACCGCGTGGTACATCGTCGAGTTCGCATATAGAAGTACGAGACCTGCCCCGAAAACGGTACATGATACGATGAGCCACGGGTCTCCTGTGTAGGATGAGAAAACGACGAGCAGAACAAGAGCAGCGATGGCGAGGGCCCATCCAATGCCGTGTGTTATGGAATTGGCCAATTCCTCGGATATTGTATGGGGTCCGGAGACCGTGCTGCCCATGGACCTTTAAAAGGCTATTCGATATTAACACTTGCCACAATTCCAATATTTCACTCAAGTTCAAAGAAGGATCTGGACGCTTCATATTCTCCAGACCATTCTGTTACATTGAATACTGAAAAATATGGAAATTTTCAGGAAGTTAAGAGACCTTCTCCGATCACGATCCCAACCAATTGATCACCGTCCTGCAAAGTGCTATCCTTCGGTCGGAGAAGTTGTGGTCAGAGTCGAGGATCAATTCGGTCAAGGACGGTATTCCCGCATACTTCAGACCTCTCGAGAGCGGCATGTGGTGAAGCTCCGGAGAGGCCGTGGTGTCCCTGGAAGCTCCAACCATGAGTATCCTGAGGTTCGTCATTCTTCTTGCTTTTCCGATCAGTTCCCATTTCTCACAGTTTTTTTCGATCTCGTCTATAAGAGTGATCGGGTCAGCGCCCCCCAGGGGCCTGACCAGGGGCCCGAAACTTGCCTCGACGATCTTCCGGTTGAACCCACTCTCCGTAATGAAAGAGGCAAGGCCTCCAAGGTTGAAACCCGCAAGGAATGCCACCTCATGAATGGAAGGATCCTCCATGGCCGTCATCATAGCCGCCCATCCGCCCATGGAGTGGCCGATAAGGGCGATCCTCTCACCCCATACTGTCTCCGTCCACTCCGGGCTCCGGAGGTGGCCGAGGCAGGCATGTACATCATCTATCATGTTCGAGAACGAGAACTCTCCCTCGCTCCCCCACGCTCCTCTGTAGTGGAAAACAACGGAATTCCATCCCGCCCGATTGATTGCATGGGCCAGGTCGAAATTGTTCTCGTGACCGGGGAACCCATGTAGAATTACAGCCGTGGGGTGGGGCCCGGGACCTTGAGCGCGTAAAAGTACGCCGAGCATGTTGTATCTGTCAGAATCGATGTTGAGATGCTCAAGACCGGATGGGTGGTCCGCATCGATGATGTCAATATCCTGTGTGACCGGATCTAGGTCCATGGTGTCCTTTTCCCCCTCAATGGGATGAATGCGCCCCTACATAAGTATCCCTATCATTCAAATAGGGGGTTTTTATACCTTAACCGGGTAAGAAAATGGCAGCAAGACCCAAGGTACACATCGAGAGGGCAACGCTCGAGACCTCCGAAGATGCCCTGAAGAAGACCCTTGAAGCCCTGAACTGGAAGCAGAAGGTCAGACCGAACTCCAGGGTCGTTATCAAACCAAACGGTTGCCATGTGAGGTATCTACCGGGCCTGGTGACCACTCCCAAGGTCCTGGGAGAACTCGTGAAGATCATCAAGAGCAGGGCGGGTGAGGTCATTGTCGTGGAATCGGACCTCCAGAGATTCACCGCGGACCAGGTATTCGACGGTCTCGGATACCGGGAGATCGTGGAGAAGGCCGGGGGGAGGTGCTCCAACATGACCTCCGAGAAGCAGATCGAGGTCGACATTCCCGGCGGCCAGCACTGGAAAAGGAGGACCATGCCCGAATCCCTCGTCGAGAACGATCTTTTCATCACCATGCCCGTGATGAAGACACATAAACTGTGGCTTGTCACCCTGGGGGTCAAGAACAATTTCGGCAACGTTCCGGAATCCGACCGGGTGAAATATCAAAAATATCTCCCCTGGGTCGTGGGCGATTTCAATGCGTTCTGCCCCGCGGGATTGACAATTGTCGATGGTCTCGTTGGACTGGAGGGAGATGGACCGATCGCGGGGATTCCGAAGAAGATGAGTCTGATAATGGGCGGGGATAACATCGTTGCCACGGATGCCGTGATGTGCAGGATCATGGATTTCGATCCGCTTGCAAGCGGTTTGATCAAGAACGTATACGAGAGGGGTATGGGCCCGGTGGACCTGAACAAGATCGAATTCTCCGGAACCCACTGGGAGGATGTCAAGAACCCTTACATCGGCCCGCCGCAGGACCTCATCTCCCGGAGCGAGAGATGGGTGAGGAAGCACCCGAAACTTGCGAACATCATCTACCGTTCATGGTTCTTCAAGATAGCAAAGAAGTCCGCCTGGACCGTCAGAGGGCTGTATGGTTACAAATCCAGTTACCACAAGCAGGTGATCGAGACCGGTCTGTGGGAAGGATACGACTGGGAGAACCTCATGCAGGTCTATACTCCGATCGCTTGATAGTAAACCTTTTATTCACAAATCTTCATGATCGATCCCTTTGAAGTCCAGATATTCCCTGAACGAAAGAGGAAGGAGGATGTGATTGGTCGTCCTGCCTCTTAGATTAGAAGCGATCATACCCGTTTCAGGACCCTGACCTCCGGATCGGAGTAGACCACTTCAAGACCTGGGACCTCATCCCCGCTCCAGATCCCGTGGGGGGCCATGTCTGGCCCAGTTATGTCAAAGGATCATCCCTACGATCCACACGATCATCGCTCTCTTTTCCGGCACCGAGGACCAACACGTATTGATCTTCTGGCTAATCAGTGATTTCAATTCGATTCAAACAATATGAAATATATGAAAAGTATGAATAGTTTAAAATATTGAATGCAATTTCAAGAAAGGCAGGTGTTGGTAAATGATCGAGGATGTCCTTATCGGAAGCACCAAAGTGGGAGCCAGAGGCCAGGTGGTCCTCCCCATAGATATCAGGAAACAGTGTGGCATACAACCAGGGGATACAATGATAGCAATGGCAAGGAAAGGCCCGAACGGATGGTCCGTGATGTTAATGAGTTCATCCTCGCTTGCACCGATGCTTGACCATTTGCAGGAGACCGAGAGAAAGATAAGGTCCCTCATAGACGGTGACCGGTCAAAGGTCAGCTCAGGGAAGAAGGAATAGGGAGGGGAGAAAGGTTATGGCAGGTGGGAAGATAATGATAGAGACCAAAGGTCTCACGAAGATGTTCAAGGACTTCAAGGCCGTTGACAATGTTGACCTCTATGTGGAAGAGGGGGAGATCTACGGTCTTCTCGGACCGAACGGCGCAGGGAAATCAACGATGATCCGTATGCTCACAACATTGTCCAAACCTACCCGTGGGATGGCGAAGGTTGCGGGCTTCGATATCGTGAAGGATGCGGAGAAGGTCAGGGAAGCTGTTGGTATGGTCTCGGAGAAGATGATAATGTACGACAGGCTAACCGCATATGAGAACCTTCGACTCTTCGGGAAACTGTACAACGTCCCGAGGAAAGAGCTGGATGACAGGATATCGGAGCTGCTCAAGATAGTGAACATGACGAAATGGTCAGACGTCCAGATAGGAAAGTTCTCCACGGGTATGAAGCAGAGGATCAACGTCATTCGGGCCATGATCAGCATGCCCAGGGTTGTTTTCATGGATGAGCCCACACTCGGTCTTGACCCGCAATCAACAACCGAGATCAGGAGCTTCATCAAGGGTCTCAACGAGAAGGAGGATCTCACCATTGTTCTGACCACCCACATCATGAACGAGGCCGACCTTCTCTGCCACAGGCTCGGATTGATCGACCAGGGAAAGATCGCCTCTACCGGCTCCCCGGGAGCCCTGAAGGGAAGCATCTCGGATAAGGGCCATACCGTGGTTGAGCTGGATGTTATCGATGCCCCCGCCGACACTGCCGGGAGGCTCTCACGGGTTGAGGGGGTGGAAAGCGCAGCCCAGAAAGAAAACATCATCAAGGTCCTGACCTCCAGTGAAAGGGGGTTCCAGGGTGTTCTGGATGCCTGCTCGGGGATCGGATTGAGACTCAGGAATGCCAGTGTTTCCCAGCCCACACTGGAAGACGTTTTCCTCCACTACACCGGAAGGGCAATGGTCGATGAGGTGAAGAACAGCGTGCCCTTGAAAGGACATGGACCCTGGAGGAGGACAAAGAGTTCTAGGACGAGGTGATAAGAATGTCCCTGAAAAGAGTTATAGGCCATTCGATGTGGATAGCTCACAAGGACCTCCTGGAGTTCTCCAGGAACCGCGTGCTGCTTGTGATGCTGTTCGTATTTCCGCTGTTCATGATGCTTATGACAGGCTACATCTTCCCTTCCGGGGAATCAATCGAGGATATGCCAGTGGCGATCGTTAACGAGGACTTATTGAGTGGGGTGGCAAGTCGCGAAAGCCTCGATTTCATTTCGAACCTGACCGTCATGAACGAACGGACCGGATACTTCAGACTTTCAGAAGTAGCCTCATACGATGAGGCGAAGGAAGGCATCACCAGAGGTGAGAATTTCGGAGCGGTGATAATAAGCTCCAATTTCACGGGAGAACTGCTCGCTGGCAGGCAGGGTGCGATTACTGTTCTCTACGATCAGTCCAAACCCCAGATCAGCTCACAGCTCACGGCCGTGCTTGATTCGGTGATCATGCAGATGGGAACGATGAAGGCAGTGGGAATTGTTAGCAATGCGACCGGTATCGACCGGAACGCATCAGAGGCGATAGTCACTCCATACAGGGTCGACAACAGGGGAACGGTCCCCGGCGATCCGAGCTACTTCCAGTTCCTGGCGCCGGGTATGATGATGATGGTTGTGATGTTCAGCGTGATGCTGGGGCTTCCGAGGGCGATCTCCCATGAAAAGGAAGCAGGAACCTTCGATGGCATACTGGCGTCTCCCACGAGCAGGTTCTCGATCATATTCGGAAAGACGCTAGCCCAGGGGACCAGGGGATTGATACAGGGAGGGATCGTCCTCCTTCTGGCTCTGATCCTCTTCGGTGTAGTTGTCCAGGGCTCGTTCCTGCTCGTGATCCTGCTTCTGATCCTTGGCATATTCAGCTTCATCGGTCTCGGCATCATGATCACGTCGGTTGCCAGGGACGAGGAGACGGCCCAGACAATGATGATGATACTCCAGTTCCCGATGATGTTTCTGTCGGGAGTGTTCTTCCCCATCGAGCAGATGCCCTGGTACATGCAGTACCTTTCCAAGGCCACCCCGCTCACTTATGCCATACAGGCCATGAGGAAGGTCGTCGTCCTTGGTGCCGGGTTGGAGGATATTTTCACGGAGATCGTCATTCTCATGGCATTCGGACTGATCACACTGGCAATAGCCATACCGCTGTTCAAGAAGGCAATGTCCAGGTAAGCGAAGCAGGGTCTTCAAGACCCGGATATCAGGGGCAAATGGATCTGTTCATTCGACGAAATTGGGAAGATGTACGGGATCAGTGCTCTTCCTCTTCACAGTGCTTCCTGTAAGGCTCGAGGTCCATGAGATTATCGATCTCCGATGCGTCCTCGATACCGATCTTGTAGATCCAGTTGGAGTAGGGGTCCTCGTTGAGCATCTCCGGTGCGTCAACTACCTCCTCGTTCACCTCCAGGATCTCTCCCGAGAACGGGGAGTAGATGGGTGTGGAAGCCTTGACGGATTCCACGGCGCCCTCGGGCTCAAGCTCCTTTCCCTGCTCGGCATGCTCCCCTATGACGGGGGACTCGAGATAGACGATGTCTGTCAGGTGATGCGTTGCGTATGCCGTGATACCCACCGTGGCGACATCGCCCTCGATCTTCGCCCATTCGTGGGTCTTGGTGTACTTCAATCCATCGGGGAAATGCAGTTCGGAAATATCGCTCATCATGTTGCCTCCTTTTCTTTCGTTCATCGAACATTGGATATTTAATTTGATTGTTGCTTCATGCCCTGGGATTCACCACAACGGCAGGGACATCCCTTGACTTGATCCTTATATCGAACTCACAACCGTACTCCTGGAGTTCGGGTTTGACATAACCCAGTCCCATTCCGATCTTCTTTCCGGGAACCATTGTGCCGGACGTAACCTCTCCCACGAGCTTCCCGTCCTTGTAGATCTCCATACCGGTTCTCGGAATGCCCCTCTCCTTGAGGTGGAAGGCGACGAATTTGCATGGTATTCCCTCCGCCTTCTGCTTCTCGAGCACGTCCTTACCAATAAAATCATGGTCCCATTTCACTGCCCAGGCTACGTTGGTCTCCAGCGATGTATGGTTGAAGTCGAAGTCCTGTCCCGAGAGAAGCAGGGACTTCTCAAGCCTCAGGGTATCCCTTGCCCCGAGACCGATGGGTTTGATGCCCTCGGGCTCCCCGTGCTTGAATATGGATCTCCACACTGCAACCGCATCCTCATTGGGTATCATGAGCTCGAAACCGTCCTCTCCGGTGTATCCCGACCTCCAAACAAGATAGGTCTTGCCGAGGTCCTTGAAGTGCATGAGATCGCAGTTGAAGAACTTCATTTCGCAGGGGTGGGTGGTGACCTTTCTCATCACATCTGCGGCCTTCGGCCCCTGCACCGCGATTATGGCGTAGTCATCGGAGAGGTTCTCCATGGCGGTGCCCGGAAGTCTGTATTTGTTGAAATGGTCCCAATCAAGCTTGATCTTGGCTGCATTGGGGACCGCAAAATAATGGTTCTCCCCGAGCCTGGCGATGATCATGTCGTCCACTATCATTCCGTTTTCGTCCAGGAAATGAGTGTATTTCAGCTGTTTCATCCTCATTCCCACGATGTCCTGGGTCAGGATCCTGCTTGCGGTTTCCGTTGCAGTGTCCCCGAACAACCGGAAATTGCCCATATGCGAGACATCAAACACTCCCACGCCTTCTCTTACGGTCACATGCTCGTCCGTTATCGATGTGTAATGGGTCGGCAGGTAGAAACCGGAAAAATCGACCATGTTCCCGCCCATCTCCTCGTGGATCTCTGCCAGTGGAGTTCTCTTCGGTGCCAAGTTCATCATCTCCGCATCTCAAAAACCGAGACGCAATCGGGAAGTTCGTATTTTAATCTATGGTAAGGGCTCCCTGCAATGAAGATCTGTCAGGGAGGCCCAGTCACGGGTCCCACTATTTCAACATGACGAAAAACGTTATTTAAGATACTGAGATTTACCCCGGCTTTTCTATCCCTCGGAGGTTGACATCTTGCATTACCTGCCCAATCACAGCAATGAAAAGGAGATGCTTCGGAGAATGGGACTCGGGTCCATCGACGACCTGTTCTCGGATATACCGGAAGGTTTGAGAGTGGATGACCTTGACCTTCCCCCGGGAGCGTCGGAACTGGAGGTTCTCAGGGAAGCAGAGGGCCTCATGAACATGTCGAAGGGAGGCGGCGACATGCCGATGTTCCTCGGTGGCGGTTATTACGATCATTTCATACCCACATTAGTCGACAATGTACTCTCGAGATCCGAGCTCTACACTTCCTACACCCCTTACCAGCCCGAGATGTCCCAGGGTATCCTTCAGGCTCTGTTCGAGTATCAGTCCCTCATGTCCGATATCCTGAAGATGGATGCCGTCAACACCTCGATGTACGATCATCACACGGCCATTGCAGAGGCCATCCTGATGGCGAACAGGATAAACCACAAGCAGAGGTTCCTTATACCGGAGTACCTGACACAGGACAAGCTATGCGTCATCGACAACTACGTCAAGGGCGCGAATATTTCGGTGGAGAAGGTCCCCTTCTTCAAGGAAAAGGGCATAATGGACCTGGACGGGCTCTCGAACATGCTGGGTCCTGATGTGTCCGGAGTGTATATCGAGACACCCAACATGCTCGGCCTCTTCGATCCCGGTGCCCTGAAGATCAGGGAGATGCTCGATCCCAGGCAGGTTTTCGTCGTGGGTGTGAACCCGATGGCCATGAGCATATCCAGACCACCAGGGGAGTACGGGGCCGACATAGTGGTCGGAGACGCCCAGCCCTTAGGCATACCGCTCAGCTACGGCGGTCCTTCGACGGGGATATTTGCGACCTCCATGAAGCATGTGAGGAAGATGCCCGGAAGGATCATCGGTGCAACAAAGGATTCCGAGGGGAGGAGAGCCTTCTGCATGACCCTTTCCACCAGGGAGCAGCATATAAGGAGGGAGAGGGCGACCTCGAACATCTGCACGAACCAGGCTTTGACATCCATCGCTGCATCTGCTTACATCGCCACACTGGGAAAGACCGGGTTCAGGCAGCTCGGCATCCAGCTGGCATCCAGAGGGAGATACCTCGCAGAGAGGATCAACGAGCTCGAAGGCTTCACCGCCCCGGCGTTCCCGGGTCATTTCTTCAACGAGTTCCCTGTGAAGGTCGACGGGGATGTATGCAAACTTCTGAATGCAGCCGAGGAAAATGGCATACTTGCAGGGATAAACGTCTCGGCTGAGATCGGCTCCCTCGAAAACATCTTCACGGTTTCCACCACCGAGATGCATACACAACAGGATTACGATAAACTTGCAGACGTGCTCAAGGCCTCCATGGAGGTGATCTCTTGAAACACACCTACCAGCAGGCCAGGTACGATGAGGGCCTCCTCATCGAGAAGGGAAAACCCGGAAGGATCGGGATAACCCTGCCTCCATGGGAAGACATCAGGGACATCAAGGAGCTGGTCCCACCTGAAATGATCAGGGAGGATCTGAACCTTCCCGAGCTTTCGGAACCGGAGATAGTCAGGCACTTTGTCAGATTGTCCCAGATGAACTACGGTACGGATAACGGGATCTATCCGCTGGGCTCATGCACGATGAAGTACAACCCCAAGGTCAACGACAGGATCGCATCCCACCCGACCCTCGGAAGGATGCATCCGATGCAGCCCGAAGACACCGTCCAGGGTATTCTCAAGATGATGTATGAGCTCCAGGAGGCCCTTGCGGAGATCGGTGGCATGGGCGCGTGCACCCTTCAACCGGCAGCCGGTGCTGCGGGTGAGTTCACGGGTCTCCTCATTGCCAGGAAATACCACCGATCCAGGGGTGACACACTGAGGGATGAGGTTATAGTCCCGGACTCGGCCCACGGGACCAATCCCGCGTCTGCGGTGATGGCAGGTTACAGGGTCGTTGAGATCAAATCCGCTCCCGACGGGAGCGTGGACATAGATGCACTGAAAGAAGCTCTATCCGAAAGGACAGCCGCGTTCATGATCACGAACCCGTCCACACTTGGAATATTCGAGAGGAATATCTGCGACATCCAGGCGGCATGCCACGAAGCAGGGGCCCTTCTATACTACGACGGGGCGAACCTGAACGCTTTGATGGGGAAGGCAAGACCAGGGGACATGGGGTTCGATATCATGCACTACAATCTCCACAAGACCTTCACAACACCCCACGGAGGAGGTGGCCCGGGATCGGGTCCGGTCGCTGTATGCCCTAAACTTGCCGGATTCCTTCCTGTTCCCGTCGTGGTGAAGGAGGGAGATGTTTACAGGCTCGATTACAACAGGCCAGATTCCATAGGGAAGGTGAAGGGTTATTTTGGCAACGTCGGGGTAATGATCCGTGCATGGACCTTCATCAAGATCATGGGTAGGGACGGGTTGAAGAGGGCCTCCGAGATGGCCGTCCTCAACGCATCGTATATCAGGAGCAGGATCGAGGATGTCTATCCGGTCCCATTCAGCTCCCCCACAAAGCACGAGTTCGTGGCGTCCGCCGATTTTCTGAAAGATAAGGGGGGTTCAGCAAAGGATGTTGCAAAACAGCTGGCAGACAGGGGGCTCCACCCACCGACGAACTACTTCCCCCTGATCGTCTCCGAGGCTTTGATGATCGAGCCCACCGAGAGCGAGACCATGGAAGAACTCGACAGGTTCTCCGATGCACTTCTCGAGATTGCGAACTGCACTCCGGAGGAGTTTGCCTCCGCTCCCGTGAATACCACCGTTTCCAGGGTTGATGAGGTCGGTGCCGCGAAGAATCTGATACTGAACTGGAACCAGTTCCCCGAAGAGGAATGAACAGGAATTTTTCCAGGTAGGGGCTCCCGGAGAAGTTCAAAACCAATACGCCACATTCGAGAAATTCTTCGATAGGCCCCCCCATCCACTTGATATCCATTCTTACAATTCTTCAGAAGGTTCGGGCAGAGTCGGCGGGGCCCCCATCGGCTCCGGTGGTGGTGTAGGAGGCTGCGGCATCTGGGGGGGAGCGGCTGGCTACTGGGGAGCCGGGCCCCCTCCATCAGGAGCAGGTTCAGGAACCTGCTCCTGGGGTTGCTCGGTTATCTGCTCCGCAGGAGGCTCCAATGGAGCCTCCTCTGCCGGGGGCCCCTGGAACTGCTGGTCGGAATATCCGTAATCGGCCTGTTCCTGATATTCCCCTTGTTCCTGATATCCTCCCTGCTGTTCCATGCTTCCCTGATACACATCTCCATAGTACTGGTCCCGGGGTTGTTCGTATCCCTGCTGCTGTGTCTGGGCAGGAGGAAGACCAGCCTGCTGTTCGTAACCGTATCCTTGCATCTGCTGATACTGCTGCGGAGGCAGCTGCGGCATCGTACTCGTACCAGGTGCGAGTCCCGGGGCCCCGGGAGGCATCTCCGAGGCCGCTCCCTGCTGCTCCACGACTTCCTTCTTCCTGCTCTTCATGATGAAGAACACAATAAGGGCAGCAAGGATGAGCAGAACAACAACTGCAATGATAATACCTATGATCGATCCAAGGCTGCCCCCTTCCGAGGGCTCCTTCATCTTCACGATAACGCTCGTGGAGCTTTCCCCCTGTCCCGCCTCGGTCTCAGCTTTTATCATGTACGCGTATTCGATCCCTTCAACGACGTTGATATCGGTGTAGGTTGTGGTCTGTCCGTCAACGTTGCCTATCAACTTGAAATCCCCTCCGTCAACGGACCTCAGGATGTGGAACTTCGAGACCGGGGTCCCTCCGTCTTCTTCCGGCAGCTCCCATGTGATTATTATCGCGCCGTCCTTCTCCTCGGCCCTGACATTTCCCGGTGAGGAGGGGAAGCCCAGGGGTTTCGCTGTCAATATCCCGGTCATCACGGATGGTCCGAGCTCGTTGACCGAGAGCATCCTGTAGTGATAGGTCACACCGTTCTCGACATCCTTATCGGAGTGGAAGAAGACCTCGGGTGCCAGTTCCGAAAGCAGTTCGAAATTCTGTCCGTCGGTGCTCTTCTGGAGTACGTATCCGGTAACGGGGGTGCCCCCGTCATCTTCGGGCGGGCCCCAGCTGACCCCTATCGTCCCGTCCCCCGCCTCGAGTGAGAACTCTGTCGGGGGATCGGGCAGCCCCAGCGGGGTGGCGGATATCTCGTCGGATCTGATGGATCCACCGATTGCCGTCAGGGCGGAAACGGAGTAGAAGTAAACCTCGCCGTTTGTGACCTCGGTGTCATTTATGGTAATTTTGTTGGTAGTGAAGAGAAGTTGGGGATCCGATGTTCCTGAAGATCTGAAGACATGATAGTTCACAACAGGTGTTCCCCCATCATCCAACGGGGCGATCCATGACACAATGACGAACCCATCACCTGCCCTGACCTCGAGGTCGGTTGGAGGATCCGGAAGTCCGAGAGGTGTAGCCTCCACCTCATTGCTGGGGGCAGACCATCCCCTTCCGTTCCTGGCAGTTATGTGATAGTAGTAGGTCTGGCCGTTGGTGAGGTCCGAGTGGATGAACTCGAATACATCGGCATCGACCTCTGCCAGGAGAGATTTTTCCTCGGAGGAGGTGCCTCCATAAACACCGTACCTTACTATCGGTGACCCTCCGGTGTTGGTGGGTGCTTCCCATCCCAGGGTCACGGACCCGTCACCGCTCTGGGGTTCGAGGACCCTTGGAGGGGATGAGAAGGTCATGGGGAACGCTGTCACATTCAGGCTACGCAGGGACAGCCCCACATCATTCTCGGCCGCAACCGCATAGGTGTAGTTGAGACCGTTCGATACCGTTGTATCGTTGTGGTTGAACTCCGTCGCAGGAACGGATCTCAGCAATTGAAGGACCTCATCTCCCGGTCCCCTGTATATCACGTATCTGGTTACCGGGGCCCCGCCGTTCGATTCCGGTTCATCCCATGAGATCTCGGCGAATTTGTCGCCCGCTCTGACGCTGAGGTTCCTCGGAGATGAAGGCACGTCATGTGTGACCACTGAAACATGATCACATGGTGAGGATTCACCCTTATCATTCAGGGCGGTAACGTGGTAGTAATAGGTCTGTCCGGGGACCACATCCTCGTCCACATGACTGGTCGAGAACGGGTTGATATCCTGTATGTGCTCCATGTTATCGATGTCCGCTCCACGATAGACCTTGTAACCGGTGAGGAAGGTGCCGCCCTTGAAAGCAGGAGCTTCCCAGCTCAGGTCCACCTGGCCAACTTTTACCACAGCCTCGAGATCGATGGGTGCATCCGGTACCGTTATACTCTTGCCCGACACCTCGTTGGATATGGGGCCCTCAGCCACCTCGTTCGTGGCGGATACCGAATAGTAGTAGCTCACACCGAACTCTATGCTTGTATCGTTGTATTTGAGTTCCGTGACGTTCGATAGAAGCCCTGTCGATCCGCCCTCGGTCCTCCTGTAAACAGAATATCTGATGATACTGGACCCACCGTCGGAAAGAGGCGGGATCCAGCTGGTTTCCATGAAGCCGTCCCCCACCTTCAGGGCAAGGTTCCTGGGTATGCCAGGTGGAAGTGTGAAGTTCAGTTTGGTCAGGAATGCATCGTAGATCCCGCTGAGGGTGGTCGATATGACCCCTGAGGTTGTTGGGAAGTTCTTCGAGTCCGTCTGACCGCTAACATAGGCTTCCAGATCATCATCTACAAGGATCGAGTATCCTAAATCATCGGCGCTGCCACCGAGAAAACTTGAGTATTTAAGGGCCGATCCCGCATTGTTCAGTACGGTGGCAAAGCCATCCACATCCCCTCCTCTGAATGTTGGATAATCCGTACCGGGGGTGGTCGGATAATCCGTTGAATAGGTGTATCCTGTGATGTAAGCGTTCCCCGATGGATCGACATCGATGCAGTTGCCGTATTCGTCGTTGGAACCACCTATGAAGGTTGAATACGTAAGGGCAGATCCCAGGGAATTGAGCTTGAAGATGAAGGAATCTATTGTACCGCCCAATGTTGTGTCGTAGGCCCCGGAGGTCGTGGGGAACATCATCCTCATCCCTCCCCAGGTGTAACCGGTAACGTATACATTCTCCGAAGAATCCATGGCAATGGAGTATCCCTCCTCTTCATCGTCTCCTCCGACGAATGTGCTGTAGGTAAGCGAGGACGAACCGATATTGAACTTCATCACGATCACATCAGTCCAGTCCACATGCGTTGTCTGGAAGGCGCCCGATGTTGTCGGGAAGTCATACGACCAGGAGCTTCCTGTCAGGAACACATCTCCGTTGTTGTAGATCATATCATTACCAATATCGTCATCATTTCCCCCGAAGAACGTGGAATATGTGAGAGAGTCTCCTTTGGGAGAGAGCTCGAACAGGATCACGTCAGCATAGTCGTTGTGGGTGGTGTCGTAGGCTCCGGATGTTGTGGGGAAGTTGGCCGAATAGCTGAAGCCTACCACATAGGCGTTACCGGAACCGTCGATGTCGATGCTCAATCCCGCATCATCTTCCTCACCGGCCACATAAGTGGAATATGCAAGGGAGCTGCCCCGGCTATCAAGTCTGAAAACGAACACGTCGAAGTACATCGTGGTATTCCAGTGTGTTTTATTGTAGGCCGTGTCGGAGGTGGGGAAATCCAGAGAAGCGGTACCCCCGGTCACATAGGCGTTACCGGAGCTGTCGATCCTGATCCCCTGGCTGATATCCTCGTCCGATCCTCCCACGTAGGTGGAATATACAAGTGAGGTCGCACCGGAATTGATCTGGGAGACCACCACGTCCAAACCTCCGTTGTTACTGGTCTGGTATGCACCAATGGTGGTAGGGAAGTTCGTGGAATCCGAGAAACCGGCCGCGAATATGTTCCCGTTCGTGTCAAGGTCTATATCGTAATAGATGTCATCGTTGAAGCCCCCAACATAAGTAGAATACACAAGGGGATCTATCACCACTCCCCTTTCGGGGTCCCTTTCCTCAAATGAGAAGGTGTATCTGTTCTCATCAAGAACGTGGAATTTCACACCGACCTCTTCTCCATTCCCATCAGAGTAGAAGGCCATCAGACCGGAATCCATCAGGGGGATCCCGGCGGGTGTATCTATGACAAGGTTTGTGTCCATTACCTCGATGGAATCATGTCCCTGGACCCCGAGGATGATATCCGATGCTTCCGCCAAGGGTTCGAGAACGATGTCGTATTTAAGCCCCTCCTCTCCCGACCTGAAGACTATGGAAACCCCGTCCCAGATACCAGGATATTCCACCCTTTCGAAGGACCGGGTCCCGGAGACCCATCTGGTCTCGTCGTTCCCGAGGTAGAAGTTCGAGATCCTGGGCAGTTCCTCATCACCCACCGGCTCCACAAGGTTGGAACCTTCGAACCGGACCTTTATCACGCTTCCGGTGATGGTCTCATCTTCCCTGCTCCGGTCCTTGAGGCGGTCACGGGCATCCATCTTGGTCATCACCCTCCTGTCCTTCTCAATGATGTTGTAATAAATACCATCAGAAGACAGTCCGATGTGGCCGAAATCCGTCCTGGCAACGAAGAGGAGCTCATCGTCCCACTGACCGATGTTCTCCACGAACCCACCAACCTGAGCATCATCGATGATCCCCAGAGCCTCTTCCAGGGTGACAAGGGGGGGACCCTCGTTCTTCTCCTCACTGCCCAGGACAATGAACGGGGCCGAGGTCAAAAGCAGTATCGACATCAGTAAGGCATCGAGCCTGAATGCGTTCACTCTATTCCCTCCCGAGGAATTGTTTTCGATGGAGTAGTAGTTGTTATTGTTGTATAATTGCATTTCGGGCCCATCCATTACCGGGTTTGCTTACATTTTCGGTCACGGGGGTTTGGACAGTTTAATAAACGATGATCCATTGTTGGGTGTTTTTCATAACAAACGGAAAGGGATCGGTCATGAGCGATGAAGAGCGCAGGGAGATCATCATCGTCGGTCTGGGCGCCAGCGGACTTTATGCTTCAAGGTCTGCGCTCAACACCGACAGAAAATGTCATGTGACCTTAATAGAGAAGAGGGATTTCGATCAGTTCTCACCGTGTGGGTTACCCTTCGTTATCGAAGGCATTGTGAAGGATATCGAGGAGCTGAAGCATGTTGTCCCCGAGGTCAAGGGCAGAATGGACAAACTGCTCGGCCATGAGGTCACAGCCGTTGACCCGGCCGTAAAGACGGTGACGGCCAGGGACCCGATCTCCGGAGAGGAGAAGGTCCTGAGATACGATGCTTTGGTACTCTCCAACGGGGCAAGCCCCGTCAATCTTCCGATACCCGGGGCAAAGGAATTCCTGGGAAAGGGTGTTCACTTCGTGAGCGACCTGGACGACACATCTAAGCTGCTGGAGGCTACGAGGAGATCGGGTTCGAAAAGGTCAGTTGTAATTGGCGGAGGGGCCATCGGTCTCGAGGTTGCGGTCGGTCTCGTGGAGCTTGGCCATGATGTGACGATCACCAAACGTACGGAACCTCCTCTTCCGAGGAACCTGGACCCGGTCATGGGAAAACTCATCGTCGAAAAGCTCGAATCCATGGGGATGAGGGTTACCTTCGGAAAGGGTATCGACAGCATTAACGGGACCGACAGGGTCGAATCCGTCACCATCGCGGGCGATGTGATATCCTGTGATATTGTCGTCATGGCAGTGGGGATGAGGGCAAACACGAAGCTCGCGGAGATGGCCGGATGCAGGTTATCGGGAGGCTCCGTCATTGTCAACAACAGGATGGAAACCACTGTGAAGGATATCTACGCTACGGGTGACGTGGTCGGTACCTACTCCAGGATAGACAGGAGCCCCGCCACCATGCAGCTTGCAACGTCTGCCTTCAGACAGGGCATGGCGGCAGGAACGAACGCAGCCGGCGGCTCGACCCAGTATCCCGGGGCAATGAACACTTTCCTCACGGTCATTGGAGGACTGGAGATCGCCGCAACCGGATACAATCTTGAAACAGCCGAAAAACTGGGATACGACGCGATCGGGATATCCACCAGGGCGGATATCAAGCCCCATTACATGCCAGAATGCGTCCCGATAAACCTGAGGGTCGTGGTTGATAGAAACTGCGGTAAGATACTCGGGGCCCAGGCTATCGGGGAGCAGGGAGCTGCATGGAGGATCAACATCTTTGCCCTGGCCATTCACGGGGGGATGACGCTCTACGATCTCCTCGACACCGAGCTCTCCTACAACCCTCCGGTGTCGCAGATGTACGACCCGATCACCCAGCTTGCCGAGATCGGACTGAAGAGGCTCAAACTTCCCCCCAAGGAATGCATGGAGCCGTTCTTCCCCGGAGAAGAGTGATACATTGCATGGCGATACCGGTACGGCAAAGAAGATCAAGCTCCTGTCCGATGGAACATTCACCATCGACGGCGGGATGCTCGTTTACGGGGTGCCAAGATACTACGGGGTCAAGTTTCAGGCAAAGCTCCAGCCTCTCTATATCGAATCCGGAGAGGAGCGGATAATTGTCGACACCGGTGTGGGAGATCTAACCGAGGACCTCCGAAGGATATACGATGTGAAGAAGGACATCTCCCTGCCGGACTCCCTGGGATCGAGCGGAATATCTCCAGAGGACATAACGATGGTTATCAACACCCACCTGCATTTCGACCACACCGGATACAACAGACTGTTCCAGAATGCAAGGTTCATTTCCCAGGAGGAGGAGATAGCATATTCCCGCTCCCCTGACAGGTTCCAGAAGGGGGGATACTACATTCCGAGCATCGCCGGGATAGAATTCGATGCGGTAACCGGAGAAAAGGAGGTTGCCCCCGGTGTCACGGTCATCCCCACTCCTGGCCACACGCCGGGTCATCAGTCTGTTATGGTCGAGCTTGATGAACAGATCGTGATATACACCGGGGATGTATCACCTCTGGCAGTCAACCGGGAGAAGAAGTATATAGTGGGTATCCTCCATAACCCGGTCCAAGCCCTTAGCTCGCTGAACAAACTCGACCGGATGGGAAGCCACAGGCCGAGAAAATCAAAGAGGTTCATCTACAGCCACGAATGAGAGGGATCCAGTTGTTATCGGAGAAAGAGATGAAGAGAAGGGTCAAGGATGAAGCATCCAACGATCCCGACAGGTTCTTCCCCACCATCCGGATGAGGGAGCTCGGACTCGAGAGGTCACACTGTCCCAGATGCGGGACCTACTACTGGAGCTCGGACCCCGACCGTGAGACATGCGGCGAACCGGCATGTGAAGGCGGCTACTCCTTCATCGGCAGGAAGAACTGCAAGTACAGATTGGACTTTATCGAGGTATGGAAGAGGTTCTCGAGCCTCTTCGAAAAAAGGGGATACACTCCCATCGCCAGGTATCCTTCCATATCGAGATGGAACCCGACATCGGAGTTCACCCTTGCATCCATAACCGATTTTCAGCCTTATGTTGTCAGGGGCGCCGTAAAACCTCCCGCCAACCCTCTGGTGGTCCCCCAGACATGCTTGCGCTTCAATGATGTGGATAATGTAGGAATCACCGGGAGGCACAACACCGGTTTCATAATGATCGGACAGCATGCTTTCGTCCCCGAGGAAGAGTATGACCAGCCCAGGTATTTCGATGATATACATGCATGGCTCGTGGAAGGAATGGGGATCCCTTTGAAGGACATAGTCTATCACGAGGATGCGTGGGCCGGAGGGGGAAATTTCGGCTGTTCTCTTGAGTTCTTCTCCAGGGGACTGGAGATAGGCAACCAGGTCTACACCATGTACGAAAGGGACGGGGACGAGCTGAAGGGGCTCGACATCAAGGTGCTCGATATGGGCATGGGACAGGAGCGGCCGGCCTGGTTTTCCCACGGAACCCCGACCGCCTACGAACCAAATTTCCCCACGGTCATGAAGAAGCTCTTCTCCATAGCCGGGATATCGGAGATGGGTGCGGAGAAGGAGATGCTGAAGCGTTTCCTCCCCTATTCCGCACTTCTCAACATGGACGAGGTGGAGGAAATAGAGACAGTCTGGTCACAGATCGCAGGTAAGATCGGTGTCGATACCGCGGATCTGCAGGATTCTGTCATGAGGCATGCCGGACTCTATTCCATTGCCGATCATTCCAGAGCCCTGCTCTTCGCACTGACCGACGGAGGACTACCATCCAATTCCGGCGGTGGTTACAATCTGAGGCTGATCTTCCGCAGGGCCCGGGATTTCATAGAAAGGTACGGCTGGGATCTCGATATGGAGGAGGTCGCCAGATGGCATGCCGAATATCTGGCTCCACAGTTCCCGGAGATGCTGGAGGCGATACCGGAGGTCCAGGAGATCCTCGAGCATGAACTGAAGAAGTTCAGGGCGAACAAGGAGAAGGCCCTCCTCACCGTGGAAAGGCTGAAAAAGAAGGAGGAGAAGGGCCATCCGATCGGCATCGGAGACCTGCTTACCCTCTATGACTCCCAGGGCATCACCCCGGACCTGCTCGTTTCATCAGGACTGAAGGTCAGGATACCACCGGATTTCTACAGAAGGGTTTCCGAGCTTCACGACCAGGGCCCCATACAGGCTGCGACGAAGAAGGAGTACCGGATAGCTTTCGGTGAGCATCCGGCGACCGGGGTCCTCTACTATCATGATTACATGATGCTCGATTTCAGCTCCAGGGTGCTCGAGATAGTTGACGACAACGTGGTCCTGGAGGAGACCGCATTCTATCCCACCTCCGGTGGCCAGCTGCACGATATCGGGCATCTCAGAGGACCAAGCGAGGTCGAAGTTCTGGACGTTTTCAAGCAGGACCATCTGATAATCCACAGGGTAAAGGGAGATCTTTCGAACTGGGGACCAGGTATCAAGGTGAGTGGGCATGTTCAGGAAGAAAGGAGAAAACAGCTTGCACAGCATCATACCACCACACACATAATCAACGGTGTGGCAAGGTCTGTCCTGGGCAACCATATATGGCAGGCCGGGGCCGAGAAGACGGAAGAAAAAGGTAGACTCGATATCACCCACTACGAGACCCTTGACAAAGACCAGCTCGAGCGGATCGAGAGAAAGGCCAACGAGATCGTCGGGTCTTCACTCGAGGTCCGGTCCATGATACTACCCCGAAACGAGGCGGAGGAGCGATACGGTTTCAGGCTCTATCAGGGAGGTGCCGTACCCGGTGAGGAGCTGAGGGTTGTGTCCATTGAGGGACTCGACACCGAAGCATGCGGTGGCACCCATCTCAAATACACATCGGAGGCCGTCAGGATAACACTGACAGGGACCAAGAAGATCCAGGACGGCATACTTAGACTCGAGTACGTGGCGGGGAGCCGGGCCCGGGAGATGTACGAGAGGGATATCTCGGACCTTCGTCAGTTGATGGCCCTATCTGGCATATCCGATCCCGAAAATCTCGAGGAGAGAAGCGCCGAGATATTCGGGCTGTGGAAGAGACTGAGAAAATTCATCTCCAAGGGGAAGAAGATGGACCCCGAAAGACTTGACGAAGCATTGACGGCCCTTCGCATGGAGATGGAGAAAAGCCCTGCGACCATGGTCCTGGAGCACTGGAAAAGTCTCGGGAGGCCGGTGGATGACCTCGATGAGAGCTTGCTCCCCGAAGTGGATGTTGTGAGACCGCAGGAGTATCTGCAGGATTCGGCCTCTGTATTCAAGGTACAGAAAGGCCAGCTGAGACGTACTTTCACCCGTTTCCTGGAGGAGATGGCCGGCTGGATCGAGGAGCTTTGAAAAACTTCAAGCTTCACCCGATCCATTCCTGACCGCAATCCTTATAAACCAAATTCATTTCTATCGGATCCGTCGGGAGAAGGTGGGCGACCGACGGCAGCCCTCGACGGCAGCTGAGGAAAGTCCTCCCTCCTCAAGACACCGGTGTCCGGCGCAAGCCGGGTGCGCGAGAGCGCAGGCAATGGAGCAGAAACGACACCGCCGTATCATGTGGGATGAAGGGCACGGCCCGGACGTCGATGCGGACCGGATGAAACGGCCAACCCATCGGGGAGCAAGCCCAAATGTCCGAGGTGACCCGTCTTGGGATCGGAAGGTAGGGTGCGAAGGTAAATGTCGCCATCCCTGCATTTCAAAGCTGCAGGGGCAACAGAAGGAGGCTTACGGCCTTCACCCGACAAATTTTTCTTTTGAGGATGCCCGTTTTGAAATATTTCAGGGTCAAACCATTCAATTGTTCAGGACTTCAAACTAAATGCTCATGACATGATCAACCTGAATTGGGGGCGGGGGTTCAAAGTTCGAACGAAACATGCTTGGTTCGAGCCATCATTGCGAACAGTTTAAATGTTTGTCCCAACTTCCCGGTCTCTGGAAACGGGTCCCAAAAAAACCCGTAGGAAATTACCGGAGGCGGACCAGATGAACCGGAACAATGGAGGATCAAGTTCCAGGGATATGGAGATGGGAATGGCACAGATGGAGCAGCTGAAATCGCAGATAGACAATCTGGGAATTCAGAGGGATTCGCTCAGGTCAGTCCTCGCCGATTACGAAAGGTCCCTGGAAGTGCTCGATGGCATGAAAAAAGGTGTTAAGGGAGATATTCTCATACCGGTTGGAGGGCAGGTATTCATCAGAGCGTCCATAACGGACAACACCAAGTGTCTTGTGGACCAGGGTGTGGGGGTCATGATGGACCGGGACATATCCGCAGCCTTGGAGCAGATATCGGAAAGGAAGGAGCGCATAGCACAGGGCATTGCGGGCCTCGAGAGGTCCATCCAGGAGTTGATGTCGAGATACAGTGATATATCCGAAAGGACACAGCAGCTCTACAGCGAACAGATGCAGGACAGCAACGGGCCCGAGGGTACATTCTAGGGGAGAAAGACGATGTTCAAGGGTCTAAGGGAGAAGCTAAACATATTCAAGAAGAAGGCAAAGGAAGAGATCCAGAAGGATGGGCCTACCCCCGAGGCCGGTACCGGACCCGTTACGGAGCGGCCGAAACCTCAGAGCAAGTTCGCGAAGAAGGCAATGAAGAAAAGCAAGAGGTCCGAAAGCCATGATCTCGGCCCCCAGGTGGGAATGGAGAGCGATAGCGGGATGACACTCCAGGGATCCGTCAGGAGCAGCGGTCTGAAAGGTGACGCCCTTCTGAAAGGCAATGAACCTCTGGTAGCCGATAAAGGGGGTTTCTTTGCAAAGAAGATATCCGAGAAGAGGCTCGAGGAGGTACTCTTCGAGCTCGAACTGGACCTGATGGAATCGGATGTTGCACAACCTGTCGTCGAGAGGATAAGGGAGTACCTCATCGATGAGCTGACGGGGATCAAGGTGGAAAGGAAGACCGATCTGGACGGTCTTATCGAGGATGCTCTTCGTCATTCCATAGAGAGGGTTCTCCTGACCCAGACATTCGATTTCGACAGCTTCGTGGCGAGGACCCCGAAGCCCGTGGTCATAATGTTCGTGGGGGTCAACGGTACCGGCAAGACCACAGCCATCGGAAGGATAGCTCATAGACTTAAAAAACAGCACATCTCCTGCGTTCTTGCAGCCGGTGATACCTTCAGGGCGGGGGCGATAGAGCAGCTCACGAAGCATGCGGAAAACCTAGATTTGAAGATAATCAAGCACAAGGCCGGAGCTGACCCGGCAGCCGTGGCCTACGATGCCATCGAGCATGCCAGGGCCAGGAAGAAGGATGTTGTCCTGCTCGATACCGCCGGAAGGATGCAGACCAACATCAATCTCATGGACGAGATGAAGAAGATCTCGCGGGTCGCAAACCCCCATATCAAGATATTCGTGGGTGATGCATTGGCAGGGAACGATGCAATAATCCAGGCCCAGAAGTTCGATGAGGCCGTGGGGGTCGACGGCGTCATACTCACCAAGATCGATGCCGATGCAAAGGGAGGTGCGGCTCTCTCCATTGCATATACCATCGGAAAACCCATACTTTTCATAGGTACCGGACAGGGTTACGATGATCTCATCACCTTCGATCCCAAGTGGATGACCGACAGACTCTTTGAGGAGTAGCCCCGATGAACATCGCTGAGCAGATAGCCGAGGCCCTTGTCGGGCTCCCGTGGTGGGCCAAATGGGTCTCCACCGTAGGCATTGCCACCCTGCCCATTGTGGAGCTCAGGGGAGCCCTCCCGACGGCCATCGATGTGTTCAAGCTCCCGTGGGCAGTGGCCATCGTGCTTTCCATCATCGGGAACATGCTCCCCATACCCTTTCTGATGCTGTTCTTCGACAGGGTGGAGCGTTTCCTCAGAAGATGGAAGGTTTTCAATCTCTTCTTTGACGGCCTCTTCAGGAGGACAAGGGTGAAGGGAGAGAGGAAGTTACAGGTTTGGGGCGATATTGGTTTGATCCTCTTTGTCGCCGTCCCTTTTCCGATAACAGGGGCCTGGACCGGGACCCTTGTGGCCTATCTGCTGAAGCTTGACCGGAAACGGGCCTTTCTATCGATCTTCGTGGGTGTTGTCATCGCTGGTTTCATCATGACACTTGTTTCTTACGTACACTGGATATGGGTTGCCCCTATAATGCTCGTACTGCTCCTGATACTGGTCGGTGTCTGGAAGCTGGAGGATGTGATACTCGCCCGCAGGAATAGTTACGGCTGATCATCACACTTGTGTGATGGCTGCTCTCCCTGCCCTGTAGATTTGCTTTTCCCCGTGGATATTTTAAATAAGATCGAGCCGGGTCCGGTCATGTTCCCTTGACCGTTCGGGGGGAGCGATCGAAACAGAAAGAACGGAGGTAACGAAATGAGCTTGAGGGCGATAGGAGACGAAGAACTCCTGGATTATGTAATTGAGAAGGATTTCGAGGACACGGTTGCGCGGGTTATACTGGGTGCGGTATCGATATTCGATGAAGGTGTTGGAAAGGTGAAGCTCTCCAGGGTCCTGAGAGGAAAGGACCCCGGTTTTGTGATAAGCAGGAAACCGGAGGCGAGGGAGCTTTACGGAAAGTTGAGGATACTGGATGAGGACCAGACCCTGGATTTCATAGAATCCCTGATCAGACTTTCCCTTCTCGACCTGGAGGACCCGGAATTTCCGAGGTTGAGGATCACCAGAAAGGGCGAGAGGGCGCTGGTTTCATCCAAGTTGATACCGGTCATGATACCCTGGCCGCTACCTGCCAAGGAGATCCCGATCCCCGTGGATGAACCGATGTACGAGAGACTGAGGGAGGTCAGGAACAGGCTGGCAAGGGAGGAAGGCCTTCCACCCTACTGCGTGGCATCCAACCTGAGCCTGGTCGAACTGATCAACCGCGGAATAACCTCTGTGGATGCCCTGGAGACCGTTCCGGGCATCGGTCCCGGAAGGTCCGAAAAGTACGGGTCCCGTCTCCTCGAGGTCCTTGAGGGATGATCCCGGTTCATGTTATGCACATGTGTAAAATAACTTTAATATTCAAAAAAGCAATGGGATAGTGTAGTGATTCCATCCACCCTGTGGCAAATAGAGGTCTCATCACCTGCAAGATCGTATTGCCACAAAGAGCGCGGTTCGCCGCGCTCTTATCCTTTCTTTTCTCCAATGTCACACCCCGAGCATCAATCTTATAATGTCTCTTGTTCCCGGAGCCGACCCGAGTATCAATATGGTCAGTTTGACCAGCGCCATCAGATGCGGTTTCCCCCTTGTATCCTTTTCCATCGCAACATCCATGAAGTAAAGTGCCGGGATAAGGAAAAGGAGCTTGAGGGGGTACATCACCATTCCCGGATAGGGGAAACCCGTTCCCTCGAGCCATCCCATGAGCGTTGACGGGACAACGTGCTTTTCACTGTATCCGTGGAAGTCGATCCCGATGAAGGTCGCGGAGGCATCCAGCATATGGCCCCCGATAATGAGAATGTTCACCCCCGTCAGGAGTTTTTTCACGTTCTCTCTCCTTAGCCCCGCAAGCCATATACCGGTCGCTACAAGGGATGTGGAGAGGATCACGAGTCCTATAATACCGAGACCGCTCTCGTAATGTGTTTCAGGCTCATTACCACCGCTCATGGATGTGAAGAGATCATACCAATCCCCATGCGTGGACCAGATAACGTACATGTAGACCACGGCAAGAAGTATCTGAAGCCAGAAGAGCCCGACCAGGACCTCCCATCTCCTTTTCTTTAACAATGATCCGTGGACAAGGGGAAATATCGATCCCAGGGACAGGATTGGAATGATCGGGATCGGCGAGTTGAACCAGCAAGGGAATGCCTCGATCACGAGAGATATAATGAGGGATGGAGTGAAGAGGAAAAGACCGGCCGCTATGTTGCCATTTTTCACGGTCCTTTCGATCCTTTCCCCGGCGAGTATGGTAACAAGGGTCGCCAATCCAAGGAATATGTATATGACCGGTGAGATGAAGACATACTGGAGGGGTTCGTTGAAGAGCTCCATGTCCTCGAGCACCCTGGCCGCAGGCCCAATAAGTATTATGGGGGAAAGTGCAAGGAAGAATCCGGTCCTTACCCTGGTATCCCGGTGAACGAAGAGTCTATGAATGAAGTAGGCAGAAAGGGCCAGGATCGCACCGTAGGTCAGGGTGTCCAACCAGTTATATGATGATGTTAGACCCCCTGCATCACCGCCTGCATCAGCGACTATCGGGCCCCAGTAGTATTTCCAGACGAACCTGTCCCAGAAGAGTTCCGGGTATACAAGGCATCCGAGGAAAACCATGAGAACGGCCAGAATTAGGGCTCCGACAACTGCAAGCTCCACTGCTATCCTTCGGTCCACGTCACCAGATCGGTTCAAAGGATATATCATCATCGAAAATTCCGATGTTTTTAAAATCCGGGATACTGGGCGATATGTATATTTATAAGTAAAACGATAAAACCGGGAAATGGGATTTTTCCTTGTAAAAGGAAGGTGACACGAGATGTTCCAGAACACCATAAAAGGAATGGACAAGATATTCAGGACCAATAATTTCGAGAAGATGATCATCATGGTCTCGGGGTATACCGGGACCCTGAAATCCACATTCACATACAGTCTGATGTCCAAGTATCTCGATAACAATCCCGGTGAGATAGGACTCTATGCCACCATAGAGGAATCCAAGGAATCTCTACTCAGGAACCTGAGATCGGTGGGTGTCAAACCCAACGACCGGATATTCATCGCTGACTACAATCGAACCAGGGAGATGTACAGGGAGGAGTCCGAGAACACGGATTTCCTGGAGCTGACCGAAAAACTGATAATGTCCACCAAGGAAGAGAGAGGGGACGCTTTCAAGGTCTTCGCACTGGATTCCCTCAACGCGCTCTATACTCTCACAAAGATGGACAGTGATTATCTCATAAGGAAGAGGATCTATTATTTCTACAAACTGCTGAGGGACGCAGGCCTGACCTCCATGATTCTCAAGGAACTTCCAAGGGAGAACAATTACATGGTCCGCGAGGACGAGAACTTCCTGGCCGACGGCGTGATAGAGCTCGGTGTAAGGAGGACTCTGGAGGGTAAGAAGCGGTATGTCGAGATCGTGAAGATGCGCCAGAACCAGCACTCCATGAAACAGTACATCATTGATATTGACAAGGATGGCCTTGCGGTCATCGGACCCTCCGTTGACGATATGGGATACTGAGCACCGATCCTTGAATACCCCCGCAGGACCTCATCCATTAGCTGCAGTAAATGAAGATCCGGTGTGAACCAAGAATACATTCTCCATTGATCCTTAAAATAGTCCAGGATCCTGATACGGTTCCGTAGTTGAGGATGTCAAAATAATTCGGGGAGCACAGGGGCTCCCCGAAGCTGTAGGGTCTTTCGGATCAGTCGTCCTCGATCTCCACGTCGGAGCTCATCTCTGCAAGCAGGTCCTGGAGTGATTTCTCGTGGTCGGACTGGTCGATCTGACTCTCAATGATCTCTTCTTCCACCTCTGCAGCCATGGTCTCTGCCGCCACGAGGTTCATCCAGTCATCTTCCGATCCCTCTTCAACGAGTTTTTTCTGCTCCAGCTGTGGTTCGGCCTGGGCCGGGGGTAGGTTATCCTGGCCTTCCGGTGAGGAGATCCCCGGTCTATCATGGGACTTTCTGAGACCCTTCGGTGCAGGTGCCAGGCCGTATTTGTCACGACCGCTCCGACCCCCCTCAACGAGTTCGCTCTCGAGTCGGTCGAGCTGGGCTTCCGTGGCGGTCCTCTTCTTGCTTCTCTTCTTGATGACGAGGAAATAGAGGGCAGCGATGATGACCATGATAACTGCAACACCGATTATGCCAAATACCAGGAGGAGACCCACATCAAACGTTTCTTCATCATCATCGGCAGGTCCCACTTCTTTTGTCAGAACATCCACGGATATGGTCACGGTCCTGTTTATTGCCCTCTGGGAAAGGAAGTAGAAGGAGAGCTCGTGCGATCCCACCGGTGCTGTCTCCTTGATGTAGATCTGCCCCACGATATCCCTTGTTTCGCCGATGTTCACCTGATAACCATCCACCCCGAGAAGCGCCCAGGTTACGGTGGCAACGCCAGCAAGATCGGAGTCTGGTTGAAGCCAGATGATCTCCTGTCCGCTGTTTGTCACTTCGAAGGTAATGGGTATGCCGGCCTGCCCCTGCTTGTACTTGTGAACGAGGTTCTCGGTCGTTATCTGGAAGGCGTAGTTGTCCTCGTTGGTCAGGGTGAAACTGAAGACGCCGTTGGAGCATGTCCCTATCCATTGACCCTTTGCAACCGGTCTTATGGTCCAGTAATATTTCCCGAATACCAGGAAATCGGGCTGGTAGCTCAGCTCGAAGACATCTCTCTTGATGGACTGGTCGAAAATATCCACCTGTGCCTTCACATCGGAAATATAGAGTTCGTATACAACGTCCTCCGGTGCGAAGAAATCCACGGTCCAGTTTAGAACGACATCATCCGGGTCCTCGAACTCGGCTCCGTCCCTCGGGGCAACAAGGGTGACGTCCGGGAATCTCAGGGTGGTGTCGATATTCAACTGGTAGACCTCCGAAACGAATTCCGAACCAGCTCCGTCCCTGGCCTTGAGCTGAATGAAGTTCTCGTCTCCGTCTTGGAGTTTGGGGACGCCGTTCTTTCCTGTTGAGATGGTGAAATCGTAGCTGTTCTTCTGGAACGATGTCCAGAGATCCGGCAGGAACTTCCATGCGTTGGTCCCGACCCACATATCCGATCCTTGTCCATCATTGCTGTATCTGTATTGTATGGACTGGGAAACGATCCTGGACCCCCCGATGTCCGTTATGTTGAATTTCAGGTCAAGGGTATCGTAGGGTATGATCCTCTTGATGTCGGGGCTCACCAGTGTGAACTGTATAGGTTCCCTGTCAACGAGAACCGTTACATTGGCGGAGGGCCCGATATTTCCGACATTATCCTCGGTCCAGAGGTAGATGGTATTCGATCCGTCTCCGGGCAGGGTGATATCCAGTTGATTTCCATTGATGGGAGTCCCGTCCCTGGTGCCGCCTGCGTCCTCGAAGGACCAGTAATAGGTCTTTATTCCCGAGAGGGTTTCCGTTGGCGCCTGCCATGTGAGGATCACTTCAAGGTCGTTGTCGTAGATTATCGGGGTATCACCCGCATCCTCGTCATGGATCTGGAGGTTGTCGGGGGCAGTTGGTGGGGTCCCATCCACGCTTATGTTCCAGACCAGTTTCACCTCGCTCGTGGCATCGTTGACCCCGGATATGTTCATGGTATATCTCACGTCAGTATTGTCCGCTTCGGGAGCGGGGTACGTGTGATCGAGTGCCTGACCGGACAGGGTTGTCAGGGTCTCCACCAGATCGTTGACCCTCCAGAAGTTCAGTTCGTAGGTGTCATCTGGCGGGTACACATCCGAAGTGGGTGAATAGACGATCTTCGGTCCCGAGAAGGTGACCAGTTCACCTGTCTGCACCCAGTCTCCGTCCTCGATCGCTCCCTGAATGCTGCCTTCCAGAACGGGTTGTCCCAGGAAAGCAATCCTGTTCCTGACCCTCAGGAAATCCCTGACGAAGAGCTCATCTCTTGACACACCGATACCGTATGCCCTGACCGCGATCAACCTGTCAACACCCTGTGACTTTTGTGTCCAGTTCCAGTGGAACTTCAGATCCACCTCCAGGTTGATGATCAGACCGTCCCATGATACCCTGGGTTCCCCGACGATCTCGGCATAGTCCTTTGGGTCCCTCTCGGTCCAGCCGTTCCCTCCTGCGGTGTCCACCGTGTAGTTGTATTCAAGAACGTAGGAACCATCCGAATGGGAAAGGTCGACGGTGATCCTGGAGAGATCGCTTTTACCGTTCACCATCTTCACGGATGTTCCGAAGGTATACTCCCTGAGCATGGCATATGCCAGGTCGTCGCCCTCATCCGGGTCCTTGAAATACGCTGATTGAATGGCAAGCCTCGGCGGGATGCCGATCTTCCAGATACCGGATTTGGCCCCGCTCCCGAAAACCCAAAGGTCCCTGGTGGCAGGATCGAACATATGTGCATGTCCTCCGCTCTGTGTTCCGGGGTTGGGTACGGGATACCAGAGGTACCAGGCATCCTCGAGTATCCTGTATCGGTAGATATCGTTCGAATCCCCGCCGGTTAGGTAGAGTTCCTTTGTCAGCGGATCGTAGTCCAGTTCTGCCTGGACCCTGGAAGATGCCTTGTCGAGCTCGGTCCATTTATCGGTGGAGATATCGTACCTCCAGAGGTCCCTCCTGTCCGTTCCAAGGCCCCCGGTATCCTCCGTTCCGCCGTAAAAGTAAATGGAGTTCGTCTCCTCGACCACACAGGCGGCCATTCCATACCTTCCGTTGGGGTGAGCACCGGTGAAGAAGATCTGCTGAAACGAGTTCGCCCTGGGATTGAACTTGTAGAAATCATGGTATATGTCGAAGGAGGAATCCGTTGTGGGATGGTCCCCTCCCCCGTAGAAATAGATCATCCCGTCGTTTGGATTGAAGACAAGGTCGAACCCGTACCTTTCCCCGGGCCCGGCTTCCGGCATCACTAGCTCCCAGCGATGGGTCCTCAGATCGATCTTCCATATGTCCTTGAGGTCATAGTATCGAGTGGGTCTCTGCCCCTCGGTATACATACCACCGTAAAAGTATACGGTCATGTTGGCAGCATCGAAGGCCATGCCAGCCCTGCTCCTGCTGTGGGGGTTGCTGGGTCCGGTGTTGTAGAAAGGGCCATACCAGTTCTTGTCCAGGATGTCCCAGTAATAAGTATAACCCGTGCTGTTGTAGTAGCCCGTGTTCGGACCTACGACGTATATTCTCTGGTTCGGCTCGTCGTAAGCGAAGATACCGTTGCTCACCGAACCCGGCCCTGTATCGTTAGTGGGAAAACTCGTCCAGGACATCGTCCCGAGGTCCAGGTAGTTGAGGTCATGGTACCTTCCAGACTGATAACCACTGTAATATCTCCCCGCGAACGCGACAAAACGGTCCGCGCTTGCACAGTAATTATCGTGGAAAAGCAGTCTGCCGTTGGCAGGGTCCGAGAACTCCATGCTTGACCATGTTGTGAGCTGCGTGTCGAACGTCCAGAGCTTCTGGTTCTCGTCCGATCCGGTTGATGAATTTCGGCCACCCCAGAGGTTCACGGTCTGATCCAGGGGTCTGAAAAACATCTTCGCACCGTAAAGGACACCCATGTCGGGAGGTGTCGGAACGAAACTCCATTGGTTGGTTACGATGTCGTAGATCCAGAACTCCTTGAGATATCCCATATCCGTGTTGTAACCTCCGAACATGTAGATCTTCTTTCCCGACTCGTCGATGCACATGTCATGTTCCATTCTCTTCAACATCCCGGACGAGGTGCCGTCGTTGAGCTGGGTAGGTGTCGATGAAGGACTGGTCAGGTCTATCTTGATGAATCCCGAGAGGTTGGCATTCTCCTGGGTCTGGTCCCCCTGTCCCATATGTATGTAGAGTTCATTCGCCGTCGTGTCGACGACCATGGGGGCCCCGACCCTTCTGGGATTGGAACCGATAGCGCTAGAGGATACTATCCTTGACCACTGCTCCGTCTTGAGATCGAACTCCCAGAGATCATCCATCATGGACCCGCTCTCGTAACCCCCGTAAAGGTAGAGCTTCTCGTTGACATCATCGTAGGCATCGCTGAATCTGTACCTCCCTGCCGGACCGAAGGCTTTTTCCAGGGCGACCCATTTATTTGTATTCAGGTCGTAGTAATAGAGATCATCGTAGGCGGTGTGACCGTACTGGGTTCGATATCCTCCACCGTAGATGTATACGCGGTCCTTGGGGGCGTAATACACGGCGGCCCCAGATTCGCCACCGGAAGGGAAATGATATCTCTCCCAGGCGTTCCAGGGTTCACTCCTCGTAGGGTCGCCCGGAGGGTCTGTCATGCCCATGGACCGGACCTCCTCATCTGTGAGGATCCTTGACCCATCAACATCATCCGCGGCTTCATCCACACCTTCGGCTACGGGGAAGAGCGCCTGCAGGTTGAGGACCAGTATTGCTGTTAAAAATAAGACTATCGATAGCTTTACCCGTTTGGGGACCTTTTCATACATGGGGCACCACTCCTAGGACCAATCCCGAAGTACGAATATTCTAGTACTACTATATAGCGGTAAAGGTAAGGCCCGATAATATATCTTTCGCATATGGCCAGATGATAAAGGTCCCGTCAAGGCGGTATACTTTTCGTCCCCACCGGGAAGAATCAAAGGTTCAGGAACCGATGGGTAAGAACAAATGATGTTGAGCGGTAATCAGAGATCGAACCCGAGGCCCGTTGTGTGGCTGTGATGGGTTCACCATGATCATGATCCCATCCTTGTCCGGTCATTTTGCCAGGTGTTCTTTCAGGAATCGGACAAGTTCATCGGAGACCAGAATCGGTATCGAGCATCTTTCGCTTATTCCCGGGGCCCCGGTCCGGACCATCTCTTCAAGTGAGGGGAATGATCGAAGGAGCTTCTTGGCCCTCTCATTTCCTATGCCCGGAACCTCGGTGAGGATCGTCATATCCTTCTCCCTGAGTTTCCTCTGATAGGACAGGGCGAACCTGTGGGATTCATCCCTGATCCTTTGCAAAAGCTTCAGGGACGGGTCGGTCCTCTTGAGGACGACCGGGTCCGGGGAGCCGGGTCTGAAAAGCTCCTCCTCCTTTTTGGCAAGTGACACGATGTCAGGCAGTCTTTCGATACCCTGATCTTTCAAGGCTTCCAGGGCGGCATTCAACTGTCCCTTCCCGCCATCGATCAATATCATATCTGGAAGGTCGTCGCCCCTGTCGAGGACACCCCGGTAACGTCTCGACACAGCCTCCTTCATGGACAGATAGTCATCATTGGCCGCCGATCTGATCCGGAACCTCCTGTATCCCGACCTCTTTGGTCTGGCGTCCTTGAACATCACCATGGAAGCCACTGTCCCCTTACCTCCGAGGTGGGATATGTCGAATCCCTCGATATGGCGAGGAATCCTCTCAAGGTGGAGCCTGTCCTTCATTATCAGAAGGACCTCTTCCTTCTCCAGGCTCTTCTCCCTTTCCATTCTGTAGAGTCTCGAATTCCTCTGTGCCATCCTTATGAGGGAACCCTTTTCCTCTCCTCTGCCCCAGATGATCCTCACTTTTCTACCCTTTTTCTTGGATAGGAATCTCTCCAACTCCTCCCTTTTATCCGGATCGAGTCCTCTCTTTCCTGTAACGATAACGTCAGGGATAAAACCGGATATGGCATAGAAGGAACTGATGAAATCCAGGTGTGGGTCGGAAAGGGGCTCATCTCCCTCAAGCGTGAACGAGACCACATCGACGACCCTGCCGTCCCTGACCTTGACAACGGTGGCAAGTTCCCCGTCATCGCTGAGGTGAACAGCGTCCAGGTCGCCCCCCTTCACCAGGACCACCTTCTGGGCCTGTCTTATCCTCTGGAGGCCCTGGACGATATCCCTAATCAGGGCTGCCTTCTCGTAGTCCTCGGATGAGGAGTATTTCCACATGTCCTTCTCTAGCCTTGATACAAGCTCTTCACGTTTCCCCGAAAGGAACTTTCTCAAACCATCAACCATTTCAATGTAATCCCCGGCGTTCACTCTTCCGGTACAGGGAGCCAGGCATCTTCCCAGATGATGCTCTAAGCACGGCCTCGAAGGTCTGGACATATCCCTTCTGCAGGATCTGACCGGAAAGATCTTCCTCAACCATCTCAGGGACCGCCTGACAGCCCTCGGGTCCGAGTGAGGACCGAAGTATTCCCCTTTCCCCTGCTCGAGTCCCCTGACCTGAAGAATGGAGGGGTATTCGTCATCGGTGATCAGTAGATATGGATATGATTTGTCATCCTTCAGCCTTATATTGAACCTGGGTTTGTATCTTTTTATGAGGGTATCCTCGAGGATCAGAGCCTCTAGTTCGGAACCCGTGGCTATCCAGTCAATGCTGTCGGATGCCTCCCTCAATTTGATCTCCCTGTCGTTCTTCCTGTCCTGAAGGTGGGACCTTACACGGGCCCTGATGTTGATCGCCTTTCCGACATAGAGCACCTTTCCCGAAGATGCCCTGAAAAGGTAAACCCCACACTGGTCGGGCAGTGTTGCAGGGTCTGTGAGCATGGGTGATACCATGGAAGATCACTATTTATGAACTGTGTAAAGTTATATTCTCATCATTCATCCAATTCCACCTCGAAGTCCTCCTCATCGAGGTCCTCGAGATCGTGGGGTCTTTTCTTCTTCCACTTCATGGGGTCGAAGACATCTTCATCGTCCGCGATCTCCTCCACCTCCTCGTCCTCCTCCATGTCCAGGTCGTACTCCTCCCCTTCTTCCTCCGACTCTGCTTCATCCTCATCTCCCTCTTCCTCGTCCAGTTCGAACTCCTCCTCATCTTCCTCAGACTCTACTTCAACCTCATCTTCCTCTTCCAGTTCGAACTCCTCCTCATCTTCTTCCTCCTCCTCTTCCTCAGACTCTACTTCCTCCTCCTCCTCCTCGATTTCGAATTCCTCACCCTCCTCCTTTTCCTCTTCGAGGTCCGACCATTTCTCCTCTTCCTCCTCTTCTTCTTCTTCCTCCTCCAGGTCCATCTCGAACTCATCTTCATCCTTCAGGACCTCTTTTCGGCCGTCCGGGGTTTCGATATCATCGTCTTCAAAATAGTCTGATGCAGGTCTTCCGAATTCGGGTTCATCCTTTCTGGTGGTTTTCTCCTGCTGGTAATGGCAGGGGTCTATGTCGAATTCCTTCTCGCAGAACCAGCAGTGCATGGTTCCCGAGCTTGTCCGCTTGAGGGGAACACCGCAGCTTGGACAGTTCGGTCCTCCTTTGATGCCAGGGTTGGTTCTGGTACCCGTTTTCCCCTCCTCGTCCTGGACCCATGCTGTCCTCAGCGTAACCCTTCTCTGAGCTGCCACGAAGGTCTGACCTCCCTATTTCAACAGCATTCAATGTATGTAGTCATATAAATCCGTTAGCTTCAATTTCCAGAAAAACGTGATCACTTCAATTACAGCTCTTCTTCGATTCCCTCAGCTCATTTTTAAGATATTTGCCTGTATGGCTTCCCCTGGTCGCAGCAACCTGTTCGGGTGTGCCCCGGGCAACGATCCTCCCTCCTTCGTCTCCCCCCTCGGGTCCAAGGTCTATTATCCAGTCAGAGGTCTTGATCACGTCGAGGTTGTGTTCGATGACGACCACCGTATTGCCCTTCCTTCGAAGCTTGACCAGCACGGCAAGGAGTTTGTTGACATCATCGAAATGAAGGCCCGTGGTGGGTTCATCCAGAAGATATATCGTCTTTCCGGTTGCCTTTTTCGAGAGCTCTGTGGCCAATTTTACCCTCTGTGCTTCCCCCCCCGAAAGTGTGGGAGCGGGTTGACCCAGTTTGATGTATCCGAGACCCACATCGGAAAGTGTCTGGAGTTTTCTCTTCACAGCGGGTATGTTTCGGAAGAATTCCAGGGCTTCCTCCACGCTCATGTTCAGAACATCGGAGATGGACTTTCCCTTGAACCTGACCTCCAGGGTCTCGTTGGTGTATCTCCGGCCCTTGCAGACCTCGCAGGGTATGTAAACATCGGGAAGGAAATGCATCTCCAGCTTGATCATTCCGTCACCCTGGCAGTTCTCGCATCTGCCACCCTTGACGTTGAAGGAGAACTGTCCCGGTTTGTAGCCGCGTTCCCTGGATGTTGTGGTTTTCGTGAAGATATCCCTTATAGGGGTGAAGGCTCCGGTATAGGTGGCAGGGTTGGATCTCGGTGTCCTTCCGATGGGGGATTGATCGATGACGATCACCTTGTCCACGTATTCGAGCCCATCGATCACTTCATGGGCCCCAACAGGTTCGGTTGAGCCGTGGAGGTGTTTTTTCAGGGCACGGAACAGGATATCCTCGACCAGGGTCGATTTCCCCGATCCAGATACTCCCGTAACGCAGCAGAAGGTTCCAAGGGGTATACTGACATCGATATCCTTCAGATTGTGGTGTCTTGCTCCCCTGATAACCAGGTCCCTTCCGGTCCCCATTTCCCTGGTCTCGGGAACGGGAATATGTCTCTTTCCGGATAGGTATTGACCCGTGATGGACCTTTTCGATGAGCAGATAGATTCAACGGGCCCCTCTCCAACCACTTCGCCTCCGTGGGTGCCGGCCCCCGGTCCGAGGTCGATGATATGGTCCGATCTCCTTATAACCTGCTCGTCATGCTCGACCACGATGATGGTGTTCCCGAGGTCCCTGAGCTTTTCAAGCGTCTCTATCAGCCGATGATTGTCCCTCTGGTGAAGTCCTATGGAAGGCTCGTCAAGGACGTAAAGGACCCCCACAAGGGAGGACCCTATCTGGGTGGCGAGCTGGATCCTCTGGGCCTCTCCGCCCGAAAGAGTTCCCATGGTTCTCTCCAGGGTGATGTAATCCAGTCCGACATTTTTCAGAAATGTCAACCTCGACCTTATCTCCTTCAGTATCTGGCGGGATATGTGGATCTCCTTCTCCCCCAGCATGTTATCGAGTTCCTGGAAGAATCCGAGCGAATCCCTGATGGAAAGCTCAAGGACCTCATGGATGTTCAGGTCACCCACAGTAACGGCAAGGCTTGTGGGTTTAAGCCTCGATCCGCCGCAAGCGGGGCAGGGTGCCGATCGCATGAACTTCCTGTAGAAATCCCTGGCCATCTCGGACTGGGTCTGTCTGTACCTTCTCTTTATGGTTGGTATGATACCTTCATACTTTCTCTGCTGGGACCACTCGTATGTGGATGAACTGACATGGAGGGAATAGGCCCGGTCCGTTCCGTAAAGGACGGAGTCCCTCACATGCTCCTCGAGACGGTTCCACGGCGTTTTCACCGAGAACCCCATCTTCCTGCCAAGAGCTTCGAGTATTCTGAGATTGTAGGAGCCGTCCGGGTCCGATCTGAAGAGAGCTATGGCACCTTCTGAAATGCTCTTTGACCCATCCGGCACCACGATATCCGGGTCCACATCCAGTATCGATCCGATACCCGAGCATTCCTGGCATGCCCCGAAGGGTGAGTTGAAGGAGAACATCCTTGGCTCGAGATCGGGGACGGATATCCCGTGAACGGGGCAGGACATCCTCTCGGAGAAATAGGTGACGCTTCCCGGTGTCGGTCCATCGATCTCCTGGACCAGTACCATGCCTTCCGAAAGCCGAAGGGATTGGGAGATGTCCTCCGTGAGCTGCTCCAGATGGGTTCTGTCAACCACCAGTGTGTCGAGGATGACGGAGATGTCGTGCTTCCTGTTCTTGTCCAGTGAGAGAATATCCCCGATCTTCACCTCATCGCCGTTGACCATGAGGTTTCTGTAACCCTTGCGGGAAAGCTCGCTGATGATATCCCTGTGGGTCCCCTTCTTCCCCCTTATGATCGGACTCATGATCCGAACCTTTCTTTCACCCGCCTCAAGGACCTTCCGGATTATCCTGTCCTGGGACTGGGCCTCGATCTCCCTGCCGCATACCGGGCAGTGGGGGACCCCGATCCGTGCGAAGAGAAGCCTCAGATGATCATGGATCTCGGTGGCGGTCGCCACTGTGGACCTGGGGTTCCTGGTGGGGGCATGCTGCTCGATGGATATCGACGGTGAGAGCCCCTCGATCGAATCAACATCCGGTTTGTCCATTACACCGAGGAAGGTTCTGGCGTAGGAGGAGAGAGATTCTATGAACCTCCTCTGGCCTTCAGCATAGATCGTATCGAAGGCAAGAGAACTCTTTCCAGATCCGGACAATCCGGTTATAACCACCAGCTTACCCCTTGGTATCTCGACATCTATGGACTTGAGATTGTGCTGCCTTGCACCTTTAATGATGATGTTTCCCTCTACCATCATGTTACACTTCCGGCGAATCATCCCGGAGATAAAAAGGTGACCCATGACAGGGACAGCGGTGAACGGTCAGATGTCTCAACCGATCGCTTCGGTTATGACGCCCACCGCCCAGTCTATCTCCGATTCCGTGATCGTGAGAGCAGGCGCAAAGCGGATGGTTTGACCGTGTGTGTCCTTTGCGAGGATACCCAGTTCACGCATCCGGTTGCAGTATTCCCGGGCGGGTCCCGCCTCCTTCCTGAGTTCGATGGCAAGCAGCAGGCCTTTCCCGCGGACTTCCCTGATCTTGTCGGTGGGGATGGATTCGAGCTTTCTCCTGAAATATTCTCCAAGTTCGTAAGCCCTTTCATCGAGTCTCTCTTCTTCCAGAACCTCGAGAGCGGAGAGGGCTACTGCCGAGCCGATCGGGTTGCCCCCGAAGGTCGATCCGTGTGTTCCGGGTTTGAAAACCTCCATCTTGTCCCAGTCGGAAAGAGCGGCGGATACGGGATACAGACCTCCCCCGAGAGCCTTTCCGACGAGCAGGACATCGGGTTTTGCGTCCTCATACATGAAGCAGAACCTTTTTCCGGTACGGCAGAATCCTGTTTGCACCTCGTCCAGGATCATGAGCACATTGTGCTTCGTGCAGACCTTCCTCACATTTTCGAGGTATCCCGGGCTCGGCACCTTCACACCCGCCTCACCCTGTATGGGTTCGACCATGAAACCCGCGGTGTTCTCGTTGATAGCCTCTTCCAGGGCTTTGATATCATCGTAGGGTATGATCCTGAAACCCGGTGTGGCGGGGCCGTATCCTTCGTAGGAGTCGGGGTCAGTTGAGAAGCCTACAATGGTCGTTGTCCTGCCGTGAAAGTTCTCGCAGCATACTATGATCTCGGCCCGGTCCGTGGGGATCCCCTTCTTCTCGTATCCCCATCTCCTTGCGAGCTTGATACCGGTTTCCACGGCCTCGGCACCGGTATTCATGGGGAGCGCTACTTCGAACCCGCAGTATTCACACAATTTTTTCAAAAATTTTCCCATAACATCGTTGTGGAAGGCGCGGCTCGTTAGGTCCAGGGCATCCACCTGATCTTTCAATGCCTTCACGATCCTTGGATGTCTGTGTCCCTGGTTCACGGCGGAGTATGCGGATAGGCAGTCCATGTAGCGCTTGCCCTCCACATCCCAGACCCACGGGCCTTCAGCCCTGGAAAGGACAACCGGGAGTGGATGGTAGTTGTGTGCACCGTACTCATTGTCCAGCTCTATGATCTCCTGGGTCCTCGACATATTCGTAGCCTCCCGAAGGTGGTTCTTCGGAGCTAAGGTAATGCGAGGTTCCTTATGTAGATTTTCGGCGATCCCTGCTTGGTCCGTCAGATATCGGAACTCTCCACACTCTCAACCACCCTTTCTACCGGGTCTTCTGAGCCCTCTCTTCTTCAGTTCTGTTATCCTGTCCCTGAGAAGCGCGGCCTCCTCGAACCTCAACTCGGATGCGGCAAGATGCATCTCCCCCTCGAGGCGGGATATCGCGCCGTCTATGTCTTCGATCTCCTCGTCCCTGTGGTCATCAAGTCTTTTCACGGCCGCACCCTCGCCCAGAAGGGACCTTATACCCTTCCTGATGGTCTCCGGTACTATGCCGTGCTCCCTGTTGAAGTCGATCTGGATATTCCTTCTGCGGTTGGTTTCCCCGATGGCCCGGTCCATGGAACCGGTCAGGTCATCGGCATACATGATCACCTTTCCGGAGACGTTCCTCGCGGCCCTCCCGATGGTCTGGATAAGTGAGGTCTCGGAACGAAGGAACCCCTCCTTGTCCGCGTCGAGTATGGCGACCAGGGAGACCTCCGGAAGGTCGAGCCCCTCCCTGAGAAGATTGATCCCGACTATGACGTCGTACTTGCCCAGCCTCAGGTCCCTCAATATCTCGATCCTCTCCAGTGTCTTGATGTCGGAATGAAGATAGTGGACCTTGACCCCCACCTCCTTGAGATGGTCCGACAGGAGTTCGGCCATTCTCTTGGTCAGCGTGGTAACGAGAACCCTCTCCTGTTTTGAAACCCTGGCCCTGATCTCCCCCAGCAGATCGTCGATCTGACCCTTGACGGGTCTCACCTCTATCTCAGGATCGACCAGACCGGTGGGTCTGATGATCTGTTCCACAACGGTTCGTGACACCTTCTTCTCATAGGGCCCCGGTGTTGCCGATGTGAAGAGAAGCAGGGAGATCCTCTTCTCGAACTCCTTGAACCTAAGCGGGCGATTGTCCAGGGCCGCAGGGAGTCTGAACCCGTACTCGACCAGGTTCTCCTTTCTGGACCTGTCCCCTTTATACATTCCTCCTATCTGGGGCACGGTGACATGCGATTCATCTATGACCATGAGATATCTTTCCGGGAAGAAATCGAGAAGGGTGAACGGGGGTTCGCCGACCCTCCTGCCGTCGAAGTATCTGCTGTAGTTCTCGATGCCGCTGCAGGTCCCGGTCTCCCTGATCATCTCCAGGTCGAATCGGGTCCTCTGATCTAGCCTTTCCGCTTCGAGGGGCCTATCGTTCCTTCTGAACCAGGTGACCCTTTCCTCCAGGTCAATCTCGATCTGCTCGAGGATCGGATCCAGTCTATCCGGAGAGATATTGTAATGGGTGGCCGGGAAGATCAGCGCTTTATCGAGTTCATCAAGCATCTCACCCGTTATAGGGTCGATGATCCGAATGGACCCTATCGTGTCCCCCTCCATCTCCAGCCGGAGGATCCTCTCACCGATCTCCCCTATCTCCACCACGCTTCCCCTTCCCCTGAACCTGCCCCTGGAGATGGCCTCTCCCCTGCTGTACTGCATTTCCACAAGGGATGAATAAAGCTCCTTGCGGAGCATTTTCTTCCCGACCGAAACCTCCAAGGAATGCCTCAGGTATTCTTCAGGCGAACCCAGACCGAATATCGCAGAGACGGATGAGACAACTATGGTATCCCTCCTCGTCATCAGGGACTGGGTGGCCTTGTGCCTCAGCATGTCGATTTCCTCATTGATCGAAGCGTCCTTCTCGATGTAGAGGTCCTTCTGAGGGACATATGCCTCCGGCTGATAGTAATCATAGTAGGAGACGAAGTATTCGACCGCATTCCTGGGGAAGAAATCCCCGTATTCGGATGCGAGCTGGGCCGCCAGGGTCTTGTTGTGGCTCATCACCAGAGTGGGTATGTTCAATCTCTGGATCACGTTTGCAACAGTGAACGTCTTGCCCGATCCCGTAACACCGAGCAATGTGACCGCACGGTCCCCTTTCTCGAAAGCTCTGACAATGCTTTCGATGGCCTCCGGCTGGTCACCGGCAGGAGCGAAGTCGGATCTGATCTCGAAATCCCTTGCCATCTGCCTCCTTCCTCACGGCCCCCTGTCCGGCCTGTCCACAATAACCCTGCGCCCGTCGGTCCTCACCCTTCCATCGACGATCCACTGCACTACTCTCGGATACCACCTGTGTTCCTGTTCGAGAACCCTCCTGGAAAGCGTTTCCTCGTTATCGTGGTCCATAACTTCCACCGGATACTGGAAGATTATCGGACCGTGGTCAACCTCCTCGTCAACGAAATGGATGGTCAATCCCGTGATCTTCACCCCGTGCTCAAGGGCATCTTTGTGCGCACGTGCCCCCGGGAATGATGGGAGCAGTGCAGGATGTATGTTGACTATCCTGCCAGCCCATTCCCTTACGAACCAGGGAGATAGTATCCTCATGAAGCCCGCCAGAACGATCAGGTCGATGTTATTGTCCTTCAGTATCGAATCAACCTCCCTGTCGAACTCCTCCCTGTCCCTGTCCCCGTGTTCGATCAAAACGTAAGGTATCCCGTTGTCCCTGGCCCTCTGAATGGCAAAGGCCTCCCTGTTGTTGCAGACCAGAAGGGCGATATCCAGATGTGTGTCTCCCCTTTGATTTGAATCTATCAGGGATTGGAAATCGGACCCCCTGCCGGATGCAAAAACGGCCACCCTGCCCCCATTATCGGAGCCGATGGGAACGGTTTCGGTGACCTCTCTCGTGAAAAGCCTCGTTTGTCCTGAATACTCACCCATCAAATCTTTCCCCACCTTCTGTTTCAACGGTCCGAAAACAACCTTGGACGTTTGTTTTGTGTATGGATGTATAGATATATATTCCATGCCAAGAGCCATCAATGCTTGAAGAGCCTCACTCCGGTGAATACCATGGACATTCCGTGCTCGTCAACAGCGTCGATGACCTCCTGGTCCCTTATGGAGCCGCCGGGTTGGGCAATTGTGTGGATACCGGACCTGGCCAGCTCGTCAATTCCATCCCGGAAGGGGAAGAAGGCATCGGAGGAGAGGACCGACCCCATGGCCCTGTCCCCCGCCTTGTGACCGGCCATGAAACAGGAATCCACCCTGCTCATCTGCCCGGCGCCGATCCCCGTGGTGCAGAGGTCCCTGGCCATTACCACGCAGTTGGATTTGACATGCTTCACGACCCGTGAAGCGAAAGCGAGATCCCTGATCTGTTCGGGTGTTGGTTTTTTCCTGGACACAACCTTCCAATCGAGCGGGTCGACATCGGGCCATTTCATGGTCTGAATCAAAACGCCTCCTTTCACCTTGACCATGCGGTGTTCAGGAGGATCGATATCAACGATGGGCCTGTTCGTCCTGATGATCCTCAGGTTCTTCTTCCGTTTCAGCTCCACCATCGCTTCTTCACTGTAAGAGGGTGCGATCACCACCTCGAAGAACCTCTGGTTGATCCTCTCGGCTGTCTCCAGGGAGCATTCCCTGTTCAGTCCGATGATCCCCCCGAAAGCCGAGAGGGGATCGCACTGGAAAGCCCTCTCGAAGGCTTCTGCAATTGGGTCCCTGTCAAGGGGAAGTCCAAGAGAGACGCCGGATGGGTTGTTGTGCTTGATAATTGCACAGCAGGTTTTCCCGGAAAATTCCATGAGAATGTCGGTCACCGCATCGATATCATAGATATTGTTGTAGGACAGCTCTTTTCCCCAGAGAACATCCGAATCATGGACAGATATCCCCCCGTAGGAAGGGTCCTTGAAATAAGCACCCTTCTGATGAGGGTTCTCCCCGTATCTGGCTTCGAGCACTCTTTCGTACCTGAGCCGGAGGGAATCCCCCCATTCCAGTTCGGGATGGAATCTCTTCTGCAGCCAGTTCGATATCAGGGTGTCGTATGAGGAGGTGTGTAGGAAAGCCTTCAGCGCCAGGTCCTTTCTGGTATCTGTTCCCACGTAGCCCTTCTCTCTGATCTCCCGGATAACCTTTTCGTAATCAGATGGGTCGACGATAACCGCCACATCCCGAAAGTTCTTGGCTCCGGCCCTTATGAGCGACGGCCCTCCAATATCGATCTGCTCCACGGCCTCTTCAAGTGAGACACCGGTCTCCTGGATAGTGGCTTCGAATGGATAAAGGTTCACAACAACGATATCTATACCACGGATGGAATGCTCGTTCATCTGCTGTATGTGGGCCGGGTCATCTCTCTGTCCCAGTATCCCTCCGAATATGACAGGGTGGAGGGTCTTTACCCTTCCATTAAGTATTTCCGGGAAACCGGTGACCTGGTCAACCTGTGTGCAGGAAACCCCTTTTTCGGTGAGGAACCGCCGGGTCCCGCCTGAAGAGATGATCTCGAAACCCAGGTCGGAAAGACCCCGGGCGAAAGTATCAATATTCGTCTTGTCCGACACCGATATCAATGCGATCTTGGGTTTTCGGGTCATACCGTTTTCAGGGTAGTTGCTTTGTGATTAAATAAGATTTCCCACGATGTCAGGAAAGTAATCCCTCGCGGATGAAGGAAACCTCTCTGATCTTTGATGATGTTCTGTTAAGAAAATACAGGGCTTTTATAGACCTGAATATGTTCGATGCCCTGTTCAGCATCTCAAGCGCACCATCCACATCCATCTGCTGAAACTTTATGAGGCCGAAATGGAAGCAGGCCATGGCAAGGTGGAATGGTATCTGAAGCTCCTCCAGCACCATAATGGCTCCCTTGAGGTTTCTTACCGCCCCCTTGAAATCCCGTCTCTTTGAGAGCATGATACCTCTTACCCTGTGGTCCAATGAGATGAGCAGTCTGTCATACTCATCCGGTTTCCCGGCAGGACAGTTCAGGGCCTCCTCCGCAGCATCAGGCTCCCCCGCCTCGATCATCAATTCCGCGAAGCAAAGGGTTGCTTCCAAAACCGTCGGGGAGGGCTCCATTCCGTTGATCATCCCCCGACCTTCCACGGCAAAACGCTTGGATTCCTCAACATCACCGAGTTTCAACAGGACGTTCGCCATCCTGATGTAAGATAGTGCGGTCTCTTCTCTGATATCATGCTCATCTCCTTTCTTTATCGATAGCTTGTAATATGCCAGGGCCTGGTTGAAATCTCCCATCTGAAAGTAAATGTCACCCATGTCCCTCATGCCACGGATCTGGGATCTTTGAGATATGTTCAGGGGGTGCTCCATGTATTTTATATAACACTCGAGGGAGCGGTTGTAATCCCCCTTGAGAAGGTAAAAAACACCAAGACCCTTGAAGGCCTTTGCGATCTCATCCTTGTCCTCATCCCTCTTTGAGAGATGCAGGGACCTCAGGTAATTCTCTATTGTGCCATCCCATTCGAAACGCTCGAGCAACACATCTCCCAGTTTTCGATGGATAGTCGAAAGACCTTCCCTGTTTCCCGATCTCTCTTTCAGCTCGATGGCCCCCTGAAAAGATCTCATTGCACCTGTCAGATCGCCCATCCGGTGAAGGACCTCTCCTCTCAAGTAGAGAAGATCGATGGTTTTTTCCATTCTCCGGGGCTCATCCTCCATGTTCTCGAGGCACTCCTCAGCCCGCTGATTGTTCATCAGGGCTTCCTTAAGGTCCATGCTAATCAATCGGTCTTCCGATGTCTCCATCAGGAGATCGTAGGCATCACCGAACATACGACCGTTGTAGAGATGGCCGGCGAGAATGTAATTCCTGTACCCCGGATCAAGATCGCACATGGTTTCGATCACTTTTGCCGCTTCCCTGTGGAGTTCGGACCTTCTTTCTTCATCGATGAGCTCATAAACAGAATCCCTGACCCTCGGATGCTCGAAGGTGAAACCATCCTCAGTCTCTCTGAAGAATTTGATCTTTATAAGCTCGTCAACCGAATCCAGAACCTCCTCCATGGAGGAGTTCATGATCTTTTGCACCATTTCAGCTGTGAACCTTTCCCCCAGCACCGAAGCAAGTTCCAGTATGGTCCTTTCCCTTTCATCGAGAGTTCCAAGTCTTCTCGATACAATGTCCTCGGAGGGCCCGATATCTATATCATCCGGCTCCAGTGTTGGAATGTCCTCCTCTTTCAACCTTGAGAGGTATTCGATCGTGAACCTCGGGTTACCTTCCGTCTTCTCGAATAGACCCTCTCCGGTCCTTTTATCCATCGGTCTTCCCAGTATTGCATGGGCCATTTCCTCGGTCAGCTCCCTGCTCATTCTTTTCAGGGTGAGGGTCCGAAATAGCTTCTCCCTGGACATTCTCTGAATGGCTTCTCTGAGGGAGATCTGGTCGGTGTCCCTGGCCTCGAGACCGTACTCCTCGGTCCTGTATGAGCCAAGGATCAAGATCCTTTCCTGTCTTGCATCCCTTGCAAGGAACTGTATCATATTGAGGGTATGTTTATCACTCCATTGCAGGTCTTCCAGAACAATGAGGGCCGGCCCCCTGCGCGAGATCTCCTTGAAGAACATGGGGAGAAGCTCGTAATTGGAGATCGGCGCGCGATCACCGGTTTCGGCCGGGTGACCATTACACCGTTGGTCCGTTCCTCCCTCGATGAGGTCGGAGTGGAACCTGTCGAGCTTTTCCAGGACCTTTTCATCCTCTCTTTTCGAGACAAAAAGGACCATGCCTCCGTTCTCACTTGCCATGGAAGAAGATATATCGACCAGTTTCTGGACCTTGGTCCTTGGATTGGACTTGGATATCATCTGGATATCCTCGATTATCAATGTCAGGTGATCTGTGTCCTCGAAAAGCGTCTTTATACACGATGCGATCTTCTCGATCCGGTTTGGTGAGACAAGGATCGGATCCCTGTTTCCGGTTCGGATCTCCAGCATTTTGCTTCCATTTTTGCCATCTTTCTCCGTGGCCCGACCGATGGATACGGTCCTGTATCCATTTTTGATCAACAGTTCTGCGGTTAAAGTGACAGCTTCCTGTTCTATACGAAATCCTCCGACCGGCTCGTGCCGGGGGAAGAAGAAGTTCGCGAGCTCTTTGTTGTATGATGCCAATGATGGGAATTCTCTTGCTATGGAATCCATCAGGACAGATACATCCTCTTCTCTCGCTCTTTGCAGAGATAGATCGAAGAGATCTCTCAACATCTGAATGAAAGGAAGGTAAGGTACCCTTCTGTAGTCAAGGGACCTTCCCCAGAAGACCTGGAACCCCATTCTTTTTGCCTCTTTCTTGCACTCCTCGATCAATCTCGTCTTCCCGATACCCGCCTCTCCCTCGATGAGGACCATATCGCCACTCCCGCTTCTGGCCGAGACCAATGTTTTCTTTATTGCCTCCACTTCATCCGTCCTTCCGATGAATTCGGGCCTATCTGCAATTGCGGTATGGATCTGGCATTCGTTCATGGGTATGTTTCAAGCTGAAGAAAGGGTCTAAAAAACCTTCGACCATTTTCTCCCGCTTTGATAATGCCTTGAAAATTTAAATATCAGGATAGTTTAAGGGGCCCTGCTAACACCGCCCGGCTTGGCTTAGTCTGGCTAGAGCGGGGGACTGTAGTTGGAACCCGGAGATATCTCCGTTACCCCGCAGACATCCTTAGATCCCCAGTTCAAATCTGGGAGCCGGGACCATTTTTACTTTCATTATTATTTAAGCAAGATCATTTTCAGGCTCCCATTCTGATCATATAATAATCATTGGCCAGCACAAAACCGATCATAATCATTTTTAATTCAGTTTTGTGCGATGGTCTGGGAGCCGGGACCATTTTTACTTTCATCATATTCCAATCAAGATCTTTTTCAGGCTCCCATTCTGATCATACAATAATCAATGGTGAGTAAAAAACCGATTTTCATCAGTTGATAATTAGTTTTTTACGGAATCTGGGAGCCGGACGGGGACAATTTGCGATCATTTTCGAGGTTCAGGTATGGTGTAATCCGGGACCATTTTTACTTTCATTATTATTTAAGCAAAATCATTTTCAGGCTCCCATTCTGATCATATAATAACATTGGTGAGTAAAAAACCGATTTTCATCAGTTAATAATTAGTTTTTTACGGAATCTTGGAGCCGGGCGGGGACAATTTGCGATCATTTTCGAAGTTCAGGTATAGTGTAAGCCGATACCATTTTTACATTCATCATATTCCAATCAAGATCATTTTCAGGCTCCCATTCTGATCATACAATAATCAATGGTGAGTAAAAAACCGATTTTCATCAGTTAATAATAAGTTTTTTACGGAATCTTGGAGCCGGGCGGGGACAATTTGCGATCATTTTCGAAGTTCAGGTATGGTGTAAGCCGGGACCATTTTTACTTTCGTCATTATTAAAGCAGGATCATTTGGTGAGCTCTATTTCCCCTACTGGCTCTCTCAGATTATTGTAGAAAAGGTAGAAAACACAGTCCCTGGATATCTCTCCTCTTTCCTTGATGTAGAACATATCATTTCCGCTCATCCGGTTCAGCTGGGGAGCGTCAACGAACCTTATGGTCGCATTTGGAGGTGTCAATATCAGGTCCGGGACAGAACCGTTCAGTATCAGATCTCCGGAACCATCTTCCAGTCTGTATGTATAATTGGAGATCAATTCGGTCCTGCTTGCGGTATCGATAGTGATGATATAGTGTGCCTCGAGATAAGGCGGGATGGCAGCCTGGTATCTGCAGCTCATGGAGATCTCAGGCGGATCATCATCCTTCGGGGGGAGGATCGTCACCCTGACCGTGTCCGTGTCGAAAAGCTCCGTGTCCGTCACATTAAGGGTCACGATATAGGTGATCTCCTCACGGGCAACATAGACCCACGTCACCTCCTTACCCATTATGTCCCTGTCATTATCCAAGACACCATCATTATCGGAATCCACACCCGAATCCAGGTCCCAGGAATAGATCAGCTCGTCACCATCCGGATCGAAGGAGCCCGATCCATTGAGGGTCGCCTCCGCTCCTGACGTCAAAACAAGATCCATTCCTGCATCCGCGGTTGGCCTTTTGTTGACAGGATCATCGTCGTCATCGTTGTTGACGGAGTTATTGTCATCCCTGACGAAAAGAAAGTATCCGGCAGCTCCAAGGGCAATGATCAGAATGATTCCAACGATGACGAGATCCCTCAATTTCAGCCCCTTGAGCATGACACAAAGACCGCTCTCCCGACTATTTATTTTTTGGTCCAGGTGAAGTTTACATCAAGGTTTAATAGGATGCCACTATCCCACATCTGATGGTGGAGATTATCTTCCCCTTTCTCTTCGTGTTGTACCTCGGCATTCTCCTCTTCATCGGATGGAGAAGCCGTTCGTCCAATTCGAATGAGGATTTCTTCCTTGCCTCCCGTTCCCTCTCACATCGTTCGGTCGCCTTCACCATGGGGGCGACGGTTGTGGGAGGTTCCGCGGTTATCGTGACAGGTTCGCTTGTTTTCTCTCATGGGGTGGCAGGACTATGGTATGATCTCGGTGGGATCGCCGGTCTTTTGATACTTGGGATCTTCATCGCACCCCGTATCCGAAAAATGAGGGCAAGGTCCCTGCCGGACCTGCTTGGAATGGGTTTTGGAAGGCCGGCACAGGTCGTCAGTTCAATTCTGCTTGTGCTGGTGGAGATCGGCTGGGTTGCGCTTCTGATGCAGGCCACCAGATACATCCTGTCAGAAGCGGTTGGTCTGTCTTCCCATGTTGCCCTTGTGTTATCGGCGGCTGTCTTCATTTCATACACTTTTATCGGCGGTCAACGAGCGGTTGTCCGCACTGACAGACTCCAGATGCTCCTTGCGCTCGGGGCTTTGACAGCTGTACTCATAGGGCTGGTTATGAAAGGAGCCCGCTTCCAGTCCTCGACAATGCAGTTCCCATTCAACGGACCTCTCACTCTTTCAGCAGTAATTGCAGCCTTTCTCGTGATGCTGCTATCCCATGTTGTCGGGCCGGATGTATACTCGAAGGTTCTCTCGGCCCGGTCAGCAAAGGATGCAAGGAGAGGTGTCCTTGGGGGTGCCCTCTTCAAGGTCCTGTCATCATTACTTGTGGGCTCCGTTGCACTTCTTGGTATCTCGATATATGGCAATTCGATAGCTGGAGGGGAGCTTTTTCCAACAGCAGCCCGGGATACACTGCCTCCTATTCTTTTCTCTATCGCGATGCTGGGTTTCGTCTCGGTGATGCTTTCCTCTGCAGATTCATGCCTGATATCGGGTGCGACATTCCTTTCATGGGATCTGCCGGGTAAAAGAACATTCCGATCTTCCAGGTATCTGGCGGTCATTTCGATGGGTGTGGTCTCTTATCTTGTCGCCTTCCATTCCTCGGGTATCATGGAAACCCTTACCTTCAGCTACACCCTATTCTCCGCCGGTATGGTTCCAGCAGTCCTGTTTTCTCCGTGGAAGGTCAGAATGAGATTGAAAACCGCTGGTGCCCTCGCCTCCTTCTTCATCGGTGGTGGCGGGGTGATATTTCTGCAGATACTGTCAAAAATGGGGATATGGAGCGGCTCACTTCTCTATATACCTCTCACACTCTCCTTGATCTCACTTCCCCTTGTCTCGTGGTCAATACCCGTTTTTGGAAGGATACCGGGGATCGTAAGAAGATCGATGAAAGAGCGACGATCCGCCCCACACAAATAATAGAGGGTGTTTTCAATTCCAGGAATGGTCCCTGTATCATCTCTTCATGATCTTCATCCAGCCCTTGGACTCGTAGATCGCGAGCCCTCTGGATCCCAGTGCGTTCTCGAAGTCTCCCCAGCTTATTACCTCGAGCCTCTTGTTGTTACCTTTGGTGAACTGAACTCCCGATGTTCCCACGACCCTGCCGGGTTTGAGGTTCTTGTTCTCCGCGATCTGCTTCGCCTTGGACATGTCTATCTTGGTCATTGCCATATTTCCATCCTCCGTATCAGGTAGTATGTTCCCCTACCCAGATGTCCGTATCGGATGCTGGATATATAAATATATTCCTTCTGGCCTTCCAATTTTACGAAATTTTATTGAATTGTTGGGATTTTTTCACTCAAGCCCGCCCCTTGTTCCAACAGGCACAAATGCCCGTTATATGTTCTATTTTGCCCCGGGGAGCATTGTCCATATCCCGCCCTCTGACAAAGGTTATCCCTGATTTTTCATGGAAGTAACTCTTTTTTCTTCTAATTATAAAAATTATGTAGATATGTTATGATTCCATTGGAAAGATAGCGGTATGACCTCTGTCCGCCCCTGCCTTCAATTTCAATTATCGAAAAATGGCAGCCAAGGGCAAAAGTAAAATCAACAATAGCATCTTCCGGGGGGAGAAGGTGAACCGATGAAGGCATTAGTCCTCGCAGCAGGGCAGGGGGTCAGGATGGGCCCTCTTACCGAGAACAGGCCAAAACCCATGCTACCGGTCGCTGGCAGACCATTTCTCGAGCATACACTGATCGCTCTTCGTGATTCAGGTATAGAGGAGATAGTTATCCTCACCGGATATCAGGGCGTCAATATCAAGAACTACTTTGGCGACGGGTCAGGATCAGGTGTAAGGATAGAGTATCTTGTTCAACCTCAGAGACTGGGAACCGCCCATGCCGTTTCAATGGCAGCCAACAGCATCGATGAGCCGTTCCTGTGCCTGAATGGTGATGTCATTGTGTCGAGGGACATGATATCTGGACTTGTCAGGATGTTCGAGGAGAACCTGAGGAACATAGTAACACTCGTCAAGGTAAAGGACGCTTCACGGTTCGGTCTTGTCTCCGTCGAGGGGCCCAGGGTAAAAAGTATCGTGGAGAAATCAGGTGAAAGGAGACCGGGTCTGATAAACGGAGGGATTTACTGTTTCAAACCGGAAATATTCTCCTATATCGACCGGACACCGATCTCTCCCAGGGGCGAGTACGAGATAACACATACCCTGGAAATGGTCATGTCCGATGAGGAGGTCCTGGCCTTTGTCCCCGGGGAGAGGTGGGTGGATATAGGATCGCCCTGGGACCTTCTGAACGCCCACGAGATTTACATGGAAAGGCTTGAGACAGATATACAGGGCGAGATAGAGGAGAACGTCCATATAACGGGAAAGGTGGTCCTGTGCAAGGGAGCGAGGATCAGATCCGGATCATATCTCGAGGGCAATGTTTACATTGATGAAGGTGCGGTCATAGGTCCCAATGCCTACTTGAGGGGGAGTACGTATATTGGAAAGGGCTCAAAGGTTGGTGCAGCGTCAGAGGTTAAGAACTCGATCATCATGGAGAGGTCCCACGTCCCTCATCATAACTATGTCGGTGATTCGATAATCGGTTCTGGTTGCAATCTGGGTTCGGGAACCAAGGTTGCAAACCTCCGGCTCGATGATTCCCCGGTGCCGGTCACATTGAAGGGAAAGAAGGTCTCCTCCGGTAGGAGAAAGCTCGGGATCATAATGGGTGATGACGTCAAGACCGGGATCAACTCGACCCTCGACTGCGGCTGCATGATCTATTCCGGAACCAGGATCGGACCGGGCGCCCACGCATCGGGAACGATCGGAAAGGGGTCCAGGATACACTGAGGTGTTCGATGAAGGCTTTGCTCGTATCGACAGAGGACCCGGCCTCCCGAAACATAAGGGACAGGCTGCTGGAGGAGTCAGACTGGGAGGAGATAGGGACCTTCCGGAAAACCCCCGTATTGATGCACGGGGAACTTGTCCTTTTCGAAAAGGAGGGCACCCATCTATATTTCGAGGGAGTTGACAGGGAGCTCTTGGAGTTCATGTCAGATATCCCAGGGCCCGATCCTCGAATTGAGGTTTTGATATTCCTCAGTAGACACCGGTCCGAAATGGACGTCCACTCACTGACCGTCCATCCTCCGGGCAATTACCTCCAGGCAGATTTTGGCGGTGCGCCGGGAAAACTTCCTCCGTCCTCACCACTTCATATGTCTGCTGCCCTCAGAGCCCTTTACCGGGAGAAGAAGAAACTCGGCCTCAGCGACCAGACGACCTACGAGGTCACCCATCACGGTCCCTATCTGGAGACCCCTTCCTTCTTCATCGAGATAGGATCCAATGAATCCAGATGGGATGTTCAAGACCTCGGGAGGGCAATCGCGCGGGCCCTTCTTTCCGACGAATTCAGGGACCCGGGGAAGGGTTTCCCCGTGGCTATTGGCATCGGGGGTGGCCATTATGCACCCCGTTTCACCGACAGGGCCATGAGGAAGAAGTTCGATTTCGGACATATGGTGCCGGATTACGTCCTTGAAAGTGCCCTTGAACTTCGACCCGTGATCGATCTTGCCTTGGGGGCTACACCTGGAGTCGAAGCGGTATTCCTCCACAGGACCTCGAGAAACAAAACCATTATCGATGAAGCATCCGACATACTGGAAGATGGGGGCATCGAGATATTCCAGTAGAGATTTTGGACCGCGAGATCATAATGGGTCCTTCAAATTTCGGGAAGGCTCCGATCAGGAATTTTGAGAAAAAATTCAAATATTCGTATTTAGCCAGGTACTGCAATCTACTTGTCAAAATAGTCTTTATAATTCAGATCAATGGATGATCACGCTCCCGTGAAACTCTCCGGGAGAGAGGAGAAACCCCCATGAGACCATGCTATTCGGTAATAGGATGGTCGATTGTCCTGATCATTTGCCCGATGCTCGCTGCGGCCTTTGACACCGACAATGGACCATCCCTCCCAATTCCTGATCCAAGCATCGATATGGTCATGCAGGATGAAAAAGCAGTGGACTTCGTCCACATGGACCCCGATCATCTCCCGAACTTCATCTACGATACCAATATATCGGGAATATGTGAGACCGCCCCGAACGCTCCATCTCCCCTGTCTATACCTACCTATGATGGAAAGGACCAATGCGTTCACCCCGATGTGCTGTTCTTTCCGGAGGGGTGGAACGGGTACAGTTACTGGATGGCCATGACGCCTTATCCCAACGGCAACGACAAGTATGAGAACCCGTGTTTAGTGGCATCGAACGATAATACCAATTGGGTCGAGCCGCTGGTGAATCCCCAGGATACCAAACCCAACGGTACCCATAATTCGGATACCGAACTGGTCTATCTTGAGGATAGTAACTCCTTCCAGCTCCTCTACAGAAGGGGAGAATGGCAGCTCTACTCGAAATGGTCCTCCGATGGGCGTAACTGGTCCAAGGAGCGTGATCTTAGCTTCGATGGGGGTAGGTGGAACTGCTGCCTCTCGCCTTCGGTGGTCGTAGAAGATGATGGTAATTTGTCCATATGGATGGTCAATGGCGTGGGATATCCCAATACTTTGATGCTCTATAATCATGAAATTTATGCGAACGATAACTGGACCCTGAAGGCAAACTGCACCATCGTCAACATGCCAGCTGGCAAGGACATTTGGCATATAGATGTGTCCAGGCATCCAAACATGGACCTGTATCTCGGTCTCATGACGCTGTCGGACAGGAACTCAACATGCAATACCACGCTATATCTCGGAATAAGCGTTGATGGTCTGAAATGGTGGCTAAGATCGGGAGAACTCCTTCCCCGCAGCACTTCGGGTTGGGACAACGAAATGATATACAGGTCCTCTGGTTTCGTGCAGCGTTCTTCAACGAACCATACCCTGAGGATATGGTACTCGGCCAGATCAACGAAGGGCAGGTGGAGGATAGGATACACGGAATCGAAGCTGAACATATCGCCCCTCCTGCTCGCAAGGGTGAAGATATCATCAGGTTCATCCGGGAACTAGTTCAGGAGCATCAACAATTCCACAATGATCTGGATATCCGAACCGGTACCTGCACCCAATAGATCTCCTAATGGATCGACTCCAGGAGATGTTCCTTCGGTCATAAACACCCTTCCAATGACGGATATGGCCTACAGGCTGGATGTCGGAAATGATCTTCCCGGGAAAGCATCCCTGATAACATGCAACATTTCCTCTTTGAGAGGTGACGTCCTTTCCTGGGGTTCACTGGTGATCATTGACCTCGAGCCTCTGGGAGGTTCTCCAGAAACGAACATTTCCCGGTCCGGAAATCGGACACCCCCTGTCAAGATCGATCATGGAAGATACGTTCTGGTCAAGGACGAGAACATCGAGGGTGATTCGGACGACCTACCAGCCACTGTTAAGGAAGAGAGAGGAGGTGGTAACATCCATTTTGTCATTTGGATGCTTCCATTGGCCATCTCATTGGTGACCCTGCTATTTGCCGCTGCGGGGGAATTTCGTCTATCCGGGAAAAATAAAGAGACCGATCGTCCCCGGGAATGGGTATCCGGAGCCAGATCGAGGTCATAGAGGGGCCATTCAGGACCCTGACACATCTTTTCCCATGTATGGGCCCATACGCTCGAAACCGAACTTCCGGTAATATTCCCTCGCACCGATCCCGGATGTCACAAGGATCCTCTCAAGACCCCATTCATCCCTGACAATGGAGCAGGCATACTCCTGGAGCTTTCCTCCGTATCCCCGGTGTTGCCAATCCTTCATGGAACTCTTTCCGATCGGAACCATGGGTCCAAAGACCTTCAATTCTCTTATGATCCCCGAGTCCTGAACCTCCGGTCTATGGGCATCGTGGGAAGGCTTCCTCAGCCGCAGGTATCCCACAAGTGCATCCTCTGGATCCGCCTCGAATGAAAGGAATACCTCCTTACCATTTGATGCCTCATATTCCCTCCTCTTTAGAGAAACATCCCCGGGAAGGGGCAGGTCCTCGCCTCTGCCGATCCTGTGTCCGATCTCCCTGCATCTTATACAGCGGCATTCGAAACCCAGGGTCTCGAGCTCCCTTCCTGCAAGCTGCCTGAGATTGCTTTTCTTCACTCCCGCTTCGACAAGGGGGCTCGGTATGTCTCTCTGTACTCTCTGGATGCGCACCCAGGGCGGGGTGATCCTCTTGATCTCCGCAACGACCTTCGCGGCATCATCAGTGGATAGAGGTTCATATTCTCCCTTCATCCACATATCGTAAAGCTCGGTCCCCTTGATAACGAGTGTGGGATAGACCTTAACCATGTCGGGCATGAAGCCCGGATCGCTGAAGATCCTTCTTCCCGTCTCCACATCCATCTCCGGTGTCGAACCGGGAATGCCTGGCATCAGGTGGTATCCCACCTTGAGTCCGGTGTCCTTAGCCAGACGTGTGGCTTTGACGGACTCCTCAACGGTATGTCCCCGGCGGCTTTCAACGAGCGGACCGTCAAATGCAGATTGGATCCCGAGCTCCAATCTGGTAGCCCCCAGGTTGATCATGAAATCTGCTTCCTCCTCATCGAACCAGTCAGGGCGGGTCTCGAAGGTCATCCCGATGCAGCGGTGAAGTCCGGTCTCGTTATGCCTCGCCGCTTCCTCAAAAGTGGCGCTGATGCTCCCGTTCATTCCGTCCAGGCATCCCTTCACGAATTCTATTTGATATTTCAGGGGCCTCGCCGTTATTGTGCCTCCCATAAGGATGAGGTCGATCTTGTCCGTGGGATGGCCCGTCTCTACCATCTGCTCTATCCTTCTCAAGACCTGCATTCTGGGATCGAAATTGTTCTGGGCAGCTCTCATGGCTGCGGGTTCACCTCCCGTGTATGATTGAGGGGTTGGAACTTCCTGGTCCGACCCTCCCGGACAGAATATGCATTTCCCATGAGGGCATGGATAAGGTGATGTCATAACCGCAACCACGGCAACACCGGACAGTGTCCTCGTGGGTTTCTTCTGCAGAAGGTGTATCAGATCCCCCTCCTTTTCGGGCTCTCTCTCCCTCACCATGTCGAGAAGCATCGAGTTTGTCGGTATGCTGTGAGATCCGGTGTTCCTTGAGAGCCTGATCTTCGCTTCCTGAAGTTCTTTGCCTGAGCTTATCTCCCCTGATATCATCAAGCGAAGGATCCCGGACAGTACCTCTTCCAGCAAAGGTTCATCCTTCCAGAGGTCCGAACGTCTCGGTCTCCGCCCTCCGAAATCTCCGTCCTTCAATTGTGTTACACCTTATCCGGGTATATTGCGCATCTGATTTAATTTTCCCTGCATCTCATGGGCAGATCCCCCCCGATTCGGAAACGTTAATGTGGGAGTTTCCCTTTCACCTCCCGAGGTCTTGATATGACGCTAGAACTCCCGGAAAATGATGATGTCAAGTACATCTACGAGCAGGTCAATACCCATACCGATTGGTTCAGGGAATCTCTGTGCATGATCGCATCCGAGAACCTGGTATCGCCTCTTGCAAGACAGCTTCAGGTATCGGATTTCACTGACAGGTACGCGGAGGGCCTCCCAGGGAAGAGGTATTACAACGGGAATGTCTACGTTGACAAGGTCGAGGTCCGGGTCGAGGAGCTTGCAAAGAAGCTTTTCAAGGCCCCGGAGGCCGATGTGAGGCCCATTTCCGGGACCACAGCGAACATTTCAGCATTCTTTGCCTTCATCCAGCCTGGCGACCTGTACTTCGCTCCGCATTTGAACGACGGGGCCCATATATCATCCGCCAGGTTCGGGGCAGGAGGTCTCAGAGGCGGGAACGAGATGACGTACGTATGGGACAAGGAACTCATGAACATCGATGTCGATGCGACAAAGAAGCTTCTGCTGGCAAACAGACCCAAGCTTTGCCTGTTCGGAAGGTCCGTCTTTCTTTTCCCGACCCCTCTCAAGGAACTTCAGGATACTCTTCAGGAGATCGGGTGTCATGTGTGGTATGACGGTGCGCATGTACTCGGTCTAATTGCCGGGGGCAGGTTCCAGGACCCTCTCAGAGAGGGTGCGCACATAATCACCGGGTCCACCCACAAGACACTTCCGGGGCCTCAGGGAGGTGTGATCATCGGGAACCCGAGGGATGAGGAGCAGTGGAAATCCGTGAGGAGGAGGGTGTTCCCCGGAACACATTCATCACATCACCTCAACACAATGTCGGCAAAGGGTATCGCCTTTGCCGAGCATATCGAATTCGGAGCGGACTATGCCGACCAGATAATCAGGAACGCAAAATCTCTGGCCCAGGCACTCCACGAGAGAGGTTTCAACGTTCTCGGAGAGAAGCACGGGTTCACGCAGTCCCATGCAATGGTCCTGGATGTGACTGAACAGGGCGGAGGCGCTACCTGCGCACTCGACCTGGAGACGGCCAATATCATAACGAACAAGAACCTCATCCCGGATGATCCAGGTACCGCAATGAGGCCGTCAGGGCTCCGTCTCGGAGCCCAGGAGCTCACCAGGATAGGCATGAAGGAAACACACATGGAAGAGGTGGCGGACCTTTTCAAGAGGGTTCTGATCGATAAGGAGGACCCCCTGAAGGTCAGGGAGGACGTGAAGGAATTCAAGAAGGATTTCCAGACAATCCACTACTGTTTCTCGAAGGATTCCCCGGCATACCACAAATGGATGATCGTCTGAGGGTGATGTATAAGAGGAGTGTGAGTGAATGGATTTCGAGATAATCAAATTACCAAAAGGAAAGAGCAGCGTCCTCGGAAAGATAGTCCAGGATGATCTGGTTAGCAGGCAGACCATCGTCGTCAGGGATATGGTCTCTCTCAATATGGAAGGTGATGACACCCTGATACTGATAGAGGGGTCTTCCGAGGCCCTGAAAAAAGCCATGGAGATAGTCGCGGACGAGGGCTCTTCCCTTACCGGAGATGAAAAGCAGAGGGTCTACAAGACCATCATGGAAGCCGAGGACGATGTGGCCGAGGGACTGGGTCTGATGTTCGGCTGAGATCATTCCTCCAGCCGTTGACTGCAAAAGGATACTCCTTCCAGTGCTACAGGGTTACCAGGGTCCATTTCCTGAAGCTTGCGGTAGCATTCCAGTGCCGGACCGAACTCTCCGAGCTTTTCCAGAATGATCCCTGCATTGGTCCATGTCTCGGGTGATCTCTCATTTATCCGGATGGATTCATCCAGGCATTGAAGGGCCTCCCTGGTCCTTCCCGCCTTGAACAACACCACCGCCTTGTTGTTCCAGCCGTCCTCGGAATACGGGTCCATCTCTATGGCCCTCTCCAGGGTTGAAATTGAAGCGTCCAACTCTCCGGTATCCGATAGTACCAGGGCATAATTTATCAGTATTTCAGAGGTTGGTGTCTTCAGGTCCAGTGCCTTTCTGTAGCATTCAAGCGATGCCTCGATATCGTCCATGTTGTAAAGGATGACACCGCGCTCGTTCAGGACCGAAACATCCTCCGGATCGGATCCAAGCAGCCGCGTTGACATCTCGAAGGCATCCTGCAGCTTCCCTTCCTCCATGAGCAACCTCAAGGATATCAGGGAATCCTCGAGCATCTGTCCACGCTCTTCTTCCTCCATCTCCTCGATGTCCTCATCCTCAATTTCCTCTCCCATTTCTTCCTCGATATCCTCCTCTTCCTCCGATCCCTCTCTCAGTTGCTCATCCTCATCTCCCCTTTCAAATGGGTGTTCGGTCGCCTCCACTCCCATTGTCCCGGTCTCCTCTTCCGTCGCTTTTTCTATTTCTTCTTCTTCGATCTCATCCAATTCCTCGCCAATCACATATGCGATGGAATCCTCGTCGAACATTGTTTGAACAGGTGCGTCGGTCTGTCCCTTTACCAGAACACCAAGAGGTACCTCTTCCTTTTCCCGGGTTGGCGGCTCCATGGGAAGGACCTCCCTTGATTCTTCCATACCATGTTTTCGCGGGGATGCGGGGATCGGTGTTGTCGAGTCCTCCAGACCTATTTTGGGTGCGGTTGCGCGTATAGGGTCCTTCCCGTATTCAAGTCCCTCGTCCCATTCGATAGTTGTCCTCATCCTCTTCTCGGATGACCTCGACGGTTCATCCATCGACAACAATTTCCTTCTGATCTTTTTCTTCTTCTTCCCGCTCATATCGGGCCATTGGTCAGAAGGCTCACTCGGTGGAGGTGTGGTGATCGGAGAAGGATCTCCGTCATCTTCGAGCACATTCAATGTATTTTTTGGAAGCCTGATCGTTTCCTTCGTTTTCGGATCATCGTTGAATGTCACAACAAGCCTTTTCTTTACCTTCTTCACATCGGACCTGTCAGGATCACCTCTGATATCTTTTAGAAGTTGTTTCATCTCCTGGACGATCTCTTCCTGCATTTCCTCCTTCCCTTCCTCCGATATGGGTGGGTGCTGCTGCTCCCTCTTTCTGAGTGTCTTGAGAAGATGCAGGTGCTCCCTGTCGGATATCCCAAGATGAGACCTTATATCATTAAGGAGCTGCTCTATGAGGAGGTCCCTCTCGCCCGTCTTGACATACTGCTTTACGAGGGACCGGTAGAACTCCATGTTCTTGGCTCTCTTTTCATCATCCTTCTCCTTCCTGTCCCTCTCCAGGCTCTCCTTGTCCTTTATTAAGGCTCCAAGTCCCCTGCCCAGTGCCTTCTTCGGCGTGTTGGTGGACATGTGAATATCACCCTGATTCAGTCGCCCTAAGATAACCTTCCCTCAGTAGTGATGCTACCCTTCAGAAGGGATTACCCCAGTAAATTGAAATTACATTCGTGGTTAAGCAATTTACGGTATGAATACTTTCGCCTGACCCCTGTCATGTTACCTTAAAAACCAGGATATTCGATATCTGTTCGAGGAGTCCATATGACCAAAGCGCAACAGAATGCGCCCGAAACGGAACCAGACAGGGCGCTTAGAGAACTTGGCAAGGAAGAGATATTCGAGATAAAGCAGGAGGTCCACAGGATCTCCGAGGACCTGGGAATTCCACTCGAGGAAGCCTCGAGGATGGTATACGAGGAAAAAGGTATCCATCTTCCGGAGAGGACGAAGGTAGTGGATTCGATATCCGAGCTCGTTCCGGGGATGAGGAATGTTTCCATAAGGGCAAGGATCATCTCCATCCAGAAAATGGAAAGGAAGAGCGGAACCAGTTACTTCAGAGGATTTCTGGGAGATTCGGGATCCGAGATAAGGTATACTGCTTGGGTGCAGTTCCCTTTCGAACCCAACACTCCCGTATTCATTCAGAATGTCTCCGTGAGAGAGTGGAACGGCAAGAGCGAGGTGGTGATCAACGATAACTCATTTGTTTCACCCATCGAGGACACGGAAGGTCTGCTACCCCGGATAGAGGAAGGGGTCCCTTCGACCATCTCGGAACTGAACAAGGATTCAAGGGACGTGGATGTGGAGGTCAGGGTCGTTGAATCCAGGGAGGTTACCGTGAATTCCAGGGGTAGGCAGGTTGACATTGTCAAGGGTATGATCGCTGACAGGACCGGAAGGATCAGTTTTACATGCTGGGGGCCCGTTAGCATAAAGGAGGGGGGGTGCTACAGGATAATAGGTGGATATATCAAGGAGTTCAAGGGTCAGATGGACCTCAACCTCTCACCGGGTTCGATATTCCGCCCACTTTCGGATGACAGGCTCCCACCTGCCGAAGAGTTGATGAGACCCGAGGATTCAAGGATCATCAACCTTCTCGAGGGAAGATTCTCGGGACCGGTATCATTGAGAGGTACGATACTTGACATCAGGAGCGGCTCGGGGCTTTTTCAGAGATGCTTGGAATGCGGAAGAAGGCTGAACAGGGGCACATGTACGGTACACGGTCGTACAAAAGGAGAGTGGGACCTCGGGTTCAAGGGGATCTTCGATGACGGATCGGCGACCGCGTTCATCAAAGGGGACAGGGTCATCGTTGAATCCATTTTGGGCTCCTCCCTTGAAGAGCTTACCGGGGAGGTCCAGGAAAACCTGGACCCTGAAACGATTCTCCGAAGGCTCGAAGATGAGATGCTGGGAAGGCCAATAACGATCACTGCCGATCCAGGTCTGGACGATTACGGTATCACCCTACAGATATCAAGGATCGAGATAGGTTGGGAGATGGAAAAGTTCGAAAGGGAGGTCATATCTCTTCTGGAGGTGATTGCATGAAGAGGAGGGAACCGGCATATCCAATGCTCATTCAGGATGTCATATCCTCCGCCAAAGAGGAGATCCTGAACGAGGAGGGATATCAAAGGAGGTTCTTCATATCTGCAACCGGGGCAAGGATGTACAGAGTGGTGCTTGCCGGAATACTCATGGATAAAATGGACATCGGTTCGGAAGGATCGCCCATTTTTCGGTTGAGGATTGCCGACCCCACCGGTGGTATCTCCTTTACCCTGGGAAGATATACCCCCGAGCTTCTTTCCAGGGTGGATAAGCTGGAGACGACCTATCCGGTGGTCCTGATAGGCAAGGTAACGAGCTTCCTTTCAAAAAGCGGGGAAGAGGTCGTTACCATCAACCCGGAGGAGATCCGTCACATCACCAAAGAAGAGCGTTCCCAGTGGAACCTCCTTGCGGTGAGGGATGCCATGTCGAGGCTGTGGGTGCTCGGGGGCAGAGGTCCTCTTCCGGGTAGATGGATGAACGTTCCCAGACCCGATGATCCCAGAGGGGGAGAGGATCTTGACGAGAAAGCAAGGGATATGATCAAGGACACTCTCAGGTTCCTGAACAAATCCTTCTTTGCCAAGGAGCTTGACAGATTGGCACTTGGTCCGAGAAGCCCGGTAGAGTCAGAGGAGGGCAGTGACCCCCTGGAAGAATACGAGAACATGGTTCTCGGGATCATAAATGATCTGGACAGGGGAAGCGGAACCAGATGGGATGAACTGGTGGACTATATGGATCGAAACAGACTTTCCAGGAACGTCATCGAGGAGGTCATTGCCAATCTTCTTGATAAGGGGATGGTGTACGAACCGGTCCTTGGTTACCTGAAAGCGATATGAGGCGAAGGCGGGTGGTGTATAATTCAAATATGGGGAATCCTTCCACTTACACATGGAATGCCGCAGAAAGGTATTTATCGGAGCTGCCTGGCCCTATGCAAACGGACCACTGCATCTTGGCCATATCGCGGGGTGTCTTCTCCCCGCTGATATATTTGCGCGATACTGCAGGTTGATGGGTTACGATACCCTCTTCGTTTCTGGCTCGGACATGCACGGCACTCCGATCACCGTCACGGCGGACAGGGAGGGGATAACACCGGAGGAGGTGGCGGAGAAAAACCACACATCCATTCTGACCTCCATCAAAGATCTCGGTATATCCTATGACATCTATACAAAGACCCATACGCAGCATCATTTTGATGTGGTCAAGGATATCTTCCTGAAGCTCCTGGCCAACGGTTTCATTGACAAGAAGATAGAGATGGCACCCTTCTGCCCATCCTGCGGGAGGTTCATGCCTGACCGCTATATCGAGGGTATATGCCCTCACTGCCACTACGAAGAGGCCAGGGGAGATCAGTGCGACAACTGCGGCAAGGTGCTTGATGCTTCCGAACTTGCCTCTCCCAGATGCAAGATATGCGGAGCCTCCCCCGAATTCAGGGAAACGGAGCATTTCTACCTTCTCCTTTCAAAACTGGAACCCAGGATAAGGGAGTTCGTCGAGATGAGAAAGGAGGGCTGGAGGCCCAATACCCGGAACAATACGGAGAATTTTCTCCGGGAAGGTCTGAAGGACCGCGCAATAACCAGGGACCTCAAATGGGGAGTTCCCATACCCGTTGAGGGATACGAGGATAAGAGAATATATGTCTGGTTCGAAGCGGTCTGCGGGTATCTTTCGGCCTCTAAGCTATTTTCCAGACAATCAGGTAAACCTGAGCTCTGGAAGGAATACTGGGAAGACCCGGAGTGCGACCATTACTACTTCCTTGCAAAGGATAACATACCGTTCCACACCATAATCTGGCCGGGAATACTTGCAGGATATGGAGGTCTGAACCTGCCCTATGATATCCCCTCCAATGAGTACCTGCAGTGGGATGGGGCCCAGTTCTCGAAATCAAGAGGACATGGTGTCACCGTGAACGGTTTCCTTCAGGATTATCCCGTGGACCCCCTCAGGTTCTATCTTTCCCTCAATATGCCAGAGAAGGGTGATTCCAATTTCGACCTTGATGAATTCATTCAGAAGAACAATACGGAACTCCTCGGGGCCATGGGCAATTACCTTCACCGGGTGGTAACCTTCATTTCAAACAATTACGGAGAGGTACCCGTCAGAGGAGACCTGACCGAAGATGACAGGGTCATGATCGATCTGGCAGAGAAGAGCTACAGGTCAGCCCTGGCATCCATCGAAAAGGTAAGACTCAAGGAAGGGCTCGGAACAATAATATCCCTTGTCAACGAGGGAAACAGGTACTTCAATCAGCAGGCCCCATGGAAGCTCATAAAGGAGGACAGGGAAAGGTGCGGCACCGTCCTCAACGTTTCCCTGCATATAGGAAAGATCATCACTTTCGGTATCTATCCCTACATCCCTCATTCTGTGGCGAGATGGTTCGAGATGCTTTCCAGCCGGGGTCCGGAAGGATCATCCTGGGAGGACGCACTTGAACCCTTCCCGGAGGGGATGATAGTAAAAATGCCCGAGCCACTTTTCACCAGGCTTGAACCGATCACAGACGATGAAGATATTGCATTACCGAAAACTGACAAGGGGTCCAAAAAGGAGGAAAAGAAAATGGAAATGACGGATCATGATATCGTTTCATTCGAGGAGTTCATGAAGCTCGATCTCAGGGTCGGAAAGGTCCTCGAGGCAGAGGATCACCCCAATGCGGACAAGCTGTTCGTGTTGAAGGTCGATCTTGGAGAGGAGCAACCCAGGACTCTGATCGCCGGTCTCAGAAAATACTATACAAGAGAGGAAATGGAAGGAAAGACCATCATAGTAGTTTCCAACCTCAAACCTGCAAAGATGAGGGGTATAACTTCGGAGGGCATGCTGCTCGCTGCGGAGAAAGATGGGTCTGTGGTACTTCTCACAACGGAAAGTGATATGCCATCCGGTTCAAGGATACATTGATTCAGGCGAACATGGAGTATCTGTCTGCCTTTGTCTGTCCGGTATGAAGCGACAGAATATCACCCTCCGCATCTGAATCCTTCACCTTTTTCAGGGCATCCTTGAAGTCCTTGATGGTGACGTTCTTCCTTTCATCCCTGATGGCGAACATTCCAGCTTCGGTACAGACGGCCTTGATCTGGGCCCCGTTAAATCCATCGGCCATGGCGGCCAGTTCATCGAGAACGATTTCCTTTTTAAGATTCATTCTCCCGGTGTGTATCCTGAAGATCTCTCTTCTTGCCGTCTGGTCAGGAAGGGTTATTTCAATGATCCTGTCAAGTCTTCCGGGTCTCAGGATGGCATGGTCCAGTATGTCGGGCCTGTTTGTGGCAGCGATTATCCTGACATCGCCCAGGTTCTCGAACCCGTCCAGTTCGGCCAGAAGCTGTATGAGGGTCCTGTGGACCTCCCTGTCGGCCGATGTCGAGGAATCGGTCCTCCTTCCCGCGATGGAATCGATCTCATCAAGGAATAGTATGCTTGGCCCCCTCTCCTTTGCCAGCTGGAAGAGTTCCCTGACCATTCTGCTCCCCTCCCCTATGTATTTCTGAACTAGTTCGGAGCCTACCATTCTCAGGAAAGTAGCCTTTGTCTCCCTTGCTATGGCCTTCGCCAGCATCGTCTTCCCGCATCCCGGAGGTCCGATAAGAAGAACCCCTTTCGGTGGATCAATCCCAACTTCCCTGAAGAGGTCCGGTCTAAGTAGGGGGAGCTCAACCACTTCCTTCAGCTCACGTATCTGGGGCTCCAGTCCGCCGATGTCTTTAAAGCCCACTTCGGGTCGGTCCTCGATCTCGGCGGCACCCACAAGCGGGTCCTTGGAGGATGGAAGTATTGCGGTCACCGACATGGAATCCTTGTTGAGGGAAACCTTTGTACCCACGGCAAGATCTCCCATGTCAACCGATGAAAGGACCTTGACAACGAAGGAAGGGCCGCCGGATGTGGAAACCAGGATCTGATCATCTGTGTAATGGTCCACAACGGTCCCGACGATGAGAGGTGGCGACTTCATGCGGTTCAGCTCACCGTTCAGAAGCATCACCTTGTTCTGGAGACGCATGACCTCGTTCTCAAGGTATCTCTTCTCCTCTGACATCCTCATGGCTTCCTTTCGCCAGGGGTTGCTATCGCTGTCCCACTGGACCTTCGAGAGTTCGTCCTTGATCCATTCCTTTTCCCTTTCCTTGCTGGGAGCGGACCACCAGGGGTCCTCATCGGAATCCTCTATCTCGAAGCTGAAGTCATCCTCTCCATCATGACTGGATAGAGAGCTTTTCCGGGCCTTTTTCCTGTCGGTCATCTTTACTCCGATACCAATCGATTCAATACACTAATAATCTTTTCCTCTAAAAGAGCCGAATCCAAAATATCGGACCTTCCATGATAAGTTTTAATTAATAGCCCCCGGATTTTGGTTCGGGTGAGTTGTTGTACGAAGCAGTACTGGCCGTGAATCTGATGGAATCCTGGGTGGGGAAGCTGAGCAGGCAACTTCCCGTAAGCATCAATATTGTCGATACCATCGCTTTCGGTGATGAGGGTGTTCAGGACCTGGCAGAGGTCAAGCTCAACGGAACGGACCCCGGACTGATCGAAAAGGTAATATCCGAGTTCGATCACATAGATTTCGTCAAGGCCAGCAAGGTGGACCAGGACAAGGTCATTGTAATTGTCGGGACCAAGGGTTGCGGTGGATGCCGATCCATCCTGGAGTCGGGTTGTTTCCTTATCTCTGCCACAACCGATGATCATGGCTGGGTTGAGTGGAAACTCATAATGAACGAAAAGCTTCAGCTTCAGAAACTGGTCGGATCCCTTGAGAAACGCGGGATAGAGAGCAGACTGATCCTGATACAGCCCATCGATGACAGGGAATCCCTGACGCCCAGGCAGGAAAAGATCATCAAGACGGCTCTCGAAAGGGGATACTATGATTTCCCGAAGAGAATAGGGATAAGGGAGCTCGCCCGGATATTCGATATCTCCACTGCCTCTGTTTCCGAGACATTGAGGAGAGGCCAGAAGAAGATCATCGAGCATTATTTCAAATTAAAAGGAGATTGAGGCCCCGGAACTCCCCCGTACTTTGAACAACTAAGGTGTGAACCTTTTATACCCCATGCCCTTTTCGGTTTTCGAGCATGATGGCAGGCGATCAGATGAAAAGGGTGTATCTGGATTCAAACTCCGCAATGCCAACCAGGGAAGAGGTCGTGAAGGCCATGGTCCCATTTTTCACCGAGCATTACGGAAACCCATCCTCCATACACGACCAGGGAAGGGAACCCAGGACAGCGATGGAAAAGGCCAGGGCCCAGGTTGCACAGCTCATAGGAGCACAACCAAGTGAGATAATATTCACCTCCGGCGCAACTGAATCGATAAATCTTGCCCTCAGGGGGCCGATCCCGCATCGAAAGGATCAAAAAGACCGGTTGGTGATCTCGGCTGTGGACCACCATTCGGTCAGGGCCACATCGGCCGCGATCGGATCATCCGGTCTGAAAAGGAGCATCATGCCTGTTGATCACTACGGCAGAATAGAGATCGATAAAGCTTCAGGGATGATAACCGATGACACTTATCTGGTATCCATCCCTTTCGCCAGTTACGAGGTGGGGTCCCTTCAACCGGTGGAAGAGATCGTAAAGATCGCTCACGATGCGGGATCGCTCGTACATGTTGATCTGACAACATCCGGTTTCCAGGTACCCTTCGATTCCGGTAGACTGAGGGCCGACCTCGTCACGATCTCGTCCGTGGACCTCATGGGTCCCAAGGGGGTCGGAGTACTCTTCGTCCGTAAGGGTACGAGGATATCCTCCCTGATCAAGGGCGGCGGTCAGGAAAGGGGTTTGAGGAGCGGCTCGGAGAACATCCCGGGCATAGTTGGGATGGGCGAGGCTGCCAGGATGGCAAAAGAGCATATGAAGGAGGTGTCATCGCATCTTGTGCTCTTGCGTGACCATCTCATAGAGGAGATGCTCAAGATACCGGACAGCCATCTGAACGGCCATCCCGTGGACAGACTGCCAAACAACGCAAATCTGAGATTCGATTACATAGAAGGAGAATCGATGCTGTTGCTGCTTGACATGAACGGCATTTCCGTCAGTTCCGGTTCCGCGTGTACACAGAAGAACCTGGAACCTTCCAAGACGCTCCTTGCAATGGGACTCAAGCACGAGCAAGCTCATGGGAGCCTGCAGTTCACATTCAACCCTTACAATACAATGGAAGATGCCAAATACGTGGGGGAACTAATGCCAGATATAGTGGCCCAGCTGAGGGAGATGTCCCCCCTCTACAACAAATAGGTGATGACCATGGGAAGGCTTGAATATTCGAAAAAGGTGCTTGAGCATTTCAAGAACCCGAGGAACGTCGGTGAGCTCGAAGACCCCGATGCCGTCGGAACCGTCGGTAATCCTGTCTGCGGTGACATGATGGAGCTTTCCCTCAAGGTGGAAGACCACGCAATTGAGGATATCAAGTTCAGGACATTCGGATGCGCCTCCGCTATCGCAACGACCTCCATGCTAACCGAGCTTGTCAAGGGGATGGACCTTGACGAGGCCGAGCATGTAGAATGGGCTGATGTCGTGGGAGGCTTGGAGGGGCTGCCACCGGTGAAGGTTCATTGCTCCTTGCTTGCCGTGGACGCTTTGAAGGCAGCTCTGTACAATTATTACAAGTCGCAGGGGATCGATCGACCGGACCTGAAACCGGCGGAAGAGGAAGAGGATGAGCATCACGGTGATACCGAGAAGGCATGCGGTCCACTTGTCTGATCGAAATGCAGTAAATATCATAATGAAGGAACATATTGGGTCGTAGATCGGGGGAAAAAGTATTTGGTGCCGTATCGGAAGGCCACGATCAAGTCATATGGGTTCCCGACCCTGATAATGGTAGCCCTTCTGATATCGAACCTTGCCCCCGTCTCCATTATAACCGGAAAATTGGCTACAGGTCAGACATTAGATCCCGGATGGTGGGAACAGGACCTGGGGCCTGAGGGGGTTCGGCAGTGGCTACTGCAGGACCCTTACATGCTGTATCTTGGGCCCGTTCTGTTCGATCCTCTGGATGATGTTACCATTTCGAACCTGCTTCCGATCGGGGCCACGGACGGTCGTTTCATTGTTCAATTCCGATCCCCGGGGGGTCTCCAACGTTTCATGGAAACAAATAATGAATTGTTTCGCATTCTGGATGTTCTCTCCCCCCTTGCTCTTCTGGTGGAACCATGCTGCCCTGGTGAGATCGGGACAACCAGGGATATCTGGGACCTGAGAGCGGTTATACCATATCATCCCATTTTCAAGATGGAATCCGGCCTTTACAGAGATTCAGCGGAATCTGGAGGGATCGGTGAGATTCCGATCGTTATTGGATTCTATAGACGACCGTGTGAAGATCTGATCGGATGGCTTAAGGAACATACGTCGGACCCGTTGAAGATACAACCCGCCGACGGAGTTATGTTCTGCACTGTTCCAGTAAGGGACCTGATGACAATTGCCATGCGTCCGGAGGTCTCCCACATATCCCTTGATCTATCAAACGGGTTCGACAACAACGTTGCCGCCGGAATAATCGATGTGGTGGAGGTCTCGGATACCCTCGGACTCGACGGAAGCGGCCAGTTCGTTGCCATAGCGGATACAGGTCTGGATACCGGGGTGAACAGTACCCTTCATCCCGATTTCCGGGGCAGGATCAGCTCTGTGTACACATACGGGAGGTCCGGGAACTGGTCCGATTGGGACATTCATGTATGGGACCCTGTCAACAATCAGTGGGATTACAAGGGTGGTCACGGAACGCATGTGGCGGGCTCCGTCCTGGGAAACGGGACAATGTCCGGGGGAAACATCACCGGCATGGCACCTGCCGCAAATATCATTATGCAGTCAACGATGACAAGCACCGGTTCGCTGTCCATCCCTGCCTATAACAGGCTCTTCGGAGACGCTTACTCCTCGAAGGCCAGGATCCAGACGAACTCATGGTCCACCAGGGGATCTTACGGAAATTACACCTGGAGATCCTGGCAGACGGATAATTTTATCTGGAACAACAAGGACCTGGTTGTTCTATTTTCCGCAGGGAACAACGGAGGAAAGGGTCCGTACTATGTTTCCACCCAGGCGAGTTCCAAGAACGTGATCGCGGTTGGAGGCTCCGAGAACCTGAGACCCACCCTCAGCTCCTCAGCCAACAACATATCGGAGATCGCCTACTTTTCCTCCCAGGGTTATACCTGGGGTGATGAGAGGATCAAACCGGATGTGGTGGCTCCCGGTACTTACATACTTTCCACACGCTCCACCCTGATAACAGATCCTGCGAATCATTACTGGAGAACATACAACGGTTCGTATGCTTACAACGGCGGCACCTCTATGTCTACACCTCTGGTTGCGGGAATGGCCACTCTCATCAGGGAATACTTCCTGGAGAAGGAGGGCCACGATCCTTCGGCTGCACTTGTCAAGGCTGCAGTTTTGAACGGTGCACGCCCCCTCGATGGAAAATGGTCTTCCATCCCGAACAGCCTGGAGGGTTGGGGTAGGGTTAATCTATCCAACAGTCTCGGGGCAAAGGACAGCGACGCTGGTTCCATGCATTTCATCGATAACTCCTCCGGGGTCACAACCGGAAAGACCCATTCGAGACTGGTAACGGTGGCCTCGAACCGGTCCGATCTCGTAATGACCCTGGTTTGGTCTGATTACCCGGGTTCCAATACCAGTTCCAGGAAACTTGTGAACGATCTCGATCTCACACTCACATCACCTGACGGCACCGTCTATCACGGAAATGACCTTCTCTCCCCTTATAACAGCAAGAGAGATCGCAACAACAACGTGGAGAGGATCAGGGTCGCATCTCCCCAACAGGGGATTTATGTCTTGAACGTGACAGGCTATTCCGTAACGGTTGGCCCTCAACCCTACGCTCTTGTTATGACCGGGGACCTGACCCGGGCGGTGGGGAAGGTTTACTGGGAGCAGGAATTCGTTCCCGCCAACGGTACATTTGCAGACCTGGTCCTTCTCGATTCGAACATGACAAATTCCGGCTGGGCGCATATCAGGGTAAACTCCTCGTCCGACGGGTCGGGTGATATCGTGAACCTGACGGAGGTAAGGGCCGGATCCGCAGGGACCGGGATCTTCCGGGGTTCTGTAAAAATTGTGACCGGGAACCCTTCACCGGGAGAGGTTTCCGTTTCAACCGATGAATGGGTGACAGCAACATACAGGGATAACTATCCTGATGTGGTTTCAACTGCCCGTATAAGGGCTCTCGTTCAGGTCGAGGTACTGAACGTTTCCCATATACCGAACGATCATGTATTGACATACAAGGAAAAGATGACTGTCAAGGTGAGGGGTACACCTGGTTGGGGATCATATTTCGATGTGATAGGCCTTCCGTCAGGAAAAGATCTGATCGCAAGGGATGACGGTACAGCTCCCGATGAGAAAGCGAACGATGGCAATTATACCGGTGAGTTCACCATACCAAACCTTATTGTGGGAAATTATACTCTCAAAGGATACATCAAGAGGGACCTGCTCGATCCTGTGTCTCTTGAGGCCGATGAACCAGTCAGGATAAACACAAATGTTCCAAGGATGCCAACAGATCTTACAGTCACTACCATCCCGCAGGGCAACAGTCTCAGGCTCGAATGGACCAGTCCCGGTGATATTAATCTGATGTCTTTCAGTATATTCAGGGCTACCGAGACATTCCAGGGTTCGGGGCTGCCGGGTCAATTCTCCAATATCGCCCAAACCCCTGACAACAGGACATATCATATCGATCAGGGACTTCAGGACGGAAGGGTATACTTCTACAGGGTGGCATCCTTCAATATTCTCGGTTACACCTCCGAGAGGACACCTCCGGCGAAGGGTGTTCCGGCCGATACAATGTATCCGTGGTTCAGGTTCAATTCTCCCTCTCCCGGAACGGTTCTGAGCGGTCTGGTCGAATTCAACTACACCTTGGAGGAAGATGCAAAGTTCATACTATTCCAGGGGGCTCCGGATCCCGACAACGACACCGATCCGGACGGACCATGGGTTGACCTTCTGAACGACACCTCTCCCGGTGGGACCAGCGATTGGGACACGAAATGCTGCGAGGCCGAGCTGCCAGAAGGCCGGGGCTTCGTTATCAGGGCGGTGATGGAAGATGAAGCCCACAATGTGAATGTGACCTCTGTTATTGGAATATTCACAATAGACAACACTCCGCCCCCCTTCATCTCGATAGATTCTCCGCTCAAGGCATCACAGAACCGTTCCGTGTATCATCTTTTCGGATCGACAGAGCCTCTATCTAGGGTGATCATCAGCAGGAATTCTCAGGTCATAAGGGACCTGTCATCGGACGAGGACGGAAACTTCGAAGCTTTCCTGCCCCTTGACAGATGTATCAATTCCTGGGATATTCTGGCCTACGACAGGTACGGGAACGGTCCGATCCTTCTGGAGGATGAGATATACATCGTGCTCGACGACGAGGGGCCTGTGGCCAATGTTACATATTCTGATCCGATAACTTCCCTTCCCCTGACCTTTGATGCCTCGTGGTCCCGGGACACAGGTCCCATCTCGGACCTTTCTGGTATCATCAACTATACCTGGAACATCGAGATCGAGGGTGAAGTTCTGGAGTTATTCGGGGTAAGGATATCGGTAAATGTTCCAAGACCAACGGTTCTCGGGGTCTCTCTGGAATTGCGGGATGCATCGATGAACCTTGGCACATGGTCCCGGGATATCACAGTCATTGATGACATCCCTCCGATAGTGCGACCCATGGATGATATCAATGTTTTCGAGGATTCCCTTCTCGAACTGAGGGCACCTTATGTGATAGATAACGATCCGGATATTTTCCGGGTCGGTATCTATGAATGGAGTATCTCTGGCCCTGTCATCCTTGAATATAGCGGAAGGGATATCACTATTGCAGTTTCAACTCCAGGAGATTATAACGTTACACTTATTGTCACGGACACTGGCGGTGGAACAGGGTCATCATCCTTCAAGCTGAAAGTGATCGATATTACCCCGCCAATGCCCTACCCGGGCCAGGATATCACAGTTGTCAGAGCCTTTCCGGTTCGGCTCTCGGCCTTCGGGACAACGGATAATGATCCGGAGCATCCCGAGGGTTACAATTTTACCTGGATGGTGAAGGGTCTCGGATTGACACTATACGGGATGAATGTCAGCTTCGTATCAGCAATGCTCGGAGAATATGGTATCCTCCTGAAAGTATCGGACAGGGCAGGTAATGTTGAGTTCGCCGAGATCAAGCTTGAGGTAATCACGGACGGTTCTCCCCCTGTCATCAAAGAGACATTACCTGCGGACGGTTCCCTGGATTCACCACCAGACCCCCTGATCATGATAACGTTCAATGAACCCATCGATCAAGGGTCCCTTCCCGGGAGTGTTCATCTCATCGGACCCGACGGACTGCCCGTACCAGCAACTGTTGTATTCACCGAACCCGATAGGGTGGTGCTAGAGCCCACTCGCCTGCTGATCCACGGAGAGGAATACCGGATCAGGGTAACCTCATCTCTCAAGGACAGGTCCGGAGAGGCCTTCTCCTTCATGGAGACCACATTCAGGGTCAGGGAACGGCTCAGGGTAATCACGGTACAGGGGGTGGGGGCGGAAAAGGTGGAGAGGGAGGGATTGATAAAAGAAAGAGGTATATTCACCTTACTCATTGTGTTCAATATGCCACCTCAGGAAGATCCAAGGATCACTGTTCAGGGCCCCGGCGGATACTTAGCCGAGTTCCCGGGTCCCTTCCATATCGGTAACCTGACATGGATCATCTTGATAGATGGTCTTCAAGAAGGTACGAACATCTTCATCATCAACGTCACATCGTCCTTCGGTGATCAAATGGAAAGGCCTGTCGTATTCTCGGTCCAGGTGGAGGGGGCGGATGACCCATCTCCCGCCGTCGAGGGTTTAAATACCAAGGTGTATCCGGTGATCGCCGTGGTATCCGGTCTTTTACTGCTGGTTATCGCTCTGTCATTGATCATGATCAGGAGGAAGAAGGCCCTGACCGAAAAGATTTACGGCCTGCAGGGAGACCTGCAGGAAATATCCGCCCATTCCGGGCATCCCCATTTACATGCCCCATATCTGGATCCTGCTCATCCCGCAATTGTTCATCATCATAATGAACCGCAGCAAAGTGGCCCTCATGATCCGATTAAACGTGAGGGTCATCATTACCAGGCGCACATACACGATCAACAACATCAGGAGAGCGGTGGTTTGGGCCTGGTAACGAGAAATAAGAAATAGTAAAAAGCTCTACAAAACATGGAGATGATCGGGCATGTCCGACAATATGAGGCAAAAAAGACCCCGGAGAAAAGGAGGTATCGGATCCAGGGTCTGGTCTATTTTGAACACCATCATCTCCTCGATATTCCTGACTATATCGGTGTTGCTTATCCTTGTGGCCCTTTCCGAGATACTTGTTTATCTGATAGATACCGGTGTTAACCGGTCAGGAACCTATCTCGATTGGTGGGGAGGTCCATTGGTAATATTCCTCTCATCCCTCCCATTTTTGGCATTCCACCTCGCACTACGTTTGAACCTCCTGTCAAGACTCAGGGGACGGATGAGGAAGAAGGCCCCTCCGAAGAAGATCGACACCATTGACCTCGATTGAGTCCCTCAACTGCTCTCGATCCTGGGTGCGAGCAGATACCTTGCATGACCCCTTTCCTCGGAGAATTCGAATTCAACCTTCAGTGGATAACTGTTCCCGATGCTCAGGAGAATATCCCGGTTGGGGCCCACACCTTTCATCAGCTGGCTGAAATAATCCAGGGAGAATGAGCTCTTTGCGGGTTTCTCGAAATTTACGGTCTCGTACTGGTCCCCCTTGTTGAGTTCCAGTGTCATTGATGACAGGTCCTCCGAGGAGGTCATTACCAGCCTTTCCTCACCGCAGTCGAAGGTGATGTAATCCGATATGGATGCCGATACCTTCAGACCCTTCTGAAGCTCCCCGGAATTCAGTTTCAATCCCACCGGAAGCTGGAGGTTCGGGACCTTTGGGTCAGAGAAACCCGACGCGTCCACCAGGGGAAGTTTGAGTGTCAGATTGGACATGGATACCACCAATCTGTTGTCGGTATCCAGCTTCATCATGACGAGGTCATCTGCCTTTGCACCCTTGAGGTGTTCCAGAAGTCTCTCAACATTGAGACCGAGCTCCATGGGTTCGATCTCGTACCTGTCGAAGGCCTCCATGGAGAGCGTAAGATCCACCATGGCCACATGGGCGGGGTCCACGGCCTTGATCTTCCACCCCTCTTCATCTGCCTTCAACTTGACCTCGCCCACGATGGGGGTGAGTATCGAAAACACACTTCTCAGGGTCTCTACCTTCACGTCTACTTCAAACATTTCCATCCCCAACTGGCCAATTTACTGGAGTTGAACCTAATCAGGGAAGATTATAATAAAGTTTACCTAAAGGAAACCGGAAGAAATACCATCGCATTATTCTTCCTGTATGCTGTCTTTTCTCCTTTTCACCACCGCCATGATGATGGAGATACCCAGGGCGAAACCCAGTATCATGGCCAGGGGGACCCAGGGGGAACTCCACAGGGGAGGTCCCGGGATACCTGAATTCTCTGGAGCCTCCAAAGGAGAGATCGTGGTAGCATCGTAGTGGATATTTCCGGTTACGATCCTGACGATGACCACCCCGTCCCCTATCCCTGACCCGAGGACCGCATCCATATGCACATTCAGCTTTGTGGATGAAGGGATGTCAAGGGAACTCAGTACCTCGTCTTCCTTGTCAGCCTCGTTCAAGGAATGATAAACCAGCTCCAGCCGGCAGTCCATGTCACCTTTCCATTCGAAATGGAATCCGGTCTCGATCAGGACCTCCCCGCTGTCCTCGAAATCCCCTTTCGCCCAGATCCCCGATATTGCATAGAGTTTCTGGAGCGAACCACCCATATCGAAAAGGATGCTTTGCCTGCAGATCCCTGCCATTTCCGGAGAATCGATGATCGCCCCAACCTCTCGGTTCTCGAGACCCGAAGTCGGGCCCCAGTTGAAGGAGGAGATCCAAACCTTGTCTCCGTCCACCACCATGCCCTTGTTATGTATCATCGATGTCTCCCCTCCGTAATAGAATCTCGGAGTTGGATGGAGCATCACTTCGAGAAAGGCCCCGGATCCACTTTGATCGAAGATCTCCCGGAGGAGGGAAATTGTGTTCCGGTTGTCCTCGACCCCGTCCCCGTTGAAGTCCGACCCATCAAGCAGTATCCTCACCATTACCCCCCTTGAGGCCGCGTCAACGAGCTCCCGCACAAAGGGATTTAGCGCGGATATTTGCGATACGGAGGTATTAATGGTCATTTCTTCTGATACGGTCCAGTTTGGCATGGTTCCGAGAAGATATTCCACTTTCAGGTCCATCAGCTCCAGGAGGATCTCTTCTCTCGCCGAACGGATCAGGTCGAGAAGTGGTCCTTCCTCAGGCGAGAGATGATCCGGTGATACAACTATCCGGCCAGAAACAGGCCCATGTATCCCGTGAGGTCCGGACCATGAAGGATGGATCCCTGTATTCTCTATTTGAACTTCGGGATATTCCAGTTCCAGTATCTCGTGATCGACCCCGGGCACGAACATATCCGGCCCGTTGTAGTCCTCCTCGAAAACCCTCAAGAGGTCTTTTGCCATCTCCCTGGAAGAAGCGTGTAATATCCAGCCTCTTGTTCCCGAGTCAACGGAGACCCCCGGCGGAGGAAAGGAAGTATCCTTGAAGTTGTCCGTGGATATCAGCACCTCTTTTCCATCGATGATCACATACTTGGCATGGTCATACCGATAGCGGTCCCTGATATTTGACGTGGTGTCGGTCGTTATCAACCTCACCTCGATCCCTGCCATAAGCATTTTCGAGATTGCGATCTTTTCCATCAGACTGATACCACCGACCGGATTCCCCTCCATCATCACCTTAACCCTGATCCCCCTTGATCTTGCCCCTATCAGGCTTGAGGCTATCCAGGATGAAGTGAACTCGTAGACATTGACAAGGATCTCCTCTGAGGCTCCCGAAAGGGCATCTTCAAGGACCCGGGAGGAGGAGAGAGGACAGAACCCGAATCTGGTGTAATCAAGCTCCCGCATCGGAAAGAGCTCGAATCTGGACTGCCCGGGATACCTGGGTCGAAGGGAGGAAAGGTCATCGGCACTGTTGGTATCCAGGGGGATAAAGTTACTTGTCCGATCAACCCTGAACAACACATGGCCCCATCCGATATCTCCCACGGGTTCGCCTTTCCATTGACCGGAGGCGAATGAATTCCAGAGGTTCGGGTCATCCCCGCATCCGCCCCATAGTATGGAATCCACGACTTTACCCGAAGGGTTCCGGAGGTATACGCCATCTCCTGTATTGGAAAGTCTCAGGTCCCCGGAGAGGCAGATCGCTCCCGATGAGGCATTTGGGCCCCACCAATGCACATCGGGTTCGAACCCGTTCTGCCCCGCAAAGGACGCCCCTTCCCTGGCAATGAAAAGCGTTTTCCCCGGTTCCAGGATCACATTTCCAATCATCAGTGTCCCGTCGGAGATCATCTCGTCACCGGAGCAGTCGGTGAGCAGATATCCGTTTAGGTCAACCGGAGCATTTCCATGGTTCTTCAGAGCTATGTACTCATCCGGATCATCCACCAGATAGGTGTCGTAGTAGATCTCCTCGATCAATACTCCCGGATCATCTTCTATTAGGTCGGATCGTTCCTCCCGGGGGAACAGGTCCCAGGGAAAAGGATTTGAACTTAGCCAGACCTGGTCCCACCGGTCCTCCGAATCCTCCGCTTCCGGGAAACTGACAGTAACGGAGCATGGAATATAACCACGGCCCGGTGATGGGAGGGGGAGGTAGATCCGGTCGGATGTCATGGTCAGCCTGTAGGACCCCAGAAGACCGGTGTCCAGATCTGACGACCTTGCCTCCACATCAAGTCCTTCCAGGGAGGAAACCATCAGCAGTTCCCTAATCGAAGCCAGGTGATCGCTCAGAAGGGAACCAATATCAAGAGAGCAGTTGACGGTAGTGTCATCTCCCTGGAGTCCCGATGGCTCCTTCACGCTACATTCCCCGTATACCCTCAGAACCTCCGGGGCGAGTAGTATCCTGACAGGATGTCCGGACCTTGCTATCTCCAGAATGTAGCCCGCGTCAAAGGGACCACTGCCGATCACCAGACGATACTCACCGTTCAGGAGTCCCGATCCCCTTTCTGTCCATTCTCCGAAACCAACCGAACCCTCCCAGGTTGGAGGAGTTTCTTCATCAGGATCGAAAACGAACCCGAAAGACTCCGGACCGTTTCGGGTTTGAATCAGCTCCATGAGGTCTGACCCATCCCTGGAGATGGAGCCGTAATATTGCTCGATCTCCTGTGCAATACCTGTATCCTCTGTTCTCAATCCCACAACCCACCCCTGTCCAAGGTCAGATGTTCCTGCAGAGGCCATGAGTGGTCCGGAGAGCCAGAGCTGGCGTTCCGATGAAACGAGCATGGAAGTTCCGGAGCCTGTTGAGCTGCCTTCCATGTATCTTATACAGGCACCAAGATCGTGGAGGTCCTTGATCAGCCTGGTCCTGGTCATCATCGGATGCGAATCCTCTTTCACTCCTTCCAGCTCGTTCCATGGCTCTCCCATCAGGATGATCTCCACATCGAACCCGTTGTGGAGCCGATCCCGGAGAAAGGAGAGGACAACGGGATCATCGAGTACTGCGGTGATGACCGTGACAGGTCCATTATCGCCCAACCATCTCAATCCCTTGAGGATCGACCCGAACTCGACCATTTCGCAGGTATCAGAGTGCTGGCCAGCTATGGTCCAGTAAGCGATCATCTTACCGGTCCCGGATGCCATCCATATTGACCTGCCCGAAGAACCATTGAATATTCTTCCGGTCACCACATCCTTCCCCGGAGCCAAGATATCAGAGTGGTCACCGGATCCCCAGGAGACACTATCGATGACCCTGTTCCCCGCATCCAGAAGGAGGAGGTTCCCCCCTGAATTCGGAAGCAGTATCCCCTGATAGCCGGGTATTCCGGTCGGGATAGGCGCCCCTGGATACCCATCTGTTTCCATACCGCTCGTATACATTGGCAGCTTCCCGGCGGTTTGAAAAAACTGATCCGGATCCATGGAAACGGTGAGATAACCATCATCATCGGGCAGTGTTCCGTTTGGAAGGACGGATACCCGTCCGTTGCAGGATAGCATAACTCCCGAAAGGTCTGTCGAATTCAGATCCGTTCGTATCCTGATGAACTCCCCGCAGCTGTCGATATCGGGGGCCACTAAAAAGGAATCTATCGAGCATTCGACCTCTTTTACGTTCCAATCGAATGGGCTGTCGAGATCGATCATTTGCAGATCCCCATCCATTCTCCTCACGATGACGGTTCCCCAGGTCGCCTCCGCCGGTGTTCCATTGACACCTGGGTCTATGCTCATTAGGCTCCTTTTTAGAGCGACCTTGTCGACGGGTATCCTGTACCTTGAAAGCAGAGAAATCATCCCTGTCTCGAAAAGGTCCGGTACCCCGGATGAGAGTTTCATCCTTGAACCCGACGGACCTCCGTTCATCCAGAACGTTGAAACACTTTCCGGGGCCCTTTCCCGTGCATCATTCCCCCAAACCACCACAGCCCTCTCGTCGGATCGCAGGAAGATCCCCTCGGGGAAAGCACCGAACATGGTTCCATCGGAGATAAGCATTCCCGAGAGATCCACTGCAGCTTCTCCGGTGTTGATGATCGAAACAAATGTCTCCGCATCCGTGCAATTCCACAGCACCTGGTCCATCATCAGGTCCATCTGTCCGGGTAGAGGCGGTGAATCGACCAGAATCAGGGTTTCGGACCATAGATTGTCATCTTCTTCCGGCTCATTCAGAAGATCTAGCGGGTCAGCCAGGAGATCGATCCGAACTGGTCCGGTACATGATATCGTGTCCACCACAAACTCGAACGTTCTCCTGGAGGAGCTCACGAGGGATTTGAATGTGATGCTGCTGCATTGCATCTCTTTTTCCCCGGGTGCTCCCAGGTCGAGAACAGAGATCCTGATATCTGTCGTCCCCGGGTCGAGCTCACCCTTCGAGACCAATGTTCCGGATATCTCTACAAATGCTCCCCGGGGCACGATCTCCGCCGATCTCCCCTCCCATTCCATTGATATATCGTCAATGGATATATCGATAGCAGGAATGACGAACCTTGCCGGGACGGTGAACTGAAGAAACTCCATCCCCACATGGAACACCCTGACCCGGATATCTGCGGTACGGTTAAATTTCAGGGATGACGGCGCTCTTATGGAGAACATTTCAATGGTCCCCTCACCCGGGGCAAGCTCGAGGATGCTCCCCGGGGGATCCATGATTTCCCATTCATCCGGGAGGTCAAATATACTGACGTTGATCTCTCCAAATAAATTTCCCGTGTTGTTCAGGATTATTACGATATCTCTTTTCTCCCCTTTCGAAAACCACGTCTCCGTGGCATCAAGGTGGATATCGATGGAGGGGTCCAACTCATTGTTCCAACCAGGGGTACACGGGTATTGGTGTAAGTTACCGCTCCAGTCCGAGGGCAGGTCGGAATCTGACCCGTCATCCTTTCTCATGAGTGAAATCCCTGTCCTTGGAACGGGATTGGGTCCTTCTCCCGTGACCATTGTGCCGTTCCGGGCATCCCATATGTCACCCCTCCAAACACATCGTCCAAGGGTATCTACGGGTGGGGAAATATGACTCGAGTTCCCCCAGGCGACATAGTCGAGAACGTAACCCTCATATGTTATCAGTGCCAGATCATCGCCGTTCACGTAAAGTGTTTTCGTATGCTGTCCATTCACTATCACGGCTGAGGAGGGATGCGGAGGAAGGTCCGAAGCATCCCCGAATACAACGATCGCCCTTTCCATGGATGCAAGGAAAGTTCCGGGCATCGCGCATTCCACTCCTTCACAGTTGGTAAGGACCACCCCTTCCATCGACTCTCCCTGTCCCGTGTTGAGGATTTCAACCCACTGGAAGCCGAGGTTCGCTCCTTCGGGGTCCACGAGGACCTCATTTATCACGATCTCCGGTTCACCGTTGTTCGACCCACCCGGAGATGGTGGTTCCACCCTCCTTATCATTTCCGAACCATCAGGCGTTCTCTGGAATGAAAGTCCTCTGGAGAGACCTTCCCAGACCATTCGATCCATGATGGATCCGTTGAGGTCCACGAGCTCGACCAGATCATCCCTTCCGAGCTTAAGGTCCGTTATCATCCTCCAGAACAGCAGATGCTCTCCTGGCTGGATGCAAGTGGCATTGATGGTGTAATCCGCGGCATTGTCGCGTAAGAGCCATCCCTGAAGATCGATGGTCGAGCCAGTGGGATTGTACAGCTCGATGAACTCATCCAACTGGTCTATCAGTCCGTCACCGTTCAGGTCAAGTGATGGATCAGAGTATACCTCGTTGACAACAGGGCCGGCCCCTCCCTCCCAAACCATGTTCGATGTATGGGGGGAGATTTCGATGACATCTGTTGAGGGGGTCTTGTCCGATCCAGCCTGCCAGGATGCTGGCACCACCGTCAACACTCCACACAGTGTTGAAAAAAGCACCAGGAATATTACGCACCTCGAGATAACACATAGTGTCTTTTCAGGGGCCTTGCAACGCACTCCATGCCTCCTTGAAAGGTCCAAGGGATTTTTCTTGTAATTAATCCTTTCCCCCGGGTTATCCCTGGGGATTAGTGAACAAACCCTATAAATGTACATATTCAATCGGTGAAAGCCCAGATTACGGGGTGAGCGGCATCACTGTGGATAATTGGTCCAAAAGGATGGGGAATCTGACATACTGGTCAGATATTTTTTGCATCGACAATTCACAGAACAATCTATATATAGACAATGATGTCTGTTCTTATAAGGGGGTAAAAAACCAATTCAATTTACCGGAAAATCCCGAATTGGTAAAGAAAGATCTATACGTGGTCTTTGGATGGGTGATCGCATGAAGTCAGGTATTTCCTTGAGAGTTAGAAAGCTGTTTCCGATCATGGTGATGTTTTCCCTTATAGCAGTCATGTTCTATGGTCTGCTGATCGTGGACAGGGATGATACGGTTGGTGCAATCAGCATAGGATCGATCAGTGTGACCGGTGGGGCTGTCAAGACCTTCAACCAGGTAGACTACCTTCTTGACGGGGACATCCTGGTGTCCGGCACCGGGAGCAAGTTGACATTCCAGGATTCCACCATCACCCTCTCGCAGGATGTCGGGATCGACGGCACCCTGGGAGGGGGTGACGACCACATCTATACCATCAGGGTTCAGAGCGGAGGTGAGCTTGAGTTCATCAACTCCAGATTGACCACACAGACGGGACAGCTTTATCCGTATTACAATATCGATGTCCAGGTTACGGGTTCGGGATCCACTCTCGAATTCATCGATTCCCACGTTGAGGGTCCCGGGGAGATCGAGGTCATAAACAGCGGATCACTTGTTTGCGAAAGGTCATATTTCTACGAACTTCAGGACCAGAGGAGCATCGCATACGATATCGATGGCGATGGAAGCACCGAGGATGATGTTGATTACAACAACGACGGACCCCTTTTCTCCTTCGGTTCCGGGGCATCCGGACTGATAATGGATTCGGAGCTCAGGGACACGCTTTCCTTTTCAACTGCTCAGCGGGATGGTCTTACGGCCGGAAACATCACAGTGGACGGGATCGGGACCAATCTGACCGTGATAAATTCATTTCTGGATGTGGATTTCGAACCTAGCTCCTCCACCGGGTCTCACAACATGCTCAAAGTGGAGAATGGAGGGGCCGCCCATCTGGTTGGAGTTGCGATAAATACCTCCACCTCGAACCCCCAGCATCCAGCCTTTTACGTTCCGGATTCCGGTTCGAAGGTTGTCTATTACAGGTGGCTCGGAGCCCATGTGGTCGATGGAATGGATATCCCGATCGAGGGGGAAGCTTTGACCGTTGAGAGGGTCGAAGGAGCCATCAATAGAGGATTGACCAGCGCCTACCTGACCTCGGATATCCTCGGGTATATGGGAAGGACTGTCCTTGATTGGAATGAAGTGGGATCCGATGGTTGGGCTTTCATCCCGGTGATCACTGACCTCTTCGAAACCGGAACCATGCCCAACTCCGATGCCTATCCCGATTTCAAGGTTTCGATCACAATGGATGGAGAGACCGTCAGCAGATCCACGAGCTTCCAGAGCTACCCCAAACTCCCGGGCAAGGGAGCTGTCACCGATCTCTTCCAGAAGGCAATGAACGGGGATACTGTCGATCCCAAGGCGATGTCCCTTCTTCAGGGCACCATGGATTTCAAGAGATATGTGGTATCTCCCTCACTTACCGGTTTCTTCTCGGACCTTGATGTGGACCTGACCGTATCCGGGAAGGTCACTCTCAAGGGTACATCTTCCGTTATCGATGGTAGGTTCTACCCCTCATATTACGCATTCGACGGGCACCTCGTTGTCCGGTCAACCGGTCATCTTGTGATAAATGATACGGTTGTCAGCTTCCTGACCGATGAACACCCGGCATATATCCTGATCGAGAACGGAGGAAAGGTGGAGATGAACAACGTTACCCTTTCCGACCATGGTGAGAAGGATCTATATGTTTACCTGCTGGGTAGCAATGAACCGCAATTGACCATCGATGATGGTTCGGTGGACATCGGCCACCTCGTGGCAAGGGATACGGCACAGATCGATATCCATGGTTCCAATTTCACGGGCTCCATCAACCTTGCCGGACAGTCGGTGGACGCCACCATAAGCATGGAAATGGTAAGTTCCTCGATGATATTCGCCAGGGATTGCCATCTTCAGCTGGATGGCAATCTTGTGTACGCGGAGGACCTCGACTGGTCGGGAGTGGATCTGTATTCATACGATACGGTTTTCTCGCAGCCTCTTGATATCGACAGGTTCGCATTGCTTACAAATGTTACATTCTCGGGCACGCTGCCTTCCGGAAGGACAAGCTGGCTGAGTCCGGTGGGTTCAGGTGTCATTGCACGAGCCTGGTGGGTCGATGCCCAGGTCGAGGACAGTGTGTCGAATCCGCTTCCTGGCTCTACCGTTCATGTTCAAAGGGTCGAAGGTCCCATACTGACCGATTACTCCACCCATATCACCGATGGTGTCGGCAGGGCGAAGTTCCCCCTGGTCCAGGAGGAGATCCGGACCACTGGAAGGACCTATCTGGGAAATTACAGGCTGAATGCCTCATTCCGGGGATATTCGTCCGGCCAGCAGTCCGCAGTTGTCATGGGGAAGGATGTTGACGCTGTCATATCCATTCCCGGCGGACCCAACCTTGTCCCCCAACTTCTCAATGTCGAGGGGACCCTAATAGACGGTTTCCCGGTAATACTGGTCGGGGATATCGCGAACACCGGCCGATTCGATGCGGGCCCATTCCACGCAAGGATAGATATCAACGGAGAGATGGTTGGTGAGGTGGAGGTCCCCGGTCTCGCCAGTGGGGCCTCTACCAAGGTCGAGTTCCCCTGGATGACCCTCGAAGGAGAGAGGGATTTCGAACTGATCGTCGATCCTTCGGGAGAGGTAAGGGAGACAGGGGAGAGCGACAACATCCTTACACAGATGAACATCATAGGTCTCGGACCCGATTATTACATAGAGATCGAATCACCGCCCCAGGTCTGGGCTTATGACACGCAGGGTGAATTCGAGCTGGTTATAACCAACATCGGAGAGGAAGATCCGGAGATGAACGATTTTCATGTTAACGTTTCCTGGATCTCTCCAACCGGTTCCGGTATGATAAGCCAACACCTGAACTTTTCCTACATCCATCCCGGGAGTTCCTCAAGGACCAACATTCAATGGACCCCGCAGTCAACCGGACTTGTCACTGTTGCCGCACAGGTATTCTCCAAGTATGACAGGTCCCCGATCAATTCCATTGATACCATGGTATTCAACGTACTGACCCTTCCGGATATGAGGATTGTCATCAACTCTTTCCAGATAGCAGCACCTGTTCCGGTCACCATAAACACAACTGTGGAGGTCAAGCTCACCGTCGAGAACGTCGGAGAGCTCCCCGCTTTGGATTTCATGGTAAAGCTCTATGACGGGCAGGTTACTCCGGAGAACCAGGTAGGTGACGAGTTCCTCGTCCCCGGACTCGAAGCCCAGGGAGATACCGAGCTATCCTTCCAATGGACAACTGGACTTCCCGTGGGTTATCACAAGATAATCGTTATCATTGACGAAATAGGATCGGTCAGGGAACAGAACGAGACAAACAACATGGTCGAGTTCCAGGTTATGGTCGACACTCCTCCGGACCTCACCTTCACATCAAAGATAGGTGTGAGCCCCAGGGTAGTGACCGAGGGCAAGAACCTGACATTCTGGGCGACGGTGAAGAACATCGGAAGGACCAAAGCGACGGATGCCCTGATCCACTTCTCCATAGATTCGGATACCAACCTGATAGAATCCAGGGAGATAGACCTCTCACCAGGACAGGAACTGAACATCTCCTTCGGATGGAACGCGGAAGGATTGGGACTCCACACGATGTTCATAGTGGCTGATTACTGGGATGTTATTACAGAGCCAGTGGAGACGAACAATCTGAGATCCATTGATTTCCAGGTGAAATCCAAACCCGATCTGTACATGGGTCAGGACGATTTCCGTGTGGAGACGGAGGGAAAGATAAACATCGGCCAGGAGGTCGATATTACCGCGGCCATCCGGAATTCCGGCGAGACCGATGCGTCAAATGTGTTCATCCGGTTCTATGATGGCGACCCTGCGCTTGGCGGGAAGATAATCTCCTGGAGGGAAACCCAGCCTTCGGTGAATATTGACATGGTTCCTGCAGGCGGGGTCAAATGGATAAACGTTACCTGGATACCTCAGACCGGAGGTTACCACAATATCTACCTCGTCCTGGACCTTGCCAACTCCATAATCGAATCGGATGAGAGCAACAACAAGATCTCATGGCCGTTCTATGTAGAGACCCTGCCGGACCTCGTCTTCACGAACCTGTCACTATTCCAGGGGGATTTCGAGGTGGATTCCGCAGGTGTCGGAAAGACACTGATCATCAACGCCACTCTGGAGAACATGGGGGATACCCCTGCTCCTTCATTCAAGGTGGACTTCTTCAACGGTGATTTCCTGAACGACCCTGACCCGTTGCCTCTTGGCTCGGATATTGTATACCTTGCCGGGAAATTGGGGGGCAATTCCAGAATGTATATCGAGATGCCCTGGAGGGTGGGTTATCCCAAGGGAGAGAGGTCCATAATCGTGACCACCCAGCTGATCGAGGGAGAGGAGCAGAGCGTCCTGAACAACCGGAGGGCGACTCCCATCGAGATCTTCGACATCGACGATGTCCCCGAGCTTCTACTGATGAACGAGACCCTGGAGATAACAACCGGATATCCTTCAAACGAGATCGATATGGAGATGAGACCCAGGGTTTTCCTTGGGATGAATCTTTCAGTAGACCTGTCCCTCTCCAACATGGGGGGTAAACCAGCTAACAATGCTTCGATCGTTTTCCTTGCATCGAACGGGACGGATACATGGATCGAGTACAGCAGCCGGATCGGTTTCATCGAGAACAACGGGACCGATTTCATCAACGGTTTCTGGGAGCCGAAAGATATTGGTTTAAACAGTCTCAGGATCGTTGTTGACCCGGACAATCAGATCAGGGAGTTCGATGAGGGCAACAACATACTTTACTTCCAGGTCGAGGTCCTGGAGGCCCCCGACCTTATTATCACACTGGTCCGGGATGGTGACCAATACAATTCCGAAACCGGCCAATTCGACATGGTCAAGGGAAAGGAATACGAGATCTCCTTCATTGTCGAGAACACGGGCAACTACAGTTTCGACGATGTTAGCGTCAATTTCAACGGACCCGCGGACCTTCCCACGAGAACCCTCGACCTTGCACCCTATCAGACAAGGATGATATCCTTCCGTGTGAAGCCCAATATGGAGCCGGGCCAGACCGGTGTCTGGAAATGCTCTGTCAACAAGGATCAGCAGTATTTTGAAGCGGATATGGGAAACAATGACGTATCAAGTGTTGTAAACGTACTCGAACCCGAGGATGATGGGCTGGGATGGATCATCGTCCTTTTGATCGTGATCTTGATCCTCGCTCTTGTCGCTGTCGGAGGGTTCTATATCTACAAGAAGATGCAGACAAAGGACATGGCAAAGTGTTCCAACTGCGGTGGACTTGTCGAGATGGACGCCCTCATATGCGAGCACTGTGGTATCGAGTTCAGCGAGGAGCTCGAGTGCGAGTGCGGTGAGGTGATCCCCTCCGGAGCTTCCGAATGTCCGGCCTGCGGCCGTCCGGTCTCCGGTGATCTGGTGGTCGAAGGGGAAGCCCGGGAAGAGATGAAAGAGGAAGAAGAGAAGAAGAAGGACGAGGAGGAGATCGAGGAGCTCAGAGAGGAGCCCGAACCACCTGAAACCTTCGAGGAGATGGAAGAGGTATCGGAAGAGGAAACCATCCAGGAAGAGACACAGGGCGAGGATCTGGCCGAGTGTTTCGAATGCGGTGCACTCATTCCGGTATCGGCGCCTATCTGTCCTCACTGCGGTGCAGTCTTCGAGTAGACCATTACAGGATCAGCGAAGATCCAATGTGCATGAATACCCACTTCGCACCTGGTAGTTGCATCATGCTTAGCGCAAGCTCGATCATACGGGGCCCGACCCCGAAAAGGTAATAACCGCAATAGGGCTTTACTGCCCAATGGTATCATTCGATGTGAAGAAAACACTGGAGGAATACAACAAAAACGATCTCACCGTCGTTACGGTTTGTTCCCACTCCAGTCTTCAAATATTTCATGGAGCCAAGAAAGAGGGCCTCAGGACACTTGGGATCACCGTTGGTAGGCGTCCGAAGATCTACGATGCCTTCCCCCTTGCCAAACCGGACGAGTTCCTCACACTGGACCGATACGATGAGATCGGGGACCATTTTGATGATATAAAGGCCAGAAACGGTATCGTCATACCCCATGGCTCCTTCGTCGAATATCTCGGAGCGAGCAAATTCAAGGATATCCCGCTCCCCACCTTCGGCAACAGGAAGGTTCTGGAATGGGAATCGGACCGGAACATGGAGAGGGTCTGGCTCGAGAAAGCAGGTATAAAGATGCCGACCGAGGTCAAGGACCCGAAGAAGATCGACAGGCCCGTTATGGTTAAATACCAGGGTGCCAAGGGAGGCCGTGGTTTCTTCATCGCCAAGGATTACAACCAGTTCAAGCTGGGCATAGACCACTCCCAGAGTTTCAACATCCAGGAATACATACTCGGGACCAGATACTATCTGCATTTTTTCCATTCTCCCCTGAGATCGGAAGGATACAGGGTGGACGGAGCGAAGGGGATAGTTGAGCTCATGTCCATGGACCGCAGGGATGAGACCAATATCGATGAGATGTACAAGCTGGGCTCACAGGAGGAGCTCAAGGAGCACGGCATTTATCCAACCTTCGTGGTTACCGGAAATCTCCCCCTGGTTATCAGAGAATCACTTCTGAGCAAGGCCTTTCAGATGGCCGAGAACGTGGTCAGGACATCCTACGAGATGTTCGGAGGCATGATCGGCCCGTTCTGCCTTGAGTCCGTGGTCACCGACAAGCTGGAGTTCGTGGTCTTCGAGATTTCCGCAAGGATAGTTGCCGGGACGAACCCGTACATCACCGGATCGCCCTATGCGGACCTGATCGGACCCGAACTGTCAACAGGAAGAAGGATAGCCCAGGAGATAAAGCTGGGAAGGGACCTCGACCGCCTCGACGAGATAATTACATGATGAAACGACCAGGCTGTGTAAAGGATGGACAGGCTCTTCATCTTCGATTTCGATGATACCCTTGCGAACTACTCAATGTACAATACACTGGTCCTCAAGCAGCCGGTCAGGATACTTCCCCACATAGGGGGCCCCATAGCCGGCGCCCACGAGGTGCTGGATTTCCTGAAAAAGAAAAATGACAGCCTGGCCATGCTCTCCATGAACGTTGTGCTGAACGACGAGTTGAAATGGAAAAAGCTCAAAAGGCTAGGGATGGATAGATGGTTCGACGGATCAAATGCCCACTTTGTGAGGAACAAGACACCGGATATCATCAGCAACATATGCGGAAGAAGAAGAAAGGACAGATGTTACATGGTCGGGAATTCCCTGATACACGATGTGAGACCCGCCCTCGGTGCGGGAATACACGCCATCTACATCCCACGACCTCTGGCTACAAGGTGGATACCCCGGAGGCTTCCCGAATCCGAAAGGTTTCACAGGTTTCACTCCCTGAACGATATCATCAGGTTCTACAACGAGCTTTGAGTTGACATTGAACCCCGAACCCCGGAACAATAGTTAAATAGGGAATTCCACCATCCCCGGCCCCAACCGGTGTATGAATGCGATTGATAATTTGCGAGAAGGACAATGCTGCAAACAGGATATCATCGATCCTATCAGGTGGCAGGGTCTCAAAGGAGAGCAGGGGCAGGGTATCTGTTTACAGGTTCCAGTGGGAAGGTGAGGAGACCCGCTGCATGGGTCTCAGGGGACATATTCTCAATATGGATTTTCCGAAGAAATACAACAGCTGGTCGGATATCTCACCCGTGGATCTGATAGAGGTTAACCCGTTCGAAAGGTTTCGGCTCCGTCCATCGCCAAGGTTCTGAAAGAGCTTTCGGCGGGCTCCAACCGGATCTACGTGGCAACGGATTTTGACAGGGAAGGGGAGCTCATCGGAAGCGAGGCAGTGGAATATTCTCTCGGTAAGGAAGCGCTCGATAATGTATACAGGGCCCATTTTTCATCACTCACTCCACTCGAGGTCAAGAGCTCGTTCTCATCCCTCACCCGTATCAACAAGGCGATTGCCAGTGCGGCGGAGACGAGGCAGATCCTCGATCTCATCTGGGGAGCTACATTGACAAGGTTCATATCCATTTCAGCTGACAGGTTGGGCCACGACTTCCTTTCGGTTGGAAGGGTTCAGAGTCCAACTCTAGCTCTGATCGTTGATCGGGAAAAGTTGATAAAGGAATTCAAACCCGAACCTTACTGGCGGATAGAAGCACTTTTCCATACCACCGATATTGAATTCCAGGGGAACCATTCGAAGGGAGATATCCGGGATGAGAATATTGCGAAGGCAATATTCGGGATAGTGAGCAATGCTGCAACCGCGAAGGTGACCGACATCAACAAGAAGAAAAGGTCGGACAAACCACCCACCCCTTTCAGCACGACCGAGTTCATACGAGCCGCGAACACCCTGGGCATATCCGCAGCGAGGATCATGTCCGTTGCCGAAGACCTCTACACCAACGGGTTCATATCATATCCGAGGACGGACAACACCGTTTACCCTAAGGGTCTGGACCTGAGGGAGACCGTTGAAGCCTTGAGAAAAGGCCATTACAGGATAGCGTGTGATCATATACTGGCAAAGAAGGAGATCATACCAACGAGGGGCAAGAAGGAAACAACGGACCATCCTCCGATATATCCCACATCCTATGCCACAAGGGAGGATCTCGGGCCGGAGAAGTACAGGATATACGATCTCGTGGTCAGGAGATTCCTTGCGACCCTGCACGATCCCACAGAACTCGAGGTAACATCGGTCAAGCTCGATGTCAAGGGCGAGCGTTTCAACGCTTCCGGACAGGTAATACTTGATCCGGGGTACCGGTCCATTTACACATACTCCAAGGTGAACGAGAACCTGCTTCCGATCCTCGATGTAGGCATGCTGGTGGATATCCGGAAGATGGAGCTACTATCCAAGGAGACAAAGCCACCTAATAGGTACAGCCAGGGAGGATTGATCCAGGAAATGGAAAAGCTCGGCCTGGGCACGAAATCAACCAGACACGAGATAATCCAGAAGCTCTATTCGAGAAGATATATTGAGGATACCCCTCCGACCCCCACCCTTTCGGGAGAGGCTCTGATCAATTCCCTGGAGAGGCATGCAAGGACCATAACACGGCCCGATATGACGGCGAGGCTGGAAGAGGATATGGAGCTGATATCACGGTCAAAACTGGACCAGGAAGAGGTCCTGAAGGAATCCACGGATATGCTCAGGAAGATACTCGAGGAGATGGAGCAGCACAGCAGGGACATAGGTAGAGAGATCTCAGAGGCCCTGAGGGTCCAGGAGATAGTCGGGAAGTGTCCCAGGTGCAATAACGATCTCTATCAGGTGAGATCGAAAAGGGGCAAGAGGTATGTCCGGTGCTCGAAATATCCGGGGTGCTCGAAGAGTTATCCACTCCCTCAGAGGGGTAAGATCGATTTCACCGGCCTATCCTGTGAAGTATGCAGATCTCCGATGATAGTGATTTACCGGAAGGGTGCCAGACCTTTCGAGGTATGTATCAATCCACAGTGCCCCTCCAGGTCCCGGGAGGAAAAAGGAGATGATGAGAGCTGATCATTTCTCCATTTCCACACAGAGCCTTGAAAGAAAGAGGAAACAGTTCCAGAAGGATCGGTTCATGGATCTGGAGCCTCCCGTGATAATGGGAATTCTGAACGTCACTCCGGATTCTTTTTCAGATGGAGGCTCCTTCCTATCACTCGATGATGCTGTCGCCCGGGCCCAGGATATGGTGAGCAAAGGGGCATCGATGGTCGATGTCGGGGGTGAATCGACACGCCCTTTCGCTGAACCCGTGCCCCTCGTGGAGGAGATCAGGAGAACACTTCCGGTGATCGAGAGACTTGTTGATGAGCTGAATGTTCCTATCTCCATAGACACAAGGCATCAAGAAGTTGCGAAAGCTGCCATCGAGGCCGGAGCCAGCATTGTCAATGATGTGAATGCTCTGAGAGGCCCTGGAATGGAGGATATCGTCCTTGAAACCGGGGTTTCAGCCGTTATCATGCATATGAAGGGGGCCCCCCAGGATATGCAGGTCTCACCCTCCTATGACGATGTCATGGAAGAGATCCATTCATTTCTGAAAGAAAGGGTCGAACATATGATAGAGATCGGTATGAGAAAGGACCGGCTAATCATTGATCCGGGGATCGGTTTCGGAAAGAGGGTGGGGGATAATCTGACCCTGATCAGAGAGCTTTCTCGATTTCTCGATATCAGATGTCCAGTGCTCATTGGCGCCTCCCGGAAATCCTTCATCGGAAAGGTTCTTGATAGAGAGGTCGACCGGAGACTGGAAGGGTCGCTTGTATCTGCCGTTCTTGCGGTAATGAACGGTGCTTCGATCATAAGGGTGCATGATGTCGGGGAAACAAAACGGGCCCTTGACATGCTTGGAGCAATAATAGACCCGGAGATATACAAATAAAATAAAAGCCGCCCCCTTTCGGAAGCGGCGTTCACGTTCCCCCCTATCCGTTCAGAGGTTCTTCTTCTCACCGCAGAGCGGGCACTCGACCGATGCGGCTCCAGATGGTATGTCAATGGAAGACCCGCAGAGGTCGCATGTTGTGGTCTGGGGGGCAGCTGTTTCTCCC
>Ga0272441_10000471_pt1 | contig 92389 bp, 69 predicted proteins | sample SSMProp6N_FD_193582 | JGI IMG/M metagenome (GOLD analysis project Ga0272441, IMG submission 193582) | Marine sediment archaeal communities from Little Sippewissett salt marsh, Falmouth, MA, United States - SSM-Prop-6N | ecosystem: Environmental > Aquatic > Marine > Wetlands > Sediment ... | reverse complement strand
CGAAAGAAGGAGATCTCGTACTTGCCCCTGATATACTCTTTGGGGTTCATTGTGCGGAACTGGCGCAGAACACTGCACAATCCACTGCGAGAGGGTCTCGGGGCCCTCGCGTTAGTCACGTTCTCCAAGTGCTTTTGGAGCGACACGCGCCACCCCCCGTGTAACGGCACGCGTCGCCGCAAACGCCACTTCCTCGAGAAGGTGAAGATCTGGTCCGTCGCGATGTTGTTGAGGTTGGGCCGATTGCCAGCCTTCATCATGCAGACACCCCACGCCATTATCCCTGCAGCCTTGTCATGGAAGTACGAAATACAGCGCCGGAAGTGACCCAGGACGGTCAGCCATTCCGAGTCACTCAGCTCCAGATTCAGGAGCTCCCTTCCAACTCTCTTGAGCATGTCGGCCGAGACTAAGTAGTTCTCAATGGAGTAGAGGTCAGTGACATGGATGTTCTCTGCCTTTGGGCGCGTTTCCCCCACTAGGTCCGACAAATCCTTGTCAACGAAGAAGAGAATGGAATTTCTGTTGCATCTAGCCCAGTTGAACTCGGCATAGACTCCATAGACGTTGTCTTTCTTCCCGCAACGGTGGGTTTGCACGTCCCAACCAGCCGGCACACTGTACTGGATGAAGTTCATGTAGAAGCTCTGATCATCCTTCCCCTCAAAGAAGGCATGGATCACGTTGGCCCGGGGACGGTAGACCAAGAGGAAGTTGTGATACACGGTCTTGGCGCCGCTACGGGCCTCGCGGTGTAACTCAAGTAGTGCCACTTGGCCTCCTGAATTCAAGCAAGCCGCGAGCATGACGGTCGAGCGAGTTGTCGTAGGTGAAAGGCGAATGCGTCACTGCGATAAGCCCATCGCAGAATCCGCCCTCAGCAATGTCGACAAGGAAGCGTTTCTGCCACGGGACCGATAGCGATAACTCGGGCTCATCGATGAGTACGAAGAAACGTTTTCTTGCGGACAAGTAGAGGTGGCTAAAGAGCGAGACGATCTGCTTCTCACCTGAGGATAGATGCTGAAGCTCCACTTCAGTTTCTTGAGGGCCGCACTCTGACTGGTCGGGGTCGCGGACCGCGATCGACAGCTTGATCTCATTGCTGTCATACTCTAGCGCCTTCGTGGGCTCGAGGTAGGCGTTACAGACCTCTGCGAATTGCAGGATATGCTCCTCTCGCGTTGTCTGTTCCTGTTGCAGCGCAAGGAGCCTCAAGAAGAAATGTGCAATCACTTGCATATGTTCTTCGGCTTTGTCCCCTTTTCTAATCTTCCCGATTATCTCGCGCAAACGCCTCTTCTCGAGATCGGGTAGCAGTCGCTCGTCAATGCGGTCCACAACGGCTCGAATGGTCCCATCGTCGATCCGCCTGATACGGTCCAAGTCGACCTTTCTGTATTCCCCATCTATGAGGTCGCGCAGGTATGTCTGGGTGAGATCGCTCAGGCCCTCTCGCACAGACTCCTTCAATGACGCAATGCGACTTTCGATCTTCTCAGAGACGTCCTGCATACCGAATTCCACAAGTTCCACATAGTCTGACTCATCACTTGAGCGCCTAGTCCTACGACTGCGGCCCGGCAGCTCATCGGGGTCAAGCCCGGGAAAGATGAAGGACAACTCCTGCTCGATCCTCCTATAGGTGGGCAGGTAGAGCACTTGGGCCTTGAAAGCCGACGTTAGACGCTTGCGCTTTTGCTCGACTAGGGCACGTTTGCGGCCGTCTTCGCTCTCATCGGAGCCTTCGGCTTCAAGGAAGTCGGTCACGGCCCGAACTGGCAACCCGAGTTTCCTAGCGACGCGCTCGATGTCGGCCGGAGTGACCACATCGTGGGGCATCGACATCCTGTAACTCGCCAGTCGCCGCCGTACACTGGGAGACCAACGCGCGCGGCTGTACCTCGGGCGCCTTGCCTCCCAGTAGAGCTCGGTGCGGGGCACTGAGATCGTGTCGCCACCAGCGATGGTAGTGATCTCGCCAAACTGGAACTCTCTGAGGCGGCCCCATTGCCCGGACAGGAAGTAGTACATGATGTTCATCAGTGTCGTTTTGCCCGAACCATTCTCGCCCACGATGATCAGTCTATCATCCTCTATGGGCACCTCGAACGTCCATCGGCCGTGCACGTCCGTTACTCTGAAGAGGGTCAAGTTACTTGCCATATCACATCCCCAAGAGCAGCATACCGGCGCCGAATATACCACGCTGGCCCGCGCCAGTCAAGCGGCAGACTGAGCTCCTCCAGTTACCGTCGCCCCCTTGCCCCGCAAAGCATAACCCCGTGCCCCATCACGGTCAACCCAAATACGCCAAAGGCATGCCGTCGTCGTTTGACTCCCCACCCCCCGCATGGTAATATCCGTCAGTGCAACGGCCGCCATCCGGCCACGTGGAGGGACGTGATATGAGAAGGGCTATCTTAAGCGCCGCGCTCGTCGCGCTCGCGCTCTCGGGGTGCGGACGCAAGGAGGCCGGTGACACTGCCGACGGCGCGTCCGACGGCGCCGCCGCGGCCAATGCCACCGCCGCCAACGCCGACGCTAAGGGCGAGGTGGTCGCCGTGACGGACGCCAACTTCGCCGAGGTCACCGCCAAGGGCGTCGCGCTCGTCGACTTCTATTCCGACTCGTGCCCGCCGTGCAGGATACAGGGGCCCATCGTCGAGGCGCTGGGCCCGAAGTTCGCCGGCAGGGCGACGATGGGCAAGCTCGACGTCTACAAGGCCGGCAAGACGGCCCAGCGGTTCGGCGTGAGGTCGATCCCCACGCTCATCATCTTCAAGGACGGCAAGGAGGTGAAGCGGCTGGTCGGGCTCACGAAGGAGAGGGCGCTGGCGGCCGAGATCAACGCGGTCATCGGCGAGTAGCGGGGGCGCTCGCGGTGCTCGATTTGTCTTGACAAGTCGCCTCGCGCGAAAATATACTCATTGACGGGATTCGAGGGGGAACCGCGTTGGTCGAGCACTGGGGCCTGGCGAAGTGGGGATACCGCGAGGCGGCCGTATCGGTCGTCATCGCCGCCGCCGCGGCCGTAATCGTCGGCTACCTGGCGCCGGTGTACTTCATCGCGGTGCCCGTGATAATCGGGCTCTGGGCCATCTCCTTCTTCCGCGACCCGGCGCGCGCAGTCCCCGAGGGCGAGGGCGTCGTCGTCTCTCCGGCCGACGGCAAGGTCGTCGAGATCACGGAAGTGGACGAGCCGGACTACATCGGCGGCCCGGCCCTCAAGATCGGCATCTTCCTGTCGATCTTCAACGTCCACATCAACCGGTCGCCCTGCGGCGGCGACGTGGAGATGACCGCCTACAGGCCGGGCAAGTTCCTCAACGCCCTGAAGGCCGACTCGTCGAAGTACAACGAGAGCAACGCCATCGGCATCTCGGGCAACGGGTGCAGGATGCTGGTGAAGCAGATCGCCGGAGCCATCGCCAGGCGCATCGAGTGCGACTGCCACGAGGGCGACAGCCTGGCGCGCGGCGAGAAGTTCGGCATGATAAAGTTCGGCTCGAGGACCGAGCTTTACGTCCCCGTCGATGCCGGCTTCGCGCTGCAGGTCAAGGTCGGCGACAAGGTGCGGGCGGGGAGCTCCGTTCTCGGTGCCATCCGGTGAAAAAGGTCTCCGCGCTACCCACGCTCATCACGCTCGGGAACCTGCTCTCGGGGTTCGCGGCCATCACCTTCGCCATGCGGGCGGCCTCGGTCACCAGCATAGCGCGCATCGGCCGGACCCTCGAGGGGCTGCTCTCGTCGGAGCTGGAGTTCTTCTACAACAACATCCTCTGCGCGTCGCTGCTCATCGGGCTGGCGATGCTCTGCGATCTCTTCGACGGGCGCGTGGCGCGGGTGACGAAGAGCACCAGCCGCTTCGGCGAGGAGATGGACTCGCTCGCCGATCTCGTCTCCTTCGGCGTCGCGCCGGCCTTCATCGTCAAGGTGCTGATAGATGCGCACGGGTTCCCGCGGTATTACGGCTGGGTGCTCGTGGCGGTCTTCGTGGCGTGCGGGGCGCTGAGGCTGGCGCGGTACAACGTCGAGTCGGCCGGCGAGTCGTCGGAAATATTCAACGGCCTGCCTATCCCCGCAGCCGCCGGCGCGGCTGTGAGCTGGGTGGTGCTGTGGCACGCGCTCGCCGCCGGAGAGCTGAAGGACCTGATCGTGGGCGGCAGGAGCCTCTCCTGGCTGATCGCCTATGCGCTGCCCTTCTACGTCTTCGCCCTCGGGCCGCTGATGACCAGCCGGGTCCGGTACCTCCACCTTGGGAAGAAGCTGCTGAAGGGCGAGAAGACGTTCCCGCAGCTCGTGGGCATCGTCCTGGTGATCGCGCTGCTCGCCCTGCAGCCGGAGGTGATGGTGGCGCTGGCCTTCAACGCCTACGCGGTGGCGGGGCTGGTGTCGGAGGCGATCCGGTTGAGCGCGCGCGCCAGGCGGAGAAGTGCCTCCCTCGGATCGTCGGGGGGGAAGCCGCCCGACGATGCGGACGCCGACGACGGCTCCGCGCCCGCCGCCGAGGCCCCGGACGACTTGAGAGACATCGCCAACCGCAACTGACCGGGGAAGTTTCCCTATGACCCTGACTCGGAAGAAAGCCGGTACCGTGTGGTACGCCGGGGGACTGCGCTTCGAGTGCACGAAGTGCGGGCGCTGCTGCGGCGGAGAGCCCGGCGACGTCTTCGTCACGCCCGAAGAGGTGGCGCGGATCGCGGCGCGGCTGGGCCTGTCGGTCGAGGAGTTCACCGCGAGCTCGCTCCGCTTCACCCGCGAGGGGGCCTCTCTCATCGAGCGCCCCAACGGCGACTGTGTTCTTCTCTCGGAGCCCGACGCCGACGGGCGCCAGCACTGCACCGCCTACGACGAGCGCCCCGTGCAGTGCCGGAGGTGGCCCTTCTGGCGCGAGAACCTGACGGGCCCCGCCGCGTGGAAGCGCGCCGCGATCGACTGCCCCGGCATGGGGCAGGGGCGGCTCCACTCGCCCGATGAGATCGAGGAGCTCAGGTTCTGAAGACTGCGCCCGCCGCGGGGCTGAGATCGGGAGACGCTCTTGGCAGTCAGGATAGGACCGTCGCTCATGTGCTGCGACCTCGCCCGCGTCGCGGACGAGGCGGCGGCGATGGCGGCGGACGGCGCCGACTTTCTGCATATCGACGTCATGGACGGGCACTTCGTGCCGAACATCACGCTCGGCGTCGACTTCGTGAGGAGCCTGTCGGCCGCGACCGACCTCCCGCAGGAGGTTCACCTCATGGTCGAGCGGCCCGAGATCTTCGTCGGGCCGTTCGCCGAGGCCGGGGCCGCCGCCTGCCAGTTCCACGTCGAGCCGGTTCGGGACCCCGGCCGCATCGTCGCCATGATATCCGATGCGGGCATGAGGCCCGGCATCGCCCTGAAGCCGTCGACGCCGCTCGGGTCGGTCGAGGAGCTGCTGCCGGAGGTTGACCAGGTCCTCGTCATGACCGTCGAACCCGGCTTTGCGGGGCAGAGCCTGCTCGCCGGGTCGGTCGAGCGCGTGCGGGACCTGGCCGGGCTGATCGACGTCCTGGGCGGCCGCGCCGAGATCAAGGTGGACGGCGGCATCACGCCGGAGGCGGCACGCGAGCTGGCCGCCGCGGGCGCCGGGGCCATCGTTGCCGGCTCGTCGAGCGTCTTCGCTCATCACCGGTACGTGGCGGGCTCGGTGGGGAAGTTTCGGCGATCGATCGAGCGCCCGTAGCCCGGATTCGCCGACCCACCCCCTTGACACCCCGCAAATCGGCCTTAGAATCCAGCGCATGAGCGCCGACAAGAAGAAGCCGGGCAAGGCGGAGTCCGACTGGGAGAAGGAGCTCGACGGGGTCCTCGGAGAGATCAAGGACGCCACCGGCCCCGTCGAGATGAGGAAGCTCGAGCCCGCCCCCGAGGACGGGGAGCCCGAGTCGGCGGCCGCCGCCCACGGCAAGGCGCTGACCGACAGCGTCTTCGCTTCGGACCTCGACGAACTCGAGGAGATCACGTCCCCGGGCGACGCGGGCAGTCCCTTCGACGCGGCCGACGTCGCGGATACCGAGGACCTCGCCGGGGCGGTCGAGGAGGCGCCGGCTCCGGACGAGAAGCCCGAGCACGACCCCGCCTCGCGGACGGACTTCTCGATAGCCGTGGAGGACATCTTCGCCAAGATGGTCTCGGAAGCGAAGGAGGCGGGGATACGGCCGCCGGGGGAGGAGCTCTCGGAGGGGGTGGCGGCGACCGCGGCCGTCGAGGCCGTGCAGGAGATAGCCGAGGCCCGGGCCGACGCCGACGACTTCACCGACGCCGTCTCGAAGATGTTCCAGGATGTGGCGCAGAGGGCGGAGACGCTCGTGCGCCGGGTGAACGCCCTCGAGAGCGAGCGCGAGGACCTGGCGCGGCGGGCCGGCGAGGCGGAGGGCTCGGCCGAGCGCGAGGTCGCGCGCTCTCAGGCCCTCGAGGAGCGCCTGAGAGAGCTCGAGAAGCTCCGTGCCGAGACTCTCTCGCGGGTGCGCGAGCTCGAAAGCGAGCTGGCCGACCAGGTCGACGTCGTCATGCAGGAGAAGATATCGCGCCTCGAGGGGAAGCTCGTCGAGGCCTACGACATAATCAAGGTGATCGAGGACGCCTTCCTCTCCGGGCTCCCGCCAGCCTGACGCCGACCCGAGGGAACACCGAATGGCCCACCCCGCAGTCTTTCTCGACAGGGACGGGACAATCAACGTCAACGCGCCGTCGGGCGACTACGTCACTTCGCCGGAGGGGCTGAAGCTCCTGCCGGGCGCGGCGGAGGCAGTGCGGCGGCTCGGCGAGGCGGGCTTCCGAATCGTCGTCGTGACGAACCAGTCGTGCGTGGGGAAGGGGCTGGTCTCGTCGGAGGAGCTGAGGGAAATCCACGTGAGGCTCCGCGACATGCTCTCGGAGGCCGGCGCCGAGGTCGATCTCGTCCTTCACTGCCCGCACACGTCCGCCGACGACTGCGACTGCCGCAAGCCCGCGCCCGGGATGTGGCTCCGCGCCGCCGGGGATCTGGATCTGGACCTGGCCTCCAGCTACACCGCCGGCGACGCCGCCCGCGACCTGCAGGCGGGGCGCATCGCGGGCACCCGCACCGTCTTCGTGTGGGGTGACGCCTACGTCGACGAGCCCGCGAAGGCGCGGGAGTTAGGGCCCGACATGGAGGCGGAGACGCTCTCCGAGGCGGCCGGGATGATAGTCGCCGACGCGCGCGAGCGCGGCGTAATCGGCTAGAGAGACTCGAGGGCCTTCACGCCCTCGGCGATGGCGACCGCCGACTTCGCGAGCGCCGCCGACTCCGCTTCGTCGAGCTCGAGCGTGACTATCCTCTCGACGCCGCTCGAGCCCAGCACGACCGGCACGCCCATGAAGATGCCGCTCTGGCCGTACTGGCCGGTGAGATAGGCCGACGCCGGCAGCAGCCGCTTCTCGTCGCGGAGGATCGCTCTCGCCATGAGCGCGGCGGATGTCCCCGGCGAGTAGTAAGCCGATGCGGTCTTCAGGAGCCGTCCGACCTCGGCGCCGGCATGGCGCGTGCGCTCGACGGCGCGCTCCACGGCGTCCTCCTCGAGGAGCTCACTCACCGGCACGCCGCCGGCCGTTGCCGCGCTCACCAGCGGCACCATGGAATCCCCGTGGCCGCCCATCACCATCGCGGAAACCTGATCCGGCGGGCAGCCGATCTCCTCGGCGAGGAAGGCCGAGAAGCGGGCGGAGTCGAGCACCCCGGCCATGCCGACGACGCGCTCGGGCGAGAGGCCGCTCCGCTCCATGGCGACGTAGCATATCACGTCGAGCGGGTTGGTCACGTTGATGAGCGCCGCCTGCGGCGCGGCCGCGGCGACGGCGGCAGCGACGTCGCCTACGACGCGGGCGTTTTTCGCGAGGAGGTCCATGCGGTCCATGCCGGGCTTGCGCGGGAAGCCCGCGGTGACGACGACGACCTCGGAGCCTTCGGCGTCCGCGAGGTCGTTGGAGCCCGTCACGCGCCTGGGAGAGCCCAGTACGGGCATCGCCGCGTTCATGTCGAGCGCCTTGCCCTGGGGCAGACCCTCGACGATGTCGGTGAGCACCACGTCGGCGACGCCGCCGCTTGCGAGCGCGAAGGCGCAGGTCGCCCCGACGTTGCCCGCCCCTACCACCGTCACCTTAGGCATCTGAAGGCTCCTTTTCGTCCTGCCCCGTGCTCTCGCGGTCCTTCCTCGTGAAGCTGGGAGGATCGAAATCCCGGATGATGATCTGCTTCTCCCTGAGTTTCATCTGCTCGCGTTCCTCATGGCCCTTCAGAGCGATCGCCTGGCAGAGGCTGAGCCCTGCCATAAGGAGCATGACGACAAGCCCTATAAGCCCGTCGCGTATTTCGCCCAGCGCGACCAGCACTACCGCGAGCAGGAACCCTCCAACGACGCAGGCCTTTGCGGCGAAGAACCGGCCCGATGACGAATAGCGCCAAGGCCACATGAGTGCAGGCCCCAGTTGCGGCTCAGTCGTATCCCGCCGGCAGTTCGAGCGAGCCGGTGAGCTCCCCAACGCTGCCGATCCCATGCTCGCCAATGTACGCCGCCAATCCCTCCAGCACCTTCACCGACGCCGCGGGGTCGACGAAGTTGGCCGTGCCGACCTGCACTGCGGTCGCCCCCGCGATGAGAAACACCGCAGCGTCCTCCCAGGTCGTGATGCCGCCGAGGCCGACGACGGGGATCTCCACCGCCCGGGCCGTCTGCCAGACCATCCGCAGCGAGACGGGCATGATCGCCGGCCCCGAGAGCCCGCCCGTCACCGCGCCGAGCTTCGGGCGGCGCGTCTCGACATCGACCGCCATGCCCAGGAGCGTGTTCGTGAGGCTGAGGGCGTCGGCGCCGGCAGACTCGGCCGCGCGGGCGATAGGGGTGATGTCAGTCACGTTCGGCGTGAGCTTGACCACGAGGGGCTTCTCCGTCGCGGCGCGTACGGCGGAAACGAGCTCGCCCGTCGCCGCGGCGTCGGCCCCGAAGGCCATCCCGCCGACCTTCACGTTGGGGCAGGAGACGTTGAGCTCCAGAGCGCTGACGGCCGCCTCGTCCGAGAGTCGCCCGGCGAGCTCGACGTAGTCCTCCGGCCGGTCGCCCGCGATGTTGACGATCACAGGAGGCCCGAGCTCGGCGACCGCCGGCAGGACCGCTTCGATGAAGACCTCGGCGCCCGGGTTCTCCAGGCCGATCGAGTTGAGCATCCCCGACGCGGTCTCGGCGACGCGCGGCGTGGGGTTCCCCTCGCGCGGCGCGAGCGTGATCGTCTTGGTGATGACGGCGCCCAGCCGGGAGACGTCGAGGAGCTCGGAGTACTCGACGCCGTAGCCGAAGGTGCCGCTCGCCACCAGGACCGGGTTGGCGAGCTCCAGCTTCCCCAGCCGGATCTCCAGAGAAGGCTGCATAGCTGCCACGCCTCACCCCTCCCCCCGGTCACTTGCCGGGGGCCCCGTCCTTTCCGGGCGCCGGCTTCCGGAAGCACGCGATGAGCATGTACCCTACCCCGAGCACGATCAGTATATCCGCCACGTTGAAGACGGGGTAGTCGAAACCTATGGCGCTCACGTAGACGTCGATGAAATCGAGCACGACTCCCGCCCAGAGCCTGTCGATTATGTTCCCCATCGCGCCGCCGATTATCGCCGCGAGCGCCAGGTCGTCGAAGCGCGTGCTCTCGCCATGCTCCGAGACGAGGTAGTAGTAGAAGAGGAACCCGACGATGACGATGTTCCCCGCGATCAGCACCCACGGAGGCACCCCCCGCAGGGCGCCGAAGCTGATGCCCGGGTTGTCGCGCAGCGTGATGTAGAGGAAGCCCGGTATCACGGCCGGGCCGTGGGCTCCGGGCGGCGGCGGGGAGAAACAGTTGAAGGCCACAAGCTTGGTCAGCTGATCGAACAAGAGGCCCGCCGCCACCGCGGCGAGGAAGCGGCGCACCTTCACTGCCCGTTCTCCTGGGCCTGCTTGCACGTGATGCAGAGCTCCGCGAAAGGGAGAGCCTCCAGGCGGCCATGGCTGATCGACTGGCCGCATCCGGTGCACTGGCCGTAGGTGCCGTTATCGAGGCGGGCGAGCCCCGCGTCGATCGCGCGCAGCTCGTCGCCCATGACCTCTATCTGGCTGAGGTTCTCCTCGAGGGCCTCCGCGTTCGTCGCCACGTCGGCCAGATGCGTCGGCATGCGGACCTCGCCGTCCGCCGTCTTCGCCTCGTTCTCGAGCCCGCTCACGTCCCCGGTCAGAGCCGCGCGCCGCTCGAGCAGGAGTTCCCTGTACCTCACCTTGTCATCTTCGGTCAACTCGATGTTCCCTCAACCCAAAGCTGCTCTTCCCGAAGTATACCGCGGCCGTCGAGGGGTGTCAAGGCGACGAACGCGGCGCGGCGACCGGCGTCTTCTTGACAGGGACCGGTCGCCGCATTACCCTCGGACCGGTCATGTTTGTGAGGACAGAGATGTGAAGAAGAACTGCGTTTTCGGTCCGGTGCCGTCCAGACGCTTCGGGCGTTCCCTCGGGATTGACCTCGTGCCGCTCAAGGTGTGCAGCATGAGCTGCGCTTACTGCCAGCTCGGCAAGACCGCCGAGCCCACGCTCGAGCGTAAAGCGTACGTCACGCTCGAGGACGTCCAGCGCGATCTGCCGGGGGCGCTCGAGCGCGCCGGCGACTTCGACGTGGCGACCTTCTCGGGCTCGGGCGAGCCCACGCTCAACTCATCCCTCGGCGATATCATCCGCTACGTCAAGACGAAGACCCGGAACCCCATCGTCGTTCTCACCAACGGCACGCTCCTCTGGATGCCGGAGGTGCGCGAGGACCTGCGCGTGGCCGACGTCATAGCCCCGTCGCTCGACGCCGCCACGGACGAGATGCTCCAGCGGCTCAACCGTCCGGCACCGGGGCTGGACCTCGAGAAGATCGTCTCGGGGATGGAGGAGTTCTCGGCGGAGTTCGCGGGCGAAATCCGTCTGGAGGTCTTCCTCGCCGAGGGCGTCAACGACTCCGAGGAGCACGTCGCGGCGATCGCGTCGCTGGCCCGGCGCATCGGTCCTTCACGCGTGGAGCTCAACACGGCCGAGCGCCGCCCCACCGAGGACTGGGTCCGGCCGGTGCCTTACGAGCGCCTTCTGGAACTCGCCACGTTCTTCGATCCGCCGGCCGACATCATCTCGAGCAGGTCGTCCCCGGACGGCGCCGCCCACCACTCCCACGAGCCGTCGGCGGAGGAGATACTCGAGTATCTTGCCAGGCGGCCTGCTCCTGCCGTGGAGCTCGCAAAGGCCCTCGGCGCCCCGGACGATGCGGTGCAGGCCCTCTGCGAGAAGCTCTGCACAGAGGGCAAGCTCAGGGCCGAGACGATGCTGGAGCACGAGGTCTTCGTCGTGCCCTGAGCCGTCCCGGCGCGGTCGATTATTCCCGACAAATCGCTCTCAGCGGTGTATATGCTTGAGAGAACCGGTATATCAATATTAGACCATTTGGCGGGGATATGGCGCGCAAGCTGAGAAAGACTGCCGGCGGCCACGCGTTCGCGGCGGACGGTCTCAAGAGCGATATCCAGAGGCGGGTTGCCACGGGGGAGCTCCCGGTGGGGGCGAGGATACCTCCGGCCAGGCAGCTTGCGCGCGACTACTCCCTCAGCTACGCCACCTGCCACAAGGCCCTGGCGGAGCTCGAGACAGACGGTCTCCTTGTGCGCCAGCAGGGGCGCGGCAGCTTCGTGGCCGACGCGTCGGCTACCGGGACGGTCTCCCTTAAGGTGAAGGTCCTCGACCTCGAGCGCAAGCGTGGGCTGGGCGCGATCGACGACTTCGCCCGGGAGCGCCGCCGCCTCACGGTCACCGTGGCGGGGCCCGGGCACGACGAGGGGGACGGCGAGCCCGACATCCTCCAGATGGTGAGCTGGGAGGCCACGATGAGGGCGGACGAGCTCGTCGGGCTCGACGGGTTCGCGTCGGAGATCCTGGCCTCTGGCGAGCTGGATCCCGTGGGGGTCGACGTCTTCCGGGTCGGCGGCGAGCTGAAGGCGCTGCCGGGCTACTTCGCACCGCTCGTCTTCTTCGGGAACCGCCGTCTCCTCGAGCGTGCGGGCGTCGAGCTCCCGTCGAAGTGGACATTCGGCGAGATGCTGGAGACGGCGGGGCGGGTGCAGTCGGCCCTGGGGTCGGCCGCATCGGCGCTTCTCTTCCCCAGGCTCTACTTCCTGATGCCGGTCTTCTGGTCGCACGGTGTCGAGCCCGGGGGCACTCCTCGCTGGGGGCTGGACTCCCGGAAGGCCCCGCGGGCGCTCGAGGCCATCCGCGAGTGGCGCCGCGCCGCCTCACTGGAGATGGGCGCCAACGGCGTCAAGCAGCTCGCCAAGCTCATCGTGGCGGGCAAGCTCGCACTCGCGCCCTGGTCGGGATCGATCGTGCCCGAGCTGCTGTCGGAACTCGGCGACGACCTGGTGGTGGCTCCGTACCCGACGGGGCCCGCCGGGTCGGCCACCGTCATGACGGCCGAGGGGATTGGCATCTCGATCGGCTGCCGCCACCCGGAGCTTGCGTGGGAGCTCGTCTCATCGCTCGCCGAGGCCGACGCGGGCGACGTTGCCGGCGCCGGCACGCGCATCGCCTGCCGCAGGTCGCTCCGAGTGGGCGACCGCATAGACGACGCCTTCGAGGCCGCCGCCGGCTCGGCCCGCGTCGTAACGGCCGCATGCGACCGAGAGCTCTTCGGCCTTATGGACAGGATGCTGGCCGAGTTCGTCGTGAGCGATGAACCGGCGGCCGACTTCGCCGTGCGGGCGGGATCGGTCGCCGAGGCGCTCGCGGCTGCGCGCCGCGGCGATCGGGTGAATGGGGGCGAGGTTGTCGGATGAAGGCTCGGTGCGCAGGGGCGGCTCTGCCAAGGGCATCTGTATCCTACTTGCCTTGGCAATGTCAGGGGGGTGTATGGTGGCGGACCGACATCAGGACGTGGCGGGATCGGCTTCGCAGGTTACACTCGACTTCGAGAGGGTTGACACCGGCAAGAAGACGCAGATCAAGCTGATCGTCTCGCGTCCGGAGTTCGGCGTTGCTTTCAAGCTCCACTGTTTCGAGTGCGGGCCTTTCCAGGAGGGCACGGGCGAGAAGCGACCCGACGGGTCGGTGGTCTTCAGCTACGAGTCGGGCGGCATGACTTGCGCCACCACCTTCAAGCCTGAGCCGGGTGGCCGCGTGCTGATGGAGATCGAGGCGGACGGGCCCGCGGAGGAGCTCAAGAAGATCAAGTTCCTCGACGGCTGCCTCCAGCACTGGGAATCGCCCGCCTTCCGTCGCCGCGGGGCTCTCTCGGAGTTCGCCAGCCGGTGCTTCATCTACACGATGGACGGGCCGAAGGGGTTCCTCGAAATGCCTCGGGGCCGGCAGAGCGGCTTCGACCCGGGCTCGCCCTGGAACAACCCGGCCTGCACCCAGTGGTACGTGGGACCAGACTGCTGCCACCCCGGCGATGTCTGGTCCTTCGGGACCAATGGCATGAGACCCGTGCACGGGCTGATCGGCGCCGTCTCGCGCGACGGGAAGTGGTTGACGGCGATGGGACGGCGCTACAACCTCAGCATTGGCCAGGGCTGGCACGACTGCTACCACACCGGCGGCCATACCAGATGGTACTTCGACGACAAGGCCGGCGGCATCCGGCAGCGCACGATGATCTACGTGATGCCCAACGACAAGAAGAAGCTGCTGGCGGCCTTCCTGAAGGACTTCCCTCCCAGCAAGGGCCTGAAGGAGCGGGTCACCGACGCTCAAGGCCTGCGCACTCCACGCGTGGGGTCGAGGGTGGGCGCCAGGTTGAAGGTCTCCGCCAGGAAGGGCGGCACGCTCGCGGTTAAGCCGGCCGGACGCGGCGCGCCCGAGCTCGAGCTGTCGTTGGAGGCGGCCGGCGGGAAGGTCGGCACTTGGGAGCGGAAGTACTGGGGCACTTGCGTGCGCAAGGGCGACGCATGGCGAATGTGGGCTCACCCGCTGGGTGACGCGGTGGAACTGTGCGTGAGCGTCCTTGCCAAAGACGCAGACGCGCGCGAAGGCGTCTCCGCGAGGATCAGCGGAGCCGGATGGCGGGAGGCCAAGGCCCCGGACGGTGTGCCGGCGAAGGTGCTGCGCTCGGAGGACGGCAGGTGGACGGCGGCGCTCTTCTGGGAGCGTTCCGCAGAGGGCGACCCCTTGCGCGGCGCGCTGGCCCTACAGGAGCCGGAGAGCGACACAGTGTCTGTCCGCGGACGTCTGCGCGTCTACCGGGGCGACCCCGACGAGCTGATGGGCCAGTGGCAGTGGGCCGAAGCGGACTGGCGGAACGCCGTGCCCTATCGCATGCCGGCGGTCGAAGGCGCTCCGGCGCCGCGGCCCTCGGGCGTCGTCACCTTCCGTCCCAATGCCGAGAAGGGCGAGCGCCTCACCTACGGCCTGACTATAGTGCCCCCCTGGACCGACGGCGGCACGCTCCATACGAATTTCCCTGAGCACCTGGAGTACGACGATCCCGAGTTCCGCGAGGGCGAATACACGGGCTACAGCATTCTGCGGCATCACGACAAGATCGATCCGCCGTGGAAGATATCGAGCGACGGCCTCACGGCGAGCTACGAGGTCGAGAGCCCCCACCTGAAGGGAGTGAAGGTCGAGGTGCTGGTGGCTTCCGGGGGGCCCCAGGCCGTGATGTGGATGAAGATCACCAACAACAGCGACAGAGTTCTGCCCAGGATCAAGCCGCTCCTTTGCTTTCAGTACAAGAGGTTGGCCGGCTTCCCGCAGAGCCTCGACGACAACTTCAAGTACACTTATGTTGTCATGGGCGGCAAGCTGACGCGGCTGGCCGATATCAGGACGCAGAAGCCCGACCCCCAGGCCATGGCGGCCTACGTGAAAGGGGTCAAGCAGCACGACTGCGACAAGTTCGCGCGCGGCCGCGGCGGGCTCGTCACGCAGCCCATGGACGCAGCCGTGACGGCCGTCACCTCCAAGGACGGCAGTCGCAAGGTCGTCGTCGCCTTCACTCCGCCGAAGAGCATGCTGTCGAACGCCTTCATCCCGTGCTTCCACGCCGATCCCGTGTTCGGCAGTCTCAAGCCGGGCAGGTCGGCCGAGGCCAGCGGCGTCATATACTTCACCGAAGAAGATCTCGAGCCGCTCGTCAAGATGCTCGTGGAGAAGGAGTGGCACAGGGGAGCCGGGAGGTGATGACCATGCGAGTGTCTCTGACGGCAGTGCTGGTCGCCGCGGCGGCCGCGATCTCGGGGCCGGACGCCCGCGGGGCCGACGCCGTTCCCCAGGGACCGGGCCTCGCCGCGAGGTTCCCGTTCGACCGCGGAATCAAGTCGCACCCGAGCGTGCTGCTGCACGAGACCTTCGAGGACGGCATCGGCCGGATCAGCTCGCGCTGGACGCAGGTGAAGAACAAGGACGGCAAGGTCCTTTCGGTCTCAGGGGAGAAGCCACCGGCCTCGGGCGGACGCCAGTCGCTCCAGATGCACTCGGTGAAGGGGCGTGACACGGGCGGCCACCTCTGGCAGTGCTTCAAGCCCGGCGTCGACACGATGTACGGCCGCTTCTACGTCAAGTTCTCGAAGGACCATCCATATGTGCACCACTTCGTGAAGATAGGCGCCTGGCGCGGGGCATCGAGGTGGCCGGCGGGCGAGGCCGGCTACAGGCACGACGGCTCGAAGTCTTTCCAGACAGGCATCGAGCCCGGCAGCGGCTGGGGGAAGAACGATCCGCCGGGCGGGTGGTTTCTCTACACGTACTGGTGCGAGATGCGCACGTACGATCCGAACAAGCGCGTCTACTACGGCAATGCCTTCGCGCCGCAGAAGCCCTGCCAGATCCCAAGGGACAGGTGGCAGTGCGTGGAGTTCATGGTGAAGGCGAATGACGCGCCCAAGTCCGACGGCGAGCAGGCATTCTGGGTCGATGGGCGGCTCATCGGCCGCTGGGCCCCGGGCACGCCGACGGGCTCGTGGAAGAGCGACAAGTACCGCATCGGCGGCGGCGAGCCCTTCAAGGGCTACAAGTGGCGGACGACGAACGACCTCAAGATCAACACCTTCTGGCTGCTCTACTACCAGGAAGCCGTCTGGCGCGGGTCCACCCAGTTCAAGAAGAAACCCAACACCAGCGAGACCGAAGGCACGGTCTGGTTCGACGACGTCGTCGTCGCGACGGAGTACATCGGGCCTATCGTCGCGCAGAAGGCCGCCCAGAAGAAGCCGTCGGGCGGCATCATCGCGCCGCCCAAGATAGAGAAGAAGACGAAGGCCGATCCGAAGAAGGAGGCCGAGCTCCGGGCAAAGCTCGTCGCCGTCATCCGCGACAAGGCCGCCTCTGAGAAGCCGGCCATCTACATCGACTTCGCAGGCCGTGCGACCCGAGCCAAGCTCGTCTCCGCCGACGACGACGGGGTGAAGGTGTCGATGCGGGGGATGGCGATGCCGCTCGCGTGGGAGAAGATCAAGTCGCATCGCCTCTACGGCATGGCGTCGAAGCTGACGGACGACCACAAGCTCCTGGCCGACTACTGCGAGGCCGCCGGCCTCGAGGAGGAGGCCGAGAAGGAGAGGCTGCTCGTCAAGTGACGGGGGTGAACGGATGGCTCTGAGACAGGTGCTCGTATCTCTCTTCGCGTTGGGGGTTCTCATGGGCGTTGCCCGCGGCGAGATACTGCTCTACGAGGACTTTGAGGACAAGCCGAAGACCGTCCGCTGGATGGGCTCCGGCGGCTGGTTCGAGCCCAAGTTCGAGCCCGGCAGCGGGATGGAGCTCACAACCGAGGTCAAGTGCCCCAAGGGCCAGCAGTGCGTCAAGTATAACATCAAGCAGGGCAAGAAGGGCTCCGGCGGGATGTTTCACAAGGTCAAGCCCGTCGACAAGATGCACTACCGCTACTACAGGATGTTCCCCGAGGGCTGGGAGTGGCCGAAAGGCTACGGGCCGCACGACGGGATGATATTCGGCGGCAAGTGGCAGTCGCCGACGCACACGGACTTCTCGCTCTACCTCGACTTCTGGATGTCGCGTGAGACGGTGGTGAGGGTCGCCACCAGGTTCCAGAAGCTCGGTTACGGCGGGTGGGGCAAGTACATGCGCGACAAGTACGGCCGCGCCCCCAACGGGGCCCAGGGCTTCCCTTATAACAAGTCGAAGCCCGACCTCATCGAGTCGGGCAAGTGGCACTGCGTCGAGTTCATGGCGAAGCTCTCGACGCCCGGCAAGGAGGACGGCGAGGTGCGTCTGTGGGTGAACGGCAAGCTCGTCTCGGAGTACACCGACGTCCCGCTCCGCGACGAGAACCACCCGGATCTCAAAATGGACATGGTTTTCATGGCGCCCTACTTCCACCCGGGCAGCCCCAAGGACCAGACCCACTACCTCGACGAGATAGTGATTTCCACCGAATACATCGGCCCGGTGGGCTACCAGAAGCCGAAGCCGCTGGAGGCGAAGAAGCCGTCGGGCGGCATCATTCCTCCGCCGAAGCGCGAGCCCAAAATCAAGGTCGACGCCGAGAAGGAGGCCGCGCTCAGGAAGGACCTCATCGGAATCATCAGGGACAAAGCTGCCAACGAGAAGCCGACCATCTACATTGACTTCGCCGGAAGGACCACGCGCGCGAAGCTCGTCTCGGCAGACTACGACGGCGTGCAGGTCTCGATGCGGGGGATGGCGATGCCGCTTGCATGGGAGAAGATCAAGCCGCACAGGCTCTACGGCATGGCGTCGAAGCTGACCGACGACCACAAGTTCCTGGCCGATTACTGCGAGGCCGCCGGCCTCGCCGAAGAGCTTGAGCGCGAGCGTGCGGCCGCCGCCGAGAAGTAGCACTCCTTCGACGCGTATTGCCTTGTGCGGCCGCGCCCAAGGCGTCATACTCTGCACGTCAGGGGAGGGTGGGCCATGGGAAGAACATCGCCGAGCCGGGCGGCCCTCGCCGCCGTGGCCCTGGCGTTGCTGCTCGCCGGATCGCAGGCCCATTCGGCCTCGGTGGCCCTGACCGTCGAGGAGCCGTCGGGCGTGGCGCGCAAGGGCTGGCCCGTCACCTCAGGGGTGCCGCTGCCGGCCGGCGCGCTGAAGGACCCGACGAAGGCCAGGCTGATCGCCCTGGGTCGCGAGCTGCCGCTCCAGACCGAAGTCCTCGCGAAGTGGCCCGACGGATCGGTGAAGTGGCTGCTCCTCGATTTCCAGATGGACCTGAGGCCGGAACAGAAGGCGGCGCTCAGGCTCGACTACGGACCCCGCGTCAAGCGTGCGCCGGTACGGGACCCGCTCAAGCTCTACGACGTCGCGGGGGCGGCGACGGTGGTGACTGGGCCGCTGAAGCTCGAGCTGAAATCCGCCAGGCCGGACCCGCTCGGCTCGGTGTGGCTGGACCTCGACCGTAACGGCCGCTTCTCTTCGCGCGAGAGGATCACATCCGAGCAGGACTCGGGCATCGTGCTCACGGACGCGAAGGGCGCGACCTTCCGCTCGGACACCTCGCCCGCGAAGGTCGTTATCGAACAGCGCGGGCCCATGCGCGCGTGCCTGCGGATCGAGGGCGCTCATGCCGCGCCGGGCGGCAAGAAGATGTTCCGCTACGTGGCGCGCGTCCACGCCTACCGCGGCAAACCCTACGTCCGCGTCTTCTACACCTTCATCAACGACTGGCCGGACTCGCTCATGGCGGACATCAGATCGCTCGCCATCGACGTGGGCCTGAGCGGCACGGCCGGAGCGCCCCGCTGCTCGGCGGGCGGCGAGAACGGCCTGCACTCCGAGAAGCGCGGCGCGGAGGCCCTCCGGGTCTTTCAGGTCGACGACCGGTCGTACACGGTCGACGGCAAGGCCGCGGGCAAGCGCGCCCCCGGGTGGATGGACGTCTCGACCGCCGAGTTCGGCGTGACCGCCTTCGTGCGCAGCTTCTGGCAGAACTGGCCGAAGGGGCTCTCGGCGAGCGGACGGATGCTCTCGGTCGAAGTATGTCCGCCCTTCGAGAAGGGACTCTACGACGGCAAGCCGCTCGACGAGGACAACCGCCTGTATTACTATTTGCACGACGGGCGCTACAGGTTCAAGATCGGCTGCGCGCGGACGCACGAGGTCTGGTACGACTTCCACGGGCGGAGCCGCGGTACGGCGGAGTGCGACCGTTTCGCCATGTCCGGCGCCGGGCCGCTCCTGGCCACGTGCGATCCGGAGTACATCTGCGCAACGAAGGCGATGGGCGAGATGCCGCCGGCCGACCCGAAGAGGTACGACGGCTACGACGCGCGCGTCGAGGCGGCGATGAAGAAGCACCTCGACCGGCGCGAGAAGCTCCGCGAATACGGGATGCTCAACTTCGGCGACTGGTTCGGCGAGCGCAAGGTCAACTGGGGCAATCTGGAATACGATCTCCAGCACGGACTGCTTCTCCAATACGCGCGCACCGGTGACCGGAGGTACTACCTCCGCGCCGAGGAGGCGGCCCGCCACCACATCGACGTCGACGTCATGCACGCCGCGAACTCGCACGTCAAGAACCCGTGGGGCCCGGCGCCGAAGGCTGGGGAGGTGTGGCTCCACTGCCTGCATCACACCGGAGGCTACTACGAGTACGGCAAGGTGAAGCTGCCCGTGAGTAAGACCTACTTCATGGGGCACAGCCGCAACTGGGGCCACATCTGGATCGGCGGCGATATCGACTACTACCTCTTCTCGGGCGACCGGCGCGCGCGCGAGGTGGCCCTGGCCGTCGCCGACCGGATGATCGAGAACTGCCCGACGCCCTACGGAACCCACATCCGCGCGCAGGGCTGGCCGATGATACTGCTGCTGCACGCTCACAGCCTGACGCTCGACAGGAAGTACCTCGACGCCGCGGGGGCCCTCTGGAAGGTGCTGAAGGATAACCTCGATCCGGAGAAGGGCTGGGTGGTGAAGCTCGCGGGCGACCACTGCAAGCACGGCGACCGCCGCTGCCACGGCAACGTGCCCTTCATGGAAGGGCTGATGCTCAGCGGGCTTTCGCGGTATCACAGGATCACCAAGGATCCCGAGGTGCTGAAGGCGATCACCATCGGCATCGACCAGATGATCCGCGAGTGCTGGGAGGAGGAGGAAGACCTGTTCCGCTACACCGCGTGCCCGCTCTCCCCGCACTGGGGTGGGCTCATCATGCTCGGCGTAGAGGCGATGGACTACGAGGTCCGGCTGACCGGCAACAGGGAGCACGAGAGGATACTGCGTGAGGCGGCGGTGAAGGCTCTGTCGGAGGGACTGAGTGGCTTCGGCAAGAGCTTCGCCCAGAGGATACACTTCGCCCCGCGCGCGCTCGGGGCGCTCGAAGAGCATTGAGTCGGGGAGATTGAAAGCCATGCACGCCTTCGACGCCGTCATCACGCGCGACGGAACCGTCTACCACGTTCCGTGGGGCGTGCACCTCGACATCATCTCGCACTACGGGATACCCGAGAACACCTCGATGGTGCGGCAGAACTACTGGGAGTACGACCTGCGCGTGCCATTCGCCGGCGGCTACGGCGGGCTGCAGCTCCGGGACGTGGAGGAACCGCCCGAGGCAGTGATGGCCGCCGCCGAGCGGCTCACCGGGAAACTCGGCAACTGGCACCGGGGGAATGCCCTAGAGACGATCCCCGACGCGTGGGGAGACATGGTCGAGCACGTCTACGGGATGATGGGCGACGAGACGCCCGAGTTCCTGAACGGCCGGGGGGCGGTCTACTTCCGCGGGGTCGTCGATGAGGTCGGCGAGGGGACCGTGAAGCGCCTGGTGGGCGGGGCGACCGTGCGGCGCCTATCGGGGGCGGCGGTCATCGAGGCCATGTGGGCGCGCTCGCGCGTCGACGAGATGCAGGACGAGTCGAGGATCGGCATCGCCTACGAGGGGGCGTCGGTGGGGCGCATGACGGGCCGCTCGGTCATCGACACGATATGCCAGTCGACCGTCGTGGAAGAGATGCGGGACTCGTCGCGGGTGATGCTGATGCACGGCGCCTCGAGGGTGCTCGCCCTTCACGGTCGGGCACTGGCTGCGCGCGGTTGCGACGGGGTCGTCTGCACTCCGGACAAGAAGGTGCGGAAGCGCGCGCTCGTGAAGGAGCACGAGCGCTGGAAGAAGGTGAAGGTGGTGGAGGAGGGCGCGAGCGTCTTCGCCTGAGCGCGGCGCTCTCGTGCAGGCTTCGAGGCTCGAATTGCACGTTTTTGCCTCGACGAGAGGTGCAGCAACCCCGTGTGGGCAGAATCCGGTCGCATCGGGAAACAGGCTTCTTCAGGTTGACCTGTGGCCGGGGTAGAATATATTGGGGTAGTGTGAAGCGCGGGAGGAGCCGCGTGTCCCAGGACGCGACACAGACTCCGAAGTTCAACCGCTTCGGCGCCTTCGCCGTGAGGATGGGCTACGTCACAGAGGACCAGCTCACCGAGTGCGTCGAGGAGCAGACCAACGCCGTCCGCGAGACGGGCAAGGCAAAGCGCCTCGGTGAGATCCTGATCGCCAGGGGCTTCATGACGGCCGAGCAGATCCGCGAGATTCTACGCGCCCAGCAGAAGGCCACGGGTTCCCACAAGATCGTTGGCGGCTTCGAGATCGTCGCGAAGATCGGCGTCGGGGGAATGGGCGCCGTCTACAAGGCGCGGCAGGTTTCGCTCGACCGGATGGTGGCCCTGAAGATCCTGCCGCCGAAGTTCGCGGAGGACGAGGAGTTCACGAAGCGGTTCCTCCGCGAGGCCCGGGCCGCGGCGTCGCTCAACCATCCGAACGTGATCCAGGGCATCGACGTCGGTTTCGCCGACGGCTACCACTATTTTGCGATGGAGCTCGTCGAGGGCGAGAGCCTCTCCGAGAAGATCAGACGGGAAGTAAGGATCTCGCAGGAGGATGCCCTCCAGATAGCGGAGGAGATGGCGGGCGCGCTGCAGCACGCCCGATCGCGCAAGCTGGTACACCGCGACGTCAAGCCCGGCAACATCCTCATCGGGGCGGACGGCGTCTCTAAGCTCGCCGACCTCGGCCTCGCGAGGCGGGCGGCGGACGACCCGTCGGTTTCCAAGGCGGGGAAGGCCATCGGGACCCCGTATTACATCTCGCCCGAGCAGGCGATGGGCGAGTCAGACGTTGACATCCGGGCCGACATCTACTCGCTGGGCGCAACGCTCTACTTCGCACTGACGGGGCGGCCGGCCTATGACGGCCCCAACCCCGCGGTCGTGATGACGAAGCACCTGACCGACCCCGTGCCATCGGCCCGCGAAGTCAACCCCGGCGTGTCGCCGGCCTTCGACAAAGCGATTCAGAAGATGATGGCGAAGGACCGCGACGACAGGTTCCAGTCGCCCGAGGACCTCCTAGCCGAGATCCAGAAGATACGGGCCGGGAAGCCGTCGAAGGCCGCCGGCGGCCAGCGCCACGACACGAAGGCCGTCCGGGTCAGGTCCACGCCGTCGTCGAGGGCAGTGCCCAGCCGCCGCAAGAGCTCGCCCCTGCCGATGGTCATCGGCGCGGTCGTCGTCGCGGCCGTCGTCGCGGTAGCGGCATTGCTCGGCCTCGGGGGCGGCAAGACGCCGCCCCGCGACCCGGTTCCCGAGATCGCCAAGGAGCCTGTCAAGGAGGCGGCCGCCGCTCCTGCGCAGGCCGACAAGCGGCTTCAGGGGATGTACGAGTACGCGGTGGACTTCGCGAAAAAGAACCCCGAGCGCTATGCCGACTGCCTCGGCCACTTCCAGGAGGTGACGAAGGAGGGCAGGGGGACGAAGTTCTCCCTAATGGCGTCGGAGGAGATCGAGAAGATAAGGAGAGCCCAGGCGGCCAAGGTCAACGAGGTCTACGCCCAGCGCAAGGCCGCATCCCGTGCCCTCGCGGACAAGGGGCGCTACGGCGAGGCGATCGAAGCGGCGGGGGGAGTCCCGGCTTCGCTCGCGGGCACGGACCTCGGCGGTCGGCTCGCCGGCCTGAAGTCGGACTTCGCGAGGGCCGCAGGGACGCGCTGGGGGGAGCTTCGGAAGAGATCGGCCGGGCTCCTCAAGCGAAAGAAGTACGACGAGGCGGCGAAGGTCCTCGGGCCCGCCCGCGCCTTCGGCATGCCGTCCTATGAGCAACTCCTCGATGCCGAACTCGCCAGGATCGCCGCGGCCAGGAAGGCCCACGCGACCGCCTCGGAGGCACGGGCGGCGGTGCTGGCCAAGAGACAGCTCGACGCCGTTCTCGACGTTTTCTGGGAAGGCCTCGGTAAGAGGGAATACGATGCGGCGGGGCAGAAGCTGAAGGCCTTCCTGCGCGACCGCTCGAAGGTGGCCATCCATCCCGATATCAAGCTGTGCCAGGCCGACCTGGCGATGGTGAGGGATCTGTGGCGAGCCGCGGAGGAGGGCCTCGGGGAGCGCGTGGGCAAGTCTGTCAACCTGCGCGTCTCGGGTATCTCGCGCAGGGGCACCGTCAGGTGGGTGCGTGACGGGAACGTGGGCCTCGGGATCAGGTCCGGCCGCGGCGAGATGCAGACGCAGCTGCCCCTCGCGCGCCTGGATGCGGGCGACGTTGCGACCTTCTCGGGGTACGAGGTCAAGGACCGGAAGAAGCGTCTGGCCCTGGCGGTTTTCCTGCTGGCGGAGGGGGAGGTGGCGCGGGCCAGGACGGAGCTCGGCCACGCCAAGCGCCTCGGCGCGGACGTCTCCCGCTACAACGAGCGCCTCGCGGTCATCGACCGCGGCAGGGCGGAGGTCGCGGCGGAGAAGGCCCTCGCGGGTCTCCGGAGGCTGGTCGGGGCGAAGCGCTGGGAGGAGGCCGACAAGGCGCTGGGGAAGCTCCGGAAGGACCACGACTCGACAAGAGCGGCGGGTTCAGCCGCGAAGGAGCTTGCCTCCCTCAAGCAGCAGATCGACGCGGGCCTGCTGGCCATCGCGAAGGCGCAGCTCTTCCGGGACTTCACGGCGGACAAGACATACTTCGTGGACTCGCGCAAGGGCGACGACGGCAATGACGGGTCGACCTGGTCGCAGGCGTGGCGCAGCTTCGAGAACATCTACGAGCGGCGCCTGCCCGAGAGGGGAGAGACTAACTACATACTCATCCGCGGCAGGGGGCCCGGGTCTCCGTACGTGCCGCCCGGGGCGCCCGCGCAGCGGCGCACGAACGGCTACCTCAACTGGAGGCGCGACACCACGTCTGCGATCGTGATTGTCGGCGTCGACGACGATGGCGAGGCGGTCTTCGCGCCGGGCCCCGCGTTCCAGCCGGGCCAGGTGCAATGGTTCAACGTCGCGCCGCAGCAGGTGAAGCTGACGGTTGTCAACCTCAGGTTCGAGAAGTTCGGGTGGTGCATACAGTCATCGTCGAGCTCGGGCGGCAAGTGGATCGGCTGCCGTTTCATCATGGACAGCTCCACCGACGAGAGGAGGACCTCCCTCTGGGGAGGGACGATCAGCCTTTCCGTCAGGGCCGGCCGGAGCCGCTACGAGGTTGGGGAGCCTAGAGTCGTGCGCGACTGCCTCTTCGTCGACGGCGGCGGAGCGACCTTTCAGGGCTCCTCGGCGGCGAAGATCGAGCACTGCACCTTCGTAGGCTCCTACGGGAGGGGTATCGGCGTCAGCTGGACCCCGCAGGGAAATCAGATCGACCTGGGCGGCGTTACGGTCACCGACTGCCTCTTCGCCAAGATGGAGCACGCCTTCCGCTACAAGGACGTGACCGTGCCGGGGACGGTGCGCAACTGCTACGCCGCCGACGTCCGCGATCTGGGGCCGAAGCAGGCGGCCTCCGGGGTGAAGAAGCTGCCGGATCTCGGCTTTGCCGACCCGGGCCGCAAGAACTACGGGCTCTCGCCCGGCAGCCCCGTCAAGGGGAAGGCCACAGACGGGACCGACGTCGGCTTCCGCCCGGCGGAGTGTGCGAAGGCGGGCGTCGACTACGCCACAAAGCTCCGCAAAGGGCAGAAGCCCTAGCCCCCCCCGCCCCCCCGCCACACGGGTGGGAATCACCTTGCCTTGAAAAGGGCTTTGCCAGCTGGTATTATGGGTATATCCTTTGTGGGGGACCCGTTCCCGGCCTCCGGGCCGGGACGGCCGCGGCGCCATGTTCGTCGATGAGGTCACCATCAGGATTTGCGGAGGGCGCGGCGGCGACGGCTGCGTTGCGTTCCTCCGTGAGAAGTACCGGCCCAAGGGCGGGCCCGCCGGCGGCGACGGCGGCGACGGGGGGAGCGTGGCCTTAGAGGCCCGCTCGGACGTCGACACACTCTTCGACCTCGCGCGGCAGCGGAACGTCGTGGCCGAGAGAGGCAGGCATGGCCGGGGCAAGAACCGGTCGGGCCGCAAGGGGGAGGACTTCGTCTTGCGCGTGCCGGTGGGAACGCTGGTAAGGCCGGCGGGGTCGGAGCGCGTGCTCGCGGACCTCACCGAGCCCGGCGAGCGTTTCGTCGTCGCACGGGGGGGCAAGGGCGGGCGCGGCAACCAGCACTTCGCCACGGCCGCCAACCAGGCGCCGCGCTACGCCGAGGACGGCAAGGAGGGCGAGCAGCTGGATGTGGATCTCGAGCTCAAGCTCATCGCCGATGTCGGCCTGGTCGGCGCCCCCAACGCCGGCAAGAGCACCCTCCTCGGGAGGGTTTCGGCGGCGCGGCCGAAGGTGGGCTCGTATCCGTTCACGACGCTCCAGCCATGCGTCGGCGTCGTCGACTCGGGCGACTTCCGGCAGCTGGTCTTCGCTGACATCCCCGGCCTCATCGAGGGGGCGCACGAGGGGGCGGGGCTCGGCGACGAGTTCCTCCGGCACATCGAGAGGACCTCGTTCCTGCTCTACCTCATTGATCTCGTCCCGGCGGATGGCTCGGCTCCGGCCGAGACGCTGGAGATGCTCCGCCGGGAGATAAGCGAGTACAGTGCCGAGCTGGGCAGGCGGCCGAATCTGGTTGTGGGCAACAAGCTCGACATGCCCGGGGCGGAGGAGGCACTGGCCTCCCTGCGAGGGGCCGTCGGTGGGGAGGTCCCCGGCATCAGCGCGATCGATGGCAGAGGGGTGCGCGAGCTCGTCGGGTTGCTCTTCGAACTACTCAGGGACAGGGACGCATCCGAGGCGCAGGGCGCGATATTGGGTGGAGGTGCTCGTGACTAGTATCATCTCGAAACGTGCCGTGGCGTACGCACTAGCGGCGGCGATCACGACGGCGGGATGCCGTGCCGGTCAGAGGGCCGAGCTTCCGGCAGGGGAACTCGGCCCGACTCCGGACGGGCCGCCGGGCCCGGCGGTCGTCGAGTCAGCCGGCTCGCAGGGGGCCGCGACGGGCGACACCGACAAGGGCCTGCTCGAATCGCTTCCGAAGCTGGCGGACGGCACGATAGTGCTGGGCCTGCCGCTCTGCCTGAAGCTCGCGTTCGAGCGGAACACCGGCCTCGAGTCGGACCGCCTTTCCGACGTCTCGACGCAGCTCGGCGTGCTCTCGAGCAGGGCGGCCTTCCTGCCGACTATCTCGGCGAGCGGGAGCCACTCCGACAACGGGAGCGACACGCGCTCGGGGGCCTTGAGCATCAGCCAGGACACCCCCTGGGGCACGGGGCTTTCGGCCTCGTTCTCAGAGTCGTGGGACCACGGTTCCAGGAGCGCGACCACCAGTGTGGGCATCGACCAGCCGCTTCTTGCAGGCGCCGGCCGCGCGGCCGCGCGCAACTCGCTCTCGCAGTCGGAGATCGGCTCGAGGATCAGCCGCGCGGACCTGGAGCTCTCGGCGCAGAGCCTTCAGTACAGCGTCACCTTGTCGTACTACTCGGCGGCCAGACAGCTGAAGCTCGTCGAGGTCAGCCGGCGCGCGGTCGAACGCTCGAGGATATTCCTCGATCGGACAAAGACCTTCCTCGAGGCGGGCCGGAAGACCGTCCTCGACGTCTCCAACTCGCAGATACAGCTCGCCGAGCGCGAGATCTCGCTGGCGCGGTCGGAGCGCAATCTCGAGGATGCTCTCGACAACCTGAAGGACGTGCTCGACCTGGACCCGGATCTCGAAGTCACGGTAGAGCCGGTCGAGATTGAGCTCGACGAGTACGACACGGACGACGCGAAGCAGACGATCGAGATCGAACGTCCGGATCCCGAGACCCAGAAGGGCGGCGCCGTGAGGCTGAGACGCATCGACAAGAAGGCCCCGGGCGGAGCGGACGGGAAGGTCAGCACCATCTTTGAGACGGTCGAGTTGGACTACGGGCAGCTCCTGACCGAGGCCCTCCAGGCGCGGCTTGAGGTGGCGAACGCCCGGTGGCGCCTGCAGCAGGCGCAGCTGAGCCTGGGTTACCGCGTCAACCAGGCCCGGCCCGACCTGGACCTCAGCTTCGATTACACCCTAAGCAATTCCGGCCCCGGCTTCTCCGACGCATGGGGCTTTAGCTCGCAGGACGACTCATGGGTCGTCGGTCTCACGTACAGCTTCCCCTGGGGCAAGGTCTCCGACCGGGTCTCGCTGGAGCAGGCGAAGCTCACTGTGAGGCAGCGCGAGATCGACCTCAGCGAGGCCATCACCGACATCAAGCTGGAGATCAGGGAGCAGCTGAGGCTGCTGCGCACCACCGAGCAGAACATCTTCGCCTTTGCGATGAAGATCAAGGGCGCCGTTCGCGCCCTGGAGGCGGCGCAGATACTGGTCGAGCACGGCAAGGCCGACAACTTCATGATCATCGAGGCTGAGGACGACCTGCTCAGCGCGCAGACGGGCTTCATCGAGGTGCTACTCGACTACAGGACCCAGACGGCCAGGCTCAGGCAGCGTCTCGGTATCCGCAGCGGCGTGGTCAGCACGGGGCTCATCGACGGCGGCGTGCTGCCGGGCGGGGTCGTCCGCCTCCGCAGGGGCGGGTACCTCGAGCCCGGGCCGGAGCCTAGCGAGCCGGTCGAGGGTGGAGAGTAGCGCGGCGATGTCAAGGCTGGTCACCACGGTGCTTCTCGTCGAGGACGTGGCGTCCGAGAGCGTCGGCGAGAGGATTCGCAAGGAGCTCGCCTCCTCCAAGGGCGTGCTCTCGGCCAGCTTCAACATCTCGTCGAAGCTCGCGACGGTGCTTCATGACCCCGAGGTCGCTCCACCCGAGGGGCTGATTGCCAGGATAGAGATGCTCGGCGTCAGGGCGCAGAGGCCGAGCCACGAGATGTCCGGCACCCGGGCGGCGCCGCAGGATTCACTCATCGCCGACCGGTACGTCTTCGTCCTGGGGGCTGTCTGCAGCCTTCTGGTGATCGCGACGGGGTTCGTCCCCAGAGCCGACCTGGCCGAGGGGCTGATGCTGGTGCTGACGGTCCCCGTCGTTTTCTTCATAGCCCTGCCTATGCTGATCGGCGCCTTCAGGCGGGGGACGGTGTCGCACGACGCGCTGACGGCGTCGGCCAGCCTCATCATCTTCGCGATCAGCGTCGTGCGCACGCTCACCGGGACGGGCAGGCCCTACTTCGACGCAACGGCGGTGATGCTCACCGTGAGCGCCCTGGGGAAGTATCTCGAGGGGCTGTGCATCGATCGGGCTCTCCTGCCGCTGATGAATCTCGAGGATGCTGCGCCTCACTGCGGGCGGCTCGTGACGGGCGAGGGGACCAGAGAGGTCCTCTGGGACGACCTGAAGCCCGGGCAGAACGTGAGCATCAGGGCCGGCGAGCGCGTCCCGGTCGACGGCGTGGTCGTCGGGGGCTCCTCGGAGGTCGACGAGAGCCTACTCTTCGGCGAGGGCGAGCCCCTGGCGAAGGAGCCCGGATCCACGGTCTACGCCGGCAGCGTCAACCGCGGTGGCGCCCTGACCGTCCGGGCCACGGCGACCGGGTCCTCGACGGTCTATGCGGCACGGCTTGCCGAGGCGGCCGGGGGGGCGGCCGGCCGCTCGGAGATCGACGTCTTCGCGAAGAAGGTCGCCGCGCTCTTCGGCTTCGGGGTGGTGGCGGCGGCGGCGGGGACGGCCGTGGCGTGGTCTATGGTGCCCGACCAGAGGCTGAGCCCGGTGAGCATCGCCATCGCTGCGGCTGCTGTGCTCGCCGCGGCGGCGCCCGTGGGCGTGGCCTCGGCCGCCACGGTGGCCCTGGTCGGAGCCATGGGGCGCGCGAGCCGCTACGGGATCGTCGTGAGGACCCTCGGGGCCTTCGACGTCGGATCCCGCATCGACCTGGTCTGCTTCAACAAGAGCGGCACCGTGACGGAGGGAGACCCTCAGGTCGTCCAGACGGTGCCGGTGTTCGAGGGGTCGGAGGCGGAGCTCCTGTCCCTCGCCGCCGGGATCGAGCGCGAGAGCAAGCATCCGTTCGGGCGAGCGGTGATGGCGGCGGCGGCGACGCGGGGCCTGGCGATCGAGCGACCGCGCGACTTCCGCGCAATGCCGGGCGAGGGCGCCATGGGCGACCTCTCCGACGGCAGGGCCTACGTAGGGACGTCGCAGTTCCTCGAGTCGAAGGGGATAGACCTCAAGGGGCTGCCGGCCGAGGCGGCGAAGCTCGAGCGCCGGGGTCTCTCCAGCTTCTTCGTCGCGAAGGGAGACAGGGCTCTCGGACTGATTGCGGTGGCCGACCAGGTTCGAGAGGACGCGACCGAGGCGGTCGACGCGCTTAAGAGGCAGGGAGTGAGGGTGGCGCTCCTCTCCGGCGACAATTTCAGGACAACATTCGCCATCGCCGAGAAGCTGGGCTTCCCGAACGTCTACGCCGCGCTCACCCGGGAGGAGAAGGAGGCGGAGGTGCGGTCGCTGGGCTCGCACGCTCAGTCCGTCGCCTTCGTCGGCAGCGACGTCGACATCAGCACGGTGATGGAGCGCGCTTCCCTGGGCATCGGCGTCGGGCCGGGCTCCTGGGGCCTGTCGGGCGCGGCGCAGGTCATCCTGCCGTCGGGGACGCTGGCGGGCGTGGGGCGGTTCCTGAAGATCGCGCGCCGGACGGCCCGGATCACTCAGACGAACATGTTCTTCGGGCTCTTCATCAGCTCCATGGCCTTCCCGCTCGCGGCGATACTGGGCGTGAGAGCCGCGCCGTCGGGGCCCTACATTTCGCTGGTCCCGATAGCGGCGGCGGCTCTCGCGGCCTCGACGCGGATCGTGTCGGCGTTCAGGGGACTGGCCGTGACGGGGCTCGACGCGGACGCCCGCAAGAGGGGAGGGGCCGGATGAGGATGTCGGCGTTGTTCGTAATTGCGCTCGCGGCGTCGCCCCTGGCGGCGGCCGAGCGGACGCCCGGCTGCCCGCTGGACCGCGGGGCCGTCAACATCGTCCCCAACGGGAATTTCGAATCGGGCGTGGGGGGGGCTCCCGCGCTCTGGCAGAGGCCGGAGAAGCTCTCGAGCTTCTGGGTTTCGGGAGGCCCCGCCGGGAGCCGCAAGTGCATGAAGTTCGACACCGACGTCTACCTCAACGAGTGGGAGGCCCACCAGAAGAACCCCACGGCCGCGAGGACTAAGACTCCCACCAAAGGCCCCAAGTACGACACGGTCGCGGGAACGAAGGGCGTGCACTTCTGGTGCTCCAAGCGGATCCCGGTCAAGCCGAAGGCCTATTACCTGATGAGCGTCGACGCGAGGGGTAAGGCGACGGACTTCTTCTTCCCGAAGGTCTTCGTGAAGGCTTACTCGGTGGTCCGGGGCGAGGAGCGAGAGACCTACAACACGTACCTGGCGTGCCGCATGACGGGCGACAAGTGGATGCACTTCAGGAGGAGGAAGCCCTTCGCGCCGGCCCGGCGCTCCTCGACGGTGAAGTACATGAAGCTCTTCATCTACACGTACTGGCCGCCGGGGGTCTACCGCTTCGACAACGTCCGCATCTGGGAGGTGGACAAGGCAGGGAAGCCCGTGGGCGGAGGCACTGCGGCGGAGCCCGCCGGTGGCGACGGGCGGGCGGACGCGGGCGGCCCGAAGTCGGCGCGCGATCTCTTCGAGGAGGCGGCCGAGTGGGCCCGCAAGCACCCCGGCGAGCCCGGCGCGGCGATAGACAGGCTCCGCGAGATCAGGAAGCGCTGCAAGGGAACGAAGTACTACTTCATGGTCGCGGAGGAGATCGCGAAGCTGGAGCGCGTCCGCTCCGGTCAGGGCGGCGGCCAGTAGAGGCAGGCGGAACGGAGAGCCGTTTGGCGCCCGAGGTCAAGCTTGACGACTCGACCCCGCTCTACGAGCAGGTGAGGCGTGCCGTCGAGGCCCTCATCGACTCAGGGGATCTCTCCCCGGGTGACCGCCTGCCGTCGGAGCCCGATCTCTGCAGGCGCTTCGGCGTGAGCCGCATCACGGCCCGGAGGGCGATGAACGAGCTGGCGCGGATGGGCCTGGTCATCCGCCGCTCCGGGCTCGGCACCTTCGTCGCGCCGAAGGGCGCCCGCCGTGGTCCCTACGGCCCGGGCCCCGCCGCCTTTCTCTATGCGCCCCGCGCCGGAGGGCAGTTGCCGGAGGAACTGGCCCCCCTGGCGGGCGAGCTCTCGTGGGCCGCGCCGGAGGGGGGCATGCTTCTTCTCGCCGCCCCGCCGGGGGGAGACTGGGCGGCCGCACTCGAACGAATGCGCGCCATCTGCCCGTCGGGCGTGGTGATGGCGCCAGGCGTAACGCCGCCCGAGGGCCTGGGCCAGATACTCAGCGCGGTGGCCGTCGACCCCGCGAAGCGCGGGCTCGTGCGCTCGGAGATAATCCTCGACCGCGTCGCCGCGGGCCGCGAGGCGGCTCACTACCTGATTAGGCTGGGGCACAGGGCGCTGGGCTTCGTCGGCTGCGCGGCTCCCGAGGGCGGGCCCGCGCCCGACGACGCCCGGGCCGCCGACCACCTGCGCGGCTTCGCCGAGGCGCTGGAGCTGTCCGGCCTCACGCTGAGCTCCGAGCGCTGTGCCGACGCCGCCGACAAGGATGCCATCGCCGGCATCGTCGCCGGCCCCAGGCGGGCGAGCGGCGTCGTCTGCCTCGACGACCGCTCGGCGGCGAACACGGTCGCCATAGCGCGCTCCGAGGGCGTCCGCGTGCCCGAGGAACTCAGCGTCATCGGCCACGGCGGCGCCCGCTCTCGCGAGCAGGCGATGCCGGTGCTCAGCACCGTCGCCTACGATTGGAAGGAGATCGCCTCCGCCGCGGTCGAGCTCCTGACGAGGGCGGGCGACGGCCCGGTCGCCGAGAGCTTCACCGGCACCATCGAGGTCCACCAGACGAGCGCTCGCATCGCGGCGGGAGGCCGAGAATGACCGAGGCCGCACCCTCCCCCGTCCCCGTCGAGAGACTCCGCGCCAGGGTCGAGAGCAAGGAGGCCGTCGTCGGCGTCGTCGGCCTCGGATACGTGGGGCTGCCGCTTGCGGTCGCCTTCGCGGGCCGCGGCCTGCGCGTGATGGGATTCGACACCGACGGCACGAAGGCCGACCGCATTCGCTCGGGCGACGGTTACATAAAGCACCTAGACTGGGAGGCGGTGGCCGAGCTCGTCGCGGGGGGCGCCCTTGACGCGACGGACGATTTCTCCCGCCTCGCGGAGGCCGACTGCATCCTCATCTGCGTGCCCACGCCCCTGGCGAAGGGCCCCGACAAGGTGCCCGACCTCACCTATGTCGAGGCGACGGCCAGGCAGATCGCCCGGACGCTCCGGCCGGGGCAGCTCGTGGTGCTCGAATCGACCACGTACCCCGGCACGACAGAGGAGGTCGTCCGCCCGATCCTCGACTCGGCCGGCCTCGAGTGCGGCTCCGACTACCTCCTCGCCTACAGCCCCGAGCGCGAGGACCCGGGAAACCCCAAACACTCGGTGACGGGCATCCCGAAGGTGGTGGGCGGCGTGGGCGAGGAGGCGACGGCGATCGCGTGCGCGCTCTACGGCCACGTGGCGCCGTCGACGGTGGGGGTGAGCGCGCCCGCGGTTGCCGAGGCGACGAAGATGCTCGAGAACACCTTCCGCGCGGTCAACATCGCGCTCGTCAACGAGCTCAAGATGCTCTTCGAGAAGATAGGCGTCGACGTCTGGGAGGTGATCGCCGCCTCGTCGACGAAGCCCTTCGGCTACATGCCCTTCTACCCGGGGCCGGGGCTGGGCGGACACTGCATCCCCATCGATCCGTTCTACCTGTCGTGGCGGGCGAAGCAGGCGGGCTTCGACGACCGGTTCATCAAGCTCGCGGGCGAGATCAACTCCGAGATGCCCGGGGTGGTCGTGGAGCGGACGGCCTCCGAGCTCGCCGCGCGCGGCACCGAGATAGCCGATGCTGCCGTGCTCGTGCTCGGCCTTGCCTACAAGCCGGACGTCGACGATCCGCGCGAGTCGCCGGCCTTCGAGATCATCACTCTCCTCGGGCGCCGCGGCGCGGAGGTGAGCTACAACGACCCGTACATCCCGCATACGCCGGGGATGCGCAACTGGCAGCTCGATCTCGACTCGGTCGAGCTGACGACCGACACTCTCGCGGCGGCCGACGCCGTCGTCGTCGTCACCAACCACTCGTGCTACGACCCCGAGTTCATCGTCCGGCACTCGAAGCTCGTGATCGACACCCGCAATCTCACCGGGGACCTGAGCCCCATGCCCGGCAACGTCGTGAAGGCGTGAGGAGGAGCATGGAAGCGCCCGAGATCAGGGCGGAGGAAGGCGGTAGCCTCGTCGTAGACTGCGAGCGCTACCGGATCGTCCTCTCGAAGGTCGACGGCTTCGCCGGGCGGAACCTCTTCATCCCCGGCGCCAGCCGCGTGAACCTCACGCGCTTCGATAACGTCGGCGCCGGCCCGCACCCGACCTGCATGTACTTCGACAACGTCAACGTCAACGGCTGCTTCCAGCAGGCCTTCGGGCTGCGGGAGAACCACGGCGTCAAGGCCACCATCATCGGCGAGGCCGTCAATCTCGAGGGCGAACTCATCCCCAACCAGGACGGAGTGAAGGGCCACGTGGGCTTCGAGAAGAAGATGGCCTTCGACACCGACGGCTACGAGGTGAAGGTGTCGCTCGATCTCTCGAACGTCGCCGAGGTCTCGTACGTCAGCGTCTTCTGGGACGTGAACGACCGCTGGGTGCGCTGGATGCGCGACTCGTCGGGGGCGTTCCTGCCGCTGACCGTCGGCGTGGGCGATTCCTTCGGCGACGGCCTCAAGCGCTCGCTCCACCGTTTCAGCGAGATGGGCCGCACCCCGTCGGGCGCGGCGCGCGAGGTCTTCATGGAGATGGGCGGCGACTCCGAGGCGGTGCGCATCACGCTCCTCTCGCCCGACCCGCAGTCGGAGGAGCTCGGCTGGGGCGGCATGAAGTTCTGGGACGGGCCGGACGACTGCGACGAGGCGCTGGGCGTCTCGCACGCGTGCCCGAACCTCGACATCATCAACACCGACTGGCTCGGCGCCGACGGATTCGTCAAGCCTGAGGCGGTCGAGTTCTCGTACCGCGTCGACCTCGTCCCCGCCGTGCGCTACCGCTGGGTCTGACAGGCCGTCTATTACGCCGCCGTCCAGCTCCGTCCATAATACAGACGGAAGAGGACGGATGAGGACTGCGCGGCCAGTACATTGCGCTGCTATCCTCGCGATCGCGGCGCTGACGGCCGCGGTCGTGCTGCCGGCGTCGCTGTCGGTGGAGGTCGGAGCCCCCGACGAGCCCGAGTTCGTCCGCGAGCACATCGAGACCGTGCTGCGGTGTCTGGACCGGAGGATCACGGCCGAGTTCGTTGACACGCCCGCAGACGAGGTCCGATGCTTCCTGATGACCCTCAGCAGGGCGCCGGTGCTCTGTTCCTGCTACGCCTCCGATTGGCAGGAGCCCGGCACCAGGTGCACCGAGAACTGGCAACACGCCCCGGTGACGGCCACGTACCGTGACGCGCCGGTCTCATGCGTCCTGGATGACATGTGCGCCCGCGAGGGGCTCGACTGGACGCTCGTGCCCGTGAAGGACTACTGCGGCTACCCCACGCCCTACATCGCCGGCCCGGCTGAGATCGCCCGCATCGAGGCGAAGTTCCCCAACGCGGCCCGCATGGTCCGCGACTACCGCCGCCGGGCCTGGGAGCGCCGCGCCTCGTATCCTTTCAGGGACGCCGTCGACCGGGCACGCTCGCGCCTCGGCCGTCTCGCCGGAAGCTGAGGCGGCAGGCGCCCTCCCTCGCCCCCCTCGCCGCAAGCCGCCCGCCGGTGTATACTATTCCGTACGCTCTCATCCGACAGGAGCCTGCCATGAGACACCAGATAGTCCTTCCGGTCCTAGCGGTCATATTCCTTGCTGGCTGCGGGCCGGCCGGCGTCGAGCACGCCGAGGCAGCGGCCACCCCCGCACCCGCGCGGCCAGGCCCGCCGGTGAAAGAGTTCTCCTGCGGCGTCAGGCAGGAGAAGGCCCCCGAGTGGGCGGCCGCCCAGCTCGCCTTCCTCGACAAGATGACCGAGTACCACCATACGTTCCTCGACAAGTTCTTCGACGGCAAGCTCGGCATCCCTCCGGTCAAGCAGATCACCCGCCACGGCGGATGCGACGACGACTATGCCGAGGGCGTCGCGAGGTGGGACCGGTACCTGCTGCTCCGGCACGACGAGCGCTCCGCGAAGGCCTACGTCCACATGTGGAACTCGATCTTCAAAGAGCGCCGCATGCCGAAGACGAACAAGATATGGTGCACGGGCGGCTTCGACCCGGAGCACGCGCTTGAGCTCTTCCAGCTCCTGTGGGGAGCGCTCGAGGTGGCCCCCGCCAGCGAGAAGCTGATAGGCGACAACAGGCTCTTCGCCGACTTCATCATCGACGACTTCTACGACCCCGAGCAGAAGCTCCTCAAGAACGCCCGCGTGCTGAAGCTCGGCGGCAAGTTCCGCAAGGGCTACGAGGGCGACCTCATCCAGTCGACGGGCTACATCAACTCGCTCTTCCTCGCTTACCTGTCGACGGGCGACGAGAAGTACAGGCGCGTCGCCATCGACTACGGTACGAAGTGGAACGAGCTGGCGGCCGATAACGGCGGCATCTTCCCGTTCTACGTGACGCCTGATGGCAAGATCGGCGCGGGCGGCGACAAATCGCAGTTCCACCGCGCGCCCTTCCGCGATTTCGACTACGACAAGTGGGGGATGACGATTTCGGCGCGGGCCTTCCACGCGTGGCCGCTGGCGCTCAGTTACCTCGACAGGGGTGAGGCGAAGCACGCGTCGGGGCTCGTCTCGACAGTGGAGAAGCTCTTCGAGGCCGGCGGGGGGACGCTGCCCGCCACCTACTACAGGAACGGCAAGTGGGTGCGCGGCAAATACAACTGGTGCGTCCCGCGGCTGCTCGACCACGCCTACGTCGCCACCTTCGACCCGAAGCTGGCCGAGCTCATGAAGTCCTACCGCAGGGCCGCCGAGGGCGCCGAGGCCAACTTCATGCGGATGATCAACTCCTTCTACTTCGACACCGAGCCCCTCGACTACGCGGCGGAGATATTCAGGGCCGGCGTCGGGCGCCAGGAATCGAAGATACGCAAGGTCAAGGCGTCCAAGACGCCGCGCTCGGGGGACGCGCTCTCGAGCCTCAAGCCCAGCCGCTGGGGGCTTGACCTCATCGACGGCGCCTTCTGGGGGCAGTGGGACAACGGCCGCTGCGGCGGCACGAGCCCCAGCTCGATCCGCTATTACGCGGGCGAGGGCAAACCGGGGCTGCCGGGCAAGGTGGCAGCGCTCGTGCGCGGCATCAGGAAGGACGGCCTGAAGGTGCACCTCTACAACGACGCGGACGAGGCGACCCCGGTCATCCTCGTCGCCGGCACCTACGGCCAGCACAGGTGGACCTCGGCCGAGCACGGTGGGGGCGCCAAGCTGGCCCTCGACGGCCGGAAGGTGATGGTGACTCTCAGGGCCAAGTCGGCCGCCACCGTCAAGCTCGGCATGGAGCGCTGCGCCCTCAAGCCGACGCTCACGCCTGAGCGTGACGACGCGCCGGAGACGCCGGAGGCGCAGGAGTAAGTGGCCGTCGGCCTCGTCATAATCGCGCTGATCGCCTCGCCGCTGCTGGTGCCGGCCGAGATGCTCTTCGTCAGGATCGGCGTCGTCTGCCTCACCTGGACCTTTGTGGCCAAGCTCTGGGACTGCTGGAGCCCGAGCGCCCTAGCCAAGATGGACGCGGGCGGCGAGCGGCCCACGCGTGCCCAGTACCTCGGCTTCTTCGCCCACCCGCTGGTCATGACGATCGAGGAGAGCCGCTGGCTGCCGCCGGGCACTCGGCGCTGGCCAGAGCTGGGGCGCCTGGCGGCCGGGGCCGCCACCTTCGCGCTCGGCGCGGCCTTGCTTCGCTGGATGCTGGCCACGCGCTTCGGGAGCTCTGGCTTCCTGCTCGACCACACGACCAAGGTCGTCGTCCTGGCGGTGATGATCGAGTCGGGCTCGCAGCTGGCATGCGCCCTCGCGCGCCTCGCCGGACTGGACGTCCGGCCCATCGTCGACTGGGCGGTCCTGGCGCGCTCGCCGGCCGATTTCTGGCACCGGTACAACCGCATGATCGGGGCGTGGCTGCACAAGCACGTATTCATCCCGGCCGGAGGCAGGCGGAGGTACATCCGGGCAACGGCGCTCACGTTCCTCTTAAGCGGCCTGGGGCACGAGTGCCTCTTCGCCCTCCTGTCGGGCAGGGCGACGGGTTATGCCTTCGCGTTCTTCATGGTGCAGGTGCCGGCCGTGGCGGTCTCGGCGGCGCTGCATCGCCGAGTGAGGAGGCCGGGCCCGGGGCTGCGGCTTCTGGGGCGGCTGGCGACGATCGCCTTCGTGCTGGCGAGCTCCGTGCTCTTCTTCGCCGCTTTCTGCCAGATCGCCCCCGACTTCTACGCCGCCCGGTGTCCGCTGGGCTGAAGCCCCGAAGAACCACGTAGCGGGGCCGGCTGGGACCTCCTGCCCCATTCTGGCCGCTCGAGCACAGAACGCATCGGGGCTAGCTAGTTGCCGGAGCTCCGCTCGGACTTGATCTTCAGCAGCTCGTTACCCTCGAGCTCGAGCCCCTCGACCTCTTTGCCCACGCGGAAGGCGACGCCCCTCTTCTCGCCCGAGGTGTAGCCGATCCTGTTCCTGCGGAAGACGAGGTCCTTCGTGCGGCCAAGGATCCTGACGGGGTAGTAGTTCGAACGCCCGCCGCCGTTGTCGAGGAACTCGTTCTCCTCGAAGACGTTGCGGTGCGCGGCCATGGGCTCCGACTCCTTCCGGAAACGCAGCCCGTCGCCCTTGTTCGAGTTGACGCGGTTGCGGCGGAAGGTGTTGTCGGTGTCCTTGTGCCCGATGGAGATACCGTCGCCCAGATTCTCGCGGATGGTGTTGCCCTCGAAGAGCCCGCGCTTCACGCGCCAGCAGACGTACATGCCGTCGCGGTCGTTCTTCCGCGAGGTGTTGTTGCGGACCACGGGGTCCTGCGAACCGCTGCCGGGATGGAGCCCGATTCCCGCGCAGCCCTCGACGGAGCAGTCCTCGACTGTGACCTTCTGCGAGACCTGGAAGGAGATGCCGTCGCCGTTGTAGCCCTTGACGACGCAGTTACGGATCTCGATCTTCTCGCACTCGAAGAGGTAGATGCCGGCGCCGCGGCAGCCGTTGAGGGGCTGCGTCCGCTTGCGGTTGCCCTCGACGACGACGCCCTCGATCGAGGCGTTCTTGACCTGGTAGCCCCCGACGACGGGGAAGGTCAGCCGCGCGCTGGCCTCGTTGTGGACCATGTAGTCGTAGTAGAGCGGGCGCGATATCTTGAAAGTGTCGGCCGAGGTCTGCGCGAGCAGCGTCGCCGTCGTGACGCCGAAGCCGCCGCCCATCCGCTTGTCCTGGACGCTGATGCCGTCGCCGGGGCGGAACTTCGACGGGTCGACGAGGGTCACCTGGCGCTCGTTACAGTCGCCGTCGAGCCGCAGCGGCGACACGGCCCCCTTGCAGGCCGAGAGTATCGTTTTCCCGGGGGTGCCGACGATCCGGACGTTGTCGCGCAGGAAGAGGGCGTTCCGCATCTCGTAGGTGCCGGCGCCGATGCGGACGACCCCGCCCCCGAGCGCCGCGACGTGGTCGACCGCCGCCTGGAGCGCCCTGCCGGTGGAACCCCGGATGTCGCCCCTGCGCTCGCCCACCGTCATTTCCACGGGGTTGACCACGGCCTTGCCTCCTTCCGAGGATTCCGCCGCCCGCACGGCCGGCGTCGATACCAGCACCCACGCGGCTGCGAGCGTCGCGGCTGCCCCGATGAGCTTCGTCCCGGTTCCCATGTCGGGCCCTCCTATCAGAGGCGGCACCGCCCGGCGGCGGCGCGCGCCCTACGGCCTCTTCCTCGCCTTCTCGGCCAGCGGCGAGTCCGGATGCTCCTCTATCAGCCGCTCGTAGAGCGTCCTCGCCAGGTCCTTCATTCCCGCGCGCTCGGCCCGTCGCGCGGCTCGGTAGAGCTCGGCGGCCTTGGGGTCTGTCCTCAAGGCCCCGTCCGCGGCCCGGGACCTCTGGGCCGGCGCCTGCCGGCGCGCCGGAGCTGCGCCCGCGCCGCCCGCGCCGCCGGAAGTCCTCTCGATCTCCTTCAGTCCGCCTCCGGCCCGTTTCCACTTCACGAACTGGAGGATATGGCCGTTCCGGAGCGTCTTACAGGTCTCCTTCGTCCAGGCGCCGGAGCTTTTGTGGCACGGAGGGCTCGGAGACTTCGAGACGACGCGGCAGAAGTAGTCCTCCGCCTTCTTGACGAGGCCCTCGTTGTCGGTCTTATGACCGAGATAGGCGTAGATATTCGACAGGAACATCGGCCACTCGTTGTAGGTCTTCGCGCCGCATGTCTTCTCGAAGTCGGCTTCGACGCCGGCCTTGATGAACTCCAGGACCTTGGCGTCGCCCGTCCGCTCGGCCAGCTCGCAGAAGCCCTGCGTGCCGTAGTAGTACTGGAGGTGGTTGCTCTTCACGAGGAACGGGCCGCTGGCCTTCCTCTGCTCCATGAGGTGGTTGCTGAAGAGTACCATCGCGTCGTCGAGGTACTTCCTGTCGGCGGTCATGTCGTAGAGCGAGCAGAGGAAGAGGATCGCCCAGCCGCTGGACCTCGACTGCCCGCCGGCGCTGGGCTTGTCCTTGTACTTGTTCACCTGGCGGAGCCTTATCCCGACGCCGCCGCGGAGCGCGCACTCCTTCGACTTCGGATCGCCCGTGAGCATGTAGTGGAGGACGACGCCCGAGCCCCAGAAGTGGCTGGTGATGGGCTTCGAGCGCCCGCCGTTCACGTCCCCGTGCAGGTTGACGGGCGAGGTCTCCCAGCGGCCGAGGCCGCGGAAGTAGTGGGCCACGCGGTCCGACCATACCTGGTCGACGTCCACGCGGTGGCGGATCATCTCCTCGCCCATGTCGAGGAAGCCGCGGTCGCCCTGCCGGAGGTAGTTGAGGAGCATCACCCACGACCAGTCGTAGTGGAGCGTGCAGTAGCCGTTCGCCCAGAGGAGGTCGCCGAAGTCCATCCACCCGTACCAGAAGCCCCGGCCCTCGGCGCCGCCCCGGCGCGTGCGGATGAGACTGGTCCTCTCCTTCGGGTCGACGGCGTTCTTCGCCTGGCGGTTCCAGTTCTTCACCTTCTGGGCATAGTCGGCGCCGCCGTCGGAGGTCCCTGCAGGGGCGAACCATCCCGGGCCCGCCTCGGTGCCGGCGTAGTACTCGGGCGTCGCGCGGGCCATGAGGGGAGAGTTGAGCGTCGCGGCCGAGGCCTTCGCGTCGCGGCCGGAGAGGTCGAGTATCATCTCGTAGCGCTTGTGGAGCCCGCCCTGCAGGGCGTAGAGCCCGCGCTTGCAGAACTGGCGGAATTCGTTCGTGTTGCGCCGCCCGCGCCTCACGGGTCTGGGCCACTCGCCGTCGGTGGGCCAGAGCCAGAGCTTGAGCGTGGTGCCGTCGAGCTCGATCGCCTTCTCGTAGTTCTGCCAGAAGTGGCGGACGGCGGCCGTCAGGCGGCCGGCCGCGCCCGAGAGCGCCACGACGCCGTCCGTCCGCGCGCCCTTCTTGATCTCGTCGCCGCCGGGGCCCGTGACGGAGTAGTTGAAGCTCTTCCAGTCGTAGCCCGGCGTGCAGCGCTGGCTGACCTTCAGCTTCCCCTTGGCCGAGGCGCCCTCGCAGCTCGCGGTGATCTCCCCGCCCAGGCCCAGGCCGAGCTCGAGCGCCAGTCCGTCGAAGTTGAACCACTCGCCGCCTCCGATGTAGCCGAACTTGCCCCCGTTCTCGAGCCACGCGGCCACCTTCACGAAGCGCTTGCCGGCGTAGGCCGTCACCCGCACCGTGTAGGTGAGGAGGCCGTTGTGGACTCCCGGGTACTTCCCCCGCAAGCAGACGATGGCGCGCATGGGCCCGGCCTGCTCGACTGTGACCTTCTCCGGCGGCCCGGCGGGGACCTCTCCCCCGCCGGCCTTGTAGAGGACGAGGCCGCGGCTGGCGGAGGTGACGAGCTCTTTGCCGTCGACCTTCATCGATGCGAAGAGCCCGGGCTTCGTCCTGCTGATAGTGAAGTCGAGCGCCCCCGTCGAGACCTTCACGGCATCCGCGCCGACGTCCACGGCGACGGGGATACGGGGCGCCGGCGACGCCCCGCGATCCGAGACGACCAGCTCCGCGACGCCCCCGGCCGCGACGTCGGCCCGGCAGTCCATGAGCGCCCACCTCACCGAGCCGTCGGGCCACGGCACCGTCCTGATGAACTGCGCGGGGATGGCCCTGCCGCCGGACGTCACCCGCAGCCGGGAGACGTCCTGCAGGGCGCCCTTCGCGAAGGGAACGCCAGTGGTGACGACGTCGCCCTTGCGGGCCACGCCCGCGTTCTCCTCGACGAGGAGCTTGACCTCGATGGCGGAGGAGCCGGAGGCGATAGCCAGTGTCGCTGCGGCGGCGGCGAGGGCGCTTCTCATGCGCGATACCTCCACTCCCCGTCCATTCTCGACGGGGCGGCTGGAATGATCTTCACGCTATTCATTACACCGCCGCCGCCGGATCGTTCCGGGCCGCCGGGGATTGCCGGGTCAGCCGCCGACGCCTCCTGCATCGGGCGCCGAGGGGCCGTGATGGTTCGTGAAACCCGGGGCGTGGGAGCGCCATCTGGCGTCGGCCTTCACCTCCAGGTCGCGGAAGTTGTCTCCCGTCGCCTCGATGTGTGCCTCGAGCAGCTCGCGGTGGCGTGCGAGTTCCTCCGCGTACGCCGGGTCGCGGGCGAGGGTGCGTGTCTCGCCGGGGTCGGCCTGGAGATCGAAGAGCTCCTCGCCGTCCTCCTCGAGATAGCGGGTGTACTTGTAGCGGTCGGTGCGGATCATGCGGCCGGGCGCGACCGTGTAGCCCCACTCGGTGACCCACTCGCTCGGCACGAACTCGCGCCACGCGGCTGGCTCCTCTCCCCGGAGCCACGGGACGAGGCTCCGCCCGTGGAGCCCCTCCGGCGCCTCCACTCCCGCGTAGTCGCAGAGCGTGGGGAAGAGGTCCACGAGCGAGACGAGGGGCTGCTCGACCCGCCCGGCCCCCTCTACGCCGGGCCCGCTGGCGATGAACGGCACCCGCGTCGTCTCCTCGTAGAAACTGACCTGCTTCGTCACCATGCGGTGCGAGGTGATGCTGTCGCCGTGGTCGCTGAAGAAGAGGACGAGCGTGTTCTCGGCGGCGCCCGAGGCCCGGAGCGCCTCCATTATCCGGCCGATCTGGGTGTCCACGCGCTCGAGGTAGTGGTAATAGGCGGCGAGGTAGTGGCGGTAGTTCGACTCCGACCACTGGGCCGCCTGGGACAGCCGCCTGTGCGAGCAGCAGAGGTACTGCACGGGCCGGGGCCGGTTCTCCCAGTCCGTCACCTCGAAGTTGGAGGGCAGCTCGGGGAGCTCGCCCGGGGGGGCCACGTCCTCGTGGGGGCCCTTGAAAGCGCCGATCCAGTTGCAGATATCGTGCGGGTTCTGCAGGTCGGCGACCATGAGGAAGGGCTTGCCGGCCCTCCCACTCCTCCCCTGCAGGTACTCGACGCAGCGCTCGGTGGTGAAGGCGTCGCGCCGCGAGTCGTAGTCCACGGGCCATGCCTCCGAGCCTTCGACGGGCAGCTCGCCCTCCTCCGCGCAGTCGAAGCCGCGCAGCGTCCCCGCGTCGTGCTTCTTCCCGAAATGGACCGTCTCGTAGCCGGCCTCGCGGAAGACGGCGCCGACGGTCGGCACGTCTTCGGTGACGGGCACGATCGGGTACTCCCGGCCGTTCGAGACGACCCCGGTCGCGTGGGGCAGCTTCCCCGTCCAGAAGGACGCCCTCGCGGGGCAGCAGAGCGCGAACGGCGTGTACGCCCGATCGAATCGTACGCCGTCGGCCGCGAGGCCGTCGATGTTGGGGGTCCGCGCGTAGCGGTCGCCGTAGCAGCCGACGGCCCTCCGGGCGAGCTGGTCGCTGATGAAGATGAGGATGTTGGCAGGAGGTACGCTCATGGTTGTCTCCCTGTCCACGCACAGGCCGCTTCTGCGGCCATGATACGCGTCCACGGCCCCACCGGCAAGCAGCGTTCCCGCGGCGGCATCGCGTCCCTTGACAGCGGCGCGCCCCACGGACATCATGACGGCATGAAGAAGGGCCGCAAGCTCAGGCCGTCGGACAGCACCGTTCCCTTAGGCGACTACAGACCCGCGCCCGTCGAGGCCGAGCCGGAGCTGCCGGAGGAGATCGGCGGGCTGCGCATCCTCGAGATCCTCGGCACCGGCGGCATGGGCGAGGTCTTCCTTGCCTACGACGAGACGCTCTCGCGGAAGATCGCCCTGAAGCGCGTGCGGGCCGACCGGATCGGCGAACAGGAGATCCGGCAGCGCTTCGAGATCGAGGCCAGGGTCACGGCGATGCTCCAGCACCCCTCGATCATCCCGGTCTACCACTACGTCGCGGGCGCGGAGGGCACCTACTACACGATGCGCCCGGTGGAGGGGATGTCGCTGTCGGAGCTCCTGAAGCGGCTGCGCGAGAGCCACCCGGGGGTCCACGAGGAATGGCCGACCGTCCGCATCGTGCGCCTCTTCCTCCAGGCCGCCAACGCCATCGCCTTCGCGCACTCCCGCGGCGTGATCCACCGCGACCTGAAGCCCGCCAACATCATGATCGGCCCGTTCGAGGAGGTCCTCGTCCTCGACTGGGGCATGGCGAAGGTCATCGGCAGGGACGCCGAGGAGCCCCACCCGTCGATTCCCCTCGATCCGCTGCGGGAGCTGACGGAGCTGACCGCCTCGCACGCGCTCGTCGGCACGCCTTCCTACATGGCGCCGGAGCAGTTCAGGAACGAGCCGGCGACCTTCGAGAGCGACATCTTTTCGCTGGGCGTGATACTCTACGAGCTCCTGGCGCTACGGGCGCCCTGGGTGGCGGAGACGATACTGGAGCTGCGCGAGGCCATGAAGAAGTCGCCCGAGCTCCCCACGCGCCTCCAGCCCGGCCGGGGCATCCCCTCGCGGCTCGCCGAGGTGGCCATGCGCGCCCTCGAGCGCGATCCCGCCCGGCGCTTCCGGTCGGTCGGCGACTTCGCGAACGCGGTCGCGCACACGCTCGAGGGGCGGGCCACGTGGGAGATCGCCAGGCCCGCGAGCGACGCCTCGGGCTGGCGCATGGCGGACGGCCGGGTGCGGGACGAGAACGGCGAGCTGCTCATCCGGTCGCGCGGGCGCAGGCAGACGTTCCGCTACTTCTGCACGGAGCGGTTTACTGACAACGTCCGGATACAGTTCGATTTCAGCATCCGCAGGGGGAAGCACGAGCTCTCGGTCTGGCTGAACGCCTCCAACCCGCGCCGCGACACGAGCGAGACGGGGTACTGCCTGTCGGTGCTCTCCGGCAGGAGGAGGACGCTCTCGCTGTTGCGTTCCGGGCGCGACGTCGCTGGCGCGAAGAGCCCCGAGTACGAGCCGAAGCGCTGGTACAGCGCCACCGTCACGCGCCTGGACGATCACTTCTCGCTGCGCGTCGACGACGAGGAGGTATACGTCCACAGCGACCCAATCCCCCTGACGGGCGGTTTCGTCGGGCTGACCGGCCGGAGCAACGGCCTGCAGATACGCAACCTGCGTGTCTACTCCCGGGGCACGAGCGCCACGGTCTCCTGCCTCGCGGTGCCGGACGCGCTCTTCAACCGGCGGCACTACGAGGAGGCCCGCTCGGAGTACAACCGCATCGCCGCGAGCCACCCCGGGCGCGACGAGGGGCGCCTCGCAGCCTTCCGCGGGGGAATGTGCCTGCTGGAGATGGCACGGCAGGAGGAGGCGCCGGACGTTCGCCAGATGCTCATCGAGGAGGCCGGCAACGCATTCGCCGAGATCCCGGCCGTGAACGACTCGTGCCTGGCGGCGCTCGGCCGCGCGATGGTCGCGGGCGAGCGCGGGCGCTCCGCCGAGAAGCACGAGATCCTCTCCAGGGCGCTGCAGGGCTACCCGGGGGACCCGCACCTGTCGGCGGTCCGGGAGTGGATGCTCGGGCGGCTGCACTCGCTGGACGCCGCCCAGAGGCAGCCGGTGGCCGAGCTGATGCCCCTGGCCATCACGCACTGCATGGCCGACTGGGGCGCCGGGGTGGTGCTGGACCTCATGAAGGACGTCCGCAGCGAGTGGGAGATCCCGTCCTTTTTCACGGGGCGCAGCCGCTTCAGGGAGGCCGACCCCGTCTCGCACGCGGAGGCCAGGCTCTTCTTCGGCTTCTGGACCGCCCGCCCGAAGCTGATAGAGAGGACGACGATCGGCCTGCTGCAGAAGGACCTGCTGCGGCCGCACCACCTCGCCGATGCGGCGCTGGCGCTGCTCGAGCTCGGGCTTCACGAGCGGGCGGCGGAGCTGCTGAAGGGTCTCGAGCGGGCGATGAAGGTCCCGAGGGGCGACAAGGTCCAGGCGATCTGGACGCTCTGCCGGACGGCGATTCTCGCCGCGGCGGGAGAGATCGGCGAGGCCGGGGCGCTCTTCGCCAAGATGGAACTCAGCCCGAGCGACCGTGCCTCCAACAGCGTCAGGCTGTGCCTCGCGCGGGCCGAGTTCGACGCGGGGGAGCACGCGAAGGCCCTCAAGACGCTGCAGCGCGTCGACCGGCAGGACAACTTCGCCCGCGAGCACCAGGCCTGGTTCTGCCTCCTCCTCGGCGATACGAACCGTGCCGACAGGGAGCTGGAGCCCTTCATCAAGCGCAACGACCACCGCGACGGCCGCAACCTCACCAACCTGCTGCACGGCGCGTCGCTGCTGATGAAGGAGCGCGAGGACGAGGCCATGGCGGTCTTCGGATACCTCGACCCCTCGCCGTGGCCGCGCACCTGGACACTGGGGTCGCTCGTCGGCGCCGGACACCTGAACGGCCACGCGCTGGAGAGGTACCTGTCGGGATCGTTCCTGTGGGAGCGCAAGCACCTCTACAGCCAGATGGCGATGCTGGCCCACGCCCGCAGCGACGAGGAGGAGAAGCTGCGTTGCACCGAGCAGGCGAAGGCGCAGGTCGCCCACTGACTCCTTCTTCGGTGCTGCCGGCCGGGCATCACCTCGGCCGCGCCGGATCGTTCTCAATTCCGATCGAGGCTGACCGGCCCCGGCGCGCCCTGCGCCCTGTACTCGGCAGGGGTGCACCTGAAGAAGCGCCTGAACGCCCTGTGCATGTGGCTCTGGTCGAAGTAGCCCCAGCGCCTCGCGACGGCTGCGATCTTCAGGTCGGTGGAGGCGAGTTCCTGGGCCGCGCGCGCGATCCGCGCCCGCTGGACGAACTCTCCGAAGGAGACGCCGGTCGCCCGCCGGAAGACGTCGCAGAAGCGGGAGCGGCTGAGCTTCGCGGCCCTCGCCGCGTCGGCGACCGTGAAGGCCGCGGGCATCCGCTCCCCGACCATGCGGATCACCTGCTCGACGCGGGCGAAGTTCGCCGCCGAGCGGTCGAGCGGCGCCTCAGCGTCGGACCTGCGGAGTATGGGCAGCAGCAGCTGCCTGAGGGCGAGCCGCGCGGCCTCGTCGCGGTATGGCCGCTCCGCCGCGCACTCGGCCAGGACCTCGCGTGCGCATGATGACACGTGGCGGCTTTCCGCATCCGAGAGATCTATGCTCCGGTTCGCCGACGAGTGGCTGAGGAAGAGACGTCCCCAGGGCGGCGCGGACGGGCTCTCGTCCAGAAGGAAATCGAGAAGAAATGTGATGATGAGAGCGCGCGTCGGGCTCTCGAGCGTCCGGCTGCCGTGTGGCTCCCAGACGCCGCAGAGCCACAGCTGGCCCGCCGGGACCCTCCGCTCGAGTCCCTCGTATATCCGCAGGTACTCGCCCTCGAGGACGAGGCCGACCTCGCAGGCGCTGTGGACGTCGTAGCGCGGGGCGGGGTCGGCCGGCCGGGACGCCTCGTAGGCGAAGACCGGCTCCTCCGGCGTCAGCGGCAGCTCCAGCCTGCGGACCTCGTGGCAAGAGCCCAGGAGATCACCGTCTCCGCGCGTTCCCACGGTCTCCTCCGCTCTTTGGGGTAGCAGCGCGCGTCAAAGCGCCCAGGATGATTATACATAACAAAGCGCCGATCATGCAAGCGAAATAGCTTGTCTCCACAACATGGCGGGACTATATTACATATAGGAGGGTCGGCGCATGAAGATCACCGTCATCGGCGGGGGCAGCCTGCTCTGGGCATTCGGCTTCGCGAGGCAGTTCGTCGGCTCGAGATCCCTCGAGGACGTGACGCTCGTCCTGATGGACCTGAATGCCGAGGCCCTCGAGCTCGTCGGCACGGCCGCCGGCATATGCAACCGCCTGGCGGGCTCGCCCATCACCATCGAGACGACGACCGAGCGCGACGCGGCGCTGGACGGGGCCGACTTCGTCGTGGTGTCGATCTCCACCGGCGGCCTCGCGGCGATGCGTCACGACATCGAGATCCCCGAGCGATACGGCATCTGGCACACCGTCGGTGACACCGTGGGGCCGGGAGGATGGTCGAGGGCCCTCAGGAACATCCCCGTCTTCTTCGACCTGGCCGAGGCCATGAGCCGCCTCTGCCCGAGCGCTTGGCTCATCAACGTGTCGAACCCCCTCTCGGTCCTCACGCGAGTGCCGCAGCGGGAGTTCGGGATCAGGTCGATCGGGTGCTGCCCCGGGGTGGACGAGCACGCGAGGACGCTCGCGCGCCTGGCCGGTTCCGGCCCAGAGGCGCGGCTCGATTACGTCGTGACGGGCATCGACCACGGCTCGTGGTTCACGCGCCTCCACGCCGACGGGGTCGACGTCATCGGCGAGCTGCGCGAGCTCGGATACTGCCGGTCGGACGGGGATCTGCCGTCGGAGGTCGAGACGGCCGACCCGCTCGCGGAGGCCGCCTCCAGCAGGGCCGTCTTCGCGATATGGCGCGAGACGGGGTTCATGCCGGCCATCAACGACCGCCACGCCGTGGAGAACTGGCCCTGGTTCCTCGCGAGGCCGGACGAGCGCAGCATCCCGTTCGGCCTCAAGCGCACGACTGTCGAAGAGCGGGCGGAGCGGTACGCGCTCCGGCGCAGGCGCCTCGAGGAGTACATCGCCTCGGACGGAGAAGAGGAGCACGGCGCCGGCCACGGAGACGACCCGGTGCTGCAGGTGATCGAGGCGCTCTCGGGGCACGGCTCCTTCCTCTCCGGCGCCAACTACATGAACGCCGGGCAGATACCCGGGCTTCCGGAGGGGGCCGTCGTCGAGACGAGATGCCGCTTCGACGCGGCGGGTGTGCATCCCTTGGCTTCGCCGATGCCTCCGCTCGTTAAGGCGATGGTGCTGCCGCAGGTGCTCCGGCAGGAGGCAGTGATAGACATAGCTCTCTCTGGCGGCTTCGACGAGCTCGCGGCGCTGGTCCTGACCGATCCGCTCTGCAGCAGGCTCGAGATGGGCGAATGCCGGCGGATGCTCCGCGAGATGCTGGAAGCGAACAGTCAGCTCATCAGGAACCCCAGGCTGCTGGAGTCGGGCGCGTGACGCGACCGCGCCGTGCGAGGAGGCCAGTGATGAAGACGCCGAGAGAACCCGTCAGGTTCCTTGACGACAGCGAGATGGAGACGATACACCGGAGCGCGCTGCGCATCTTGGCCGAGGTCGGCATGAAGATCGACCACGACGAGGCCCTCGACCGGCTGGCCGGCGTCGGCTGCCAGGTCGACCGCGACAGGCGGCACGTCCTCTTTCCCGAGGAGGTAGTCCAGAAGTACGTCGACAGGATGAAGGCCGACTACCTCGCCCGGAAGTCGCCGGAGAGCATGTCCGTCCGCTACTCGCACGTGCGCTACCGCTCGGGCGAGTTCAAGGTCCACGAGGACTTCACCGTCAACGCCGGCGGCTACTGCGTCTTCATCTACGACCTCGACGGCAGGAGGCGCAGGGCCACGCTCGAGGACACGCGCGACTCGCTCAGGCTGATCGACCAGCTCGACAACATCACCCACACCGGGCTGCCCGTTGCCGCGCAGGACGTGCCTCTGCCCGTCCGCCAGGTGACGATGGCTGCCGAGCTCGTCAAGACGACCTCGAAGCACGGCGGCATCGAGGCGCTGAGCAAGTTCGACATAGAGTACATCTGCCGGATCGGCGAGGTGGTGCGGGGCGGAGCGGAGGAAGTCCGCGCCCGGCCGATTCTCGTCGGTTACGCCGAGGCGAAGACCCCCCTCACCGTCGACGAGAACATGTGCGGCATAATGATCGAGTACGTCAAGCGCGGGCTGCCGCAGTCGCTCGACACGATGCCCAACGCCGGCGCCACCTCGCCCGTCAACCCGGCGGGCACGCTGGCACTGGGAGTGGCCGAGACGCTTGGCGGGCTCGTGCTCGCCTACTCCGTCGACGAGGCGGCCGTCGTCTCGGTCGACGTCACCCCCAGCTTCTGCGACATGTCGACGGGGATATTCCGCTACGCGAGCGCGGAGCGGGTTCCGCTGATAGGCGCCCGCATCCAGATGATCAGTGAGTACTACGGCTGCCCGAGCGGCGTCCACGGTGGGAAGACCGACGCGTGCATCCCGGACGTGCGCTGCGGCGTCGAGAAGGGCATCTCGATGCTGATGCCCATCCTCTGCGGCGCCGTCGGCTTCGGGACAGTCGGGCACCTGGAGAACGCGGTGACCTTCTCGCCCGTGCAGGCCGTGCTCGATAACGAGATCGCGGGCTACGTCAGGCGCGCCGTCCGCGGCTTCGAGGTGACCGACGAGACCATCGACGTCGACCTTATCCGGAAGGTCGGCCCCGGCGGCAACTACCTGCAGGAGATGGACACCGCCGAGCAGTTCCGCGACCTACTGCACCTGTCGCCGTTCTTCAGAGCGGGCCCGTGGGGAGCTCAGGTCGAGGCAGACGAGTCGAGGAGCTGGGTGAGGATGGCTGAGGAGAGGGCCCGGGAACTCATCGCCAGCGAGACCGAGCCGCCCCTCACGCCCGATCAGGTGAAGGACGTCGACGCCATAGTCGAAGAGGCGGCGGCCAAGCTCCGCGAGCGGGGCGAAATGGATTGACCCGATAAGAAACCGGGGGCGAGCCGACGCGCGGCCGGCGGCCCCCGGTCTGTTCGCTGCCTGCTTCAGGCCCGGTCTAGCCGTCCTTCTCCGTCTCCGCGGGCTTCTCGGCCTCTGGCTTCTCGGCCTCGGGCTTCTTCTCGCCTTCCTTCTCGCCCTCGGTGGCGGCTGGCTCGTCGCCGGCAGGCTTCTCCTTAGGCTTCTTGCCACAGCCGACCACGCCAACCACAAAGGCCACCGCCAACAGAACCGCAAGGATTCTCTTTATCATGCCCTATCCCCCTTCTACGAGTTACCCGCTCGACACAGGCCGGCGATTCCCGCCAGCACGACCGAAATCATACATGACTGTCCACCGTTTTCCAAGAGAAATATTCCGCGGTGGAGTGAGACCCCCCGGGAAGGCCCCGTCCGGCCGCCCGGCCACCGGTGGCGTCTCTTGACGGGCTCCCGTAACGGCCTAGAATGCCGGGGGGCCGGGAGCGCTATGACGGGTACGGAAGGCAGGAGAGAGGTCACTCATGGCGACATCTTCGCCGGGCTGCGCGAGCTGGGGATAGCGAGCGGCGACGGCGTCATGGTCCATTCATCGCTCAGCAGCTTCGGCCGCGTCGCGGGCGGCGCGCGCACGGTCATAGAGGCCCTCATGGAGGCCGTGGGGCCCGGGGGGAATCTGATGATGCCCTCCTTCAACCACGGCGGAGCCTACGGGAGGAAGGGCCCGGGGTACTTCGACCCCACCGAGACGCCGACGTCCAACGGCGCGGTCCCCGACCTCTTCTGGCGAATGCCTGGCGTGCGCAGGAGCGTCCATCCCACGCACTCCTTCGCCGCCATCGGGCCGAAGGCGACTGAGTACATCGACCTGCACCACCGGACGCTGACGACGGGGCCCGCATCGCCTCTCGGCATGCTCTGGCGCGACGGCGGCTGGGGCCTCTTCATCGGTGTCGGATACCGCGCCAACACCTTCCGTCACGTGGTCGAGGCGACGACCCGGGTCCCGTGCCTGAGCTACAGGACCCAGGCGTACTCGGTCAGGCTCCCGGACGGCCGCACGGTCGAGGCGCGGAGCTGGGGCTGGCGCGAGGGGACGTGTCCGCTCAAGGACAAGACGCAACACGCCGAAGCGATGGCTCCTTACGAGCGGCACACCACGGTGGGCGAGAGCGACCTGACGCTCTTCAAGCTCGACGACTGTTTCCGCGTCACCTCGGAGCTCCTCGCCAGCGGCACGGACGACTGCCCGGGCTGCTCGGAGTGCCCCGTGCGCCCCAGGCGGGACGAGCGCACAGTGGAGTCGGACTGGGACTTCGAGGTGGGGAAGCTCCGGCCCGACTCGCCGGCCTGGGGCTACTGACGAAGTCGGCCGTGACGGGGCGCTCTACCTGATCCGCGGGAAGTAGATCCAGAGGTGCCCAAGGTCGTCGTTCTCGCCGAAGAACATCTGACCGTCGCGCCCGACGACGGCGTCGCCGAAGACGTACCCGTAGCGGCGGCGCTCGATCACCGATACGGCGACGCCGACGTCGTCCACCTCGCCGCTCGCCGGGTCGTAGCAGAAGAGCCTCGAGAGCTCGGCCCCGCAGAAACCGAAGACGCGCCCGTCGAGGGTGACCGCCATCGGCCCCACCGGGGCGAGCATAGTCCTGCCGAGCTCGCCGCTGAAGCCGTCTCTCCCGAGCGAGTAGAGCCTGCCCTCGCCGTCGGCCGTGTAGAGGAGCCCCTCCTTCGGGTCGCGGGCCCAGTGGAGCTGGACTGCGTCCCACGCGCCGTCCGGCAGATCCACGGCCCCGCGCTCGATCTCGCCCGAGGAGGCGTCGCAGCGCCAGAGCGAGCCGCCTTCGTCGAGGCCGAAGACGTCGCCCTCCGGGCCGACCCCCAGGCGTCCCGCGCCGGGGACCTGGCCGACGACGCGGATCTCCCCGGATTCCACGTCGACGGTGAAAACGTGCCCCTCGGTCGTCCCCACGACGCGCGTACGAGAGGAATCGGCCACTGCGTGGACGATCCGCTCTCCCGGCACGGGCTCGCCGAGGTCGTGGAAAGGCTCGCGCCTGAAGCTCCACTCCTGGATCAGGTCGAAGGGGCGAGGCTGCAGCGGACGCGCGACTATGCGGCCGCCGGCCGGGCCGTTCACGCACGCGAGGAGCTTCGAGGCGCCGCAGCAGACCGCCGCGCAGGAGTCGGCCCCCTCGACGACGCCCATGTCCATTACCATGCCCGTCACGCCGTGGAACATGCCGACGAAGAGATGCGCCGCCCTGCCGCTGGTGCCCCCGTAGACGGCCCCGTCGCCGGCGGCGTCGAGGGCCGTGATGCGGCTCTCGTCCGCCTCGATCTGAACGGTCGTCCCCGGAAAGCAGGCGGGGAAGGCGACCATCGTGCCCTGCTTCATGAATGTGCCGTGCACGATCTCGTCGACGACGGCCTTGGCATGGGGCGAACTCATGTCGTAGCGCTTCGGAACCCCGGGCATCGGTCGGCTCCTATCCCCACATCCTGATGGGCAGGTGGGCGTTCTCCCGCTTGCGGTCGGCCGGCATGTGCACCTTGAAAATGCCCACGGGAGTGGGCCGCCCCACGTGGCCGAAGAAAAGGTCGCCGTTGTGGTCCGCGGCTCCGCGCGAGACGTACTGAGCGTTGGCGTCGGGGCGCCTGAGCACGGCCACTTCCTCGCGCTCGAGCGTCTCGGGGTTCAGCCGCCAGATCACGCCCTCCATCTGGCCGAGCTCGGCCGAGCGCGCGTCGGTGATCCCGTCCTGCCAGCGCGAGGCCCCGTAGTAGAGCATGCCGTCACCGGCGAAGGTCAATCCCCCGCAGTGGTCGACGAGCTTGGCCATGGGGAAGGTGAGGTCGCGGCCCTGCGTGGCGGGGCCCAGGTCCTCCACCCGCCCCCACTCGCCCTCGTTCGGCCGGATGCGCATGAGCCGCGGGCCGGCGATCCAGGTCGAGGCGTAGACGCACTCGCCGTCGGGCGAGCCGACCACGTCGTAGAAGACGCTGTGCCAGCCCGTCTGGTAGGCGCCGTCGTGGGGCAGCAGGTAGGGCGAGCGTTCGAGGCGGCCGGTTTCCGAATCGTACCTGACGAGCCGGCCGTAGTCGTCGGTCGTCCAGACGCGGTGGCCCCGGTCGAGGAAGAGCGCCTGGGCGTTGATCGACCCGATGCGGCCGACGTCCCGCCGCAGGCGCCTCTTGATGTCGTAGACGAAGAAGTGGTCCCGCGGATAGCTGAGCGCGTAGAGCAGACCACGCTCCTCGTCGTGGAGCAGACAGCGGCAGCCCTCCTTCGGCAGGAGCGTGTCCCACCACAGCACCTCGTCGGTGCTCGTGTCGAAAGCCAGGAGGGCGCTGCCGCGGAAGCACTTCTTCTCGTCGTGCCACGAGCGCCATGGCGAGTAGGCCGGCTCGTCGATGGGCGGCCCCGACAGGTGCGACGCCATGAACATCACGCCGTCCGACATCGACGGCGCGAAGCTGTAGTGGATCTTGCACTGGGTCGCCCGCTCCGAGTCGAAGGGGTCGTCGACCATCTCGTCCATGGCGAAGAGATAGTCGAGCGAGTCCGTCTCCTCGTTGTACCGGACGACCTTGACGACGCCCCCGGGCACGCCCTCGGCGCAGGCGGCGGCGTAGATCCTGCCGTCCGGCCCCACCGAGAGCGACCAGCAGGAGTCCGAGTCCGGGTGCTCGGTGAACTGGTACCAGGTGACCTCGTAGCCCATGGGTGCCGATGCCTCCGGCAAAGAAGCCGCGTTACCTGCGGGGCTCCTCCCTCTTCGCCTCCTCGGTGAGCCCGTGGCCGACGCAGTAGTCGTAGAGCGCGGCGTGGTCGCGCGAGTAACGCCTCGCGATGCCGTAGAACCGCGTCGGCGAAAACGCCGACCACTTGAGTTCGACCTCGAGACCGCCGGTGGAGACCTTCAGGGCTTCCTCGCCGGCGGAGAGCACCCGCGCGCGCCGGGGTCTGCCGGCCATGTCGACGTAGACCCGTGCGCGCCTGCCGGCGGCAGCGCCCTTGATTATCTCGGCTTTGAGCTTGGCGAAGGCCTTGCGGGCCGCCGCGCTCTGCCCTGCTCGCTGCTCATCGGCGGGCGGCTTCTGCGGAACGGAGGCGGCGCCTTCCGGCTGCTCCGAGGCCGGTTCGGCCCCCGCGACCACGGCACGCGGCCCGTACCGGGGCGCCTTCGCGCCGAATTCGCGCGCCCCGATGTCGGGCGCTTTGCCGACGTGATCCTCGTTGATGTTGGGGAGGACGAGCCCCGCGTCGACGGCCGGGCTCTCCTTTTTGAGGCGCAGGTCGAAGTCTGCCGGGCCGTGGGTCGCCCCCTTCTTGGGGATGGGACACTGCACGAAGCTGTCGAAGTCGACCATGATCCCGTGTGCCTCGTGCCCCGCCTTCTCGGCGAACTCCTTGAGAGATGCGTAGCGGAGATAGTTGCCCTTCCAGTCCTTCCACTTGATGAAGCGCTCGGCATCGGCGGTCCTGCGGTAGCCGTTGTAGTCGAGCGTCGTCTTCGGGTGGGGGGAGCCCGTCTCCATGGCATAGCCCTCGTTGCCGAGGAACAGGTTGTTCCGCAGCGTGGCATTTTGCCAGAGCTCCGCCGACCGGAACCCACGGCCTCCGAGGACGGTCGTGTTGTGGAACATGAAGATTCCGGACGGCCAGTTGTGCAGCTTCCACCCCGTGTAGGTGAGTCCGTACAGGTCGTTGCGTATCATGTAGACCGGGCCGCCGTAGAACGGCTGGCAGCTGATCCCGACGTGGCCGTTCCGGATGCGGTTCCCCCAGACCCGGACGTTGTGGCAGCCGAAGTCCGTCTCGAGGCAGTCGTCGAGGGCCTGCGACAGGTCGTTGCCGTACATGTCGATGGCCACGCACTGGAGCGCGCGCGGCTTCTTCGGCGGGCCGTAGTTGGCTATGGCGAGGCAGTCCCAGAACCTCTCGATGCGATTGTGGCAGATGACGTGGCCGCGGCCATAGAAGTTGATGCCGGTGTGAGACAGCTTGGCGCTGTTGCGCGGGTACCACTTCGGGTTGCGGCCGATGATGACGTTGTCCGCGACGTACCAGTTCTCCGACTTCTCTGTGTAGGTGCGCAGGCCCGTCGAGACGTCGAGCATCCTGCAGCGGCGCACGACGAGGTGGCTGGACCCCTCCTCGGAGCCCTCGCCGGCGCGGATGGCCCACTCGCCCCCCTTGAGCGTGAGGTTCTCGATGAACAGATGCGTCGAGCCGCTCACCCATAGGTTGAAGGTGGCCTCCTTGCCCTTGCCGGGCTTGCCCTGGATGACGCACGCGTCGCGATCCGCGCCCCGGATCACGATCGGCTGCTCCGGCGTGCCGATGGCCTTGAACTTCACGTTCCCCCCGTGCACGCCCGGATGAACCAGGAGCAGGTCGCCGGGCCTGAACTCCGCGACGGCCTTCGCCAGGCTCTCGAAGGACGGGGCCAGCCGCTCGCCGCCGGTGCCGGGCGCGTAGAGGTGCAGCGTGCGGAGCGGCTTGGGCGCGGTCGGCACCGCGCGCGTCTTCACGGTGAGGGCCTTGGTGGCTTCCCCGCCGTCCGGGTCCGTCAGGGCTAGGCTGACCTCGTACTCGGTGTCCGGCCGGAGGAAAAGGATGCTGCCGGCGAACAGGTTGCCGCACTTGTAGGCCCTGTGGTCCTTGTCCGCCACCTCGCCGTGCACGCGCAGGAGCGGCAGCGCCTTCCTCCACTCGTCGGCTCCTTTCTTCCTGTATTTCATCGCGACCTTGGCGTTGTCGTTGTCGTCGCCGTCGACGTACCACCTGAAGCCGAGGCACCTCAGTGTCGGAGGGTCCACCTTGAACTCGCCCGCGGTGATCCCGTCCGCTCCCGAGGCCGCCCCGGCGCTCGCGACAAGCACTGCCACGAGAATTGCGCCGCAGATCGCTCGCCTGCTCATGTCCGCTCCTTTCGGTACCGGTTCCCCGGCCACTGTAAGCGTTCGCGCCGCGCCGTGCAAGTATGGGAGAGGGGGGCGCGATGACGGGCGGACCTTCCGGCGTAGTATAGGAAGATGCCCGTGGGTTCGGGAAGGCTGCAAGCATGCTCACGCCGTCCGGTTAAGATGTCAGGCGGCCGCTCCTTGGCGGCCGGCGGGGTGGTCCTCTATGCGTGAACGGCTTTCGGAGAGATGGACATGAGAAGCATCTGTCTGGTGGCGGTCGTGGCGGCACTGGTTTCTTCAGGAGCAGTAGTCGCCGGTGAACAGGCGAAGGTCATTGCCACCTTCGAGGACCGAAACCCGTTCGGTCAGGGGACGGTCGTCACCGAGCACGCCTCTGAGGGTGCGAAGGCCCTCCGCATTGACAAGGGCTGGATCTCGATGGAAGGGCGCCAGAACTGGTCCGGCTACGACTACATCAAGGCCGATGTCTACACCGATGCCAAGAAGCCGCTCAAGGTCTACTTCGAGGTCCGTGACACCAAGACCACTGGCTACTGGACGCGGGTGAACTACAACACCATCGTTCCGCCGGGGAAGAGCACGCTCACTATCCCAACGAACCTCTACGTGGGCGAGAAGTCGCGTCCGGGGCGGCCGCTCGACGTCAAGAACATCACGCGCCTCGTCTATTCCATCGGCGGCAAGCCGGCGGCGCCGCTCTTCATCGACAACATCCGCCTCGAGCGCGACGATGCGGTGAGGAAGGCCGTCTTCGACGGCCTCTGGGCCTTTGATCTGGGGACCCCGGACAGCCCCGTGCTCGAAGGCTTCCGGCAGATCACCAAGTCCAGCGGCTATAACAGGGGACGCGGCTACGGCCTGAAGAACGCCAGGATATGGAACCTCTACAGGAACAACATGCTCCAGCCCGAGCCGCTCTACCAGGATTTCCTCTGCATCGAGGGAGGAGGACTGGCCATCGACGTCCCGAATGGCAAGTACCACGTCTTCGTCAACATGGACTCGCCCTCGGGCTTCTGGGGCGAATACCAGCGCTACCGCGAGCGGTCGCTGATCGTCGAGGGCGTCGAACACAAGGACACGATGGACCTCGAGTCCTTCAAGAAGCGCTACTTCCGCTTCTGGGACGTCGAGGACCTGCCGACCGAGAACACCTTTGACAAGTTCCAGGAGGCCTACTTCGACGAGAAGGCCCTCGACGTCGAGGTCACCGACGGGCAGCTGAACATCGAGTTCAAGGGGCAGAACTGGGCCTGCACCGTTTCGGCCATCGTCGCATACCCTCACACGAAGAAGGCACAGGGCGAGCGCTTCATGAAGTTCATGAAGGACCGCCGGCGGTGGCACTTCGATAACTACTTCAAGCGCGTACTGCACACGCCCACCGGGGAGGTCCCGAAGCCATCGCGCGCCGAGAGCCGCCGCGGTTTCATCCTCTTCTCGCGCGACTACATGAGCGACGTCTACTACAACGACAGGCCCGGCGCCGGGGAATCGGCCGCCAAGCTCGAGCAGTCGGCTTTCGCGGGCGAGTACGAGCCCCTGACCTTCTCGGTCTACCCGCTGAAGGACCTTGGCACGATCGAGGTCAAGGCGGGTGACCTCAGGAGCGGGCAGAACAGCATCCCTGCCGACTCGATCGACGTCGGATACGTTCTCAACCGCGTCTCGCGCGTGACCATGGAGGGCAGCGTCTACACGATCAAGCCGAGGCACCTGATGCCCCGGTCCTCTGTGGCGGCACCCGCGGGAATCACGAGGCGCTTCTGGCTGACGGTCAGAGTTCCGAAGGAAACGCCCGCGGGCCTCTACAGGGGGAGAGTGGCGGTCTCCACTGAGAAGGGCGGCTCGGCGAACGTGCCGGTGGAGTTCCGCGTCTTCCCCGGCGTCCTCGACGAGGCGGACGTCCCGGCCGGCCCCTGGGGCCACTCCATCGGGCTGCCCTGGTACGGCGACGAGACCGGCGGATGGACGAGCGACATGGCCCTGAAGAGCCTGAAGAAGCTCCGCGAGTACGGGCTCACGTCCTTCTCGGGGCTGCCAGTGGTCCGGTTGAACGGATGGAAGGACGGCAAGCCCCAGCTTGACTTCTCCACCGGCGACGCCCAGATGGCGCGCGCCAAGGCCACGGGCTTCAAGATGCCGGTTATCACCTACTGCCGTTTGCCCGGGCTGAATCTGTACTACAAGGACGCCAGCGCCCTCAAGAAGTCGGGCATGACCGACTACAGCGAGTTCATCAAGGTGCTCTTCACCGCCATCCAGAAGCACGCCGACGAGGCCGGGTGGCTGCCGGTCTACTGGAACCTGGGCGACGAGCCCATCGGCGAGAACCTGACGAAGTCGGCCGAGAATGCAGAGGCCTACAAGAAGGCCTTCCCCAAGGGGCCGCCGTACTTCACGGCCGCCTCGAGTTACTCGGGCTCCGACCCCAAGGATCCCCACTTCCGCCTCGCGAAGGCCCTGCACGTCGTTGACTGGAACGGCCACAGCGAGACCTCTGTCAAGCTGCTCCACGACACCGGCAGCGACTGGGCCTTTTACAACGGCGGCAACCGCTGGACCTACGGGATCTACATGTACAAGGCCGTGAAGCAGTTCGGCATGAAGTTCCGCCTCTCGTGGCACTGGAACGTCGTCGCGGGCGACCCGTACTACGCCCTCGACTGCCGCGAGGACGACTACGCGTGGTGCAACTCCTCGCCCGACGGCGAGCTGATTCCGTCGCTCACATTCGAGCGCAACATCCGCGAGGGCGTCGACGACTACCGCTACATGCTCACACTCGCGCGCCTCGCCAGGGAGAAGAATGGCACCCCCGCGGCGGCCGAGGCCGAGAAGCTCATCGCCGAGCGCATGGCGGCCTTCAAGCTCGGGCAGCGGAACCACGACGCGATCTTCCCGCGCGCCGACTGGAAGGAGTTCAGGCTCAAGATGGCGGAGGCCATCGCCAAGCTGAGGTGATGGGGGATACTGCGTGGCGGCCCTTTACGAAGGGCCGCCCTACCCTTTCACTGCGCCTTCGGAAAGGCCCTTCACGAAGAGGCGCATGCAGAAGATGAAGAGAATGATGAGCGGGATGGAGGCGATGGTGTAGCCCGCCATCAGTTCGCCCCACTTCTTCGTGTACTCCCCCTCCAGGTGAAGTAGCGAGACGGCGAGCATCTGCCTGTGGCTGTCGCGTATCAGGATGAGCGGGCCCACGAAGCTGTTCCACTCGCCGATGATCCTCAGCACCGCCAGCGTCCCGATGATCGGCTTGCACATGGGCACCACGATGTACCAGATCTGCTTGAGGACCGAGCAGCCGTCCACCTCCGCCGCGTCGAAGAGGTCCTGCGGTATTTCCTCAATGAAGTTCCTGAGGACGTAGATGGTGAAGGCCTGGGCGGACGCTATGCCGAGCAGTATCAGCGCCCAGTGGCTGTTGTACAGGCCCAGCGACGAGATCAGCTTGAAGGTCGGCACCATGTTCGCAATGCCGGGGTACATCATCAGGATGATGAAGACGTAGAACAGGAGGCCGGAGCCGGGCATCCTGAAACGCGCAAAGAAGAAGGCCCCGAGGAGCGCGATGGCGATTGCCAGTGCGGTCGTCGTTATCGCCACGAAGGCCGTGTTGAGAATGTTGCCGCCGACGTGATGCCAGCCGACGGCGTAGTTCTCCCAGTGGAAAGGCGCCTCCGGGAACCACGGGTTGCGGGCGAACTGGGCGTTGTCCTTCAGCGAGATGTTGAACATTAGCACGAGCGGCAGAAACGCGAACGCCAGGAACGCGATTATGACCGCGTGCTTAATGATCTCGTTTCTACGCCTATTCATCGTCTCGGGCTTCCGTCACTTCTCCACGCGCAGATAGCGGTTGTTCACCCACGTGAGCGCCAGGGTTATCACGAATATCAGGAACCCCACGGCGCACCCGTAGCCGAAGAAGCCCCTGCTGAAGGCCTCGCGGAATATCAGGAGCCCGGGCACCGTCGCGACACCGTTCGGGCCCCCCTACTCGCCGACGAAGAGATAGACGAACTCCCAGCCGCGGATCGTCCCGATCATCATCAGCACCAGGCTGATCCTCACCTGCGTCATGATGAGCGGCAACTCGACGTACCAGAAGACCTGCAGCGGCCCCGCGCCGTCGAGGGCCGCCGACTCGTAGAGGCTCTTCGGGATGTTCTGCAGCCCCGCCAGGTAGAGCAGCACGCTGAACGCCCCCACCCACGGGAAGCCCTGGAAGATGAGGGCCGGTATCACGAGTCCCTCTCTGGAGAGCCACTGGACCGTCTCGGTCGGCCCCAGTATCCGGAGCGCCCTCAGCAGCTCGTTAAGCACGCCGGCGTTCGGCTCGTAGAAGTACTTCCAGAGCAGTATCCCCACCATCGCCGGCACTATCATGGGTATCACGAAGCACACCCGGTAGACGTACTGCCAGCGCCCGCTCCAGACGTGATGGAGCACCACGGCCACGAATATGGCCGGTATCATCTTCACCAGGTTCGCCAGGATGAAGATGACCACGACCGAGAACGAGGCCCAGAGGTCGGCGTCGCCGAACATCTTCCATATGTTCTGGAGGCCGCAGAACTCCTCGATATTGTCGCCGTTCCACCGGTAGAAGATGTGCACGAAGCCGTTGGCGATCGGGTAGTAGTTGAAGACAACCACCAGCCCCAGCGGCACGCCGAGCAGGAAGTACACCGGCCAGTAACGCTTCAGCTTTCGCCAGGAGACGGCTACCATCCCACCATCCTCAGAAGTTCCTCATCTCCTTCAGGTGCAGCCTGTTGAGGAGATTCCCCTTCACGCCCTCGGCGAAGGCCTCGCGGGCGAGCGTCCCCCGCAGGGCCAGGCGCCGCCTCTCGGCAGGGCCGAGGTCGCCGCGGAGGAGCCCCATCGCCATCTGCGAGCGCTGCGCCTCGAGCTCGAGGCCCGTCCGCTGGTACGAGACTACCGCCTCCTCGAGCTCCTCCACTATCACGTCCTTCTGCTCGGCGAACTTCTCCAGGAGCCGCCGGCCCGGGTCGGCGGCCCTCTCCATGATGATCTCTTCCAGGGCCTCGCTGATTTTCCTGTGCGAGGTCGAGCGCCACCCCACGTAGAACGGGTGCGCGACATTCAGGTTGCCCTCGAGGTCCGGCTGGAAGGCCTTCAGTATCCCCTCGAACTTCGCCTTCTTGACCGCGGGAGGCCACTTGCAGTAGTCCATGGTCATCTGGTTGATCTCGTACGATGTCATGAACTGCAGGAGCTCCAGCGCCAGATCGAAGTTTCTGCACGCCTTCGGTATCCCGAAGGCGCCCCAGATCCTGACGCCGGACTCGGTGATCTTCCCGGTGAAGTACTTCGAGTACCTGTGCTTGTGGCCGACCGGCGGGATGCGGATGATCGCCACCTCGAAGGGGCAATTCTTCACCAGGGAGTACGAGTTCCACGACCCCTCCGGGAAGAACGCCACCTTGCCGGTGTAGAAGAGGTACTTCGACTGCTCCAGGTCGACCGCCGTGAAGCCCTTTACGAAGTGCTGGCCGATCTCCTGGACGATGCCGCTCACGGCCGAGAGGCGCTCCCGATCGACAGTGCCGTCCTTCAGCCCCCTGAGGATGTCGACGGGGGCGGCCTCGCCGTCGCAGAAGCGGCTGAGGTCGTCGTTCAGATGCCCGTTAAGCTGGCTGTAGTAGGTGCGGAAGAGCATATTGAGGGTGCCCCGGTCGAAGCCCCGGACCCCGATGGGGCTGATGGGCTCGCCGATCCGCTCGGCGTACTCCTCGATCTTCCGGCAGGTCTCCATCCACTCGGTCAGGTCCGTCGGCAACGCCCGGGTGCCGGTGGCCTTTTCGACGAGATCGACGTTGACGTGAAGCCGCGAGTTGTGGAAGAAGTTCCCCACGCCGAAGTACTCGGCGTAGACGCGATCGAAGGCGCCCTCCATCCCGTCGAGGAAGGTGTCCTTCCACGCCATCCCCTCCAGCGGCGTGCCCGCGTTGAAGGGGTTCGGCTTGCCGGCGTACGGCGAGAGGGGCGTGAAGTACTGGTACCGGACGCTGGCGCTCCCCTGTATCTCGAGGACGTCGGCGGGGTTCGAGGAGATGAGCTGCGTCATCATCCACTGCCGGTAGCCCCGCCACGGGACCGTCGTCTGGACGACCTTCACCCGCGCGCCCTGCTCGCGCTTCATCTCCTCGAAGAGGCGGATCATCTCCTCGAACCCCTCGCGGTAGCCATCCTCGAGCTGCCAGTGAGCCAGGACGAGCTCCGTCACGTCGGGGTCGAGGGCCCCGCGGCCCTTGCCGAGGAAGAGGACGTGGATGATAGCGGCGAGATAGAAGAGGCCGGCAGCGGCGAGGCCCAGCCGGTGGAACGTCAGGCCGCCCGTCTCGGGATCTCTTCTCGCGCTGGGCACTGCCTACTTCTCCTTCGCGGTGAGCCCGGCCAGGTAGCGCCGGGCAATGGGCGTGAGCCTGTCGTTCGGGAAGAGCCCGAGGAACTGCCGGTAATAGGCCTCCGCCTCGCTACTGCGCGCGAGCTTCACTTCGCAGGTCCGGGCCATTCTGAAGAGGGTGACCCGCTTCAGGAGTTCCTTGGAGATCCCCAGCTCGTAGGCCCTCTTCAGGTGGCGGAAGCTCGCCCCGTAGTCGCCGCGCAGGCTGACGTAGTACCCCTCGATGTAGAGATGCACCGGCACCGTATCCCGCGCGGGACCCGTGAAGGCAGCGAGGAACCCCTCGACCAGCCTGAAGCCTGCGTCCTGCTGGGCCTTCTGTTCGGACTGCAGATAGGTCTCCGCAAGGTACGTCGCCGCCGTGCAGGCGTGCACGCCGTCGGGCACCGCCGCGATGATGTCGCGGCACACCTTTCTCACGTCGAAGTCGGCGTATTCGGTATGCATGCTGCGGATTCGGAAGAGCTGCACCGTTCTCGCGTATGAGAGAGCGGCCTCAGCCCAGACCGCCCCGTGCCGGCTCCTGACGGTCGGGTCCTCGTAGAGGGCTCTCAGCCCGGCGAGCCCGCCGGCCACGTCCTGCTCCTTGGCGTCGTGTACCTGGCAGAGGTGATAGACGAGCTTGGCGACGGGCTCGCCGCCCAAGTGCTCCGCGGCGATCCGCCTGGCCTTGGAGAACTCCGACTCCTGGTAAAGGCGCAATGCGGCGTCCATATCTTCGAGCGCGGCCGCGTTGCCGAGGGCCCCCGCGACCAACATGAGAAGGCAGGCGTAACCCAGGCCTCCGCTCCACCGGGCCCAGCCGCGCATCACCGGGCCTCCGCCGCCGGCAGAGGAGATCATCACTGCGCCCCCGAGTACTTCTGGTAGTAGTACCTGAATTGGTAATAGGAGAGGCCGAGCTTCCGGGCGGCCTCGGCCTGGTTGCCGCCGGAGCGCTCGAGGGCATCGGTCACCAGCCCCCGGCCAAAGGCGTCGAGCTTCTCCTTGAAGTTGCCCCCCTCCACGTGGAGCTGGGGCTTCTCCAGCATGCCGATATCCTCGGGGGTGATCTCGTTGGTCGTGTCGCGGTAGGCGGCGCGCTCGATGATGTTCTTTAGCTCCCGCACATTGCCGGGGAAGTCGTAGCGGCCGAGCACCTGCACGGCCGAGTCCGAGAGGCGCTTGCCGCGGAACGCGGGTATCTCGCGCATGAACTCGTTCAGGAAGTGCCGGGCGAGAACCTCGGTGTCCCCCTCGCGTCCCCTCAGCGGCGGGGCGTGGATTATCTCGAAGGCGAGCCGGTCGTAGAGGTCCTGCAGGAAGACGCCGTCCCGGATCCTCTCCTTCAGGTCGACGTTGGTGGCGGCGATGATACGCGCGTCGGTGTGGATCTCAGCCGTGCCGCCGACGCGCACGAAGCAGCCGTACTCGACAACGCGGAGTATCTTCTGCTGGAACGACAGCGACATGTTGCCGATCTCGTCGAGGAAGAGAGTGCCGCCCGCGGCCAGTTCGAATTTGCCTCTGACCTGATCGTCGGCGCCCGTGAAGGCTCCCTTCTCGTGGCCGAAGAGCTCGCTCTCGAGCAGCGTGTCGGTGAAGGCCGCGCAGTTGACAGTGACGATGGGGCGCTCGGGCTCGCCTCCGGCCGCGTGAATCGCCCGTGCGATCAGCTCCTTCCCCGTGCCGCGCTCGCCGAGAACAAGGACGGGCCTGGGTACCGAGGCGACCCGCCGGATGCGCTCGATCAGCTCGATGATCTGCGGCGACTCGCCGACAATGCGGTACCGGGCTCGGTCGGCCTCCTGGAGGAGGCGGTTCTGTTCTCTCAGCAGCCGGTTGCCTTCGACGAGGCGGAGGAGCTTGCGCACCTTGCCCATGAGCGTCGAGACGCGCTCCTGCAGCCTCCCGCCGCGAACGAGGAAGTCGATGGCACCGGCCTCGACCGCCGCAGCCGCCGACTCAACGTCGCCCTTCTCGGCCACGGCCACGATGGGCAGCTCCCCGTCGAGCGCCCTCGCCTCCCGGATGATCTCGGTGCCGCTCAGCTTGCCGTCGCCGAGGAAGTAGTCGACCACGACGAGGTCGCAGGGCTCGCCGCCCCGGAGCCGCTCCAGGATCTCCGCAGCCGAAACCACCTGGGCCACGTCGCATTCGTCGCCTGCGGAGCGGAAGCAGCGGGCGAGCTCGCCGAGTTCTTCCCCCGGGCCCACCACCAGAATCGCGCATCCCATCGCGGCCCCCCGGCCTCCTGCAGGCCGACACATCCCGAACCGGCCTTCCCACAATCTAAGCCGCAGGCCGCCGCCGGGCAACCAGAAATATGAGGAAAATCCCCACATCTGGGGATTCTCGCCATCGGCGCCACGCCTCCGCACCTGCGTCGTAGTCCCAGGCTTCCTCCCACGAGGCCCCGATATCCTTGAAGCCGCGAGCCGGATGGTGCAATATAGGGCCCGGCCAGGGCGCCCGCCGCGTCGCGCGGGCGCGAGAGGCCGAGGAGAGGGGGAGCAGATGGCGACGTTCCTGATGTTCGGCAAGTACACCTCCGAGGCGCTCAAGGGCATCAGCCCCGAGCGCACCAAGATGGCGACGAGCGTCATCGACAAGTTCGGCGGCAAGATCGTCGACATGTACGCCATGCTCGGCACAAGCGACCTGCTGCTTATCGTCGAGCTGCCGGGGCTCGAGGAGGCGATGAAGGCCTCCATCGCGCTCAGCAAGATGACCGGCGTCGCCTTCACCACATCGCCCGCGGTGACGGTCGAGAAGTTCGACGAGATGGCGGTCGACGCCTAGCGCTGCCGGGGTTCCGCCCGGCCCGACGTCTTCGAGTTGCGTGGCCCCGCCCCCTCTGCGCGAGGGGGCGGGCGCTGCCGGAGGGGCACATCACATGGCATCCGTAGAGAGCAGGCCGGCCCCCGCCCCCGCCGCATCGCGTGAGGTGGATGTTCTCGTCGTGGGCGGCGGGCCGGCGGGCGTGGGGGCCGCCTTCGCGGCGGCGCGGAGCGGCGCGAAGACGCTCGTCGTCGAGCAGTTCAACTGCCTCGGCGGGGTCGCCACCGCCGGAGGCCACGGCCACATCTGCCTCTACTCGTCGTGGGGGACGAAGGAGCGCGTCGTCGGCGGCATCCCGTGGGAGATGGCCATTCGCGTCGCCGAGGCCGGCTACGGCATCTACACCAACTCGAAGTGCGACTTCGAAGTGGAGGGCATGAAGCTCGTCCTCGACGAGATGGCCGCCGAGCGCGGATGCGATCTGCTCTACCACACCTTCTTCTGCGAGGCCGTCGTCGAGGGGCGGCGCGTGACGGGCGCCGTCGTGCAGAACAAGTCCGGCCGGTACGCGATCTCAGCCAAGCGCGTGATCGACTGCACGGGCGACGGCGACGTCGCCGCTTCGGCCGGCTGCGGGTTCGACTCCGGCGACGAGAAGACCGGCCACTGCCAGCCGGTGACGTTGATGTTCACCATAGGGGGTGTCGACTGGGAGCGCGTGACGGAGTTCCGCGGCGACGACTGGCAGCTCAAGCGCGTCTGGAAGGCCGCTCAGGACGCCGGCGACATGCGCCCCTACCAGAACCAGATAATGGGCTGGTGGTGGACGCCGACCCGGCCTGACCAGGTGGGCGTCAACTTCACTCACGTCAACTTCATCGACTCGACCGACGCCGACGACCTCACGCGCGCCACCGTCGAGGCCCGCAAGCAGGCGTACGAGACGATCGAGGTCTACCGCAAGTACGTGCCCGGCATGGAGAACTGCCACATGGTCTCCACGCCCAGCACCATCGGCATCCGCGAGAGCCGGCGCATCCACGGCGAGTACACGCTCACGAAGGAGGACCTCCTCGCCGAGAAGGAGTTCGAGGACTCGATCGGCTACGGGTCGTTCTTTATCGATATTCACGGCACGTCCGGCCCCGGCATGGACGATAAGACCTACCGGCCCCACGACGGCTTCAAGTACCAGATGCCCTACCGGATGCTGGTGGCGAAGGACGTTGACGGCCTCCTCGTGGCGGGGCGATGCGCGAGCTGCACTCACGAGGCGCTCGGGAGCCTGCGCGTCATGCCCCAGTGCGGGGTGATGGGCCAGGCGGCGGGAGCAGCGGCGGCGATGTCGCTCGCCGCGGGCGTGCAGCCGCGCGAGGTCGATGTCGCCGCTCTGCAGGCCGAGCTGCGCAAGCAGGAGTGCATCATCGATTCGGACGACGTGGCCCGGGCCAACGCCTGAGAGGCCGGGGCGCCGCGTCCCCCGGCGCTGCGTGGTGCTACCTGCGCGGCTTCTCACGCTCCGCTTCCTCGGTCAGCCCATAGCCCAGGCAGTACTCGTAAAGCGCCGCGTGGTCGCGGGTGTACTTCCTGGCGATCCCGTAGAACCGCAGCGGCCGGATGGAGTCCCACTTCATCTTCACCTCGAGCCCACCGGCCGAGACGTCCACTCCCTCCTCGTCCGCCCCGAGCACCCTCGCCCTTGCGGGCCTGCCCGCGAGGTCCACGTAGACGCGCGCGCGCCGGCCCGAAGAGACGCCCTCGATGACGGCCTTCTTCAGCTCCGCGTAGCGCTTGCGGGCAGCCGCCTTCTCCGCCGCCCCGGGGCCCTCGGGACCGTCAGGGGCGGCCACGGGAGTCCTCTTCGGCTTCTGCTGCTTCGGCGTCGAGGCCGTCTGCGTGGCGGCGTCCGTGTCGAAGAACTTCGGCCCGACGACGAGCGAAGTGCTTCCGAGCTCCACCGCGCCGATATCAGGCGCCTGGCCCGCGTAGGTGTCGTTCACGCCGCGGATCGGGACGCCCCGGTCGATGCAGGGGCTGTCGGGCCTGAGTCGGAAGTCGGAGTCGTCTGCCGACTTCACGCGAGCCGGGCCGCTTGCTGAGTTCGTGCGGTAGCCCTTAATCTGGTAGCTCCCCATGCCCGGTGTGCCCGAGAGCCCGGGCCGTGCGACGAGGCCGTGCTTCTCCATCCCCGAGGCCGACCGGAAGGGCGCGATCCCGTGAATCCATGCCTTGCCCCAGTTGAACTTGGGGGGCTTGCCGTCCACGCGCCAGTAGCAGTTGCCGTCGAGGACGTTCTTAGAGCGCATCGCGAGGACGCCGTCCTCGCCCGAGACGATGATGTTGTTGCGGAAGTGCTTACCGGAGGTCGGCAGCTGCGCGTTGAAGTAGATGCCCAGTGCCTTGTCGCTGAGAGCATAGCCCGAGTTGTGGTCGGCGTAGCACGCGCCGTGCGACGTCCCGCCGCCGATGCCGAACTTGAACATGAGCATCCGGTAGGTGAATTCGTTCCGCGTGATGTAGACGGGCCCGCGGACGCACGGGGCGACGGAGACTCCCGAGTTCGAGTTCCGCACACGGTTGCCGTGGATGCGCATGTTGATGCCGCCGTAGTCGGCCTCGATGGCGTCGTCGGAGGAGTTCAGGAGCTCGTTATACATGAGATCGAGGTCGCGGTTGCCCTTGAGGGTCGTGCCGCCGGTCTTCCGCGCGGCGCCGGGGCCTGGCTCGAGCGAGATCAGGTTGTGGTGTCCGTCGATGCGGTTCCCGACGATGGAGGTCCCGCGGCCCGTCCAGATCGTCATGCCGTCGCGGGGGAAGCTCCAGTGCTCGCTCATCAGAGCCTGCCACGTGCAGTCGATCTGCCCCTCCAGCCTGATCGTGTTCCCCCAGATGCGGGTGTCGTCGCAGCGAAGATCGCTCACGCGGACGGCGTGGGGGCAGTTGGTGACCGTGCAGCCTATGATGGCGTTACCGTCGCCGCCGCCGTCATCGGCGCCGTCGATCCGGAAGGCGTGCCACGACGTGTTCCGGACCTCGATGTTCCTGATGATGACGTGCGAAGCGCCCTGCAGGCGGAAACCGTACCCGTTCTCGCCGCCGGTGCCCACGCGATAGGCGTGCTCGGAGGCCGGCTTGCCCGTGCCCGTCCTCACGTAGAGCCGCCCGGCCTTCGCGTCGTGGTAGAAGGCCCGTCCGGCCTTCTGCTTGTCCGCCTTGAGCTCGCCGAGGGACATGTAGCCGTAGGCGCGCTTGCCGTCCTGGGTGAGAAGCCGGGCCGAGACGACCTTCACGCCGGTCCGGAAAACGCCGCCGCCTTCGTCCGTCCACGCCGCGCCCTTCTCGATGCCGATCGACGCGTCCACGACCGGCTGCGTAGGCCCCTCGCCGAGTATCACGATGGGCCGGGCCGGGGTGCCGCGCACCGAGCTTCCGAGCACCACCGTCTCCCTGTAGACGCCCGAGGGCACGTGGAGGACGTCGCCGGCCTTGAGGCCGCGGGCCGCGGCGCCGATCGACTGCCCGGGCGTCAGCCGGACGTGACGTCCGCCCCCTGCCATCGTCGCCGGCCGGGTCCTGGCCTTGATCGTTTTCTCCGCGACGCTCGTGCCGTCGGGATCGGCGAAGGTGAACCTGATCTCGATCTCCTGCCTTGGCTCGAGCGGGTAGACGCTCACCCACCAGAGGCGGCGCTTCGCATCGCGGGTCATCTCGACGCCCCGGCGCCACTTCTGTTCGCCCGCGGGCCTGAAGTGCATTTCGGCGGCGCCGTCGCCGTCGTCGTCGCCCTGGTAGGCGATCTCGAGGCCGACGGCGTGCCATGTCGGATACGCCGCTATCCCGCCGGGCCTCAGGCCGTCTTCCGCCAGCGACCGCCCGGAAAGCAACCCCGCGGCCACCAGTGCAGCGGCACCCATCAGGACGCGCGTTCTCATCTTCAGTCCCCTCATCGCCCGGTCTCCTCCGAAATCATATCTCCGGTCCCACGCCCGGTACGCCCAGGGCCTCGTTCCGCAGGGCCCCCTCCGCTATGAGCGCGAGCTGCCGTGCCGTCTCCGCGGGGTCTGCCCCCTTCTCCCAGAGGAGGCGCAGCCCCGCCGCCAGCGCCGCGCAGGCCTGCTCGGTGCCGGGAATTATGTACGGCCTCGCCGTCTCCAAAGCATCGAGATGCGGCCGCAGCACCGGCTCGCCCGAGGCGAGCACCTCGCGCCCGCAGGGGAGCAGGCACCTGCGCCCCAGAAGCTCTGCCTGAGTGCGCGGGCCCACCAGGTGCTCGGTGAGCGCGACTGCAGCATCCTCGTCCTCGATCCGTCGCCTGAGCGCTATCGCCGTGAAGCGGAGGGCGGTCGCCTTCTCGCGAGCGGCGGGAAGCTCGAGGGCGCGCCACCGGAACTTCGCCCCCCCGCCCGCGCCCAGCTCGTTCTCCATGCTGCCCCCGTAGGGGAAGAGCCCCACCCGCCCGGCGATGAAGGCCGTCTTCGCGGCGCTGCCGTGTTCTTCGGCGGAGAGGGGCGACATCTCCTCGAGCTCCGCCCAGAAGGCGACGGCCTCCGCCGCCGCGTCTTGGCCGAGCTCGCACCTCGACGCCGTCTCGTCGAAGAGCCGGCCGCCGTTCTGCCACACGAACGGCGCGAGCGTCTGCAGGTCGCGCGGCGAGGCCCATCCGGAACGGCCCGCCTCGGGATCGTGCACCTCGCGCGCGCGCGACATCATCTCGTCCCAGCCCCAGCTCCCGCCCGAGGGGGCTTCCACGCCGGCCGCCTCGAAGAGATCGTCGTTGACGTATAGCACCTGCGGCGAGACCATCACCGGCAGCCCTAGAAGACGGCCCTCCACGCGCACGACATCGAGGCACCTCGGGTCGAGAAGCTCCCGGGCGCGCGCCTCGAGCTCCGCCGGAACAGGGGCGAAGCCGGACGAGAGGTAGAGGAAGCTGGTGCTCGTCGCCTCCACCAGGTCCGCCGACTCCATCCGGCGCCCTTCGGAAGAGAGATCCACCTCGACAAGCGGGTTCGCCTCGCAGAACTCGCGCGCGATGGTCCTCAGAGCTCCGCCCGAGCCCTCCCCCTTCATGAACCACGCGACAACGCGCCCCATAACGTCGCCCGGCCGCCGGCAAACGAAGGTCCCGCTCCCCGTCTCGCGCCGCACGTAGCCGTCCGCGACCATCTCACGCAGCGCACGGCTGACTGTCTCGTACGCCAGCCCCGTTCGCTTCATGATCTTGTGCTGGCTCGGGAATCGCGAGCCGATCTCCAGCCGCGAGAGCTCCTGCAGGAGATCCGCCTTCAGTGCGAGGTACCGCGGCGCACTGCCCGCCGTATCCACCCCATTCGCCGATATGCTAGCCACGTATTCCCCTCGCCCCAAGTTAACTAGTTAGCTAGTTAGATATACCCCGTCCGCCTCCGGACCGCTGACGAAAAACCCGGAATTCCTGCCCTATTGCGCCGTCCGATCGGATGCAATCTTCCAGTGCACGGCGGGCCGTAAGCGCTATAATGTGCACTCAAGCGGCAAGTTCCCGGGACTCTGGCAGGAGGAAGACGATGCGACATGCCGCCCGAATCGGGCTCGCAGGCGGCGCCTGCGTACTTATCGCCGCGGGAGCTGCCCTCGCCGCCGAGCCCCCCGCCCCCCTCGCGCCCCCCGTCGCCTACGAGCACGCCGGTCCCCGGAACGTTCTCGTAGTCTTCAACGCCGAGTCGAAGGACACCGACGGTAACGGCCTTGCCGACGGACGCGAGATCGCCGAGTACTACGCCCGGCGGCGCGGCATCCCGGAGGAGAATCTTCTCGGGCTGAAGCTCCGCGGCGCGGACAAGGGGACCGACTACAGGAACTTCTTCGAGAAGATACTCACTCCGGTCCGGGAGAAGCTCCATGCGAAGGCTGCGGACGGGACCGAGTTCCGCGAGCGCATCTGCTACATCATGCTGACGCCCGGCATGCCCGTCGGCATGAAGACCCACCACACCAAGGCAGAGCACCCGCTCAGCCACAAGAGCTGGGTCGGCTGGCGCTCGGTGGACCAGTGGCTCATCTCGCTCGAGGACAACTACTCCCTCGGAGTGCACGAGGAATCGGGCAAGCCCGGCATGCTGAAGCCGCCGTACCCGCTGGCCTTCGTGCGGATCGGCGGGAAGTACCTGGTCCATATCCCGTACCGCGGCAGGAGCCTGGCGGCACTGAGCGTCGCTGGCAAGCAGCTCGGCGCCATCCCCTTCACCGGCGAGGGCAGGCTCGGCGACCTGACGGTCGGCGACGGGAAGCTCGGAGACATCGACGTCGGGAGCCCCGGTAAGCCCCTGAGAGTCGGCGACATTGACGTCGGCTCGAAGGAGAAGCCGCTCAAGCTGGGCGACGTGGAGCTCACGCTGCCCAAGCTGCACCTGGGCTCCTTCCCGGGCCACATACGGAGCCCCCTCCTCGGCGCCTTCGTCGGCAAGAAGCCGACCACGTTCATGGAACTCCGCCGGAAGGTGCCCGGTCTCGCCGGCAAGTACCTCGTCATGCGCCTCGGCAACGACCCGGGTTCGGCCCGGCGAGCCGTCGACGGGGCCATCTACGCCGAGATGTATCTCAAGGGCAACGGCGAGGATCCGGCGCTCTCTATATGGCTCGACCAGAAGTTCGGCTTCGCCTTCGACCAGGTCCGCGCGCAGGTGCAGTGCTGCTCGATCGTCCACGCGGAGGGAGACCTTTTCAAGACCGACGCCGCGGGGCCGCTCGCGCCGTGGCCGCTCGTCATCGACAACCAGGGCGCCGAGATCGGGATGAGGCTGAAGGACGGCCGCCAGCAGAAGCCCACGGCGACAGCCACGGTGGCGTCGGTCGAGGGCGAATACCTGGTCCTCAAGCCCAAACGCCTCAAGCGGGGGAGTTCGCCCACGTCCATCTATTTCGCGCCGGGGCGTGAGATCACCGTCACCGGGGGTGATGCGAAAGCCATCGTGAAATCCGTCGACGCGAAGAAGAGCCGCCTGCTGGTCTCCTCGACCGAGGGGTTCAAGGCGGGCGACGGGATCGTATCGGTCTGGCCGGGGGAGTATCCGTCGCGGGACTGCTTTTTCTTTTTTGGGTTCTACGGGCTGGGCAAGTACGAGGACGTCTTCGCCTTCCCGCCCGGATCGATAGGAGTCCACGTCGACAGCGCCTGCGGGAAGTGGGCCGCAGCCGCCATGTCGCGCGGCATAGCCGGGACCTTCGGCGTCACGGCCGAGCCCTTCTCGGCGGGTATCCCCTACGGCCAGATAGTGCTCGCGACGCTCGGGCGCGGGAACGACCTCGCGGAGGCGTTCGGGAGCTCCGTCGTCTTCGGACAGCGATGGATGGGTGTGAGCTACGGCGATCCGCTATACGCGCCGTTCAGGGGCCCGAAGCGGGCGGACGCGACGAAACCCGTCCTCGCCGTTCCGAGCGTCTCGATGGAGGCTGGCGGGGCGAACATCTCGGCGCGGCTGGGCGGAGAGACGGCGGACGAGCTCGCCGACGTGGCGCTCTTCCGGATCGAGTACGGCCGCTCGAGGCGCATGGGCGAGGCGGTCGACTTCTACGACTGGCCCGAGCCCGCCGACCCGAACCTGAAGGTCAAGGGAAGGAACTACTCCGGCTACGCCCGCAGCTTCTCGCGCCTCGTCACGGGGCTGGAGGAGGGCAGGCGGTACTACTACCGCGTCGTCGCGCGCGACCCGGCGGGCAACGAGTCGTCCAGCCGGCGCGGCGCCTTCATCTACAGGACGCCCGGGGCGACGAAGAGGTAGGCCCGGGCTTTTCGAAGGGAGACGGCCATGGCGGTTAACGGACCCGAGCCCGATGGCTTCCGCTTTTTCTCGGACGACTCCATCTGGAACACACCCGTCGCCGACGACGCCCCGGTGCACGAGGACTCCTCCGAGATGGTCCGCGCCAACTTCGCGGAGCCGCCGGGCATCTACGTCAACCGCGTCTCGTGGTCGGTGCCCGTCTACCTTGTCGACTCGTCGACCCCACGGCAGGACGTGCGCTGCATCTACGGCAAGGCACACGGCACGCGCCCCACCTTCGACGACCCCTCGGGCGCCGATTGGATCGTCCACACCGACTACGGCGTCCTCATGAAGGACGTGCCGATACCCGACGACGCGCTTCCCGACTCGGCCATTGCGCTCAGGCCCGACAAGAACGCCGACGCCCACCTCTGCGTGGTCGACCTCGAGCGCGGCCTCGAGTGGGACTTCTGCTGGATGGCGAGGGCCGAGGACGGCGAGTGGACCGCCGGGCAGGGGGTCATGTACCGGACGGACGGCGACGGGCTCATCCGGGACTACGAGGGCTCCGCGCGCGGCTCGGGCTTTCCGCTCACCGGGGGCCTCATATTCAAGCGCGAGATAGAGGCCGGGGTCATAGACCACGCGCTGGCGCTCGCGCTGCACCCCGCGGGCTACGGGCACGTTTATCCGCCGGCGAGCTGCTCCGACGGCCGCAGGCCCATCGGCGCCCCTGCGGATGGCAAGGGCTGGGGGATACCCGAGGGCGCCCTCGTGCAACTCGATCCGGAACTCGACGTCGACTCCCTCGGGCTCGACCACGCCGCCAAGGTGATAGCCCGGGCCATGCAGCGCTACGGGATGTACGTCTGCGACAACTCGGGCTCGATCAACCTCTACGCCGAGGTCTTCCCCTTCTCCGACCCCGACCCGTGGGACGGCGTCATGGCCGTCGACTCGCCCACGAGCATCCCCGTCGAGCGCCTCCGCGTCATCGACTGGGGCGACCGGTACTGCGAGGAGGGCGAGAAGCCCCACAACCAGGATCGCTACCGCGATCCGCACGCCTTTGGGCCCCTGCCGGACTCCATGGCGAAGGACGTGCTCCACATGATTAACTTCCACAGGGGACGCTACGACCTGCCGCCTAGGGTGATCGGCTAGGCGCCGCCCGGCCTCAAGGGAATCACGCTCCCCGTGTGTGTTTCTCCTGTGTGCATTGGGCCCTCCGTAGACCACGTTCGCCCTCCATTCGCCGACGGGGAAGCGGAGGACGGGTGCAAGCGCCTGCAAGCGGCTTGCAGCGTTTTTCTCGCTGCGCGGTTGACAGCCCCCCATCTATGGGGTATAGATTCAAATGGGCGAGCTAAGCATTGGCAGGGGTGGGTCTGCCGGGCAAGGCGCCCGGCTGACCAGATCCATCTCGGGCCGCAGTGCCCCGGCTGCAGAAGAGAGCTGTGAGGCGTATCTTGGCTCTTTTGCGTCGGGACCAGAGCCCGTTGCTGAGGAGGGAGCTGCAAGGTGACAACGCGGATGGGACGGGGCTTGGGCGTGGCTCTGGTGGTCTGCTGGGGTCTGACGGCAGGAGTGGCGGCCGCGGAGACGGCGGGGACGGTGCGGCAGATGGGCCGTGGGGAGAAGATCCGGATTCTGCGGCCTAAGGCGCGGTACCCGGACCCGATGACGCTGCGGTTCGGGGCGGACCACGTCACGTTCAGGCTGAATTCCGACGGGCTGCTGACGGTGACGAAGGTCGGCGGGTCGGTGGGCCTGGTGGTCGTCGCCGGGGCGAAGGAGGTGAGCGTCGAGCTCTCGCGGGGGCAGGAGATCTCGGTGTGGATGCTCAGCGACATGATCGCGTCGGTGGAGGAGGGGCTGTCGCTGAGGCTGCGGATGACGTCGTGGTCCTTCGCGTTCCGTGCCGACCGTGCGGGGCCGCTGGGTCTGCTGCTGAAGGCCGACGGGGGGGAGAGCCTGCTCTACGACGGCCAGCGGGTCGACTCGGTGAAGTCACCGACGGGGGAGATCAGGCTGGCGAGATCGGCGGCTCCGGTACGGGTGGTGCGCACACCGAAGCGCGGGGGCGAGCGCGAGGAGCCCGAATACGAGGTGGCGGAGGGCGAGCCCGTGGCGCCCGGACCGCCGCCGTATCCGCCGGGGGGACGAAACCTGAGTGAGACCGCAGGCATCCCCGGTGCGACGATAGCGCTGCCTCCGCCGGCGGTGGAGGTGCTGCGGCCGGACCCGGTGAGCCCGTAGCAGGCCGGTCGAGCCGGCCGGGGGGGCCGGGGGGGCCGGGGGGGCCTGAAGGCTCGAGGAGAAGCATGATACCAACGGTGTTTGACGGACACTCTTCGTGGGGGCGTGGTGGGTTGGTGCGGTCCTGGGTTCTCATTCTGCTGGCAGTGTCGATCTCGTGGGCGGGGGCGCTCGCCGGGGAGGACGAGGATATCGACATCTACGCCAGCGCGGAATACACGTACGACGACAACGTCGATCTCGTGGAGACGAACGAGGATTCCGACAGCATCCTGTCATTCATAGCGGGCTTCGATCTGATGAAGGGCTCGCGGAGCCAGAAGCTGCTTCTGAGCTACCAGTTCCGGTACCGCGACTACTCCGACCGGACCGAGTACGACCAGCCCGAGCACGTCTTCTACGCCGCCTACAAGCTGAGGTCCCAACGCTGGCAGTTGAGCGTCGAGGACCGGCTTCTGCGGACGGAGGACCCGGAGGGCTTCGAGTTCACGGCGCGGCAGAAGAGGGTGCTCAACGACGCGAAGCTGAGCTTCAGGATGCAGATAGCCAGGGAAGGCTACGTGACGCTGGGGTACGAGAACACGATGCGCGACTACCGGCAGAGCGCGTGGGACCACCTCTCGGGCGCCGAGAACGCGGGGTCTGCGGAGGTGGCTATCCCGATCACGGAGTCGGGCAGGACGCAGGCGTTCGCGTCGGTGACGTTCGGGAAGTACCGGTTCGACGAGGATGTGCTGAACGGGTACAGCTACGTGCGCGGGGTGGCGGGTCTGCGCGGCGAGCCGGGCGCGAAGCTGGCGTTCGAGGTGGGCGTGGGGGTGAGCGACCTCGACGACTTCGAGGACAACCTGGTCGTCGTCGACGACGACGAGGCGACCGAGCTGTGCATCTTCGCGCGGGCGACGTGGCGCCTCAAGCCGGAGCGGACGCGGCTGGAGCTGACGCTGTCGCGTGACGACCAGCCGTCGACGACCTCGAACTACCAGGTGGTCACCGCGGGGACGTTGCACCTGGTGCACAAGTTCACCGACAGGATCAGCGCCGACGCGGGCCTGTCGGTGGAGGACGGCGATCGGTCGAAGGGTGACGACTACGGCCTCTCGAAGGCCTGGGCCGGGCTCAGGCACGGACTTGGCCGCATGAGAGAGGGCGACTACCAGGGCGACCTCTACCTGCGGTACGAGCACGCGGCCCGGGACTCGAGCGGCACAGGCACCGAATACGACTCCAACCGCATCTCCGTCGGCTACACCTACAGGTTCTGAGCGCGGCCGGGCCGGCTCTGCGACGCATCTCACCGATTTCCCTGACGGCCCGGCGTGCCCCCGTCCTCGACCGCGTTCCCGGCTTGTCGGGGTCCGTGGCAAGGATTCCGTGCCTCGCCGGTTCATACACTCAACCCGACCGTACGCCCCGATGCTGGAGACACGATATGCGATCGAGACTCAACATGCCGGCGGCTGTTCTTGTCACTCTCGTCCTCTCCTGCGGCGCCGCGCGCTCGGGCGAGAGGCACGTCGTCGACATCTTCAACGGCGGCAAACTCGCGCCCGGCGTCAAACTCGAGAACGCCAGCGTCCAGGGCAACCTGGTGGTGACCTCGCCCATCGGCAAATCGTGGGGCAACCCGCATTTCTATGTCAAAGGGCTGAACGTCGACATCTCGAAGGTTGACCTGTCGCAGGTTCACTTCCGCCTGGTGGCCACCGGCGGCCGCGCCAACAAGCCCGGCTACGCCGAGATACAGATAGACAACACCGGCGGGGTGATGCTCAGGATACTCCAGTTCCCGTTCCGCTCGTATAACCGGCGCGACCCGAACTACATGATGAAATCGTGTGAGCACTCCCGCGTCTATGCCACCAAGCCCGAGGGGAAGCACTTCGGCAAGATCACCGCCTTCCGCGTCAACACCAGCTCGCCCGGCGGCGTCGTGATGCGGTTCAGCAAGATACAGATACTCATCGACAAGTCGATGGGCGACAGGTACCCCGACGACCCGAAGCCCGACCCGAACTGGCGCGGCGGCAAGATCGCCGGCGTCTACGCCATCTCCGGATCGGACCGGGTCTTCCTGAAGGAGACCGACAGCCCCCTCGAGCACGGCAACACCGTCTGGAAGAACGGCAGGATCACCGTCAGCGGCGCGCGGAACGAGACCGTGCCCTTCCAGGTGGTCATCGAGGCCGCCGGAGCCGGCGGGCTGAACGGCGTCGATGTCCGGTTCACGGGCGTGAGCAAGCCTGGTGCGAGCATCGACAACTCGAAGGCCCGCGAGCCGAAGAACCCGTACAACTACGTCGGCCGCCACGTCCAGCTCTACCGCGCCCGCTACATCCACTACGACAAGGTCGACTCCATGGGCGGCGGCAAGATCGTGAAGGCATCCAAGGTCGTGGGGAAGCACATCCCCGAGGTGCAGATCCCCTTCGAGGCCAAGTGGGGAGGCGCGCCCTTCCCGGTCTTCCCCGGCCAGACACAGAGCGTCTGGATCGACACCTACATCCCGAAGGACGCGAAGCCCGGCCTCTACCGCGGCAAGGTCGAGGTGCTGGTGGGCGGCCGCGTCGCCAAGTCGCTGCCGGTGGAGCTCACCGTCCACGACTTCGCGCTGCCCAATAGGCCGTCGACGTGCTCGCTCATGTGGGGGACCGTGCCCAACAAGCACAAGCTGACAGGCGACGAGCTGATCGAAATGAAGAAGACGTACCGGCGGTTCTTCCGCCGCCACTTCACCGAAACCTTCGCCGGCATCGGCCGCGGGAAACAGCCCAGCGAGGCGGAGTGGTCGGTCCGGAGCGGAGACCTCTTCACCCGCGAGAACGGCTACGAGGGCCCCGGATACGGGCTGCCGGCGCCTATTATCTTCCTCACTATGTACGGCGGCGGCCTGAAGCCCTTCGGCGGCCCCGGCGAATACGGCGACGAGGCATCGTGGCACAAGGGGCTGCTCGAATACAAGACGATGATCGACAAGTACGCCCCCGGCACGATGACCGTCTACTACGCCTGGGACGAGCCGAACCACGCCTTCAAGGGCGGGCTGGCAGCATTCAACACGTGGATGAACAAGGTCGCCCCGTGGGTGCACTCGTTCAACAGGAAGCACAAGGCCGAGATCAAGGTCTATGCCACGGTCAGCCGCGGCACGGCCAGGCAGGTGCCCAACCTGGACATCTACGCCGCGCACACCAGGGCCGAGGTCGAGGAGATGGAGCGCGAGGGCGACATCCACTGCCGCTGGAACGGGCCGCAGGGCATCGCCCACTTCGCGTCGGCGCTGCGGGTGTGCGGCTGGAAGGCCTACCACCTGAGGACGAAGATCTGGTGGATGTGGGCCTGGAACGACTACAAGGCCGGCTTCGACGTCTACCGCAACCCCTACAACTTCACCAACCAGTACGGCGAGCTCGGCGCCGGTACCGGCATGTTCGTGTACCCCGGGACGGACGAGTTCGTGACGAAGCGCAACCCCGGTCTGAAGGGCCCCGTGCCGGGCGCGCGCTTCTTCAACTGGCGCCAGGGCTTCATCGACTTCGAGTACCTGACGCTGGCCGCCAAGGTTGACGCGAAGGCCGTCGACGCGATCGTCTCGCCGCTGGTCTCGGGCGCACGGCTGAACTCGGGCCTGCCCGGCGAGCAGGCCAGCGTGGGCTACGCCATCGGGGACGAGCACTACGCCAGGGCCCGCGGGAAGCTCGTGAAGATCATCCTGAAGGGGAGGTAGCGGCGGCTCCTCGTCCGGCCCGGCGGGGCCATTCACGCCTCGGACCCGCCTCCCCGGCCCCCCCTCCCGGCCCTCGCCTTTCGCTTGAACGCGGAGGGAGGCTCGCCTCACGGCTACAGCGGATCCGCGGCCCGCGCAGGCTTGACAGGCCTTGCTTCAGAGGATATCACTGCTGCGGGACGGGCCGGCGGCCCGGCACAGACTGGGGGCTCCTGATGAGGTGCGCTGCGGCGCTCTTCCTGGCATGCGGTCTCGTCGGAGCTGCGGGGGGCATGCCCGCCGCTGCCGAGGGAACCGGCCAGACGGTGACCGTGGGGGCCGGCGGCGACTTCCGCACTATCGCCGCGGCTCTCGCCGACCGCAGGATCGGCGATGGTGCCACCGAGGCCGAGCGCGATCACGTCGTCGTCCTCGACGGGACGTACGAGTCCGAGCGCGTCACCATCGGCCCCGGCAAGCGCTACGTGACCATCAGGGCCAAGAACCCCGGGAAGGTCAGGATCAGGGTCAAGCGGCAGCTTTTCCGCGCGACCAAGGCCGACCACATAACGATCGCCGACCTGCACTGCTCGGGCGGCAGCAACTTCGGATGGTTCTTCTACTGCCACCACATCGTGCTCGACGGCGTCCGCTACACCGGCGGGCAGCACGGCGTCCGCTTCAGCAGCCCCCCCAACAGCCCGCGGGGGGGAGGGGGGCACTCGCACACCGTCAGGAACTGCTGGTTCGTCGGCAACGGAAAAAGCCCCGACGGCGGCCACAGCGGCATCGGCATAGGGGACACGGCCACAACCTCCTGGGCCCAGAGGATACTCGTCGAGCACTGCCGGCTGAGCAACAACGGGGAGGACGGCATACAGCCGACCGCGCCGACGAAGCACCGCATCGGGATGCCGACGGCCGCCTACATCGAGATAGCTCACTGCGAGATGAAGGGCAACGGCGAGAACGCGGTGGACCTGAAGGCGTGCCGCTACGTCCGCGTGCACCACAACGTCATGACCGGCAACGGGGCGCCCGGAATCGTCGTCCACTCCCCCGAGAACACGGGCGATACCACCGGGCCGCATCACTGCGCGGTCTACAGCAACCTGATCGCCGACAACGGCGGCCACGGCTACGCCCAGCCCGATGGCGACATCCAAGAGGGCACGCGGAACCTCATCTTCAACAACATCGTCGTGCGCAACCGCATGGGCGGCATCTGGACCGGCTCCAACCGCCTCAACCGCGGCGACCGGATATTCTGCAACACCGTCGTCGGCACCACCGGCAGGGGCACCAACGGCTATCGCGGCGGCTGGGGCATCGACGTCGGCCACGACGGGGACAACCGGGTGACGGCCAACATCGTCTTCGGCAACAACAACCCGGGCTTCCGCCGCGGCGCGAAGGGAGTGCTCGCCGGCAACTTCACGGCCGACCCCGGCTTCGCGGGCTCGAAGGAAGACGACTATCATCTGGCTCCCGGCTCGCCGGCGCTCGCCCGCAGGCACTCGGGCCGGATATTCACCGCCGAGGAGGTCAAGGAGTACAAGTCCGTGCTCGGCGAGGATCTGCCTATCAACGAGTTTGGCCCGACCACCTACCAGGACGACGCCCCCCGTACGGGGGCGCTAGTGCCGGGGGCGCTGGGGCCTCCGAGGCCCAAGGGGCCGAGGCCCAAAGAGCCGAAGCCCGACGCGCGGAAGCCCGCGGCCGCCGCGCCCGGCGCGGAGGCGGACCCCGCTTCCGGGAATGACAGGGCCGGGAACTCGAAGGCCGCGCAGCTCTACCGGGCCGCCCGCCAGGCCGAGCGCGCAGGGATGGGCGATCTCGCCAGGCTGCTCTACGGGCGGCTGGTCAAGGAACACCCGGACTCGCCGCTGGCCGAGCAGGCGAAGGACCGGCTGAAGTAGGCGCCGCAGCCCTTGGCCGCGCACCCCGCCCCACTCCCCCCGAAAAGTAACTGACGGAGGGTGCCCCGCCGGTGTAGACTCATGAGGGAAATCGGCGACGGGTGGAGGGTTGCGATGGCACGGGGCGGGATATTCCAAGCGGCGTTTCTTTCGTGCTTCCTAGTGGCGGGAGGAGCGGGCTCGGCTCCGGCCCAGGCCGGGACTATCAGGGTAACCCCGTCGGTCGCGATCCCGAAAGGCCATCCCAGAATTTTCCTCACCCAGGCGGACCTCGACGCCCTCAGGAAGCGCGCGGGCGAACCCCGCCTCGCGGCCTGGGTCAAGGTCTACCTCGGTTGGGTCGACAACGGCGGCACGAAATACGACGCCGCGGGCTGCGAGGACTACGCCTTCGCGTATCTCCTCACCGGCCGCGAGAAGTACGCGCGGACGGCCCTCCGGCAGGCCTTCGAGCTCAAGAACGACGAGTTCCACGAGGGGCAGCGATACAGCCGCCGCGCGCTGGTCTACGACTGGCTTTACGCGAAGCTCTCGGCTGACGAGAGGTCGCGGCTCGAGAAGCCGCTCGCGGCGATGCTCGGGCCGAGGACCTCCTCGCACAGGCTGAAGATCGGCTCGCGCTACCACTCGGGGTGGCTTTCGGCGGCTCTGGCGCTCGCCGGCGAGGGCGTGGCCGACAAGGCGGCCGCGGACGACATCGCCTACTTCATGCAGTGCTACACCCCCCTCATGAAGAGGCTGGCCGAGACCAACACCGACGGGGGCTCGCGCCACTACGCGCACGTCGTCGGGCGGGAGTGGATCACCACCTACGAGATGATGCAGGCCGCCACCGGCGGCGCGGCCTTCAAGGGCTTCGAATTCCACGGCCGCCAGGGCGTCTACTGGCTATACCGGATGATCGGCGGCTACGGGTGCATACCGAACGCGGGCGACGGCACCCACGCGACCGTTGCCGCAGCGCCGCCCACGCCGCTCTTCTCTCACACGGCGATGAGGGGCCCGATCCCCGCCAGCCAGGAGATGGCGATACGGCTCGTCGAACTCAAGGGGAACCGTCCCCACTGGGAGGACATCCTCTGGTACAGGGAACCCGGGCGCACCGTGATCCCCAAGCTGCCCCTCTCCCGCATCTTCCGCGGCGTCGGCGTCGTCATCACGCGGAGCGGATGGGATATGGCCCGCGAGTCGACCGACGTCGTCGCCGCCTTCTACAACGGGCCGACGCTGCGGCACACGCACCTCAACCAGGGGCACTTCCAGATCTACCGCGGGCGGACGGCGCTCACGCCCGACGCCGGCTTCTACGACATCTACGGCGGCCCGCACTGCAAGAACGTATTCAATACGACCCTCGGCCACAACTGCATCACGATCACCGGGCCACAGGGCGGCGACGGTCGCCAGACGCAGGGCGTCCGGAACCAGCGGAAGTACCCACACAACACGTGGGCCCGCGACCGCGGCGAGATCAAGGCCTACGAGGGGGACGGCCGCTTCACGTACGTCCTCGCCGATGCCACGCTGGCCTACGGCGCGGCGAAGGGCGGGCAGCCTCGCGCGCGCTCGGTGACGCGGCAGTTCATACACCTAAGGCCCGGCATATTCGTTGTATACGACCGCGTGGCGGCGGCGGGGCCCGGCCTCAAGAAGCGCTTCGTGCTCCAGAGCTATGACGAGCCCGCCTTCGACGGCGCCGAGGAGATCGAGCAGGGCAAACGAGGCGACGGCATATCGGCCTCGACCGACACCGGGCTTATCACGTCGACGCGCGAGGACAGCAGGCTCTTCTGCCGGATCCTGCTGCCCCAGCAGTGCACCGTCCGCAAGGTCGGCGGGCCGACCTACTGGTGCTACAACAACGGCCAGTTCTACAGGCCGAAGAAGCGGAGCTTCCGCAACGCCGCCTCCGCCCACAGGACCGGCATGCCCTTCTGGCGGAGCGAGATATCGCCGTCCAAGGCGGCGGCCTTCGACGAGTTCCTGGTCGTGCTCGAGGCCGCGCCCAAGGAGCAGGCCTCGCCTCACGAGTGCAAGGTTGATACAGCGGCGGGGTCTCTCCGCCTTTCGATCGCCGCGTCGAAGGCCAAGTACGAGGTCACGCTCGCGCGGTCGCGCGACGGCGGGCACATCAGGATAACCGAGGGCGGCCGCGTGCTGGTGAACAAGGACTTCGCCCGCACGGTCGCGGTCCCCGAGGGCAACCCGGTTCTTCCGAAGTAGAAGGAGGCGGCACCCATGCGAGAATGTCCGCTCTGCGGCGTCGGGCTCGACCGGGTGGAGTACGAGGGTTTCCCGGTCCACACCTGCCCCAAGTGCCACGGCGTGCTGATCGACAATCGCAGGATCGAGGACGTGAAGCGCAAGATGGAGAAGCCGCCGGCGGAGCTCGTCGCCGAGGCGACCGCCGACGGCGCCGCCGACACCGCGGGGGAGCTCGCCTGCCCGCGCTGCAACTGCGCGATGGCGAAGGAGAAGGCCTTCAAGGACGAGATGGCGACATCCCGGGCCGGGCTCGAGAGCTTCAGCGTCGACGTCTGTCGCCAGTGCGACATCACGTGGCTCGACGCCGGCGAGCTCGCGAAGATCCAGATCGACTACGAGCAGAGCCCGAAGGGCCGCGAGGCGCGCAAGCGTTACGTCAGCTACGCCGAGCTCGACGACGCGGAGAAGGAGGAGTTCATCAGAACGATGGCCGATGCGGTGCCGGACCAAGCCTCGTCCTACGCCGCGGCCTTCGCCGACGCCGTCGCTCAGGCCGCGCAGGTTCTATGGCGCGTGGACGACTAGGCCCGGTGCCGCCAGCCGCCCCCGGCGCCCGCTGACTCGAGTCCTACTTCTTCGCCGGCATCCCGGAGAGCTTGCCGAACTTCGTCGGCGTGTGGGAGCTCCCGCCTCCGCCGACGGGCGACCAGTAGAGGCTCTCCCCCGTCGCCGCCCTCATGCGGAGCACGTTGAAGTCCCACGTCGACTGCATCTTGTCGGACTCGTCGAAGATCGCCACGGGCAGGACGAACTCCGCGACCCAGCTCTCCTTGCCGATCTTGACCCCCGAGGCGTACTTCGGGCTCCACTGGAGGTCGCCGTCCCTGGCGGAGCTGAAGTAGCTGTCCCAGGTGACGCCCTTGGGGTTGATGATGATCTGGTAGTAGGAGTTCCGGTCGCCCGCGGGGCCGATGAAGAGCTCCACGTCGTCGTCTTCCCAGATGCCGCTGCCGTCGTGCTCGGTGACGAAGGCGGTGGGGTTCTTCAGGTTCGCCGCCTCGTCGAAACCCTCGACCGCGATGTAGACGTTGCCGTCCCCCCGGGCGACGAGGAGCTTCGTCCGCGCCCCGCCCTTCGTGCCGTCGTCATGGCCGAAGGCCTCCGAGGTCGCCGCCTTCTTCCAGACCGCTTCGTCCAGAACGCCGTCCGCCTTGACGGCCGACTTCCCGACGTCCGGGACCGCCAGCAGGCGGGCGCTCGTCGCGGGAGCCTTGGCCGGCTGGGCCGGCTGGAGCGACGCGGGCTCCGCGGCCGGGGGGGCGGCGGGAGCTGCGGCGGGGGCCTCTGCAGCGGGCGGGGCGTCCGCGGGGGCCGCGGCCCCGGCGGGGCCCTGGGTGCATCCGGCCGACAGAAGCGCTGCGAACATGGCAAGTGACAGCACGACATGCTCGGGCCTGATTCTCACGGTAATTCCTCCAACAGACGGCTCCGGACAGAGACGCGCGCGATTCTAAGGCAAGCGCGGGGAGCGTCAAGTGACAACGCCGGCGGCCCCGGTTGACGTGGCAAACAGCCCCCGCCTGGTGTAGAATGCCCCCCGGACCCCTGTTTGGAGCGTTCGAGATGGCGAAGGCAGATATCATCCTCACGGGCGGACGGGTGGTCACGGGGGACGGGGCCGCCGTGGCTGAGGCCATCGCGGCGGCGGACGGCCGCGTCCTTGCCGTCGGCGCCGACGACGAGGTGAGGGCCGCCGCGCCGGACGCGGAGCGTGCTATCGACCTGGCCGGACGGACGGTCGTTCCGGGGCTCATCGACAGCCACATGCACATGCTCTACACGGGCTGGAGCCTGGGCGACATCGATGTCTACTCGGTCGGCTCGATCGACGAACTGGTCGAGCGCATGAGCGCCGCCGCCGGAAACCGCGACTTCATCGCCGCGCGCTCGGACTGCCTCCACGCCAGCCACCTCGCCGAGGGACGCCTGCCGAACGCGGCGGACCTCGACCGCGTCTCGTCCGAGAAGCCCGTCGCCGTCACCGACGTCAACAAGACCATCGTCAACTCGGTCATACTGAACGACGTCGACTGCTCTGAGATCCCCCCCGGCGGCGAGATCGGCCGCAACGACGACGGCTCGCCGAACGGGGTCTTCCTCTACGCGGCGAAGGGGATGACGCCGCTCGGGGCGCAGTCGGCGGCTTCGGGCTCGAAGATGTCGGCAACGGACGCCCTGCTGAAATGCCAGGAGGCTCTGCTGGCGTCGGGGCTGACGGGCGTTGTCGACGCGTCGGTGGGGTCGGACAACCTGAAGGCCTTCGCCCAGCTCCGCCGGGACGGCCGGCTGAAGATACGGGTGAGGGCGCTGCTGCGCGCCGCGCGCTACGACTCGGTCGCGCCCATCCTCAAGGACATCGAGGAGTTCGGCGGCGGCGACGACGTGCTCCGCATCGCCGGCGTCAAGCTCTTCTACGACTGGTTCCTCATGCACCGCACGGCCCTCTTCTACGAGCCCTACGTCGGGCAGCCCGAGAACACCGGCCGGCGCTCGATCCCGCACGAGGAGCTCACCCGCTGGCTGCGCGACTGCGCCAAAGCGGGGCTCGCAACGGGCACACACACCACAGGGACCAAGGGGCTCGACGAGATGCTCGAGACGCACGAGCGTATCGCCGACGAGGTCGGCCTCACCTCTCCGTCTCACCTCATCCACGCCTACTTCCCCGGCGAGCGCGCCATCGAGCGCGCGAAGGCGCTCGGCATGGGCATCGCCCTGCAGCCGAGCTTCATCCGCCCGTGGGCCGAGACCGCCGTCGAGTTCCTGGGGCCCGAGCGCGCCGCGGGCTTCACGCCCGTGAGGAGTTGCCTCGACGCGGGGGTGGTGACGGGCGGCGGCACCGACTCCCCCATAACGCACTTCAATCCCTTCGCATCGGCGGCGGCGGCGGCCTCGCGGCTTTCGGCGGCGGGGAACATCTTGGGCGAGGCCGAGCGCGTCACGAACGCCGAGGCCCTGGCCATCTACACGACGGGCTCCGCGGAGATAACGGGAGAGTCGGACTCGCGCGGCCGGCTCGTGCCGGGGGCGCTCGCCGACATGGTCGTGTGCTCGGCCGATCCGCTCTCTTGCGAGCCGGACGACATCCGCCGCGTGCGGCCCCTCGCCACGATCGTCGGCGGCGAGGTCGTCTACAGCGCTCCCGGCGCGGAGATCTAGATGGACCGCAGGGAGGCCGATATCCTCGGCCGTGTGCTCGGCCGCACGGTCGACCGGGCCGAGCCCGGCTGCGCGGAGTCGGACAGGATTCCGCCCGGCTACCTCGCGGCGCTCGGCCGCTGCCCCGGCATCGTCCTCGTCGACAAGCCCGCCGGGCGCACGAGCCACGACGTCATCGATCGCATCCGCAGCCACCTCCGGAAGAGAATGGGCAAAGGCGCTCCCCGGCGCGGGCCGAAGACGGGCCACTCGGGGACGCTCGACCCCGCGGCGACGGGGCTGCTTCTGGTCGGCCTCGGGCTCGGGACGAAGCTGCTGCCCTATCTGCACGGGCTGGGCAAGTCCTACCGCGCGACCGTCCGGCTGGGGGTGCGCACCGAGACCGACGACCTCGAAGGCGAGATCGTGGGCGACGTGATTGACGATCCGGCCGTGTCGCCGGAGGCGCTCGAGCAGGCGCTGGGGCGCTTCCGAGGCGAGTTCCGCCAGGCCGCGCCCCGATACTCGGCGATCAAGCGCGGCGGGCGGCCCGACTACTCGCGCGCGCGTGCGGGGGAGGATTTCGAGCCGGCCGTGCGGCAGGTTGAGATCAGCCGCCTCGAACTGGCCCGGTTCGACGGACGCGAGGCCGTGCTCGAGCTCGACTGCTCGGCGGGCACATACGTCCGGTCGCTCGCGCGTGACATCGGCGAGGTCCTCGCGGTGGGCGGAACGCTCGCGGCTCTCAGGCGCACCGCGATAGGGCCGTTCAGCCTCGAGCACGCCCTCGGGCTGGACGAGCTCGGCACGATCGCCCTCGCCGAAACCTGAACCGGGGCCTTGCGTCGGGGGCGGCCATGGGGTATCATGCCGTAGTGTCGCGAGGCGGCGGCACGGCCTCTGCAGGGCCTGCTTGGGCCGGGCGAAGGGGCGAGGGGGCGAGGGGGGCGAACGCATGGGTGGCTGCACCGGTCGTCTCGCCCTGATTACATGCCTTCTGGCGGCGCTGGTATTCACGGTGGCTCTGCCGGGCTGCGGCGGGAGCAGCGGCGGCGGAGTGGGCGACATCGAGCTGCTCGTGCAGGGCACGGTCGTAAAGAACTACGACGGGCTGGGCGGTTACATCACGCTCGTCACAGTGGCGGCCGGCGGCACTCCGGTGAGCGACGCCACGGTGACCGTGAACACCATCAACGTCCCCAACACCGCCCCCGGGAACTATGCCCTCGTGGGCGGGCTGACGATCAGCACCGGCGACGACGTGACCCTCCTCGTCACCCGCCTCACGCGCACCGTGACCGCGACGCTCAAGATGCCCGAGCAGCCCGTCGTCACCCAGCCCGACGGTTCGGGCAGCCCGTACTCGGCGAGCGCCTCGATGTTCGTCCAGTGGGACTCCTTCGTCACCGACCCCGACTCGCTCATGGTCGAGGTGCACGAGGACTTCACGCCTCCCGCCGACGGCCGTTACCTGGGCTCCGTCCCGTTCAACACCGACACCGATTTCACGATCCCGGCCGATACCTTCGACCCGGCGGCCTCGAGTGCCGAGGTGGAGGTGGAGGCGCGGAACGTCACCACCTCGCTCGGCACCGACGCCGAGCCGGGCTCGGTCTACAACGTCGGGCAGGAAGGTTTCAGCACGACGTTCGACATGCAGTGATGCGCGCAGGCCCGCGGAAGGGAGACAGAGGGATGGCAGAGAAATCCGGCACAGGGAAGGGCGGCGGAGTTGTCGTCATCGCCATTTGCTCGGTGGCGCTGGCGCTGGGCGCTCACCGGCTGATCGAGGCCTACATGGTGCGCGACGCGGGGCTGCAGTTCGAGGGCCTGAGGCAGGAGCTCCTCGATGTCTCCGCGAAGACCCCCGTTGCGGCGAAGTTCGCGGAGGGTGCCACGGAGGCGGAGAGGAAAGCCGCCGCCGCGAAGGCCGAGCGCATCTACCGCGAGACGGTGCAGGGCCGCGTCAACAAGATCGTCCCCAGGCTGAACGCGGTTCAGGCCGACATGAGGCGGTCGAGCCGCCTGGCCGCCGAGCTGGCGGTGGTCATTGCCGTCGGCTTCTTCTTCCTGGCGACGGCCGTTTTCATGCGGCAGCAGGCAGCGGCCGCTAGCCCCGCCGCGCCCGCAGCCGTAGCGGCGGCTTTCGAGGAGGAGAGCCCCACCCCCGCTGCCGGCAGCGAGCCGGTCGCCGAAGAGGCACCGCCCGCAGAGGAACCTGCCGAGGAGAAGCCCGAGTAGCGCCGCCGGCGGGCCCCCAGGAGGTAAGCATGCCGAGACGCCTGCTCGCGCGCGCGCTCGTACTGGCGGCGGCCGCCGGGCTCGCGTCCTTCGCGTCGGTCCCGGCCTGCGCCGCCGAGCGGGTCACCATCGAACAGATCAGCGTCGAGGTCCCCGAGAAGTGGTCCAGGGCCGAGTCGAGGACCGGCTGCGCGGCGGTCTTCAAGTCGGACGCGGTCCACCTCGAGGGCGAAGCCCGCCGGCAGGACGTCATCACCGTTCGCGTCCTGCCGGCGAGTGGCAACACGCTCGACCAGTTCGAGGCGCTGATGAAGGACGTCATGAAGAAGCAGGCGAAGGAGCTGAGCGACCTTGCCCTACAGCAAAGCCCCCTCAAGGTGGATATCGAGAAGCTCGGCAAGTACGAGTACACGAGGGTCAAGCTGGAGGGCGTCGAGGCCCTGCGGATGGAGGGGATGTCGCTGCTGAAGGTGGCCGGGGAGCTCGTGAAAACGCACAACGTGACGCACGTGCTCCTGCTGGCAGACAAATTCTACGTCATCGCTACCGGCTCGCCCGCCTCGCGCCGGAAGGCCGTCGAGGCGGCCCAGAAGAAGTTCATCACCTCCATCAGGATCGAGGCGGACAAGTAGGTCACGCCGCCTACGAGTGCTCGGCCTCGTAGGCGGTCGCCGGCTGCGCGGTGCTGTACATCCGGTACGGCGGGGCGTAACCGTCCGGCTTGCGCGGGCGGAACTTCCCGCCGCGGAACCCGTCCCGGAACTCGATGCTCCGCCACGGGCGGTTGGCCCAGCAGGGCCCCCGGAACGGGTCGCTGGTCCGGTCCATCCACTCGAGCAGCTCGTCGTGCAGCCGGTCGCGGGCCTCCGCGTGGGACGCGTCGTCTATCAGGTTGACGACCTCTGCCGGGTCGTCGGCCAGATTGTAGAGCTCGTCGACGCTGTCGAGCAGGTTGACTGCAAGCTTGTAGTCTCCGCGCACGATGCACCGGATCGGCAGGAACTCGCCCACCGCGTCGTTGTCGACGTCGAACCGCTCGAACTCGATGACGACGCTGCGGTCGGCGTCGGTCTCGTCGCCGCGCAGGACCGGCGCCAGGCTCTCGCCGCTCAGGAGATCCGGCACGCCCTCGCCTGCGAGCTCGAGCATCGTGGGGAGCAGGTCGACGTGGCTGGCGAGCGTGCCGTCGACGCGCCCCGGCCCCTCCCCGCCCGGCATGCGGACGACGAGCGGGATCCGCGTGATCTCCTCGTACATCACGGGGCCTTTGTTGGTGATGCCGTGGGCGCCCATCATCGTGCCGTGGTCAGAGGTGAAGATGACCACCGTGTCGTCGCGGGCGAAGCGGTCCACGGCGCCGATCACGCGACCGATCTCGTTGTCGACGAAGCTCTGGCAGCCGAAGTACATCGCCTTCCTGACCTTGCCCTCGGTCTGCGTCTTCCCGCATGCCGCCGCCCATGCCCTGTGATGGGCGGGCTTGTCAGCCAGGTCGTCGAAGGCGCCCGGGCCCAAGTCGTAGTCGTGCTCGACGAAGGGCTCGACGTACTCGGCCGGGCAGGTGCAGGGCCCGTGCGGCTCGTCGTACGAGACCACCAGCAGGAACGGATCGTCCCCGGCTGCGCGCTTCTCGATCCAGTCGATGGCCTTGTCGGAGACGCGGCGGCCCCAGGTGAACTCGGGGCCGATGCCGTGCTCCTTCAGCGCCTCGACGGAGCCCAGTCCCCTGCGCCAGAGCTGGATCTCGTCGTCCGAGAGGTCGTCCAGATAGCGCTTGCCGTCGTACCACATGGCCGGGTCCCAACCTTCGGGGCACTCGCCCGTGCCGAAGTAGTCGTGGCCGTCGAGGTGCCACTTGCCCGTGTAGGCGGTCGCGTAGCCCAGGTCGCGGAAGCGCTCGCCCATCGTCCTGACGTTGGCGCCAAGGGGAAGTTCGTTGGCCCACGCGCCGTTGAAGCTGGGGTAGACCCCCGTGAAGAGCGCCGAGCGCCCCGGCGTGCAGACGGGGAAGGTCGAGTAAGCGCGCTCGAACCTGACGCCTTCGGCGGCCAGGCCGTCGATACGGGGCGTGCGCATCTCGGGCCGGCCGTAGCAGCCGACGACGTTCGCTCCCTGCGTGTCGGTCATGATGAAAACGAAGTTGGGTCTTGACATGCCGCCTCCTCCCGCCCGTCGGGGCCGCAGACGAGTCTAGCAGGCCGTGCAGGAGGTGTCCAGCGAGCAGGCGCGCCGGCCACGGGGGACATGTACGACCGGTCCCGCGTTCGCACCGGGCCAGCGCCGGAGGAGCGGCCCCCCTCGACGCACGGGCACCTCGCGGCCCCGTTACGTGTCCCCCGTGACTTGGGTAACTGGCCGTCCGCCGCCCTTGACCTGCCCATGCGCAAAGGGTATGCTGTTCAAGGGCGTGACATTCCGCCAGAAACCGCGCAAGTGCCGGTGATGCAAGGACTTGGGCTTCGACCATTGGGCGTGACATATGGCAGGCTGCTGCTCGATCAGTAGTTAGCCTCCAAGGGAGCAGACCTCATGGCGCCGAACCGCTTGGTCTTGCTCGTCGGGACTGCACTTCTGGTAGTCGGTTGCTCGACCGCACAATGTCCGCCCGTATCCAGGTCGGACAAGTATCAGGCTCTGCTTACGGGGACGCACGAGGAGAAATGGGCGCTCGCCACGAGCGTGCGCCAGTTGAGCGAAGGCGACAGGCGTTTCCTGTGCAGCTTACTCGGTAACAAGGAGACTTACTATTACCCTCTCGTGGCTTTGTGCAAGGCGAAGAGCAGGCAGAGCGTGCCGGCCATCGGCGAAGGACTGCTGAAGCTGGACAATCGGTATTTCGCCCTAGCCCTGGGTATCATCGGGGACCGCCGGGGCATTCCCTACCTGCGTCGAGCACTTGCGGGATCGAAGCGCGATTACGTTGAGGAAGACGCGAGAAGGGCTTTGAGGATGCTCGGGTGCCGATCGGCAAAGAGGCAACACATTCAGCATGCAAGCACCCCCGGCCTGCACATATCGCTGACGTCGAGCAAACAGGTCCTCCGCCTCGGCGAGAGCGCGAAGCTCACCGCGCGCGTCAGGAACACTGGCACGACCCCGGTCAGTCTCTACAAGCCTGCCTTGCCGAAGCTCGTGCTGGTTACGGCGGAGGGGGACTACGTACGCGAGCATCCATATGCCATTGTTGATGACTTCCTTGGACCAGTTGCTGAGAGCTATGTGAACATCAAGCCCAATGCGGAGTTCCAGTATTACGTTTCTGTCTCGTTGCACAAGATCGTGAGCAGCGATGGGTGGGCTCCCGATATCCTTCAGGAAGAGGTGCTATACGTGAAGGACGGCTGCGATATGGGCTGGGAGATCGCTCCTTCACAGGAGGGCCGATCCGCTACTCTCACGCTTGCAGTGAGATATGCCCCACATGCCCACGCCTCTGACCGGGCCCGAGAACTCGAAATCGAGGGGTATATGAGCGGGGTGTGCACGTCGGAAGAGATCGAGATCAAGTGCGTCAACGCGCTTAAAGGCAACTAGATTAGAGGCCAACCACCGGCTCCGTAATACAGGACGCAGACTACTCCCCCGGCAGGGACCTCGCGCATGCGACGCCCAGCCCCTTCCTCTCGAACATTATCGGACGCTGCGGGGGCTCGATTCGCCGAATCTCTGCACAT
>Ga0272441_10000470_pt1 | contig 92473 bp, 78 predicted proteins | sample SSMProp6N_FD_193582 | JGI IMG/M metagenome (GOLD analysis project Ga0272441, IMG submission 193582) | Marine sediment archaeal communities from Little Sippewissett salt marsh, Falmouth, MA, United States - SSM-Prop-6N | ecosystem: Environmental > Aquatic > Marine > Wetlands > Sediment ... | reverse complement strand
CCACCCACCACGACCTGGAGCGCATGGTGGAGGAGGGCACCTTCCGGCAGGACCTGTACTACCGGATCAACATCATGCAGATCCACCTGCCGCCCTTGTCCGAGCGCGCCGAGGACATCCCCCTGCTGGTGAACCACTTCATCAAGCGGTTTCGGCACACCACGGGCAAGGCCATCGAGTCCGTCACCGAGTCCGCCTTGGCCGCGCTGATGCGCCACCCCTTCCCAGGCAACGTACGGGAGCTGGAGAACATCGTGGAGCGGGCCTTCATCATCTGTCAGGGCCCGGTCATCGGACTGGAGCACCTGCCAATGGACGTAGCCGACCAGCTCAATCACCCCACGGTGCCCTTACTCCACCAGGCGCATCCTGAGGTGTCATCTGCGGATGCGCCCCCGAGCGGCTTGCCCGCGGCACCGAACCGAGACATCCTGAACCTGGTGGAGCGCGACACCATCGCCGCCGCGCTGCTGCGCAATCGGGGCAACCGCTCCCGCACCGCCCGGGAGCTCGGCATTCACCGGTCCACCCTGCTTCGGAAGCTCAAGCGCTACGGTCTGACATGACACGCGAGGAACTCCAGCTCGACCGACTCTACCCCCTCATCCTGGACTCCATCGACCAGGGGGTCTTTACCGTTGACGCGAACTTCGTGGTGACGTCATTCAACACGGCGGCCGAGCGGATCATCGGCATGTCCCGCGAAGAGGCCATCGGCAGCAAGTGCCACCACGTGTTCCGGGCCTCCATCTGCGAGACGGGCTGCGCCTTGCGGAAAACCCTGGAGACGGGGGAGCCCTTGCGGGGCGTGCGCATCGACGTGCTCAACCAGGACATGGAGGCGGTCCCCATCACCGTGTCCACCGCCGTGCTACGGAACCACGACGGCGGGCTGCTCGGCGGGGTGGAGATGTTCCGCGACATCTCCGAGCTGGAGTCCCTGCGACGCGAGCTGTCGGGTCAACGCGGCTTCGCCGACATCATCGGCACCAGCCCGGCCATGCGGGAGATCTTCCGGCTGCTGCCCGACGTAGCCACCTCGGACGCCCCGGTGCTGATCGACGGTCCCAGCGGCGCCGGCAAGGAGCTGGTGGCCCGGGCCCTGCACAAGCTCTCCGGGAGACGAGGTCGACCCTTCGTCAGCGTCAACTGCGGCGCTCTGCCCGACACGCTGCTGGAGTCAGAGCTCTTCGGCTACGCCCGAGGGGCCTTCACCGACGCCCGCGCGAACAAGCCCGGTCGCTTCGTCATGGCCGACGGCGGCACCCTGCTGCTCGACGAGATCGGGGATGTCAGCCCGGCCTTCCAGGTGAAGCTGCTCAGGGTGCTGCAGGAGGGGGAGGTGGAGCCCCTGGGCGCCACGAGCCCGGTGCCGGTGGACGTGCGTGTGCTCAGCGCCACCAACCGCGACCTGACCCAGCTGGTGGCCGATGGCCACTTCCGGGAGGACCTGTACTACCGGCTGCGGGTGGTGCCCCTGCGGGTGCCGCCTCTGCGGGATCGGACCGGAGACATCCCCCTGCTGGTGGATCACTTCATCGGCGTGCTCAACCGACGCACTGGCAAGTCCATCCGCGGGCTCAGCCCCGAGGCCATGGCCGCAGTGACGGACTACGACTTTCCGGGCAACGTGCGGGAGCTGAGGAACCTGTTGGAGCGGGCGTTCGTCCTGTGCCACACCGAGCTCATCGACACCGAGCACCTGCTGCCGGAGATCCTCCATGGCACAGCAGCACCCGACGTCACGCCGACCGCCTCCCCGGGACGCATGAAGCCCTCGGAGCGCCGCATCTTGCGCGGCTGCACGCCGAACCTCGAAGACCTCTCCCCCGAGGTGCGGCGACTCGTGGAGACCCTGGACGCCCACGAGTGGAACCGCACCGCCACTGCCAGGGCCCTCGGCATCGCACGCACCACCCTGTGGCGACGCATGCGGGAATATGGACTCCTGAACGATCCTGGCGCCTGAAACGCCACCGAAACACAACGAAACACCTGAATCACCCTGGAACAAGCGCTGTTCCAAAGGGGGTCCCGCGCTGGGAGCAACCGCGCGACCCGCCTGTGATTTCAGGCAACTCCGATCCTGGCACAAGTCTCGCAGTGCTGGCCAGCGAAAGGAGGCACGACATGCCCAATCAAGATGGAACAGGTCCCCAGGGCGCAGGCCCACAGACCGGCCGGGGAACAGGTGGATGCAACGAGGAGAGCCCAGGGGGCGGTCGCGGGGGCGGAGGCGGACGTGGCCAGGGGCGCGGTAGGGGTGGCGGACGCGGTCAGGGCGGCGGCGGCGGACGCGGTCAGGGCGGCGGCGGCAGGGGCGGACGCGGCCAAGGCGGCGGTGGAGGTGGCGGACGCGGTCAGGGCGGCGGTGGACGTGGCGGACGTGGTCAGGGCGGCGGCCAAGCGCGAGGACAAGCAAACCGCCAGCGTCGCGGCGCGGGCCGGGGCCAGAGATAGAGACCGATTAATGGTGGGTACGGTAGAATCCGACAACAGCGCCCAGAGGCGACCCTGCACAACAACAAGGAGACAACCAGCATGAAGAACAAACGAGTCGTGGCCGTGGCCACCGAGGACGACAAGGTCTTGGATGGCGAGGTGTCCATGCACTTCGGCCGATGCCGCTACTACACCCTGGTGGAAGTCGAGGACAACCGCATCGGCGACGCGCGCTGCGTGGAGAACCCGCACTTCAACAACCATCAGCCGGGCGTCATGCCGTCCTTCATCCAAGGCCTCGGCGCCGATGTGATCCTGGCCGGCGGCATGGGACCCAAGGCGGTGCACATGTTCCACGGCTTCGGCATGGACGTGGCCACCGGCGCGGTGGGTACCGTGGGCAAGGTGGTCGAGGCGTACCTCAACGGGTTGGTTTCGGGCACTGTCCCGTGCAACCACGACCACGACGACAGCTGTGGCGGCCACGGCGATTGAAAACACGCCAGCACCCCAACAAGGAGTGGCAGACCATGTCAAAGAAGATCGCCATCACCGTGCAGCGCGCCGGCGCGTTGGACGAGCCCATGGACCCGCGGTTCGGGCGCGCCCCCGCCTTCCTGCTGGTAGAGGAGGGAGCACACCAGGTCACTGCGCTCGAAAACTCTGCGACGACCGCGGCCCAGGGCGCGGGCGCAGCCGCAGCGGCCGCCATGGCCGACCAGAGCGTGCACGTGGTGATCTCCGGGCGATTCGGCCCCAAGGCCTACGAGGCCCTGGCTGCCCTGGGCGTGGAGATGTGGACCGCCCCCGGCGGGCTCACGGCCCAGGAGGCTCTGGACCGGTACCGCTCCGGTGATCTACAGCGCATGGCGATGGAGACGTTCCGATGAAGGTGGTGATCGCCAGCGGCAAGGGGGGTACGGGCAAGACCCTCATCGCCACCAACCTGGCGTGGATGCTCGCTGAGGGGGGCGTGGACACGACCTATGTGGACGCGGATGTGGAGGCCCCCAACGGCCACCTGTTTCTGCACCCAACCCAGGTGACCACGAGCCGTTTCGCAAGCCCCCTGCCTACGCTCATCGGCCCCACCTGCTCGGGCTGCGGAGACTGCCAGCGTTTCTGCGCTTTCAACGCGATCCTGGCCACCGCCGACAAGGTGCTCGTCTTCCCCGAGCTGTGCCACAGCTGCGGGGGCTGCCTGGACGCCTGCCCGGACAACGCCCTGGAGGAGCTCCCCCGGGAGTCGGGCACCTTGACGGTGGGCGAGGCAGGCCCCATCCACTTCCGCTCCGGCCACCTGGACGTGGGGGAGCCGCGATCTACGCCGATCATCGAAGCCCTGCTCGAGGGCACACCGGACACGGGCGTGGTGGTGGTAGACGCGCCTCCGGGCACCTCGTGCAGCGCCGTGGCCGCCGTCAAGGGCGCTGACCAGGTGGTGCTGGTGACCGAGCCCACGCCCTTCGGCCTGCACGACCTCGAGCTCGCAGTGGACCTGTCGCGAAAGCTGGGCTGCCAGCCGTCGGTGATCGTGAACCGCAGCGACCTCGGCGACGCGCAGGTTCGAAACTACCTGAACGCGGAGTCCATCCCCGTGCTGGCCGAGATTCCATTCGATCGGGACTTGTCGTCCTACTACGCCGAGGGTGTCCTCGCTGCTCCGGTCCACGAGCCCCTACGCCAGGCCCTGGAGAAGACCGTGAGCAAGCTCCTGAACGGGAGCATCGGAGGCAAGGCCGCATGAAGGTCATTGCATTCATCAGTGGCAAGGGTGGCACGGGCAAGACCTCCATGGTGGCCTCCTTTGCCAAGGTGGCCGCACCCGTGGTGGCGGCCGATTGCGACGTGGACGCCGCCAACCTGTCGCTTCTGCTCGATGGGAAGGTGGAGCACACGGAGCGCTTCATGGCCGGGCAGAAGGCCCACATCAATCCCGACCTGTGCACCGGCTGTGACCTGTGCTACGAGCGCTGCCGCTTTGATGCCATCCGTCCAGTCGACACGCTCTACGAGATCGACCAGCTGGCCTGCGAAGGCTGCCGGGTGTGTCACCAGGCGTGCGACTTCGACGCAGTGGAGCTCACCGACAACGACGCGGGGGAGGTGCAGGTGCTCGCCGCGGCCACCGGCCCGGTGGTGCGGGCCGCCCTGGAGCCGGCTCAGTCCAACTCGGGCAAGCTCGTCACCCGGGTGCGCGTACTGGCTCGGGAGGAATCCGACCGCCACGGGCTGGACTTGGTTCTTCTCGACGGCCCCCCGGGCATCGGCTGCCCGGTGCACGCCACCCTGGCGGATGTGGACCTGGTCGTGGTAGTAACCGAGCCAACGCCCTCGGGCGAGCACGACCTGGCGCGGGCCCTGGATCTGCTGCGAAAGTTCGGGCGACCGGCCCAGGTGATCATCAACAAAGCGGATCTCTCCTTGACCATGACCGAGCGCATCCACAAACTGACCGAGACCCACGGCGGGGAGGTGATTGGGGAGTTGCCCTTCGTTCCGACGGTGCCCGCCGCCCTGGCCCAGCGTCGGTCCCTGCTCGAAGACGCGACGCTCCGCCCCCTTCTGGAGGCCCTCTGGGCCCGCATCCAGGGCCACCCGGCCCTCCAGGCCGAGACCGAGCCTGCCGCCGCCGAGGTCATGACGAAGTAGCAGGAGCCCGGGGATGACAGCCAGACATCAAGATCTGTTCCAGATGGCTTCGCCCGATGGCTGCGGTCGATGCACCGGCGAGTGCGGCGACTCCATCGAGGTGCTCCTACACCTGCGGGGCGACCTCATCGACCGGGCGGCCTTCCGGTGTGACGGCTGCCTGTCCACCGCCGTGGCGGCCACCGCCGTGACGGATCTGGTCCGGGGCGTCGGGCTCCACGATGCGCTGCTGCTCACGGCCATGGCCGTGATCGATCACATCGGCAATCTCGGCGAGGAGCACGAGCACTGCGCCGTCATCGCGGTCAACGCGCTCCACAGCGCGGTCACCGACGCGCTCCGGAATCGCGCAGAACCCTGGAAGCAGCTCTATCGAACTTGACGGAGAACGAAATGAACCACGACAGCCCCGCTTTTCAGGACTACTACCCAGACGATGTCAGTCAGTGCTATGGCTGCGGTCGTCTCAACGTGCACGGCCACCGGATCAAGAGCTACTGGGACGGCGAGGAGTCGGTGTGCTCCTTCGTGCCCGAGCCGTTCCACACCGCGATCCCCGGCTACGTATACGGCGGCCTCATCGCCTCGCTCATCGACTGTCACTCCACGGGCACGGCGGCCGCCGCGGCCTACCGCGCGGCGGGGCGCCCCATGGACACCCAGCCGCCCCTGCGCTTCGTCACCGGCTCTTTGCACGTGGACTACCTGGCGCCGACGCCCCTGGGGCCCCCGCTGGAGCTGCGCGGCCGGGTGGAGGAGCTCAAGGACCGCAAGGTGGTGGTGACCTCCACGGTGTCGGTCCTGGGCGAGGTCTGCGCCAAGGGTCGCGTGGTGGCGGTGCTAATGCCCGAGCACCTGTGGATCAAATAACCCCCACCGCCCCCCGGAGCCCCCATGCCCGATCCGACCCCGCCCAAGGACACTCTTGAGTGCGCCACCTGCGATCGCCCCGTGTGCCGCAGCGGTGAGGACTGCTACGGTGCGGCGCAGGCCGTGCGAGACCTCTACGCCCAGGCCGACCCCGAGGTCTTGCAGCTGACGCGGCTGGCGGCCGCGGTGGAAGCCGAAGGGTATCAGCAGTGGCCCCGGGCCGAGGAGATCATCCGCTTCGCCCGGCGGGCGGGCTTCACCCACCTGGGGGTCGCCTTCTGCGTCGGCCTGGCCGAGGAGGCGCGGTGCTACGTGGGGATCCTCCAAAAGGAGTTCAAGGTGTCGTCGGTCTGCTGCAAGGTCTGCGGGATCGGCAAGCACGAGCTGGAGCTGAAGCCGCTGCGCCCGCACGCCACCCACGAGACCATGTGCGCCCCCCTGGGCCAGGCGGAGCTGCTCAACCGGGCCGGGGTGGACCTGAACATCCTGATGGGCCTGTGCGTGGGTCACGACGCGCTCTTCAGCCGCCACGCCGCAGCGCCCGTGACCACGCTGATCGCCAAGGACCGGGTCATGGCCCACAACCCCACCGGTGCCCTCTACTCAGGGTACTGGCGTCGCCGCCTGGGAAAATGATGCACCTGCCGCGCTGCGGCGAACACCGAGGCACGGACACCAAGGAGCCGAGACCATGATCATCGACGAGCTGCTCGAAGACTCCCGGGAACGGCTACACGGCCGCATTGCCACCGATGTTCGAATCGGCCTGGGGTACACAGCAGTGACGCTGGATGACGGCGGGTGCGGACTGGCGGGCACGGTCACCGAGGGAGCGGACTGGAGCTGCAGCCTCCTGGAAGACGCCGGGGACCTCATCGGCCGATCGGCCGAGAACCTGGCCACCGGGGCCCTGTCGAGCCACCCGGTGCGCGCCTCTGTGGGCGTGGCCACGATCAACGCCGCGATCAACCCCCGTGACGATCCGCACCCCGGCCCCGGACCGCTGAAAGTCCTACCCGTGGACGGCGCCCGGGTCGCCCTGGTGGGGCTCTTCCGCCCCATCGTGGCAGAGCTAGGGCGCCGCGCGGCCGAGCTGCACATCTTCGAGCGCAAGCCCCAGTCCCAGGGCATCCTCCCTGACTGGGCCGCAGAGCGCATCCTGCCCGACTGCGACGTGGCGATCATCACGTCATTGACGCTGGTCAACAAGACCCTAGACCACCTCCTCGACCTTGCCCGGTGCGAGGTGGCCCTGCTCGGACCCACCACGCCCCTGTCGCCGATCTTCGCGGCACACGGCATCTCCCATCTCTTCGGCCGAGTCGTGCTCGACACCGACCGCGTCCTGCAGCTGGTCAGCCAGGCCGGAGGCACCCAGACCTTCGGCTCCGCCGCACCCAAGACCTACCTGAAGCTAGCCTGAGCCCATCGCCCGCCGGCGCAAGCCGCTGGTACAGGAGCCTCATCCCAGCGCCAGCAACATTGTAGTCGAGTCGCTGGAGGACGAGACGTCGTGCCCATCGGCCGAGGGGCACTTGGGGGTCGTCGGGCTGGCCCCCAGACCAGCGGAGACGCTGTGAATAAACCGATCTGATCTCTCGAATCGTACGGAATCGCGTCCGCCCACACCAGGCCCGCGGTGAGGCGAATCGCCGCGCGCCGAAGCGATCAGACACAGCCATAGATCGGACGATCGAACCGCCCTGTCTCGGCCGCACGTTGATTTCACTCAGGTTCGCGGGAACGCAGCGGCGCGCTTGTACCTGGCGCGGGATTTGCTCCATAGAACCGAAACGGCAGCGCAGAGCGCCCGGAGGAGAGCCATGAGCAAATCTGCGAGCCGGCCCCGGCGGCCGGTGATCTACGACATGACCAGCGACCAGTGCGTCTGGTCCCAAGCCGGCGTGACCCCACCACGCAAGTGCCACCGTGCCTTCGACTGTATGGGCTGCGAGGTCGACGCGAAGGTGCAGGAGCGGATCGCCCAGGGCATTGCCCTGCACAAGGACGGGCGCGCCGAGAGCTGGCGACAGGGCCTGGGCCGCCGCCCCATCGAAGACCGCAAGTGCCGACACATGCTGACCGGCCAGGTGGCGCTCAAGTACTGCGCCAACAACTTCGACTGTGCCCGGTGCGAGTATGACCAGATGCTGGAGGACACCCAGCTCAGTCTGGAAGCCGCCGCGCCGCCCGCCGAGATCGTGGCGGGGTTCGCTCTCCCGGATCAGCACTACTTCCACCGCGGACACACCTGGGCCCGCGTGGAGTACGGCGGTCGCGTCCGTGTCGGGATGGACGACTTCGCCCTACGCCTCCTCGGACCGCCGGACCACTTCGACCTGCCGCCCCTGGGACAGCCCATCGGCCCCGACGATGTGACGATCCGGCTCCGGCGGGACGATCACCAGGCCCCAGTGCGCAGCCCGTTGAGGGGTCTGGTCGTGGCGGTGAACCCACGCGTACAGCAGGACGCCGCCGTGGCCAACCGAGCGCCCTTCGGCAACGGCTGGCTGCTGGTGGTGGAGCCCACCCATCTGCGGCGGGATCTCCGCGGCCTCCTGTACGGCCCCGAGACCCACGCCTGGCTGGAGGACGAGGCCACGAGCTTGACCGCCCACATCGCCGGCGAGGCCGACTACGCCCTCGCCGCCACGGGCGGGCGCATGGTAGATGACATCTACGGCACCGTGGAAGGGCTCGACTGGGAGGCGCTGGTCGGGCGCTACCTGCTCGGATAAGACAGGGACTGTCGCCCCGCGACCAACTGCCGCTCGCAGGCAGGACAGAAGACCAGCCCAAGGCTGTCGAGCACGTCCAGACCCGCCGAGAAGACCATCAGGCAGCCGTCGGCCCTGCAATGACCCAGTCCCAGGGCGTGGGCGGTCTCGTGCAACGCCACCTTGGCGAGGCGCTCGAGGAGCCGCCCAGGGTTCTCGGGCGACCCGGCCGGCGATTGGCCGAGCCGAGGGCCGAGGCGCGCGGTGGACACCACGGCCACGCGCCCTCCCACGAGGGCCTCACCATAGACGAAGGTGAGGATCGGCAGGCACAGGTCCAGCGCGGTCACCCCGACGCGCACCCGGGGCGGCAAAGCCTCTCCCCGCAGGGCCGTGAGGATCGGGGCGGCGTCGTGCTGGCCGCGCGCCCGCAGGTGAGCCTCGGGCGGAGGCGCCTGGGTGGCGACCACATCGGTGGGGAGCCCGAGCACCGCCTGGAGATTGGCCGCGACCACGGCGCACGCCATCGCTGGTACCCGCCCCATGGGGACGACCTCTGCCAAGGGGCGGGGGCCGGTGTCGGGATCCACCGGCACTGGCTACGTCTCGCGGGACAGGCCGTAGCGCTTGATCTTGCGCGACAGGGTCACCCGATCGACGTCCAGCACCCGCGCGGCGTGGGTGATGTTCCACCCCTCGGCATCCAGAGCGCGCTGGATGTGGCGGATCTCCGCCTCCCGGAGGGTCAGGGGGAGGGACTCCACCGGGTCTTCGGGCGCCAGGAAGGTCAGCTCCCGCTCGCTGATCCGATCCGATCGGCTGATGACCACGGCACGCTCCAGCACGTTCCGCAGCTCCCGCACGTTGCCCGGCCAGGCGTATCCGCGAAGCAAACGCACGGCCCCGGGCGTGAAGCCAGTGATGGGCTTGGCCAGCTTGAGCGCGATCTGCTCGACGAAGTACTCTGCCAACAGCTCCACGTCGCCCTCCCGGTCGCGCAGCGGCGGCAGCCGCACCTCCAGTACGTTGATCCGGTAGAAGAAGTCGGCGCGGAATTCGCCGGACTTGACCCGCGCCGGCAGATCGCGGTGGGTGGCGCAGACCAGACGAAAGTCGCTGCGCAAGGGCTTGGTGCCGCCCACGCGAGTGAACTGCTGATCCTCGAGCACCCGCAGCAGATCCATCTGCATCTTGGTGGGGATTTCTCCCACCTCGTCCAGAAACAGCGTCCCGCCGTCAGCCATCTCCAGCCGCCCGCGCTGGGCGGCCACCGCCCCGGTGAACGCGCCGCGCTCGTGGCCAAACAACGCGCTCTCGAGCAGCGTCTCGGACAGCGCGCCGCAGTTGATCACAACGAAGGGGCCATAGGCGCGTGGGCTCAGCGAGTGAATGGCCCGGGCGGCCAGCTCCTTGCCGGTGCCCGTCTCGCCGGTGAGCAGCACCGCCGAATCCGTGGACGCCACGTCCCGGATCAGCTCCAGAACGTCGATCATCACCTCCGACCCGGCCACCAGGTCGCCCATGCCCTCCCGGGCAGACTGGCGAATCCGCTCCCGCAGCGCCTCGTTCTCACGCACCAGCTCCTCTTGGCGGACGATCTTCTCGATGACCAAAAGCATCTGCTCCGGGTCGAAGGGCTTGAGCAGGTAGTCCCGGGCGCCCATCTTCATGGCCGCCACAGCGCTCTCGATGGAGCCGTAGGCAGTGATCATCACCACGGGAAGGTCGGGCTTGGCGGCCAGGGCCCGCTCCAACACGGTCAGGCCGTCGATCCCCGGCATCTTCACGTCCACCAGCAGCAGCTCGAAGCTCCCCTCGCCCATCTGGGCCAGCCCGTTGGCGCCATCCGGAGCCACCGACACCCGGTACCCCTCCTTGCGAAGCCAGGCGGCCAGGGACTCCCGCATGGCCTCTTCGTCGTCGATCACCAGAACGCGCGGAAGATCGCTCATGGCAGCTCCGTGGCGGGGCTTGCAGACTCTGCTTCAGGCAGGACGATACGGAATCGGGCGCCCCGGCCGAGCCCCGGCTCCACATCGATGCGGCCGTGGTGCTCCTTGACGATGCCGTGCACCATTGAGAGCCCTAGCCCCACACCGTGTCCGGCGCTCTTGGTGGTATAGAACGGCTCGAAGATATGCGGCAGCACGGCCGCTGAGATTCCCGGCCCCGTGTCCGTGATCTCGACCCACACCTCACCCTGATCGCTGCCGGCGGTCACAGTCAGATTTCCGCCCTGGTCCATGGCATCCACGGCGTTGAACACCAGGTTGGTCAGACACTGCTGGATCTGGGTGGCGGACCCCCACACCTCCAGGGGCACGTCGGGCAGCGTCAACTCGGGGGTCACACCACACAGGTCCATGCGGTGACCGGTGAGAATCAGGATCTGCCGCAGAAGCTCCCGCAGGTCGAGCCGACGCTGCTCCACGCTCTGCTGCCGCGCGAAGGAAAGCAGGTTCGACACGATCGTGCCGCATCGACGCGCCTCCCGCACGGTGAGCGCGAGCCACTGCTCGAACTGCTCCAGCGTCTGGGGGGACGGCGGCCCCTCCTCCAGGGTCACCAGCATCAGCTTGCTGAAGTTGAGGATTGAGCCGATGGGGTTGTTGATCTCGTGCGCGACCGACGCCACGAGCTTGCCCAGGGAGATCAGCTTGTCCTCCTGCACCAGGCGCGCCAGGTCGTCCTTGATGGCCTGGGTGCGGCGCTCCATGCGCTCGGTGAGCTCGGTGGTGATGTCGCGGCAGATCTCCAGCACCCCGACGATCTCCCCCTTGGGGTTGCGCAGGGGGTAGGTCGACACGTCGCAATAGTGAGGTGATCCGTCGCCGTGCGGGTGCTCGTGAATGGCGTGAGCGGCTTGACCCGTGGCCAGGGTCTCGCGCATGGGACAGGGCGCATCCGGGCTGTGACATGGCGTCGCCGCCTGGTGCGAAACCTGGAAACAAAAGCGACCCCGGGCCTCCTCCGGCGTGGTGCCAGCGAGGCGGCATCCGCCCTTGTTGATGCTGACGATGCGGTAGTCCGGATCGATCACCATCACCCCCTCACACGTCGTCTCCGACAACGCGGTCACCAGCGAGCTGGCCATGACAACGTCTTCGTCGATGAATGCAGCCATGGTCGTCTCACAATTCGCCCGGCCTGAGAGCAGGCGTCCAAAAACTCCCGCCACTTTCTGGGACTTTGACAGAAAGCGATGCGCGGTGCTAGCAAATGGTGGAATTTCCCGACCGCAACCGCGTTGGGACTTCGACAAACACCGATTCGCACCATGGTTGACCGGTGGCGATGCGGTTCGTATCAGGCTCGACTTTCGCTCTTTTTTCTGCTGCAAACGGCCGAAACCGCGGCTGGCTGCGTTGCTCAGCGAATTCCGTGCTCGACGTACGTCCAGTACGCCTCCGCAGAATCCACTTCGCGCCTTGTTTCGGACGATTTCCGCTCGTTCTCGCTTCGGGAAAGGTCCGAAAGTCGAGCCTAGGGCGCCGAGTACATCCCGTTGGAGATCTCGACGGTGAAGCCGTCGCAGGACTCGAGGCCGTCGGTTCGCCGCACCACCAGGAAAAACATGCTGGTGTTGTCGCCGCAGACGTTGACCCCCTCCACGTCGCCGGGCGGGGGCACGCAGTCGCCCTCACCGCAGGGCACCGGGCCACTGCAGCCGGTGCTCGTGGCCGGGAAGTCGGTGTACCAGTCAAAGGGCCCGCGGGTGTTCTCGCAGAGAAGATCCGCCGACGAGCAGCTGTTTCGGTAGATGTCCATCTCGTACGCGTCGCCGCCGTTGACCAGGAAGCGAATGTCCACGTGGAACTCGTCCCCGGCCGTGTCCAGGTCGTCCGTGGCGCGAAACTTCCACCAGATCTCGCGCCCGGCGGGCATGGCGTTGCCGGTCACGTTGACCACCTCCGCCAGCACGTCTGACAGATCACCCACGTCGATGGCGTCGGCACACTGGGCACCAGCGCCGACGGGCATGGGGTCCGGATCACAGGCTCCGCCCCCGTCCCAGCCGGCCGCGTCTACCGGGTCGCCGCCGTCCGGTCCCACCCAGCCATCGGGGAACGCGGCGTCGGGGTTACCCGACCCACCGTCGCTGGGCGGGCGACCGGTGCCCCACTTGGCGCAGGAGCCGACGCCCAGGCCGACGACCCCGACCAGCAGCGAAACGACGATGGTTCTAGCGGTAGTGCCCACGCGACCTCACGACATTCCAGTCCTATGGTGACAGAGTATCGCATTCGGCGTCAGTCGCCAACCTCGGCGAAAGCGCGACCCAAGCGCTCGGCCTTTCTGGCGTGCAGCTCCATGTGACCCCGCTGGATTCCCTCCGTCGCCAGGGCCCGCAGGGCGGCGAGGTTCTGCGCCAGCCCGCAGGCGGCGATCACCCGGGCGAGGGAGGCCGCTCCTTCGACCCCGAGCAGCCGGTGTATGGCCGGGTCCACCGCCGGGTGGGATCGCGCGGCCCCCCCCACCGTGCCCACAGGCAGGGGCAGCGTGATCTCTCCACACAAGCCCCGGCCCTCCCGGTCAACCCGCCACCGGGACAGGGCCGTGTAGCGCCCCGACCGCGCCGCATACGCATGGGCTCCGGCCTCCACGGCCCGCCAATCCTGCCCCGTGGCAACCAGCACCGCGTCGATGCCATTCATGATGCCCTTGTTGTGGGTCGCTGCCCGGTACGGATCCCGCTCCGCAAAACGGCAGGCCTCCTCGATCCCTTCGGCCACCGCGCGCCCCACCTGGGGGTCGCCGCGACCGAGTCGGCGAAGGCCCACCCGTCCCCGGGCCGTGACCCTGCGCCGGTCCGCCAGGTTGCTCAGAATGCGCAGCAGCACGCGTCCGCCGGTGAGGGACGCGATCCGGGGGGCGATCCCTTCGACCATGGTATTGACAGCGTTGGCCCCCATGGCGTCGCGCACGTCCACGATCAGGTGCACCACCACCATGGTCCCGAGGGGATCGTCCGCCTCGATCGGCGCAAGCAGCCGTACCTCCAGGCTCCGGGCGCCCCCGCCGGCGGCCAGGAGGGCCGGATCCAGCGCATTGGCACGGCTGAGCAGCTCGGCCTCGTGGACGCGCAGCACCCGCTGCACGCCGGACGGATCGGTCACCTCGAGCAGCTGGAGCTGACCGATCATCCGGGGGGGATCAGCGTGGGTGGAGATGCCGGCTCCGGCCCGCAGCAGCCGGGCGCCATGGCTGAGGCCGGCCACCACCGAGGGCTCCTCCACCGCCATGGGCACGAGCCGATCCCGTCCATCCACCCGCAGGTTCGTTCCCACCCCCAGGGGAAGCCCGAAGATCCCGACGCAGCTCTCCACCATTCGGTCTGCCTGCCCCGGCGTGAGCCCCAGCCCGCTCCGACCGCAGAGCGCGGCCAGCTCGTAGGCGGAGCACTGGGTCTCCCGGCGCAGGACCTCCCGCCGCTCCTCCCGATCCAAATCATAGAATCCCCGCAGCCGGGAGCGGAGGCGGGGGCGATGGGTGTCATCGTACATGGTCAGCACCTCGCTCGCGATTGGCTCGGGCCCTCAGGGCGCTTCCTGGGTGGCCGGATCGGGCACGGCGCCGAAACGCCGGTTGCGCCTCCGGAAGGACGACACGGCGCTTCGAAGATCCGCAGCTTCGAAGTCGGGCCAGGCCCGGTCCAGGAAGAGCAGCTCGGCGTAGGCGCACTCCCAGAGCAGAAAATCGGACAGCCGCTGCTCACCGCCCGTGCGGATGAGCAGATCCACGTCCGGCGCGGCGGGGCGGGAGCCGGCGACGCGGTTGAGCAGCCCGGCGAAGGCGTCCCGGCCCAGTAGAGGTCCGCGAGGAGCGGCGGCGGCGGCCTGCGCGATGGCCTGGCGCGCCGAGTAGTCCACGGCCAACCGGAGGTGCAGTTGCCGACCTGCTGCGGTCTGGACCTCGGCCCGCTCCACGGCTCGCACGAGCTCCGGACGCAGGCGGTCCCGGCGGCCGATGACGCTCAACCGCACGCCGTTTTCGCGACAGCGGTGCAGCTCCTTTTCCAGGTAGCGCTCGAAAAGCGCCATCAGCTCAGTGACCTCGGCGAGGGGGCGCTGCCAGTTGTCGGCGGAGAAGGCGTAGAGGGTGAGCGTGCCCACGCCCTCCGCCGGCGCCGCCTCCACCACCCTCCGGACCGAGGTGGCGCCGGCGCGATGTCCCACCTGGCGCGGGAGCCCGCGACCCTGCGCCCAGCGGCCGTTGCCATCCATGATGATGGCCACGTGCAATCCTTTGAAAGCCAAACGTCTTTGCATCGTAAAGATCCCCGGCAAAAAAAACCGCCCGCTCACTTACGCACGGCGTTGATGAGCGCCTCCATGTGGCTCAGGTAGCGCCCAAGCGCACCGCGGCCCTTTTTCGTGAGGCGATATTCGGTGCGGGGCACGCGCCCCTCGAAGGTCTTCTTACAGGCGATGTACCCGGCGTTCTCGAGCTTGCGGGCGTGGACGCTGAGGTTTCCGTCGCTGGTCTGCAACAGGTCCTTGAGCTCCGAAAAGCTCAAGGCCGGATTCACGGCGAGCACGCTCATGATGCCCAGACGCACCCGCTCGTACACCAGCCGGTCGAACTCCCCGGCCTCGGGATCGGACCAGTAGCCGGCCAGCAGCTCGAGTCGCTTGCCCGCCGGTCTCGGGTCCGGATCCGGATCCGGTTCGGCGCCTTGGGTGCGCGCTGTCCGTCGATCAGCCACCGTACCTCCGCTCGATGATGGCGCCGAAGCCGATGTGCAGCCCCCCGAAGCCAGCCGCCATGAGGGGGTTCGCCCAGGAGACCGGGGCCAGGAAGGCCACTCCCCCGAGCACGGCGAAGCACAGCCCCATGATGGGCACGAGCCGAATGGAGAAGGCCCCCCCGGTGATCACGCCCACGCCATAGAGCAGCAGCCACATGGGCACGAGCACGCCCACCACCTCCAGTCGGACCAGCACCACCGTCATCACGACCGCCGCCAAGAGGGGCGGACCGAGGCTCAGCAGGAATCGCCGTCCGATGCCCTGCGTCAGTTGCTCTCCGGCAGCGCGCGCCTTACGCACCATGAGCGCACCACTGACCCCGAAGGCCAGCCCGGCCACCACCACCCAGGTGATCAACCAACGGCCCGTGTCCGGGTTGCGGGGTGCCACCGCCGCGCCCACCAGTGCCAGGGCGCCCATGGCGATGCCTCCCCATCCCGGTACGGCGGTGAAGGCCCCCGAGGACTCCATCGCGCGCCGGATGTAGCGCAGGTTGGCCATGGCCCGCTCGCGCAGGACGAAGGCGGAAGCGGTCTGCTCCTCCACGGGTGGCGGTGACATGATGGAGCCCAGGCTATCAGGTTACTCACATGCGTCAAGTACTTTTTGATACAAAGTGGTCCCCAGGTCCCGCGTTCGAACCAGGTTCAGTCCGGCTTGCGCTGCCGCTGACGGCGCCGAATGTACTCGGGATACAGTCTCTTCAGGCAGTCCGGGCAGATCGTGTGGGTCACCAGCTCCTCCTCGTACCCCGCCGGCAGGGGCTCGGTCCGGTGCCAGCGCCCCGCCGCGTCGCGCACCCGGCCGCACTGGGCGCAGGTCGGAGTCAAATGGGCGGAAACCATTGTATTTTCAGGCTGATGGAATGTTGCCATGGGTCGTTCCTTTCTGAGCAGCCCTCAGACCCTCGCCACGCCATCTGTCGATCCAAGACGGCCCAGAGCGCTCCTGTCCCATTGGACGCACGGCAACCGGAAGCGATTTACTTCTATTTCAATCAATGGCCGCCAGGGCCATGGGGAGCTACATGGGCAGGTAGTAGATGAACATGGCGTTGACGGACCAGATGATCCCGATGCGGCGCTTGTCTTCGTCTGTGAGGTCATCACAATCGGAGTCGGCGTTGTCGAACTCGCCGCAACCCACCTGGGGCCAAGGCTTGTACAGATAGAAGGTCAACCCCACGGCGATGTTCTTGGTGATGTAGTAGTCTCCGCCAAAGCCAAAGCCGAGGGCAACGGCGTTGGCCCAGGTCTTCCCTTCAGCGCAACCCAACAGGGGCAAGCAAATCTCCCCGCTGATCATGGTCCGGTTCCAGCCGAGAGCGAGCCCGGTCCACAGGTCGATCTGCTTGTACGGAAAGATCCCCCGCGCTTCCGCTCCGAGAAACAGGTTCCACACCATATCCACCGAGCTCACCTCCGGCTCGCCGAACAGAAAGGCCATGTGCACCCCAGCGGCCACGTACTTCATGATCCGGTACAACGCCACTAGCCGCACGCTGGCCGAGGGATCCACGTCGTCGCACCAGTCGTCGGTGCAGCCATCCAGTCCGATGCCGAGACGAAGCATGAGCCCGTTGCTGCGCCCGGCCTGTACCGGTGCCCCCGCGGCGGGGGCGCCCGTGCCGCCGGGGGGGGCCTGCGCCGCGGTATTGGATGTAAAGGACGTGAGGATGACTGCGGCCAGGCCTGCCGCGGTGGCCAACTTTTTCATCGATGAGCCTCCGGTGTGGCGATCCCTTCGCCAAGGGTCATGATACGATGACATGCGCCGGGCCTTGTCAATGGGAACCGTTGGCGCAGACCGCTCACCCCTCGGAGAGACCCGATGCGACGATCCACGCCACTGCTGCTGGCCGGCCTCCTGACGAGCGTCTGGGGCTGTCCGAGAAAGGCCCCCCCCGAGGGCCAGACCAACCAGACCGGCGGCTCCGGCCGGACCTCCGAGGCCTGCGCCACCGACAACGACTGCGCGCTCACGCGCCAACGGCTGCACCATTGCTGTGTGGGCTGCACCCAGCCCCACGCCGTGCACAGGAGCCGGGCAGCCGCCATCGGGCGCTGGCTCCGGAAAAACTGCAGGCCGGCCACGCACGCCTGCCCCAAGGTGAAGTGCAGCCGGCCCCTAGGCGAGCCGCGCGCGAGATGCAAGCAGCGACGCTGCGTCACAGAGGTGATCCTCGGCGGGCCCCGGGCCAGACCCGAGCGCTGAGCTACTGGAAGGAGGTGCCGATCTGCTGGCCGACGCCCTGCAGCGGCGTTGTGTAGTCGCTGCTGCAGATGGAGCTGTAGGCCCAGTCGGCCAGGTCCGTGGTCGTGTTGAAGGCCTCGACGAGGCTGTACACGCGGATCCCCGGCACGGCGCCGTCGGTCGCCGTGGTGCAGCTGTACTGGAGGTCCGGGTTGCTCATGTCGTCCAGGCCGACAACCATATCGTAGCCGCCGCCCGGGCTCGGAGTGACCGGTCCGGCAATGGCTGCCAGCACGATTCGGCCGGGGTCACGTAACCCCTGGAGCTGGCCGACATACCGGGACATGGGATGCAAGAGCGCGGCGGCATCGTCCCGTGGCACGCAGTTGTGGCGCATGCCCTGGTGGGTTCGGGAGTTGATGTCGCAGGTGACGCCAAACTCGAAGCACCGGTACGATGTCAGGGGCCCCAGGGTAGAGTTGATGTCCGTCTGGGTGTTGTCGTACAGCTGCGGATTCGAGGCCGAGCAGTCGTCCTCGTCGGTGACCAGGATCACGGCGAGGACCGAATCAGCGCGCAGAAAGCCCGAGTTCGCCGTGGTCGCAGGATCCAGGGCCTTGTACAGGGCCTCCAAAGGCTGCTCGAAACCGCAGCCCATGGTGCCCAGGTTCGCGATGCAGCTGAACACGTCCTCCAGGCTCTCCCCGGCGTAGTTTCGGCAGCGGGGGCAGCCCGTCAGGGAGTCCTCCACGAAGGTCGTGGCGCCCTCGTGTGAGCAGTTGGTCTGGCTACAGGAATGGGCGCTGCACTGTCCATTGACGTCCTTGGTGATGCTGCAGCCCTCGGCCTCGACGTCAACGATGTACGGCGCGCCCGTGGGGTTGGCGCAGTTGCCCATCACCAGGTTGCCCGCGTCACCGCCCACCTCTTCGCAGTAGGTGATCTGGAACATCCCGGTGCCCAGATCCGTGGTGGTGACACCGATGTGCACGTTGGGCAGGCCACCTGCGGCGCTGGCAAGCTGGGTCATGAGCGCCGGAAAATTGGCCCGCAGATTGGCCTGCTCGCCGGCCATGCTGCCCGAGTTGTCGATGACGAACAGCAGGTCCACCTCCGAGGTGGGGGGGCAGTCCGTGGCGCAGTTGCCCGGGTTCTCCCCCAGGTCACAGGTGCCATCACCGCAGACCGGACACAACCCGGTCACGGGGTTGCACGGCATGGTGCCACAGCCGGGATCGCAGGTTCCGCCGCAGCCGTCGTCGCCACACTCGCGCCCCGCGCAGTCGGGGATGCACTCGCACTGGCCGGTGGTCTCGTTGCAGTCCGGCGTGGCCCCGAAGCAGCCCGGCCCGCAGACACCGCCGCACCCGTCACCGCCGCACACCCGCCCGGTGCAGTCGGGCACACAGGGCCCCAGCGGAACGCCCAGCGCCCCGTAGGAGAAGTGGTCGACGGCCGCGCTGACGGTGTGTGCCCCGGTGTCCACGGTGCCGCCGACCTCGGTCCAGACCCCGCCCGCGGTGTCGCCCATAAACAGCCTGACCGACAGCTCGCTGCCGGGCACGAGGGTGGGCTGGTAGGGCATGGTCAAGCTCACAGGTGCGTCGAACTGCAGCCCATGGGGCGCGAAGGAATAGGCCGGTCCCACCGCCACGAAGCCGGTGGCGCTGCCCGACGCGGCCGTGATCCGGATACAGGTGTTCGCGGCCAGGGCGCCGGCCGGGACGGTCAGGATGATGCCGTCGGGCCCCTCCACCACGCCGCCCGCCGGACCCACCAAGGTGGCGCACTCTTCGGTTTTGTCACAGGCGGAAAACAAAAAAACCAGCGCGAAAGCGACCGAGATACGTCTCACGATGAACCCTCCTCACAAAGTACTGACAACCGACATGTCCCACCAGGATAGGGGAAACGTCCCACCACGACAAGGACGGAGAGGTCAGAAGCTGACGAGCCGGCGCAGGGACTCGGTGCGGGCATCGAAGTCGTCGCGGGTGGCTGCGATCAGGCCGTCGAGGCTGAACTCAGCGACGTTGAAGCTGGCCGTGGCGGTGCCGTAGGCCACCCCCCGACGCAGGGCGGCGGCGTCCACCGCGTCGACGGCGTCCAGGTGTCCGAGCATGCCCCCGGCGAAGGTGTCCCCCGCGCCCGTGGGATCCACCACCCGGTCCAGGGGCACGGCCGGCAGGGCGAAGATCTCGTCCCCGGCGAAGAGCAGGGCGCCGTGCTCGCCACGCTTGACCACGAGGTAGCGCGGTCCCATGCGCAGCACGCCCCGGGCGGCGCGCACCAGGTTGTGCTCGCCGGTCAGCAGGCAGGCCTCCTCGTCATTGATGGTGAGCAGATCCACCATGGACAAGGTGCGGGCCAGGGCCTTGGGCTCGCCGTTGATCCAAAAGTCCATGGTGTCACAGCCGATGAGCCGGGGGCTCGTCATCTGCTGGCACACGTTGGCCTGGAGCTCGGGGTGGATGTTGGCGAGAAAGAGGGTCTGGGCCTCCCGGTAGGGACCCGGAAGCTCCGGCGTGAACCCTGCGAAGACGCCCAGCTCGGTGGCCAGGGACTCCCGACTGGAGTAGTCGTCGGCGTACCGACCGTGCCAGTGGAAGGTCTTGCCAGCGGCCCGCTCCAGGCCCGCGAGGTCCACCCCCCTATCGGCCAGCAGCGAGACGTACTCCTCGGGGAAGTCGTCCCCGATGATACCCACCAGCTTCACCTCGGTAAACCGCGTGGCGGCCACGGAAAAGAAACAGGCCGCACCGCCGAGCACCCGCTTGCGGGTACCGACTACGGTCTCGACGGTGTCCAGGGCGACGCTGCCCACGACGACGAGTGACATGAACCAACTCCTATCGCAGCGAAGCTCACTGCTCTTGTTCGTCCTCCACCTCTTGGGTGGAGCGCTTGATCCGGGAACGGATGAGCGCGGCATCGGGGTGCTTGGGCCGCAGCTCCAGCCCGCGCTCATAGGCCCTGGCCGCCTCCTTGCGCATACCCAGCTCCCAGGCGGTGGTGCCGAAGTTGACCTGGATGTGCACGGCGGTCGGCAGGAGCTTGACCGCCTTGCGCAAGGCCTCCAGCTCCTGGTCGCGGTAGTCCATGTCGCCGCTTTGGTAGTAGCGGAGCCTGGCCGCCATGGCAAACTGATTCAGCAGCTCGGGGTCATCGGGCCGGGACTTGAGCACCGCCCGCAGCCCCTTCATGGCGCAGGCGTAGTCGCCAGCGACGAAGCACGCAGAGGCGCGGCTGCGCAGGTTCCGAGCCTCGGCGCTGGAGATGCGACGGGCCTTTTGCTTCTTGTCCCGACACGCCGGGGCCAACCCCGACAAAATCAAGAACAGCGCCAAAAGGGAGTCCCGCATCTGAAGACTACTCGTACTTCCTCATCAGAGGCGCCAGCCGCGCCCGGGCCTCGTCGGTGATGCCCTCGGGCGACGACAGGATCGCGTGGTCGAGGGCCGTTTGGCAGGCACAGTCGGGGTCGGTGGGGGGCAGCGTCCGGGCCACGTGCGCCACCATCCTCCGGGCGTTGTCCACGTTCTTGGCAATGGTCTCGAGCACAGAGGTGACGTCCACGTCGTCGTGGCCCTCGTGCCAGCAATCGTAGTCCGTGGCCAGGGCCACCGTGCAGAAGCAGATCTGGGCCTCCCGGGCCATCTTCGCCTCGGTCACGTTGGTCATGCCGATGACGTCCACGCCCCAGCTCCGGTACAAGCTCGATTCGGCCCGGGTGGAAAACTGTGGTCCATTGATGCACACGTAGGTGCCGCCTTCGTGCACGGTGACGCCCACCTCCCGGGCCGCCTCCAACGCCACCCTGGCCAGGCTCGAGCACACCGGATCAGCGAAGGAGACGTGCCCCACCATGCCGCTTTCGAAAAACGAGGCCGCGCGTCCGCTGGTGCGATCGATGAACTGGTCCACGATCACGAAGTGCCCGGGCACGATCTCGGCGCGCATGGATCCCACGGCGCTGATGGCCACCAGCCGGGTGACCCCCAGCTTCTTCATGCCGTAGATGTTGGCGCGGTAGTTGATCTCGTGGGGGGCGAACTTGTGTCCCCGCCCGTGGCGCGGGAGGAACACGAGCCGCTGGTCGCCGAGGCGTCCTGTGACAAAGGCATCGGAGGGATCCCCAAAGGGCGTCTCCACGCGCTCCTCGCGCACGTCGGTGAGCTCTTCGATCTCGTACAGCCCACTGCCCCCGATCACGCCGAGCGCTTGAATGCCTGCCATGAGCGACTCCTTTTCGCGACCGCCGTCCGAATGGGCCCGGACCGCTTCGCCGCGCCACAGTGGATCTCGCACACCCGGACAGAACCGTCAATGTCAGCGGGCTACCTGCGCCGCGCCGGCGCAACCCGGATGAACAGCTCCGTGGCGTAGATCGTCCGCCCCCCCGTGGTGGAACGGTTGACACAGACGCCGACACCCAGGTGGGTGAGACCCCGTCGCAGCATCGCGGCCCGATGCGCGGGGCTGCGCAAAAACTCCCGATGCAGCTCCTGCCAGGTGGCCGCGCGCCCCACGTTCTCCCCCACCCAGCCGGCGCGGATCCGCGCCCGGCGGACCCGGTCCACGGCCGTCCCCGTCTTGGGGGAGTAGTGGCGCACGTCTCCATGGCGGCACATCTCCAGGCTGTGGGCGCGGGCCACTCGGGCCAGCGGGGTGGTGTGGACCAACGGGGAGCGCCCGGCCCGCTTTCGGGCCTCGTTCACCAGCCTCACCAGCGCCCTTCGGATGGCGCCGGCGTCAGGAAGGGCCCGCCGCGAGGGGCGGACTCCAGGGCGCAGCACGTATCGTGTGGGGGGCGGCACGCCCACGTACAGCGGGAAGTTGGCGACCACCTCGGGGCCCTTGGGCCCGGTGCCGAGCAGCTCCAGCTGATACACCCCCCGCCCAGACGACAGCGGCACCACCGCGTGAAAGCTCCCGTCCGTGGCAGCCGTCAGCCGGGTCCGTTGCGTGGCTCCGCCCGGCACCGTGACCACCGCCTTGGGCGCCACGAAGCCTGGTGTCAGGCCACCGCGCATCAGCACCGAGGTCCCGGCCGCCGGACCCCGCACCACCGACTCCAGCCTCACGTACCCGCGCAGGAGCAGCACCACCACCCGCAGCCGAAGCCCGGGGAGGACGCGGACGGCGCCACCGATGCGATTGAACTGGCCGGCGGCGGTGGCGGCCACGATCCGGGCGAAGAGAGCCTCGTGCAGCCGGGCCACCCCGCGGACCTCATCGGCCAGAAGCCTGACGTGGGGCTCGACGACGCCGTGGCCGAGCAGCGCGAACCGCAGCCCGGCGCTCCCCACCCGCTCGAGCCGGCCGACCCCCAGGAGGCTGGCCGCGGCCCGATGCAGGCGCCGGTCCGTGTGCAGGGTCAAGCCATGGGTCTTCATGGCCTGGCAACAGCGCGCAAAGAGGGGCCGCAGGACCACCGGCACGCTCCCCTCGGCCCCCGGGGCCATGTAGTGAGAAGCGGGCCGGGTCAGCTCGATGGAGGGCAGAGACCTCACCACCCGGCGACGGGCAGCGCACGGCCGGTCCGCCGGACGCGCCCGGTGGGTGCCCAGGGGATCCACCGGGGGCAGGCAGGCCGCCAGGACCCACGGCAGCAGCACCGCCGCGACGAATCGGCCCGACAAACTCAGAGCAGGAACTCCACGCCGGCGAGCAGCTCCAACTTCGTGTACAAGTCCGTGTCCAGGTGGTTGCGAAAGGCGGGCCCCAGGGTGAAGGCGAGCTCGAGGCCCACCGAGAACCAGTTGGTGAAGTAGTACCGCGCGCCGCCGCCCACCCGCAGCACCAGCGCGGCGCCGTCGTTGGGCGTGTCCGCGACGATGAACGCCACCCCGGCCGCCACCCGCGCGAAGGGCACCACCGGCGCCTTCCAAAGGCGGATGTTGACGAACTTCATCTGGATGCCGGCCAGGAGATCGATGCCCACACCGCCCCAGGCGTTGCAGCTCGAGTCGACGACGCGGGTGACCCCGCCGACGGTCTCCTCCTCCAGCACCTTGCAGTCCCCGCCCAGGGAGACCCCACCGATGACGTCGAACCAGAACAGGCGAGCGAGCTGGTAGGACCACTCCAGGTTCAGCCGGAACCCGCCGTTGCTGGGCTCGGTGAACCCGGCGGCCATGCCCACACCGGCGGCGATGATGTTGGGGCCCCGGGCCCGGAGCAGGTCCCGGTCCACCGGGGGCTCCGGCTTCTTCGCCACGGCCGGACGGGCCGGGCGATCAGGCCGCGGCGGAGGCTTGCGCGCCCTCTCGGGGGGACGCACCGGCGGTGGGGGCGGCTCCCCCCCGGGATCCCCGGTGAAGGGGCGATCCTCGGGGTGGCCCTCGCGGGGCCGGTCACCCGGAGCCGGGACGGGCGCCGGGGCCGCCAAGGCGGGCCGGGTCAAGGCCAGCAGCACCAGGGGAATCAATCCGAGCCGGGTCAATGATCTCACTTCATGCCTCCCATGGGCCGCGGCGCGCCCTTGGTGACCTTACGTGGCTTCGGCGGGGCGGTCACTGAACCGGCGGCCCCGGTACGCCCCTGGCTGTCGGCGAACACCACCTCCCCGAACCGATCCAGGGCGTGGAAGGTGGGCCGCAGCGGGGGAGACCATGCCCAGGCCTTGAGGGCGCCCTTGGCGGGCTGATCCGTGCGGAACAGGTTCGCCCGCCAGACCTGACCCACCTTTGGGGGCAGGGTGAGCGCGGCCTTGGAGCGACCCCGGACCGCGGCGAGTGGAATGGCCAGCTCGGCCTGCCACCCCTGGTCCTTGTCGCCGCGCCTGTCCAGGGTGCCTCGGACCACCACCTTGGCCCGCAGGCCGCTCTGCCAGTCCGTCTGGACCTGCCCGGGCCGCGGCAAATAGGCGTCGAAGATCACGCCCCGGGGGTTGACCTGCAGCTCGATGTACTCGGCGCCGTTGCCATCGGCGTCGAGGTAGACCTCGAAGACCTGCTCGGTCCACATCTTCAGATCGTCGGGCTTGCGCACCCGGGCCCAGACGTCGTCGTCGTCGGCCGTGAACATCACATACAGGTGCGCATCGTCCCACAGCATCCGCGCCTCGGTCCGCGGCAGCAGCGGCTTCCCCTCGAGGCTGCTGGCGAACGGACCCGTCGAGGGCGCGGTCTTCCAGTCTGCCTCGTCGGGCTTGCCGTCGATGGTGATCTTGCCCGTGGCCCGCCGGACCAGGTAGCGACCGCGCGGACGCTTGGGCCCGGGCCCGGCCCGACGCCCTTGCCGCCCCACGGCGACGCGGGCCGCCAGCACCCGATTCTTGCCGTCGTTGGCGCCGGAGCGCACCTTGAGCCGTCGCCCACCGCGCCAGATCCCCACGTAGATGTCCACCGTCTTGTAGCGGGTGGTTTTCGGCAGGACGATGGCGTGGCGGTCCTTGATGATCTCCCCGGGCTTCCACTCGCTGACCGGATACAGGCCAAAGACCGGCCTGTGGTCGAAGTTGCGGAAGTCCGACAGCTTGGGCCCATTGGTGTGCACGAAGAGCTTCCAGCCGCCCACCGCCTGGTTCACCTGCCAGTAGTGCACCACGGTGAAGGGCTTGCCGGGCACCACCGGTCCCGCGGGCGCGTCCATGCCCAGGTACACGACCTTGCCCTCGAGGTCGGCGTTGACGCGGAACCGCATCTTGGCGGGCGGCGCCTTCAGGATGTTCTTTCTCACCCGCACCTTCTCCGCCTGGGTGAGGGGACGGCGCCCCTTGGCGGGAATGTCGGGGTCCTTTTCCACGCAGCCGACCAGGAGCAGCGCCAGCCCGGCCGGCAGAAGGAGGCGCCCTGTGCTCATTTTCGTGCTCCTTGCCATGCGGCCCAGGGTACCCTCGCTACGCGCCTGTTGGCAATAGCCACGGCGGTTGCTAAACAGGGGAGGTCTCAAGCCACGGAGGCGCCCCGTCGTGCCCGAGAAAATTGTCATCGCCGCCGCTCTCCCGGGAGCCCCCTACGACCGCCTGCTCAGCCACCACGACCTGGTCCTCCCTGACGACGGCGTGGTCATGGAGGCCGACGAGCTGGCCGCCGCCCTCACGGGCGCCACCGGCCTGGTGCCGCTGCTGATCCACCGGGTGGACGCCGCCCTGCTGGACCTGGCCCCCCGCCTGCGCATCGTGGCCAACGTGGCCGTGGGCTACGACAACGTGGACGTCGCCGCCGCCACGGCCCGATCCGTGCTGGTGACCAACACGCCGGACGTGCTCACCGAGGCCACCGCCGACCTGGCCTGGGCGCTGATGCTCGGCCTGGCCCGGGAGCTGATCCCCAACGACCGCTACCTGCGCGAGGGGCGGTACGAGCGGTGGCTGCCCGGGGCGCTACTGGGCGCCGACGTCTACGGCCGCACCCTGGGCATCGTGGGCCTGGGACGCATCGGCCGAGCCGTGGCCCGGCGCGCGCGCGGGTTCGGCATGCGCGTGGTGTACCACCAGCCCCGCCGGCTGGGCCCCGACGTGGAACAGGGGCTCGCCGCGCGTTGGGTGACCCTGGAGCGGCTGCTGGCCGAGGCCGACTTCGTCACCCTGCACTGCCCCCTGGGCGAAACCACCCGTCACCTGATCGACGGAGCCGCCCTGGAGCGCATGAAGCCCACGGCCTATCTCGTCAACACGGCCCGCGGCCCGGTGGTGGACGAGAAGGCGCTTGCCGAGGCCCTGGAGGCGGGGACCATCGCCGGCGCCGGGCTCGACGTCTACGAGCACGAGCCCGCCGTAGAGCCCGCGCTCCTGCCGCTGAACAGCGCGGTGCTGCTGCCCCACGTGGGCTCCGCCACCCGCTCCACCCGGGAGGCCATGGCGCGCCTGGCCGTGGAGGCCGTGGACGACCTGCTGTCCGGACGTCGGCCGAAGCATCCGGTCAACCCGGAGGTGCTGCCATGACGAACCGCATCGACAACCACCCCGTCCCCCCCGGCTCCAACGTGTTGGTGCTCACCGCCGAGGCCAACCGCGCCTTCCGATCCACCACACGCACCATCGTGGGCATTCTCCGGGAGGGCCAGCTCGGTGAGCGCTGCCAGGAGCTGGACGCGCGGAAGCCCATCGGCAGCGTGGCCCTGGAGGCCATCGCGGATCAGCCGGATCGCCCCATCAAAGACGGCGAGGAGGCCCTGGTGGAGGACCTTGCCTTGGCACCCCCCGCCCTCATCGTGGCCATGGACCCCATGGCGGGGTTGCTGGCGAGCCGCTGGGCCGCCGACCTGGACGACCCCATCACCGTGGGCGTGATCGGCTCGCTGTGGGTGGACCCCCTGTGGCGCGCCGCCAAGCTGGACCGCTGGATCGTGCCCGACCAGACCATGGCCCATGCGCTACACGACGCCGGCCAGGCCCCCGAAGGGCTGGTGCCCCTCGGCCTGGGGGTCTGTGGCCGCTTCGGCATCGGCGTACGTGAGGGGCGGCTGGACTGCCGCAAGGCCCTGGGCTTGGACCTGGGCCGACCAGTGCTCCTCTTCGTAGCCGAGACCCTCTGGGCCGACGACCTGGCACAATGGCTCGAGGCCATCGCCCGCGTGACCCCGGAGCTCACGGTCCTGGTGGACGCCGCGGGCGATCGGCTGCTGCTGGCCGAGGCGCGCCGCCTGCACCAGGCGCTCGGCCTGGAGGGCCGGGTCTTCGGCCGGGTGGACGAGGCGGGCCTCTACTGGGGCGCCGCCGACCGGGTGGTGGGCCGGGCCCTCGACGGTCTCTCCACCCGGGCCCTGGCGTTTCGCTGCCCCTTCTGGGCCATCCACCCGACGGACGACCGCCAGCGCGGCATCCTCGCCGGCCTGGAGCACCTGGGCGCCGGCGCCGGTGTGGGCGACCCCGCGAGCCTCGTCGCCCTCCTCAGCACACCGGGCTGGGACGCCCCCCTGGACGCCAGCCGCCTGGAGACCCTCGCCGGCGCCAGCGTGCCCCAGCGCATCGCAGACGCCATCACCCAGATGGCCGCCGGGCAGACCGGCTAGTCCTGCTTGGTCACTTACACGTCTACTGCGGTCACTGCTGCTGGATATCACGCGGCTTACGTCCTCACTCCCTCGGTCGGCGACCGTCAGGTCGCCTCGGTCGGTCGCTGTGGGCGCGCTCGCGTGGTTCCACAGCACCAGCGCCCTCGCGACGACGTGTAAGGGGCCGCGAATAGCCAAGTCGATCGCCCAGACCGCCAACGCATCCCGGCTCACTTCGTTGCTTCTCGTTGTATAGCAGCAGTACGTGCCCTCCTCGCTTCGCGCCAAGCGGGCGCCTCGGCGTCCCAGATTGACGACTTTGTTTTGAACTGCCTCCTAGGTGACCAAGCACGACTAGAACGGCGACCGGTTTGACGTCCCATCGCCGGATCGGGCGGCGGCGGGCCCGCTCTCCGCGACATTTTGGCTTCCCTTGCGGCCCTTCACGTTCTAAGGATGGTCCTCATCCCCCGGTGAAAGGACCGCTGGCCCATGAGCGCCCCCGCAGAAAAAACAGACGAGAAAAAAGGCCCGCTCCGGGAGCTGACCCAGCCCTTCGTGGATCTGGTCCGCGCTCCCCGGGTGCTCTGGGGCGTGAACGTCTCGTATCTGATCGAAGGCTTCGTCTACTTCGGCATGCTGGGGTACCTGACCCACTACTTCACCCAGTACGCCGGGCTGTCGGACACCTGGGCCAGCCCCATGGTGGGCGTGCTCACCTGGGGCATCACCCTGTCGATGTTCTTCCTGGGCGGTCTGGCCGACCGCTGGGGAGTACGCACGACGCTCGTCGCGGCCCTGTCGTCGATGCTGGTGGGCCGCATCATCCTGGCGGCGAGCCCTTCGCTGGGACTCGCGGCGGGGGGCCTCTGGTCACCGGTGCACCTGCTGGCCATGGGGGGCATCTTCTTCGTCGTCATTGGCTACGGCATGTACCAACCCGCAGCCTACGCGGCGGTCCGGCAGTTCACCACGCCCAAGACCGCCGCCATGGGCTACGCCATGCTCTACGCCCTGATGAACCTGGGCGGCTGGTTGCCGTCCTTCTTCTCCCCCATCCGTAAGTCCGTGGGCATCGCCGGGTCCTACTGGGTGTATGTCGGCTTTACCACCGTGGGGCTCGTGCTCACCATGTTGATCCTGTCGCGGTCCATCGTGAAAAAGGCCATCGCCGACGCCAAGGCAGCCCGCGAGTCCGACGAGTCCGAAGAGGAAAAAAAGAAGCGCGAGGCCGAAGAGGAAGCGAAGAAAAACGCCCCCAAGGAGCGCTTCAACCCCATCTCGTGGATCAAGAATCACCCGCTCGCCGACGCCAAGTTCTCTTTCTTCATCTTCGCCCTCATCCCGGTTCAGACCCTCTTCGCCCACAACTGGCTCACCCTGCCCAAGTACGTACAGCGCGCCTACAGCGGCGGCTGGGTGGGCGACAACTTCGAGGTGGCGGTCAACTTCAACCCGCTGTTGATCTTCATCCTCGTGCCCATCGTCACCGCCCTCACCCAGAAGCGGAAGATCTACACCATGGTGCTGCTGGGCACCTTCGTCATGGGGGCGCCGACCTTCCTGCTGGCCCTGGGCGCGAACATCTGGACCCTCCTGGGCTACCTGATCATCATGACCATCGGCGAGGCCATGTGGCAGCCGCGATTTCTGCAGTACGCCGCGGAGATCGCGCCCGAGGGTCGCACGGGCGCCTACATGGGCGTGGCCCAGTTCCCCTGGTTTTTGACAAAGGTGATCACCAGCGTCTACGCCGGGTGGATGTTGGGTACCTACTGCCCGGCGGTTCCGGGCGTCCTGGCGGACTCTGTGGGCGTCGCCGCCACCATGGTCGGCAGCGCCCCGCCAATCAGGGTGGTGCTGGATCCCCCCGCCAGCGAGACCATGTGGTTCTACTACGGCCTCGTCGCCATCTCGTCCACGCTCTTGCTGCTGGCGGCCAAGCCCTGGCTCGCCAGGGACTTCAAGGAGAAGTCCGACTAGTACCGTGTCCCACAAGGTACAACCCATATTCGCTGGCCTATACGCCTGGTGGCGATGTTGCGACTCCTCGAAATACCGACGGGTATTCCTTCGTCGCCACGCCTAGCCACCAGACGCCTGTTCTCACCGACTATGGATTGCTACTTGTGGGACACGGCACTAGCCGAACGCCTTCTGCAGCATCCGGTCCACGGGGTTCCACAGGGCGGGGCCGTGCTCGATGATGCCGAAGTGGGTCGTGCGGGGCAGCACGACGAGCTCGCAACCCGGGGTGGCGCGGGCCATCCTCTCGGCCGCGGCGGGGGGGGTGACCCAGTCCTGCTCGCCGGCCACCACGACAGATGGGCACCCGATGGAGGGCAGCAGGTCCGAGCCGTCGTGGTGAATGAGCTCGAACATGGTGTTGAAGTAGGCGGTCTTGTTCGCCCCGGCCGTGGAGCGCACGTTGGCGTGGAAGGTGTCGGCGTGGGCCCAGGGCCCCACGAAGCGGAGGGTGGAGCACACGGCCCAGGCCACCGGTGGCAAGGCAACGCCCAGGCTGAGCACGGCCTGGGCCGGCCAGGGGTTCACCGTCGACGAGCGGACCCCCAGGTGCACCGCCTCGGCCAGGATCCGCGGGAAGGCCGCCCGGAAGGGCTGCCCCGGCGCGCCGAAGAGCGCCCCGTAGCCCGCGATGCGCTCGGGCGCGTGGCGGATCATCTCCAAGCCCACGGGCACGCCCATGGACCAGCCCAGCACGGCGGCGCGCTCCTCGCCCAGGGTGTCGAGGATCTGCAGGGCGTCAGCGGCGTGGCGCTCCATGGCGAAGGAGACGTCCTTGTCGGGCAGCCAGCTCTCGCCCACCCCGCGGTAGTCCCAGCAGATCACCCGGTACCGGTCCCGCAAGTAGTCCGCCAGGATGTCCAACCCCGGCTTGGACACGCCGATCCCGTTCCCCAGCACCACGGCCGGACCTTGCCCCACGGCTTGCACGGCCAGGTCGACGCCATCGTCGGTTGTCACGCGATGGTGGGTGTAGGGCACCTTGGGCATGGGAATGTCGAGATTGGGCACGGGCACCTCCAGGGCGGCATCGGGACGCTAATTTTACCACAGGTGCGCTGCCAAACCGGTTTCAGGTATACTGGGATCCTGGAGCTTGAGCCATGTTGAGCAAACGCACTGCGTGGAATCTGACCACTGCGGTCCTGGTGACCCTGACCGCCAGCGCAGCTTGGGGCTGCGCCGCTTCCAACGTCAGGCAGACCCATGACGGCGGCGGCGCGGACGGCGGCCCGGACGCGGGCCTCTGCGGCAACGGCGAGGTGGACCCCGGCGAGGAGTGCGACGACGGCAACACCGTAAGCGGCGACGGCTGCTCGCCTGGGTGCCAGATTGAGATCTGCGACGCCACGTCCTGCCCCTGGGGCTGCTGCGACGTGTACGGCGTCTGCGCGCCCGGCACCCAGGACCTGCAGTGCGGCACGGGGGGCGCAGAATGCGACGACTGCGAGACGCCGGGCCTGGTGTGCCAGGACCACCTGTGCGCGGACCTCGGGTCCTGCACCGAAGGCGACACCCTGGGCTGCGGCAACTGCGGCACCCGGACCTGCACCCCAGCGGGCGCCTGGGGGTCCTGCGAGGACCAGGGAGTCTGCGGCGTGGGCGAGGTGGAGGGCACCGGGTTGTGCGGCAACTGCGGCGAGCTGCAGCGCACCTGTCAGTCGGACTGCACCTGGAGCGGGCTCGAGTGCACGGGCGAAGGCCCCTGCGCTCCGGGGGACGTGGAGCAGGGCGCCTCCTGCGGCACCTGCAGCGTGGAGGAGCGCGCCTGCCAGCCGGACTGCACCTGGGGCGCCTGGACCTGCGTGGCCTACCAGGAGTGCACCCCCGGCACGATTGACACGGGGGCGCCCTGCGGCGACTGCGGCACCGAGGAGAGCGTCTGCCAGTCGGACTGCACCTGGGGCCCATTCCTCTGCGCGGGTGAGGGCGAATGCGGGCTGGGCGACACCACCACGACCGGCTGCACCAACTGTCAGCGGAAGACCTGCACCGCCCAGTGCACCTGGGGCCCCTGCCAGAGCCCTGCTGAGATCTGCAACGGCGTCGACGACGACTGCAACGGCCTGTGCGACGACGGCTTCCAGTGCTGCATGAACGAGCCGGGGGCCTGCACCACGACCTGCGGCTCTGCGGGCACGCGGACCTGCAGCGCCACCTGCACCTGGGGAGTCTGCCAGGCGCCGCCCGAGACGTGCAACGGCGTCGATGACAACTGCGACGGCACCGTGGACGAAGGCTTCCGGGCCGTGTCGCTGACCGCCCCGTACACGGGCGCGGGCAGCTTGGACGACTTCAACACCACCTGCAACGGCTCGACTCAGAACTGGGGCCAGGCCTGCAGCTACGCCATCCACGCCTGGTGCCAGGCCCAGGACCCGGGCTGCCTCAACAGCGGCTACGGCCCAGTTGAGATCACCGGCAACGACGCCACCGTGAACTGCGTGGCCGGCGCCACGGTGCTCACCGTGAGCTTCTCCATCCTCACGGGGATCCACAGCGGCTGTACGTCATCGAACCCGCTGTCTGACTCGTGCTACTACGCCATCCACCACCACTGCATGAACCAGGGCCACGACAGCGGCTTCGGCCCCATCACGGCCACGGCGTCGAACCTGCAGCTGGCCTGTGTCGACAACGGCACGGTGATCAACACCACCTACACCACGCTCGTGACCCACCACTCGGGCTGCAGCGAGGCGACGCAGACCTGGGGCATGGACTGCAACGCGGCCATCAAGCGCTACTGCACGTCGCAGGGCCACACGGGCGGCTTCGGGCCGGTCTCCCACATGGGCAACAACTGCACCGTGGTCTGCATAGACCCGTAGCATCCCAGCATCGACGGCCCTTTTGCCCCTACAGCAGGAGCCTCCACAGGACAAGGCCGACCGCGCCGGCCAGGGCTGCGCCTCCCACCAGGTAGTGCCAGGCACGCATGCCCATCCGCGGCGGCGGGGAGAGCCGGACGTCAGGCGCCTCCTCTCTGCAGGCGGCCAGGAGCGCGCGCACCTGGCCCACCGACTGGATGCGGTGCTGGGGCTTTTTGGCCATGCACCGCAGCACGAGGTTGTCGAGCAGCTCGGGGATCCCCGCGTTCGGCGCCTGGGAGGAGGGCGGCGGCGGATCCGTCTCCATGGCCTGCTTGAGGGTCTGTTGGAAGTTGTCGCCGTAGAAGGGCGGCCGGCCCACGAGCATCTCCCAGAGGATGGAGCCCATGGCGTAGACGTCCACCAGCTCCGAAACCTCGCCGCCCTGCACCTGCTCGGGGGCCATGTACTCCGGCGTGCCCAGGAAGGCGCCGGGCCGCGACCGCATGAACGGGTCGTCCTCGTACAAAAACTTCACCAGGCCGAAGTCCAGCAGCTTCACCACGGGGTAGCCGTCGTCGCCGCCCACCAGGAAGATGTTCCCCGGCTTGAGGTCCCGGTGCACGATGTTGCGCTCGTGCATGACCTCCAGGCCACCGCAGGCCTGCTCCATGATGGCGACGGCCTCTTCCACGGGCAGCTGGCCCCGCCGGTCCAGGCAGCGCCCCAGGTCCTCACCGTGCAGAAGCTCCATGATCAGGAAGGGCGGATGCCCCGAGCCGTGCACCACCTCGGTGATGTCCAGGATGTTCGGATGGAAGGCCCGCCGCACCACCTGCCGCTCCTGTAGAAACCGCCGAACAATGTCCATTCGGGCGCAGAACTCCGAGTGGAGCACCTTGAGGGCCACCTGCCGACGGGTCGCCAGGTGCTCGGCCCGGAAGACCTCGGCCACGGCCCCCTCCCCCAGCTTGTCCAACAGCTGAAAGTTGCTGATCGTGTCGCCCACTCCGGGCTGCACGATGGGCTCCATTTCGGGCTCGAAGCGCTCAAACATGCCGAAACACTCAGTTTTCAGAGAATAGTCCCAAAGTCGAAGGCCGAGAGCCTTCTTACAGCAACAACATATTATTTCCGATTGCGCGGCCAGTGACAAGCAAAAGTTACGTCACGCCGCGTACAGGGAAGCCGACAACAGTTGGTGCAGAGCCGAGGGTGGATACGGTGGTCTCGACAAGATCACCGGCCTTCACCGGGCGGCGAGGTCGTCAGACACGGTCGCCGGCTCGGGGGCATGGGCGTCGGGGTCGAGCGGAAAGATGGATCGGAACAGCACGACGTGGCTGCCGAGGGAGGCGACCCGGATTCCCACGCGCACGAAGACCACCACCTGGCGCACCGCGAAGGTGAGCGCCACCGCCCAGGTGCCGCCGGCGTCGAGGCTGTCGGGCAGCGCCATGAGCACCGCCAGGGGCACCAGCGTGATCACACCGAAGCCCAGGTGCACCGCCAGGGTCGCCACCGGACGCTTGACCGCCGCCCAGTAGCCGTAGACCACCCGCTTGATGGACGAGGACGTCGGGCCAGTCACCGTCTCCACCCGGGCAAAGTCCAGGGCCGCGTCGGTCCAAACCAGCACCGCCAGACCAGGGACCATGGACAGGGCGATGGCCCACCAGGCGCGCCCCTCCATGACGAAAAAGGCCGCACCCGCCAGGCCCACAGCCAGCGCGTAGGGCAACGCAGACCAGGCGAGCACCCACAGCAGACCGGGCAGGTGGCCAAAGGCGTTGCTGCCGAACTGGCGAAGGGTGGGCCGCTCGTAGCTCCACAGGGCCCCCAACACGCCGCCGAGCAGCACCTGGCTGATCAGCAGATAGGCCAGGGGTACAAAGATGAACACGCCCTGGACCTGTGACATCAGCTCGGGATTGTCCATGACGAGCTCGGCCAGGACCTCCAGGTCCCAGCGGTACACGAGGTGCTCGGTGGCGGTACGATGGGCAGTGAGCCGGTGCAACGTGAGATAGACGGGAAGCACCGCGAACACCGCCGTTAGCAGGTTCGCCAGGTACACGGGGAACACCAGCCGCCTGCAGCGCCACACCTCGCCGAACCCATGGGCCAGGGCCCCGATGATGGAGATCCTCTCCTGTGGCGAAGCGCCCATGTCGCTACCCCCCTTCACCGGGTGCGCCGGGCTCGTACGGCAACGGGTCGGCGCGCCCGAGCCGAGCGAAGCCCCCGAGCCGCAGCCGGCAGGAGTCGCACCGACCACAGGCGCGACCCGACGGCGCCGGGTCGTAGCAGGTCCAGGTCAGGCCGTAGTCCACGCCCAGCGACAGCCCGAGCTCGATGGTCTGTGACTTGTCCAGGTCCATCAGGGGCGCGTGCACCTTGAACCGCGCCCCCTGGACGCCCAGCCGGGTGGCCTCGTTGGCCAGGTCCTCGAAGGCGCGCACGAACTCGGGCCGGCAGTCGGGGTACCCCGAGTAGTCCACCGAGCTCACCCCCACGAACAGGTCCGTGGCCCCCAGGGTCTCGGCCCAGGCGAGCGCCAGGGAGAGGAGGATGGTGTTGCGCGCCGGCACGTAGGTCACCGGGATCCCCTGGCCGATCTCGTCGTACGACCGGTCCTTGGGCACTGCGACGTCGTCGGTGAGGGCCGATCCACCGATGGCGCGCAGGTCCAGATCCAGCACCAGGTGGCGCCGCACACGCAGGGCCCGGGCCACGGTGCGGGCCGCGTCCACCTCCACCCTGTGCAGCTGGCCGTAACGCACGGTCAACGCGAAGGGGGAAAAGCCGCGGTCCACGGCCACCGCCAATGTGGTGGTGGAGTCAAGACCGCCCGAGAGCAGCACCACGGCCGGGGGGCTTCCATCAACAATGGGTTTCGTCATGGGCGTGTTGCGGAGTGATACGAGGGGTTACTGGCAGTAGCCGTATTCGGTGGTTCCCACGATGGCGGCGTCGACGAAGCCGAGGCACGTCGTGCCCCCGGGGCAGTCGCTCATACCCATTCGACAGGTGCGAATGCAATCGCCCCAGGTCGTGTAGCAGAAGTAGCCCGGCGCGCAGAACTGGGTGACGTTGTCGCACTCGCCGACGCCGGTGCCCGTGCCCGCGTCGTCGGCGCAGTCCGTAAAAAAGAAGTCCGGGATGTCGTTCTGGTCGGCGTCGACGTACTGCAGGTGGCACGCCCAGCCCACGGGGCAGCCCACCGGGCTGGTGGAGGACGGGTCGCAGTCCGTGGTGCACAGGGTGGCCCCTGGGATCTCCTGCTGGTTGGTGTCCACCAGGGTGATGATGCACACGCCTCCGCCTCCGGCGCCCGGACAGTCGCCGTCCGCGACGCAGAACTGGTGACAACGCAGGTCCTGGGCGCTCGTCCCCACGCAGATGGTGCCCTCGGCGCAGTCGGTGTCCGAGGAGCAGGGCTGGCTGTGGGGTGTGGTCCCGGCCGTCAGGCAGGCGTGGGCGTCGGCCGAGTCGAGGGTGCACTTCTGTCCGGCCTGGCAGCCACACTGGGGCCAGAAGTCGCAGATGGGATCGGTGCAGCCGCTGCCGCAGTCCGCCGCGCAGGTGGACTGATCCTCCAGCGGGGCGTCACAGACGCCGTCGCCGCAGAAGGGCTCCTGACAATCGGTCGCACAGTCCGCCGCGGTCTCTCCACCGTCGCAGGTCCCGTTGCCGCACCAGCAGTCCGCCACGCAGGTGGTGGTGGTCTCGTCGGCCTGGCAGGTCCCGTCCGGACAGGCGCCCGCCGCGCAGTCCACCGCGCAGTTGTTGGCGTCCTCGCCCTGGTCACAGGTGTCGTTGCCGCAGTAGCAATCCGTCGGACAAAGCGCCTGGTTCTCCGTGGTCTGACAGGTGCCATCCCCGCACACTGCGCCGCCGCAGTCCAGCACACAGTTGCCCGCGTCCTCGCCGACGTCACAGGTCCCGTTGCCGCAGTAGCAGTCCTGGGCGCAGGCGGCAGTGGTCTCGCCGGCCGAGCATACGCCGTCCCCGCACACCGCCGGCGCGCAGTCCGTGGGGCAGCTCCAGGCGTCCTCCCCCTCGTCGCAGTGCCGGTCCCCACAGACCGAGCCATCTCCTCCCCCGGCCGCGCAGGACGCGCCCAGCCAAGCCCCAACCACGATCAGAGCCACCACGACACCGCTGCGATACCTCATTTCAACCATCCTCGACGTCCAGGACCTGGGGGCCGCGAATCGACAAGTCGATCGTACGGGATCGGCGGGCGAAGTTCAACGTCGAGTGGCAAGCGGACCCTGGGGACCGGCTACCGGCAGATGCCGTAGGTGGTGCCGTCGAGGATGAGGGGATCGGCAAAGGCGCCGGTATCGCAGGTGCCGAAGGTGCAGCTCGAGCCGGCCGTGCACCACTGAAAGCAGGACGCGACGGGGGGGGATCCCGAGTTGAAGCAACCGTAGCCAACGGCACAGTAGGGGCCAGTGATGGGATCACATCCATCGCCGTAGATTCCCGCGCCCACGTCCGCGTGGCAGTCGGTGAAGTCCACCAGGCTGACGGTGTGGGTGTAGATCTCACAGGTGAACCCCGCCGGGCAGCCGCTCGTGGGGTTGTGGGGCTGGCAGGTGAGGGTACAGACTCCGGCGCCGGGGATGGGCACCGACCCCGCGTCCACGAGCTCGAGGCAGTAGGAGGTCGTCCCGGTGCAGCCGGCCTGGGTGTCCGGATCGCAGTAGTCGAGACACTGGCCCTGGGTGCCGGCGTTGTCGCGCCCCAGGCAGATGGTGCCCGCAACGCAGGCCGTGTCCGCCGTGCAGAGCCCGCCGGCCTGGGTGGTCCCGGCGGTGATGCAGGCGTTGTTGCTGCTGGAGTCCAGCGTGCACTTCTGCGTCGCCTGGCAGCCGCACTGGGGGTAGAGATCGCAGACGGGATCGGTGCAACCGCAGTCGGCCGGGCAGGTGGTCGAGTCTTCGTCGGCGTCGCAGGTGCCGTCCCCGCAGACCGAGCCGCCGCAGTCGGCCGCGCAGGTGACGGGGTCCTCGGTGCCGTTGCAGATGCCGTCCCCGCAGAAGGGGGTGACGCTGCAGTCGGCCGGACAGGTGGCCGCGCTCTCGGTGGCATCACAGATGCCGTTGCCGCAGGTGCCACCGCCGCAGTCCACCGGACAGGTGGCGTCGCTCTCCCCGGTGTCGCAGGTGCCGTTGCCGCAGACACAGTCCACCGGACAGGTCACCGTGTTCTCGCTGGCCTCGCACAGGGCGTTGCCACAGATCCCGCCGCTGCAATCGACCGCACAAGTGACCGCGTTCTCGCCGATGTCACAGATGCCGTTGGGGCAGGTCCCGCCGCCGCAGTCGACCGGGCAGGTCGTCGAGGTCTCGTCGGCCTCGCAGATGAAGTTCCCACAGCTGTCCCCCCCGCCACCCGCAGCGCAGGAGGAGGCCAGCCACGCCCCCAACGCCAACGGCGTGAGAACAAGAAGCTCACGAGATAACATCGCCTATTTCCTCAACCCAAGGTTATGATCAAATCCTAGGGTATAGCGACGCAGGTTTCAACGCTTAGCGTCAGAAACCCAACAAAACAACATTGTTCTGGTTAGTTGGAGTGCCGAGCTACGACCCCGACTGCCTCTCCTCGGGGCGGGAGTACTTGCACTCGGGACATACGAGACGGCTGGCGCCGCGGCCGACCTTACGCACCAGGATGGGGTGGCCGCACTGGGGACAAGTCTCGGCCACGGGGAGGTCCCAGCTCACGAAATCGCACTTCGTCTTGGCGTAGTTGGAGCAGCCGTAGAAGGTCTTGCCTCGACGGCTGCGCTTCTGCACCACGTCCCCGTCGCAGTCGGGCTTGGGGCACTTGACGCCCAGGGAGATGGGCTTGGTGGTCTTGCACTCGGGGTAGCCCGAGCACGCCAGGAACTCGCCGAAGCGGCCGCTGCGCAGCATCATGGGCTTGCCGCACTTCTCGCAGATCTCCTTGGTGGGCTCGGCCTCCACCACGACGATCTTGCCGTCTTCGTCCTTTTTGAACTCCTTGGTGTTGCGACACTCCGGGAAGCCGGTGCACGCCAGGAACTTGCCGTTGCGCCCCCACTTGATGACCATCTCCTCGCCGCACACCTCGCAGGCGATGCCGGTCTCCTCGTCTGCCGGGCGCTTCATCTCCGTCTTGGCCTTCTCCACCTCGGCGTGGAAGTCGCCGTAGAAATCCCGGAGCATGGTGACCCAGTCCGCACCGCCGTCCTCGATCTCGTCGAGACGGTCCTCCATCTTGGCAGTGAAGGCGACGTTCAACACGTCGGGGAAGGAGGTCACGAGCAGGTCGTTGACCAGGGTGCCGAGCTCCGAGGGGTGAAACCGCCCCTCCTGCTTCTCGGTGTACTTGCGGGTCTGGATGGTGGAGATGATGTTCGCGTAGGTGGAGGGCCGACCGATGCCCCGCTCCTCCAGCTCCTTGACCAGCGTCGCCTCGGTGAACCGCGGCGGCGGCTGGGTGAACTTCTGCTCGGGCACCACGGCCTTGCAGGTCAGAGGATCGCCAGCCTCGATCCCGGCCGGGATGGGCTTCTTCTCAGCGCTGCCATCGCCCCATGAGGCCTTGCCGTTGCCGTTGTCATCCCGGGCCTCCTCGTACACCGCGGTGTAGCCGGGGAAGGCGAGGACCTGACCCTGGGAGCGCAGCAGGTAGCGGTCCTCGATCAGGATGTCCACCACCGTCTGGTCGTAGACGGCGGCGGCCATCTGACAGGCCACGAAGCGGCGCCAGATCACGCCGTAGAGCTTCACCAGATCCTCCACCTCGTGGTGGCTCAGCCCCTTGGCGGTCTTGGCGCCGGGCTTGAACTGGGCCAGGAGCCGCTCCCGCACCATCTCCGGCTCCAGCTCCACGTGGGTGGGACGGATGGCCTCATGGGCGTCCTGGGCGCGTTTCTTCTTGGCGAAGGTGCGCGGCTCCTTGGGCAGGTACTGGTCGCCAAACCGCCCGCGCACGAAGGTGCGGGCGTCCGCCACGGCGTCGTCTGACAGCCGCGTGGAGTCCGTCCGCATGTACGTGATGAGACCCACCACGCCCTCATCGCCGCCGGCGTCGACCCCCTCGTACAGCCGCTGGGCCAGGCCCATGGTGCGCTTGGCTCCGAAGCGGAACTTGCGGGCGGCGTCCTGCTGCAGCTTGGACGTGATGAAGGGCGCCGGTGGGCGCCGCGGGCGCTTCTTGCGCTGGACGTCAGTGACCCGGTGCTGGGCCGCCTCGAGCGCGGTCACGATGGCGCCGGCCTGGTCCCCGTTTTCCACCTTGGCCTTCTTGTCGTCGATCTTGACCAGCTTGGCGTCGAACTCGTGGTTGGCGGCGGTGGCCTCGGTGCAGGTGATGGTCCAGTACTCCTCGGCGTCGAAGGCCTCGATCTCCCGCTCCCGATCCACGATGAGCCGCACGGCCACCGACTGCACCCGCCCGGCGGAGAGGCCCCGCCGCACGGTCTTCCACAGAAGGGGGCTGATCTCGTAGCCCACCAGCCGGTCCAGGATACGCCGGGCCTGCTGGGACTCGAACTTGGCGCGATCCAGCCGCCGCGGAGCGGAGAGCCCCTGGGACACGCCCTTGGGGGTGATCTCGTTGAAGAGGATCCGCTCGATGTTGTCGTTGACCGGCCGCACCTCGTCGGCGATGTGCCAGGCGATGGCCTCACCCTCCCGGTCGGGGTCGGGAGCCAGGAGGATCCGCTCCACCTCACCGGCGGCCGTGCGGATCTCCTTGAGCACCTTGGCCTTGCCCTTGATGGTCTCGTACTCGGGGGCGAAGCTGTCGTCCACATCCACGCCGAGCTTGCGTGGCGGCAAGTCCTTGACGTGTCCTACCGAGGCCTTGACCTTGAAACCGCGCCCCAGATACTTACGGATGGTCTTGGCCTTGGCAGGGGACTCCACCACCACCAGCGTTCCACTGGGGGCCTTCTTCTGGGTCGACTTCTGGGTCGACTTCTTGGTCGACTTCTTGGTCGACTTCTTGGCCGACTTCTTGGCCGCTTTGGCCTTGGTCTCCGAATCGGTCTGGGCTTCAGGCATCAAACAGTACCTCTAGGTTCTTTGGCGGCCGCCGCCGGACCGTCAGTCCGAAAAAAGCGTCCGCCCGGTCGCTGCGCCACCCGCCCATCCAACACCAAGGCCATCAGTACGGCCAGAGCTCGCCCCGGCTCCAAGCCGGTGTGCAAAGCCACGGACTCCACGGTGGAGCCGCTGTCGAGGGCCACCAGCACCGCGTGGTCGGTGGCATCTTCCTTCGGTCCGAGCCCTGACTTCGACCCTTCGCGACCGCCGCTCGGGGCGTGATCAGAGACCTTTCCGGAGAGCAACCCTAGCACGTCCCTTCCGCACCGCACCGCCGTAGCACCCTCAGCGAGCAGCCGATCGCAACCCGGGGAACCGGGTACGACGCCGACCGGACGACCGAGCTTCCGGGCGGCCAAAGCCGTGGAACGCGCGCCAGAACGCCACCCCGCACCCACCACCACCACCGCGTCACTGAGCGCAGCGATGATGGCGTTGCGGGCAAGAAACCCACCCCGCACCGGCGGGGTGCCAGGTCGAAAGGCGGACAGCAGGCTGCCCTGCCGAGCCGTCCTCTCAAAGAGCGCAATGTGCCGATCTGGGTAAGGTCTGTCAAGCCCCCCCCCAAACACCACCACCGTGGCCCCCCCCGCGTCGAGGGCGCCGACGTGTGCCCCGGCGTCAATCCCGTAGGCGCCACCAGACACCACGAATCGCCCCGCGCCCACCATGACGGCGGCGAACCGCGCGGCCTCGTCACAAGCGGCTTTGCTGGCTTTGCGCGTGCCCACGATGGCCACGCCCCGGCCCTCGGGAAACCGCCCCCGGAGATACACCACCGGGGGCGGCGGCGACAGGTCGCACAGCCCGGCCGGATAGCCCGCATCGCCCCAGACCAGCGCGCGTGCGCCCAGTCGCCCGAGCGCGCGCTCGCACGCGCGCCACCGGGCGCGCAGCCCCTCGCCGTCGGCGACCCGGGGGCCAAGCCTGGGGCCCAGCAGCGCCTCGAGCTCACGGACATCCGCCTCCAGGGCAGCCCGCACCGAGCCATACCGCCGAACCAGCCTCTGCATCATGCCGCCCGCCAGGCCGGGCACCTGGGCGGCAAGGAGCCGCGCCCTCAACTCACAGACATCGATGACCTGACTGGGCTTGCTCATGCCCGGGTTATCGGCCGCACCGGGAGGCTGTTGCGTCCCCCCACACAAAAAAGCTCAGAAAGGGCCGTCAAAAAGCCGGAACGAACTTGGGGGACAAGGCACCAGCCTCGGTTTTCAGCGCTTCTTTTTCGAAGCGTCGACCTGCAGCTCCACGCGGTCGCCCAGGCGGAGCTCCTTGAGCGCCTTGCTCACGTAGCCCACCGCATGGTTCCAACCCACGTCCACCACGATGATCTGCGCCACGAACTCCTTGGGCCACTTGCGCTCGGACCGCCTGCGCTTCTGCTTGAATTGAGAGATACGCCGGAAGGCGTCCCCGCGGCGGGTGACGTAGAAGGTGTACCCCACCCGGACCTTGTACCGCTTGCCCCGGTCGATGAAGACCAGCTGCTGGACACCGATGAGGTGGCTCTGGTTGAGCACCGCCACCACCGAGCCTCGGACCCGCGTGTTGGTGTTCTTGACCGGTTTGACCGCCTTGAAGACCCGCTTGATCTTGCCCACCAGATAGCCGCGCTCGATGGGGTTGACCGCCTTGAGAATCACGCCACGAGCCACGCGGGACTTGGTGACCTCCTTGATCTCCACCTCGCCGAAGATCTCCACCATCTGGCCGATGGAGCGCTTGTGGTGCGGGTGGATCACGGGCTTGATTGCCTTGTAGATCGAGTAGCGTTCGCCCACCTTCAGGGGCTTTTTCTTGGTGAACTTGATGTAGACCTGGTCAAAGGTGGCCAGCATGATCTTCTCTTCCCGGGAGCCGGTGATCTTGGCCTTGTACTTCATCTCGTCCTCTTCGATGAAGCCCCGCTGCTTGAGGTAGATGGTGGCGGGCAACCGCTGCCGGGTCGCGTAGGCCTTCACCACGGGTTGCTTGGTGGGTTTGCCAAGGGCCACGGTGCCCCGGCGTAGCCGGATCTTGTTCCCCGGGTAGATCCAGTGGGGGTTGGTAATGGATGGGTTGTAGGACCAGACCTTCGGCCAGCGCCAGGGGTCGCGGAAGTAGCTGCCGCACAGCGACCACAGCGTGTCTCCCCGCCGAACCGTGTGGTGCACGGGCACGGTGCGCTTACCCACCACCTTGAATCGCGGACCCGACAAGTCCGAGTCTCCGGTGATGTTGTAGTAGCGCCCCGATGGCTCGGGCTTGGGCTGCGGGTTGGCCTGACTCTGGCGGTACTGCCGGAGCACCTCGGGGGGCGGTTTGATCGGCGGCGCGCGCCGGGCGAGCGCGTCGGTGGACCCGACCAGCGCCAGGCCCAACCACGGGGCGACGATTATGGAAAACCTGGAAACCCTCATCACCTTTGCCTCCGCGACGAGCTCAGGGTCGTCGCCTCAGATGCGCCGCCGCCAGGGCGGCCTCGCGCGTGCCCGGGTAGAGCTGAATCACTTGGGCGAGGATCTTGCCGGCCTTGGCCCGACGCCCGAGCCGCCGGACGCACAGGGCCAGCTTCAGCAGCGCGCTGGGCGCCTTGTTCCCCGTGGGATACTGCTTGAGCAGCTTGCGGAGCACCCAGGCCGCCCGGGCGACCTTGCCCCGCCGGTAGAAACACTCCGCGAGCCAGTACTGCGCGTTGTCCGCGTAGGCGTGGCGCGGATGGCTCCGGGTGAAGCGCGAAAACGCAGCGGCCGCCTCCACGTACTTCTTCCGGGTGTAGAGCGCCCGGGCCGCTCGGTAGTCCGCCAGGGCGCGACCGGCGGCCACAGGCGGGATGGTCCCGCCGGGCAGGGGCACCACGCCCAGCCGGTGACCCACCCTGGGCACCGGCCCCAGGGGCTTGCGCCCCAGGGCCCCGGGGCGACCGCTCCGGGGCGCGGTGGGGGTGCCCGTGAGGCGCAGCACGATGGTCTTGCCGGGCTTGCCAGGGCGCGCGCCGGTCCGTCTACCCGACCTTCGGACGTGCCGGCGACTGCGCCGAAGCTTGACCACGGGAAGTCGCCGCCGGGCCTTGCGCCGGGCGATGTCCGCAGCGGAGTCCCGTGGGTGAGGCGGGCGCTTTGTCGCGACCCGTGGCGCGGCCGCGACCCGTGGCTTGGCCGCGACCCGGCGCGGCTCGCGACGCGGTGTGGCCCGGCTCGCCCGGGCGCGGCTGGCGGCCACCCGCAGGTTGTCCAGCCGATCCCGCAGCAAAAAGACCCGGTTGTTGAGGTCCTCCACACGCTGCTTTTCGGTGTGGACCTGCCGCTTGAGCTTCGCCACCTGCGCGCGGAGATCGGCGACGCGTGTCCGGCCACCGGCCGGGGCACAGCCGAGCATCGAACCGGCCAGCACCACGCACACGAGTCGGGTCCAAGAGCTTAACATGGTAGAAACATTTTAGATCGGCCAGGCGTCGCGGTCAAAAAGCTGCGCGTCCCGACCCTGCGCAGGGCCGGGGATCCGGAGGGGATTCGAGGGGATCCGGGAGGTCTTCCGCTACTGGAAGGCTGCCGACAGCGGGCTGTCGGTGCCCGTGTACAGGGCCGAAAAGCCCGGCTGAACGCGGTAGGCCGTGTCGCCGAGGAGCACGGACTCGGCCATGGTCTCGGCGCCCATGGCCTCGACGGCTTTGGTCGTCTTGACCTTGCCGACCAGCTGATGGGCGTCGGCGTCGCCACCCTCCACCTTGAGGAAGCGCACCGCCGGCGTGAGCCGGTAGGCCTTGCCGTCAGCCTTGATCACCATCTGCTCTCCGTCGAGGGTGACCTTGTCCTCCATGTTCGACACATCGACCCATTCCTGGGGAATGAAGAGGTTCGGCATTGGTCTCCTCAGAGGGCCTTGGCGAGGATCTGCTCGAGATCCTTCTTGGAGCCCGCGCCCACGCGTTGGGTCAGCACCTTACCGTCTTTGATCAGCAGGATCGTCGGAATCGAACGGATCTGATACTGCGTTGCCACCTGACGGGCGTCGTCCACGTTGAGCTTGCCAACCTTGAGCTTTCCCTCGTAGTCGCTGGCCAGCTCCGCGACGACGGGGCCCACGGCCTTGCAGGGCCCGCACCAGGGGGCCCAGAAATCCACCAGCACCGGCGTGTCCGATTCGAGAACTTCGCTCTTCCAGTTGTCGTCCGTGAGTACGATGACGTTCTTTCCTGCCACTGCTTGCCTCCTTGAGAATCTGCCAAGTCGACGGGGTACTGCTACCCCCAGACCATAGCTCCGCCGGAGACGAATCGCAATGCCGGAAGCGCCGGATCGACGCCCCACGGGATGTGCCCCCCATCACAAAGGTCAGGGGCCATTGATAACCCAAGGTCCGGCAAGGTATAATGTACAGGGAGTACTTCTCACCGGAGGAACCAAAGAATGCTGGGCCTAATCAAGCGAAAATTCGGGACCCTGGCCGCAGTGATGGCGATCGGTGCGCTCGCGCTGTCCTGCGGAGACAAGGCCAGCTCCGGAACCTGTGAAGACAACGAGGACTGCCCCGACGGCATGTTCTGCGACACCATCGTCACCGGCCGCTGTCAGGACCTCGAGTGCACCGACCACGCCGACTGCCCGCTGCAGTACCTGTGCAGCGAGGACGGTGAGTGCTACGACCCGACGGGAGGGAGCACCACGAGCTGCTTCCCCAACCACCCGGGCTGCCCGTGCACGGAGGTGGACCTGTACCTCACCATCGACTGCATCCCGCCGGACCAGCCGGCGGGCGTGGACGCCAGCTGCCACATCGGCACCTCCACCTGCGACGGAGAGCGGTACGGCCCCTGCATGGACGTGTACCGGGACGACTGCGACGGGATCATCTTCGGCCCGAGCTCCATACACCCCAACGACGAGAACTCCGAGAACGTCGTCCAAGGCGTGGAGGGTGAGCTCCAGCTGCAGCCCGACGAGCGGCACGTGGACTTCGGCTTTCTGTGGATCGCCAACACCGGGGAAAACACCGTCTCCAAAGTCGACGTGGAGACCGGCCTGGAGGTGGCGCGGTACGCTTCGGCCGTGACCACAGGGAGCGTGCCCGGCGGGGCCATCCCCTATCCGTCCACCGACCCCTACAGCGACTGCCAGCACTGCCCCTCCCGCACGGCCATTGACTTCAACGGCGACGCCTACGTGGCCAACCGCGCCTTTGGCATGCAGGGCTCGGTGACCAAGTTCGCCAACGAGGAGGCAAACTGCCCGGACCTCAACAGCAACGGCGTGGTGGACACCTCCTGGGACGCCAACGGCGACGGCGTCATCGACGCCTACGACCCGGCGGAATTCCTGGGCGAGGCCGACGAGTGCATCCTCTACACGGCCGCCGTGGGCGGAGTCGATGGCGTCCCGCGCGCGTTGGCGATCGACTCGGGCTCGGTGCCGGACTACGGCTCCAACGGCAACGTCTGGGTGGGGGTGTTCAACGAGCAACGCGCCATCCAGCTCAACGGCGACACGGGGGAGGAGGTGGCCTCGCTCACGCTGAGCAACGGCAACGGCACCGTGAACCCCTACGGCGCCGCCGTGGACGCCATGGGCTTCGTCTGGTTCACCTCCATCAACGCGGGCACCCTGGCCAAGGTGGACACCATCGGCGCCAACTTGGTGGAGATCTACGACAAGGCCGCGGGCACGGGCTGCGCAGGGGCCTACGGCATCGCCGTGGACGTCATGGGGCGCATCTGGCTGGGCGGCTACACCTGCAACACCGCCGACCGCTTCGACCCGGCGGACCTCTCCTGGGCGACCATTGACTTTTCCACCACCGGGCGGGGCCCCCACACCCGCGGCATCGCCCCGGACCTGGCGGGCACGGTGTGGGTGGCGCACACCGGCGACGGCCCCGGCCACGTGACCCGCTTCGACGCCGAGACCCTGGTGGAGCTGGAGTCCTTCGATCTGCCGCACCACCTGGCTGGCGAGACGACCAACAACACCATCGGCGTGGGCATCGACCGAAACGGCGCCTGCTGGGCCATCAGCCGGGACGACGGGTACAGCGCGGGCACCGCCACCCGGATCATCCCTGGGGGCAACATGGACTCCTTCCCCGTGGGCCACATGCCCTACACCTACTCCGACTTCACCGGCTTCGGCCTCTCCACGGTGACGCGACCCTCGGGCTGGTACAACATGATCATCGCCGGCTGCGAGGACCACGACCCGAACCCCCCGGACATCTTCACGGACTGGACCTACCTGACCTGGAACGAGCTCGAGCCTCCGGGAACCAACGTGCGCATGCGCCTCAAGGTGGCCGACACCGTGGCCGACCTGGACAACGCCACCTGGTACGGGCCCTACGACAGCCCCACCCCCGGCGTGGACCTCGACGCCAAGGGGATCCCCGACGCCAACTTCATGCTCCTGCAGGTGCTCCTGTCGAGCACCGACCCCACCGTCACCCCCAGCTTCCTGGGCTTCACCCTGGACTTCGACTGCGGCGAGGTCATCGTACCGGAGTAGCCCGGACAGCTACGGCACGCAGGCGCGGACGAACTCACTGACGCCGTCGTTGTTGAGATCGAACCCGCTGGGGACCGGGAGACAGACCGCGCCGCCCGTGCAGTCGGAGTCGCTGCAGCAGGGGCTGCGGCAGGTGCCGCCCGCGCAGAGGCCGGACTGGCACTGGGGAGACGGCGCATCGCCGACGGTGCAGGCCGCGCCGTCGGCCCCGGTGCCGGGGTTTCCCACCACGCAGGCCGAGGTGGCCACGGGGTTGGTGGACTGGCCGAGGACCTGGGCGCAGCGGTAGCCCCCCGGGCAGTCGCTGTTGGTGCAGCACATGTCGGCGCACTGGTTGGCGATGCAGATCATGGACGTGCAGTCATCGGGGACCGAGCAGAAGGTCCCTGTGTGTGCCACGGGCAGCTGCGCGGCGTTGGCGCACAGCTCGAACATGTACTGGTTGACGTCGTCGTAGTACCAGACGCAGGCGTCGACGCCGCATTGGCTGGACTCGCAGCACGTGCGCGAGCAGGTGTCGTAGTAGGGGTTGCAAAAGCCCGACCGGCAGTAGGGGCCGGTGGCGCTGCAGGGCTGTCCGGCGCTCTGGGTGAACGTGTAGCCCGGCGGGTAGATGGAGTCGGGGATGCACATCTTCACGCCGTGGTGGTACATGCACGCGAAGCCCAAGCCACAGTCATCCTCGGTGCAGCAGTCACGGCTGCAGACGTTGAAGGTCACCCAGTTGGGGTTGTGGTAGACCTCCACCGTCATGCAAAAGCCGCTCAGACACTGGCTGCCGCCGGTGCAGTCCGCCCCGTCGGCCAAGAGGGTGGCGGTCTCGCACCGGCCGGTGGTGGTGTTGCACTGCTGGCCCGCGCCGCAGCTGGTGGGCGTGCACCCGGGCACGCAGGCGGTGCCCTCGCAAATGGTGGAAGGCGGGTTGCAGTCCTGATCGCCGCTGCAGCCGCCCTCGGGATCGCACCGGCCGGTGGTGGTGTTGCACTCGAACCCCGCACCGCAGCTGGTGGGCGTGCACCCGGGCACGCAGGCGGTGCCCTCGCAGATGGTGGAAGGTGGGTTGCAGTCCTGATCGCTGCCGCAGCCGCCCACCGGGACACAGCGCCCCGTGATCTGATTGCACTCGTCTGCGCCCTCGCAGCCGGTGATGGTGCAGCCCGGGACGCACAGGTCGCCTTCGCAGATGGAGGCCGGCGGCGCGCACTCGGCGTCCGAAGCGCAGGCCGTGGACCCCTGGCAATGTCCGCTGTGGGGATCACAGAACCCGTCCGGACAGCCGGTGATCCCGCAGCCCGGCTCACAGAAGTCCGCCACGCACACCAGGTCCGGCGGGTCGCACTGGCTGTCGATGGTGCACGACTCCAGGAACCGACACCGCCCCGTGGCCGGGTTGCAATCCAGGCCCAGGTCGCAGCCGCCGAGGCCGCATCCCTGGGTACACTGGCCGTTGGTGCAAATCGTGGTGGGCGGTGAGCAGTCGCTGTCATCCAGGCACTGCCGCGGTCCCGACACACAGAACAGGTCCGTGTCGTGGCAGTACCCCTCCGGACAGTCGTCGTCGGTCTGGCACATCACGAGGTCATCGATGTTGTTGGCGCAGCCGCTGGCCAAAAGAAACACTCCGCAAAGCACGGTCGAAGTAGTCTTCATTTCAATACACCACAGAATCCATGATTCAATATACCGGATCGACCGCCTCGTGAGGAGGTTTTAGGGGGTTTCGCTGTCGCGACACCCGGGCGAGCCGCGGTCATTTGCCAGCTTCTTCAGGTCGAGCCGGTTCAGCAGCCTGGTCGTAATGGGGCGCTTGGCGTCTCGGAAGAGAAACGCCGAAAAGAAGTCGGCCGCCGCCTCGCCATTGAGCAGGGCAGCGTAGGCCAAGGCTTGTCGCTCGGTGGCACACGGCAGGAAGTAGACCGTGTCGTCCAGCATCACCGGCTTCCCGTCTCTGGGCGGTACCACGGCAAACCGGAGGTTCTTGTAGAGCCCCGAGATGGCGACCTTCCACAAGGAGAACGAATAGTCGCCGATCCCGAATACACAAAAGCGCGGCCGATTGCGGTAGATCGAGCTCCTCCGTGCGTCGAGGCGGTCGCCATGCGCACACAGATACGCCCAGGTTCTGGGTGCCACCACCGCCAGCGAGGAGGTGTCTTCTCCAAGATGGCGATGCGGAAGAATCACGTATCGCCCGCTGTCTAGCCTGTCATTTGCGATGTGTGAGCTTTTCAACAGAGGGTAGGTGACCTCCTCCTCCAAGTCCACGCGCTCCCCGTACCCGTTCCAAAGGCAGCCGTCCAGGTACCGTAGCTCGAACACCTTCGCGCAGTCGTGCTTGACGCCCGAGCGCCAGCCCACCGGTGACTCGGCCTGGAGGTGCCGACGACGCTGGAACGCCGCCGCGTCGGCGACCAGACGCCCGGCGTCGAACCCCAGGATCGAGTCCGGCGCCTTGGCGCGCAGCCCAGCGTACACCTCACAGCCGACGGGGTTGTCCTGGCCACCGGTCCTGACGATGAACAGACAGGCATCCACGGCGGCGTCGAAGTGGCGCTTGGCGTCGATGGCGTACATCGCCGTGCCGTGGACCGCGTGGAACCCACTCCACAAAAAACCCAGGACCTTTCGCGCCACGGCGGTCTTCACGAGCATCGCCAACGTGGCATCCACGCCGCGCAGTGACTCCAACAGGCGCAGCACCATCCACTCCGAGATGTCGAAGTTGCTCCTGCCCGTCAGGGCGTCGAGCCCCACCAGACCGCGCGGGTTCGATTTCTGCGGGAGGTTCGCGCTGCCGAGGGCGCCCAGGTCGGCGCTGGTAACCCAGGGAGGATTGCCGACGACGAGCACGGGCGGCCGAAGGGGCCGCAGAACGGCCGACCAGTCCGTCTCGAAGAAGTCGGCTTCGAGCAGCGTGACGTTCCCGGCCCGTCGGTGACCTTGGATGCGCGTCGCGGCGTCGGCGAGGTGTCGCGCGTTGACGTCGTAGCCATGAACCGCCTCTGCATCGCCGAAGACCTCGAGCGCAGCGGACAGGAAGGCACCCTGTCCACAGGTCGGCTCCAAGACCACCCGGGGCTGTCCGATCCGGTCTCGCACCAGACGACACACGTCTTCAGCCAGGACAAGCGGCGTTTGGAAGTCACCGAACTCGGCTTTCGCCTTGGCCTTCGGCATCCTCTATCTCACGGCGGCATAGGCTGAGACGTGAGCAAGGGACCAGCGCCTTGTCCCATGGGAAACGACTCATGGTCGGCGAAAACAGGCGCTTGCTGGCCAGGCGCGGCGACGAAGGCATACCTGTCGGTATTTCGAGGAGTCGCAACAACGCCAGCGGGCGTCTGGGCCGGCGAATGTGGGTTGTACCTCATGGGACAAGGCACTAGGTCAGATCCTTGCCAGTGGTGGCGGGCACCATCTTGCCGAACTTCACCCCCCGCACGGCCACGAGCTGCTCGGCCATGGAGAGGATCTTCCGGGCGATGCCGCGCAGAATCAGCACCTCCAGGCAGTTGTGGTGATCCATGTGGACGTGCAGAGCCGAGACCACGGCGTGGGGATCCCTGTGCTGGATCGCGGTCAGGCGCCTGGACAAATCCATGGAATCGTGCTCGTAAACCAGCGTCACCACGGCGATCTGCTCGGCGCTGCTGTCGACCGAGGACGACCACTGCCGGGCCACGAGCTGCTCTCGGATCAGATCCCGCAGCGCCTCGGAGCGGTTGGTGTAGCCCCGCGCGGTGATGTCCTCATCGAACTGCTTGAGCAGAGTGTCCTCCAGCGATACGCCAATCCGTTGCAACACGTGATCCTCCCTTCATTCGAAGGCTTGGCCCGTGGTATACTCCATGGTGGGAACCTATCGCAATCGGAATTCCCCCGCAGCTGACACGCGAGGTCTGGAGGCGGGCAGACGATGGTAGAAATAATTCCGCTTTGGCTGAAAAAACCGAGCCTGCAAGAAAAACCATTCACTCCACCCAGGTCAATGATCTATGATACGCGCGCCCCTGCCATGCCCTGGGTCGACCCGCGGGAACCCGGAGGATGGAATGGCGGCAAGGTCGGAGGTATCCGGTGATATTTGAAATGGTTAGACGCTTTCCTCCTCTCCTCGCCGCCCTGGTGATCGCCACATTGCCCACCGCCTGCAACACCGCATCGGACGCCGAGATCGCCCTGGCACGGAGCCAGCAGCCCATCAACGACGGTCAGCTCGAGACCGGGCAGGATGGCGTCGTGTGGCTCTACCACACCACCGAAGGCGTCAGCTGCACGGGCACGATCATCGGCCAACGGGTGGTCCTGACCGCCAAGCACTGTGTGCGCCCCAACACGGGCGCGGGGCCCGGGGAGTATGCCGTGGGCGGCTGGACGGTGAACGTCGGCCCCAACATGAGCCAGATCTACACCCAGTACGGCGTGGAGGAGGTCCGGTACCCGGACGGGCCCGTGGTGGACGACAACGACATCGCCGTGTTGATCATCGCCGGGGTCATGAGCCAGACGCCCTACGCCATCGGCGGCGCCCTGGGCGCCGGCTTCGTGGGCGACAGCGTCTACCTCATCGGGTACGGCGTGGACAGCTGCTGGAACGGCGACAGCGGCACCAAGTACCGCACCACGGATCACGTGGTCCAGTTCTACGGCAACAACAGCTACATCACCCAGGGCCAGGGCGCCAACCAAGGCGACTCCGGCGGCCCGGTGTTCAACCTCAGCTACGAGGTGGTGGGGGTGATGGTGGCCATCGGCGAGTGCAGCGAGGGCCTGACCTTCTGCACCCGGGTGGACCACTACCAGAGCCTCATCCAGGGCGCCCTGGAGGACACCGGGGGCTGCTATCCCACGGGGCCGGAGTACTGTGGGGACGGCATCGACAACGACTGCGTGAACGGCATCGACGACGGCTGCGCCGCCTTGGGTGACCCCTGCGCCATCGACAGCGACTGCACCACCGGCTGGTGCGTGAACCTCGGCAACGGGCTGGTTTGCGCCGAGCCCTGCGACGCCGACTATCCCATGGCCGGTTGCCTGGCCGGCTCCTACTGCGCGGAGCTGCAGTGTGGCGTCGGCGTGTGCATGCCCGGCGCCCCGGGCACGGGCGCCTTTGGCAGCGAGTGCACCGCCGACACCCAGTGCGCGAGCCTCTACTGTCGCCCCGCCCCGAACATGACGTCCTACTGCGGGGTCCCCTGCGAGCCGAACCTGGGCCAGTGCCTGCCCGCCGAGGTGTGCACGCCCCTGTACGGCGGCTGCGGCGCCTGCCAGACCTCCGCCCTCTTCACCGGACAGCGGGGCCTGGGTGAGCTGTGTGTATCCAACACCGAGTGCTTGAGCGGCCTGTGCATGGAGGACCAGGGGATCCGGTACTGCTCCCACGCCTGCACCTTCGATCCCGACTGCGCCCCCGGGTTTCACTGCCGCTCGGACTACTGCGTACGCGGCGATCCCGGGAGTGACGGAGATCCCTGCGTCAACAACAACGACTGCCAGGCACCAACCACCTGCTACTCCGACGGCCAGTGGTCCTACTGCACGCAGATGGGCTGCGAGGGGGGCGGCGTGTGCCCGTCACCCATGATCTGCGTCGTGGTCGGTCAGACCGGCGTATGCACCCTGCCCAACGCGCCGGTGGGCGAGGCCTGCACCACCAGCGCTGACTGCCAGTCCGGCGCCTGCCTGGATTTCAGCGGCGACAGCTTCTGCACCACGGGCTGCGATCGAAACCTCCCATGCCCCAGCGGCACCTTCTGTACGGTGTCGGACACGGGCGCCCTGGCCTGCGCCCCCAACTCCACGCCGCCCGAGATCACCGATCCGGACCCAGACCCCGGGGGCAGCACCCGGGGTGGCTGCAATGTCGGCGGCGCCGACCGCGGCGCGGTGTGGGGGCTGGTGGTGGTGCTGCTTTTCGGCCTGAGGCGCCGAAGAAGACGATCGCAATTCGTCCGCCCAGTGACGACTAGTTCCACGCCCCGGAAGTTCGTTCCGGGTTTTTAGCGGTCGCCGGGCGGCGAGGGCAAGGCGCGACGAAGGCGCATACCGGGAGTATTCAACTGAGGAGCAACGCAGCCATCGACGTTCGGAGTCTGCGAAACCCGGAACGAACTTCCGGGGCGTAGAACTAGACTCGAGTAAGCCTCGAAGGAGATACCATGTTCGTTCAGGCCATCGCCGGACCCACCAGACGACTTCTCACCCCCGGCCTCGCCGCGGCCCTCGCCGCGGCCCTCGTGGCCTGCTCGGGCACCCCTCCCCAGGATCTGCACCTCGGCCAGGTCCACCAGCCGATCAACGACGGCGATCCCGAGCCCGGGGAGCCGGCGGTCGTGCTCGTGTTTCACCAATCCGGGGCCATGTGCACCGGCACGATCATCGGCCGTCGGGTGGTGCTCACCGCCAAGCACTGCGTGACGCGGGACAACGGCTCCCTCCTGGAGACCTGGGGCTACCAGATCGCCGTGGGGCCCAGCATGTGGGCGATCAGCCACACCTACGGGGTGTCGGACGTTCGCACCACCGCGGGCATCAGCATCGAAAACAGCGACGTGGCGGTGCTGATCCTGGACAGCGACGCCCAGGAACAGCCATACCCCTACATGATCGAGCTGCCGCTGGAAATCGCCGGCCGGGAGGCCGTGCTCATCGGCTACGGCGTGGACCACTGCCCGGGCGACAACTCCGGCACCAAGCTGCGCACCACCGACACCGTCGTCGGCTGGTACTCGACCAACGACTTCCTCACCCAGGGCCGCGGCGCCAACCAGGGCGACTCCGGCGGCCCGGTCTTCGACCCGGCCACCATGGCCGTCATGGGCGTCATCTCCCGGGGCAGCTACGACATCTGCGACGGCTACACCGTGGTGGCGGCGGTGGCCCCCTGGAAGGACCTCGTCAACCAGGCCCTCTCCGACACCGGGGACTGCGCGCCCACCACCGTGGTGGACGTGTGCAACGACAACATCGACAACAACTGCGACGGCGTGGTGGACGACGGCTGCGCCCCGACCGGCGCGGCCTGCACAGAGGACTCGGAGTGCGAAAGCCGCTACTGCCGTGACGTGGGGACAGGCCCCATCTGCACCGAGCCCTGCGAGGCCGGCGGCTACAACACCTGCCCGGTGGGCTCGGTCTGCGTCTTCGTGGGCTGCGGCGAGGGCGCCTGCGCGCCCGGAGTGCCTGGCACCAAAAAGGTGGGCGAGGCCTGTCAGACCCACCAGGAGTGTGAGAACCTGATGTGTAGGGACCCGGGGCTGGGCGCAGCCATCTGCATGGCGCCCTGCCTCCCGGACCTCGGCCAGTGCCTGGCCACCGAGGCGTGCATCCCCCTGGACGTGGATGGGACCTGCGGCGGCTGCGCGCCCGACGAGCTCCACGCCGGCCCCTGGCACCTCGGAGAGCGCTGCGTAGTGGACGCCGACTGCGTGAGCGGCAAGTGCTTCGACGACGGCGGCCTCGCCTACTGCACCCAGGCCTGCGACACCGACCAACTGCCCTGCCCCAACGGCTTCCACTGCCGGGAGAACCAGTGCGCCCGGGGCCACCTGGGGCTTTTGGCAGACCCTTGCCTCACCGACGAGGACTGCGGCGACGTCTTCTCCTGCTACGGGAGTGTCCCGGCCAGCCAGATCCCCGGCTACTGCACGGCCATCTGCACCGGCGGGGAGCCCTGCCCCACCGGCAGCGCCTGCCTGGGCAACGCCTGCGTGCCCTCCGCCGCGCCCCTGGGCCAGGTCTGCGCGACCGGGCCGGACTGCTTCTCCCAGGGGTGCTTCCCCTTCGCCGAGAAGACCTCCTGCACCGCCGCCTGCGACCGACGAGATCCCTGCCCGCCCATCCTGGCCTGCGTGATCTCCGACAACGGCATGACCCTCTGCCAGCCCCACAGCGATCCCCTGACCGAGGGGCCCGCGGACCCGGCCCCCCAACCCAACCCCAAAAACAAATGCTCCACCGGCACCGCCGGAGGCCTCGGCCTCCCGATCCTGCTGATGCTCCTGTTCGTGTGGATCCGCCGCCGCCGCGGCTAGCGCAGAAACACCTTCGCCTTGCCGTGGCTCCGGACCAGCCCCTCCACGTGGGCGCGGATGAGGTCGCGACGCCGAAGCAGCGCCCGCTGCTCCCATCGACTCAAGTAGGATCCCCCGTATCCCAGGGGCCTTCGCACCACCCGCGCGAGGGTCTTTTTGTCGAGGCGAACCATGCGACGATAGGTGACCCGCCGCACCCGCTGCATGACCTTGAGGCTCTCCCGGTGATAGACGCGGTCCAGGGTGGCCACCTTGCGGAAGGAGGCGCCGTTGTCGATCATCAGCAAGCGGCGCGTGGGCAGCGCCTCGAGCAGGTTGCCGCCGGTGAAGCGATCCGGGTTGTGAAACAGCAGATCCAGCAGGAGGATATCGGCCAGGGCCCGCACCCGGTGACGCTGCGCCCGGGGGATCGTGACTCCGGGCTGAAGCCACTGGTGCCACCGCTTGTCCGTCTCCAGCCGGGTCTCCCGGACCCGCGGCAGGAAGTGGATGGCCGCCCCGCGCACGTAGCCATCGGCGGTGACGCGCAGCTCCTTGTCCATGCGCTTGCGCAGGGCCTTGAACTTCGGGTGGGCCGTGGCCCGGCGCAGGCCATCGATGGTCAGGGTCCGCTCACAGGCTGGAGGCACCATGTCCACGCCCAGGTGGTTCGCCAGGCGGTAGGCGGCGATCTCCGCCTTGTACCGGGCGCTGGACCGGGTCTGGCTGGGCTTGAAGATGGCCTTGTGGCCCCCGGCGAAGCGGAACATGAACTTGATGGACATGCCGCCGTAGGGGCTCACGTACAGGTGCCGGATGCGACCACGACGCAGGCGCTGCTCCACGCGCACCGTGGCCGGAGACGGCACCGTGGACTGGATGGTACCGCTGGCGAGCGGGTCTGTGAGCATCAACGCGGCGAGAACGAGCAGCTTCATGGGACCACTTGTGCCTCGGGGCACCTCCTGGCGCCTCGGGGGCACCTCCTGGCGCCTCGGGGCACCTCCTACCACCTCCTACCACCACCGAGCCAAGCACCTTCCGCGCAAGCCTAACGCAGCCATGAGCCGAGCGCAAAAAAGCGAAGACAATCACCGGCCCGGAGGCGCCCGCCAGGCTCAGTCACCGGCCCCGAGGCGCTCGGGGGGCTCAATCGCAGAAGGCCTGCCACTCGATGACGATGGGGTTGGAACTCTGGGTACCGCCCGTGGAGGCGAACAGATCGTAGATGCGGATCCTCGTGGTGTCCACGGGCGAGGGAAAGTTGTAGGTCCAGTCGTTGGTGTAGCCGGAGACCGCGCCGGCCGTCACCCAGGCGCCGCCGTTCCACCACTGGATGGTGCCCCCGGCCAGCACTCGGCCCGTGCTGGCGCCGATGCAGTCGGCCACGCTGATGTTCACCGTGTCGATGACGATGCGCCCGATGGTCTGGGTGGTGGACCAGGTCAGCTGAATCCACTTGCCGGTGGGGTAGTTCTCGGCCGACACCCAGTGGGCGTTGTAGCTGGAGCAGAAGGCGTGGCCGTAGCCGTCGTTCATGCGATCCGGTCCGTAGCCCGTCGCCGTGGTCCCCCCGCCCGAGCTCGTGGCCGTGGCGGTCAGCGCTAGGTTCTCGGTGGTGTCGCACTCCAGCAGGCATTGCGGGCTGCAGCCATCTCCCGGGATGGTGTTCCCGTCGTCGCACTGTTCGCCCAGCCCCGGCTGCACCACCCCGTCCCCGCAAACCTCCCATTGGCATCCGGGGCTGCAGCCATCTCCCGGGGTGGTGTTCCCGTCGTCGCACTGTTCGCCCAGCCCGGTCTGCACCGCCCCGTCCCCGCAGTACTCACTGTGGCAGCTGGCGTTGCAGCCGTCTCCCGGGATGGTGTTCCCGTCGTCGCACTCCTCCACCCCAGACCACTGATACCCATCGCCGCAGGTGGCGTTCATGCAGGTGGACAAGCAGGCGTCGTTGTTGTTGCTGTTGGCGTCGTCGCACTGCTCGGTGCCCGTGACGACGCCGTCGCCGCACATCTCGTTTTGACAGGTGCTGCTGCACCCGTCGCCCGACACGGTGTTGCCGTCGTCGCACTGTTCCCCCAGCCCCGCCTGCACCACCCCATCGCCACATCCCTCGCTCTGGCAGCCAGAGTCACAGCCGTCGCCTGACGTCGTGTTGCCGTCGTCGCACGCCTCGCCCAGCCCCGCCTGCACCGTGCCGTCGCCACAGAACTCCACCTGGCAGGTGTCGCTGCAGCCGTCCCCCAAGGTGGCGTTGCCGTCGTCGCACCCCTCACCCATGCCGGCCTGGACCACCCCGTCTCCACAGAACTCCGGTTGACAGACCGCGCTGCAACCGTCCTCGCTCACGCCGTTGCCGTCGTCACACCCCTCGGCCCCCTCCAAGATGCCATCCCCGCACACCGACTCCAGCACGCAGCCGTCGGTACACCCGTCGCCGCTTTGGATGTTGCCGTCGTCACACTCCTCCCCCAGCCCCACCTGCACCACCCCGTCACCGCAGTACTCCGCCGCGCACAGTCCGTTGCATCCATCCATGGAGGCGTTGTTGCCGTCATCGCACTGCTCGCCCAGCCCCGCCTGCATCACCCCATCGCCGCAATACTCCTCCATGCACGCCGCGCTGCACCCGTCCTCGGACAGGTTGTTGCCGTCGTCGCACTCCTCCCCGTCTTGTGGATCCAACGTCCCATCGCCACAGTTGGGCGGCCCCTCGAGCTGACAGTTGCCGTCGCAACCGTCCCCCGGATCCGTGTTGCCGTCGTCACACAACTCCCCCAGCCCGGTCTGCACCACCCCATCGCCGCACCCCTCCGACAGGCAGACGTCGCTGCAACCGTCCCCTGGATCCGTGTTGCCGTCGTCACACTCTTCGGCCCCCTCGACGACCCCATCGCCGCACTCTCCCAGCACCCGCCCCACCCCCGAGGCACAGCTCGACAGCGCCACTACCATGACTGAGGCCAACGCAACGGCCGCCAGCCCCTCGCTTCGATGTAGGAGAATCTGCATCACGACACCTCGCATACCCCCATAGTATCACGCCAGCCGCCGTCCCAGGCAGGTCGGAAATCTACCTGCGGTCACGGCTGATGAGGAGGATCTGGTTGTCGCGGGACCGGGACTCGCCCACCGACGACACGCGGATGGCGCGCTTGCCCTGGACCGGGCAGTGGTTCTCGCAGACCCCGCAGCCGATGCAGCGCGACGGGTTCACGTAGGGGCGCAGCACCTCGGCGGTGCGGGTCTCGCCGCTGCGGCCGTGGCCGAGGAACACCTCGGCCTTCTCGGCCACGATGGCCTTGGGGGACACCGGGCAGACCTCCTCGCACACGATGCACGAGATGCCGCTGGCCCAGGGCAGGCAGCGGCCGCGGTCCACAAAAGCGGTGCCGATACGCACCGGCTTGCCATCGGGCCCGGCGCCCACGCGCTCGGCGTGGGACAGCGGGCGGATCGCGCCCGTTGGGCAGTGCCGCCCGCAGCGGGTGCAGCTGGGCTCGCAGTAGCCGATCTCGCTCACCAGGATGGGGGTCCATAGCCCCTCGAACCCGGCCTCCAAAGCGGCGGGTTGGAGCCCTCCGGTGGGGCACACCTTCATGCAGGCCCCACACTTGATACACTTGGCCAGAAAGTCCTTCTCGGGCAAGGCCCCGGGGGGACGGATGACCTTGGGGTGCGGACGGTTCCGGGAGCTCACCGAGGTGCCCAGCAGCGCATAGGCGGCCACGCCGGCGCCGCCCGCGGCCAGGGCCCGCCGCCGCGTGAGATCCGGAGACGCGCTGCTCTCACGCGCACGCGCTGTCGCAGGCGCAGTCGCACTCGCGCGCCACGGCAGCGCGGAAAAGCCGATGGCGCCCTCGGGGCACACGGCCATGCAGTTGAAGCACAGGGTACACTCGGACACGCGCAGCTTGGTGTGCGGGTCGCAGGCGCCCTGGCAAACGCGCTGGCAGGCGCCGCAGTGCGTACACTTCTGTTCATCCCGCCAGATGCGAAAGATCGCGAACCTGGCCAGGATGCCCAGCAGCGCCCCCAACGGACACAGCACCCGACAGAAGGCGCGCGGCACAAAGCGCGGCAGCACCAGGATCACCACCAGGATCAGCCCGATGAGCACCCCGCCCCAGGTGAGCCGCGTGCCCGGGTCCAGGCGCACCCCGGCCTGGTTGACCAGCGGCAGGATCGTCGCCACCACCGAGCGCAGAAGCAGCGCAATGGGATCCAGGATCCCGGTCTGGGTCACCCCCAAGGCCGCCATCACCAAAAAGGCGATGAGCACCCCGTACTTGAGGTGGTACGCGCTGCGATACCGATGACGCAGCCGGGCCGCACGGTCGCTCGTGTCCTTGGGCTTCACCGCCGCGCAGTCCTGCAAAATACCCAAGGGACAGATCCAGGAGCACCAGGCCCGCCCCACCAAAAGCGTCAGGACCACCACCGCGAGCCCCAGAATCAGCCCCGAGTAGAGGACCCCCGTGGCCAACGCCGTAGCCAACCCATGGAGCGGATCCAGCTCCAAAAAGATCGTCGCCGGATACACCTTGGCCCACCCCGTGCCCATCAGCGACGCGAGCACCAAAAAGGCCAACAGAAAGAACCCGGCAAAGATGCGTCTGAGACTGCGCGGAGTCATCGTCACACAACTCGTTCCACGACCAGTTTCATTACCAGCACGACTACTAGTACGACAGAAACAGGCGAAGAAAAAGCGTCGAATCACCTCGGCGCCTGGAAGGGGGACGCGGAACCAAATCCAGACCGCGACAGAGGGCAACCTCACGGCAATCGACATCCCACATACGGGTCCCGTCCCCTGCGTCCGGACACCGTCAGCTCGCCGCCGGTTCTCGGACGGTATCCGTCCCTCGGACCCTTACTGATGGGACTAGGGGGCCGCGAATGAACAACTCGATCGATGCTGGCCGCCGAGGCGCCCGCTGGGCAAGGAGCGGGGAGGGCGCATAGTGGGGCCTATGGAACCGACGAGCGACGCCGCCCAGGGGGATGGATCGGCGGTCAGGACGACTGAGTTGTTCATTCGCGGCCCCTAGGGGAGCTTGATTCCCTTGCGACCGCAGGCGCGGACGAGCGACCTTCTGGTAGAGGACCTCGTTCGGCGATGCGCCCATCGCGCCAGGGAGGCGTTCCCGATGCTACAGGCGCAGTACCCGATTAGCGAAGCGGTGAGGGTGGAGGGGTGGAGCTTGTAGGACTGGCGCGCCAGCTTGATGGTCTTTCCGCACTGGCCCGCCATCCAATGACGCCGCGCGCGATTTCGCAGCGTAAGCCAGCGTTTGGGTGCCCCCGGGGGGGGCAGGCTGCGACGGTAGAGGAGGTTGGCGAGGTAGCGTGCGTTTCCCATACCCAGGCCCAGGCGCACGGCGAGGGCGCTATCGTTGTTGCTCCAGCCTCGCCTCGCCCGGCGGCGTCTCCGGCGGATGCTTTTGCGATAGGTCTGGTAGACCTTGAGGGCGTGGGCCTCGTCCACGCACGCCATGTGCAGGCACAACTTGCCCTTCGGGCAGCTGGTGGAGCTGAGGCACAGGGCAGCGGGGCTCGCCGTCACGTAACCGCGCCTGCTCATGCCGTCGCGCCACCGCCGCACCTGCTGGACCGTGGGCGGTGGGCGGCGCCGAATTGTGAGCTTGAGGACCTGCACGTGGTAGCGCCAATAGTCGACGAGGAGCAGTCTGCGCTGGTTTTTGGAAAGCGACTTGTTTTTCAGCTTCTGGACGATGGCGTCTCGTTTCTTCTTGAGGGCCGCGAGCCCTTTCCTGCCTCCCTGCCCGTGCAGACACTGGAGCGCCAGGGTCGCGCACTGAGGCAGCGTTGGCACCGAGTGTTGGTAGCCGACACCCATGCCGCTGAGCCCTGTTCCCGCCCCCACGGCCAGGGCCCGCGCCATGAGCCTCTCCGCCTTCTTCACGTGCAGCTTGCCCAGGGCGATCAGGGCGCTGCACTGGACGTGGTAGAAAGCGGACCGACGCGCGAGCCGCATCAGGCGGGACACCGCTGTCCGTCGCTGGGTCGTGGTCAGGGGCACCATCCAGTCTGCGCCCCGTGCGTTCGCATGGGGGCACTTGTCGGCCAGGGCGTGGAGGACCGCTCGGACAGGGCTCCGGGCGATGTCCTTTCGTCGATGGATCAAGACGCGGAGCGCCTCGGTTCGGACCCGGCAGCTGGCGTCTTTTTTCGATAGACGACGCACCAGCCCAGCCAAGGCTCGAAGGACCTTTGCCTCGCTGTCGGGGCCAAACCAAAGCACGTGGAGCGCGTCCATACGCACCCGCACTTTGGAGCTTCGCAGCTGCCTGCGAAGGCGTGGGACGTCCTTGAGGCCCAGCTTGGGGGTTCGCGCCAGTGCGGTCGGCGAGGACGCCACCGCCAGCAGACCGATGACGATTGCGAGCCGGGCGACGAGCTCTCCGGTGCCGTGCATGGCTACTCCTCCATCCGGTCGAGCTCCGCGTCGAGCCGATCCGGATCCAGAACGTCCCGGATCTTCCCGAGCAACGACCTCGAGGTGCTCAGCAGCTTCGACATGGGCCCCTCCATCGCGTCCGTCGCGCTGAAATGAGCTTACCCCAATCCTCGGTCACCTGACAGTCCGAAGCGGAGCTCATGTCGGGGTTGCGGATGAGGGGCGACAGCCAGAGGACGTTGCTGGACGGGTCGCCGTCGCCGAAGCGGTCCAGCATCACCATGTACAGCAGCGGGTCCCGCCAGTCGAGCGGATCGGCCTTGCGCTGCTTCGCTCGAGCGCGGATAATGAGCACAATATCACTGACCTCGGAGAATTGGGATGCGACGAACGATTGCCTTGGCGGCACTGCTGGTCCTCGGATCTGTCCCGGGCGCGTGCAAGGAGGAAGCGGGGGAATCTCGAGGAGGGGAGGGAGAGGTCTGCTACGCGGATGGCACCTGTGATTCTGGACTGGACTGTGTCGTCGGACGGTGCGAGCCCACTGGGGCGAATTGTGGTGACGGCCTGTGCAATGGCGGCGAGACCTTTGCCACCTGTCCCGAGGACTGCGACCCCCTCTGCGGCGACGGGGTGTGCGACGAGGGGGAGACCTCGGACCAATGCCCCATGGACTGCCCGGTCCTGCCCTACTGTGGAGACGGCGTCTGCGACGCGGACGAGACCGAGACCACCTGCCCCGACGACTGCTGGACTCCCCCCGAGTGCGGCGACGGCCTCACCGAGGGAGACGAGGTCTGTGACGGCTCTGACCTGGGCGTCGAGACCTGCACGTCGCAGGGCTTTTTCACCGGTGACCTGTCCTGTTTGGCCGACTGCAGCGGCTACGACACTGCGGCCTGCCACAACTGCGGCAACAACCTCGTCGACAGCCCCGAGGTCTGCGATGGCACGGACCTGGCGGGCCAGGACTGCACGACCCTCGGGCTCGGCTTCAACACCGGTGAGCTGACCTGCCTGGCCAACTGCGCCGACTACGACACCTCCGCCTGCGACACCGTGCCCTGCACCGACCTGCCCCAGCTGGAGTGCCGGGTGTGCACATGCGAGCAGTACTCGTCCGGGTGCAACTGGTTCGCAAACCGCATCGCCTCGGAATGCTACTGTGGCGCAGGGACGACCTGCCTCGCGGACTGCGCCGCCGACTGCGTGAACCCGAGCTTGTTCAACCGTACGCCTGCTTGCCAAGCCTGCCTGGACGCCGCGAGCGCCAACGGTGACCCCTGCTTCCAGGCGGCGGGTCAGGCTTGCATTAATTACTCCCCCTGTGTGACGTGGGCCCAGCACAACCAGGACTGCTAGCCCGGCGCACGCGCCAAAAAAATCACGCCTGACGCAGGGCCTCGATCCCCTCCTCCACCGCCCGGCTCTCACTGACAATCCGAGACGTCGAATACACAGCTGGCCGGAGCACACGCGAGGGTGCCGCCCGGCAGCCCCGTGACTGAGAGACAGTCGTGCCCCCCCAGGTTGATCCCGTCGCACTGCTCGGGGCCCTCGATGGCGCCGTCCCCGCAGGTGAAGCAGCCCGACACGTCCAGGTGGCAGGCGTCGGTACAGACCAGGCCGCCCGACACGCGTCCCGCGGCGGTAAGACAGTCCTGGTCGCCAAAATCCGACCCGTCGCAGGACTCCCCCGGATCCAGCACGGCGTCGCCACAGGTGCCCGCGCAACCCGTGACATCGTACTGGCAGTCCGCGTCGCAGACCAGGGAGCCCCGCTGGAAGCCGAAGTCGGGGCAACCCAGCCCGGCCAGGTTCGTCCCGTCGCAGGCCTCCGCGTCCTCGATGACCCCGTTTCCGCAGCCCTGCTCGCAGAGGGTCAGGCTGAGCTGGCACTGATCCGAGCAGCGCAGCTCGCCGGTGACGAAGCCCAGATCCTGGCAGGTCCGCCCATCCAGCTCCTCGCCGTCGCAGGCCTCTCCCCCCGCCTCGATGATCCCGTTGCCGCAGTCATGGCAGCCCGAGATCTCCAGCGCGCACTGGTCGCAGGTGACCACCCCGTCGGGCAGACCGGTGACCGTCGCGCAGGTCTGCCCGGCCAGCTCGGTGGAGTCGCACTGCTCCCCGGCGTCCACCACGCCGTTGCCACAGGGGGGGGGGCCCTCCACGAGCACGATGGTGCTCTCCACCAGGCGCCCCTTCACGGGCACGACGGAGGTCTGTCCGTGGCTGGTGGCCACGCCGTCGTTGTACCCCTTCACGCTGAGCCACACCGTGCGGCCGATCCAGCGGGGCGGGATCCAGACGAACAGATTGAAGGACTGGCCGAGGGGCCCTCCGTTGTCGCTGTGAAGCTCCGCGTACTGCTCGTCGTATCGGCCGCCGTCGGGGTAACCCCACAGCTCGATGGCGTCCACCTCCAGGTCTCCCGACGGCAGCAGCACGTTGACCAGAACCGCGCTCTCGACCTTGGGTGGCTCACAGCAGAGCCCGGAGATCGACACGGCCACCAACGCCAAGGCCATGGATTGGGTCAGGGACTGGGACCGTGACCATCGCGGGCGCCGCATCATGACGACTCGTCGGCGCCCATGTCCACGCCATTTCCCATGGGGCGAACCTCCCCGTCGATGTCCCCGGGAGGCGCCGGTGGAACGCCCGTGGGGTCTCCGGTGTCCACGCACGGCGACGTGGGTTGAATGTGGTAGTCACCTCCCGGTTGATCAACGAACAGCGGCAACGCGTTTATGTTCCCCTGGATCCCGACCCAGTCCGGGCCGGAGATGTCGTTGTACCAGGGATCACACGCCGATGAGACCTCCGGGACGCTGTTCATCCAGATGATGTTGTTCGTGATTTGCATTGCCGACACACACCGCACACCGGAGATGAACGGCTCGTTACGTCCCCGGTTGTAGGCGATGGTGTTGTTGATCAGGGTCGTGGGCGAGTAGCCGCCAGAGGAGAGCGAGAGCCCCCCGCGAAACGACGATCCGGCCGTGCCGTTGTCGACGATGAAGTTGCTCACGATCCTGAACGACGCGCTGATCACCCAGATTCCGCCCTCCGAATTGTCGTGGATGTAGTTCCGCTCCAGGTCGCAGTGGGCCCCGCCATGGCAGTGGACCGCCTCACAGCTGTCGACCCCCGGGCCGAGCTCGCTGCTGCGCACCGTCAGTGAGGCCGTCGCGCCGCTGATCTCGATCCCCTAGCGTATATGCAGACGCCACAGCAGCACCTGACGATCAAAGACCGTCAGGGCGAGACACCCCGCCGCCGTCCACGTTGCCCCGGGGTCGCCGGAGATGACCACGTCGGCATCACTTGAGTCGATGATCACGTCCTCGACGCAGGGGGAGGGCAGCAGCCAGATGACCTGCCCGGTCGACGCGCTGTTCACCGCGCGCCCGATGTCGCAGAAGGGATCGGTGAGCGTCCCGGTGCCGCTGCACGCAACGCCGCAGTCCACGAAGATCACCGAGCTGTCCGCCACGCAGGTGGATGGGTCGTCGTAGCAGCGGTACCCCGGCTCCATGTGGCAGGTCGCGTCGCAGCCGTCTCCGTCGGTGAGGTTGCCGTCGTCGCACTCCTCGGCGGCCGACACGAAGCCGTTGCCGCAGCCCACCGTCACGACTCCGCAGCCGCTCGTGTCCAGGGCGCAGCCCGCCGTACACAGGAGCGTGCCGTTGCCCAGCCCCAGGGTCGCGCAGCTCTCGCCACCCAAGTCGGTGCCGTCGCACTGCTCGGTCGCATCGATGACGCCGTTCCCGCAGAGGACAGACGTGCAGGCGCCGGTGTCGAGCTGACAATCGAGGGCGCAGGCCAGGGTGCCGCCGTCGAAGCCCTGGGTCACGCAGGTCTCGCCCCCCAAGCTCGTACCGTCACACTGCTCAGTGGCATCGATGACGCCGTTGCCGCAAAGGTCGGGGCCGCAGAGGCTGTCGTCATAGGTGCAGTCCGAGGCGCATGCCAACGTCCCGGCCGCGAAGCCCAAGCTCGTGCAGGTCTCGCCGGCCAGGCTCGGCCCGTCGCACTGTTCGTCGGCCTCGATGACGCCGTCGCCGCAGAAGTGACACGCCGAGACGTCCAGGTGGCAGCTCTGGGTGCAGCCGAGGACGCCATCCAGCCGGCCCGCCGCGGTGAGACAGGTCTGGTTGCCCACATCGCTGCCATCACAGTCCTCGCCGGCGTCCAGCACCCCGTCACCGCAGCCTCCCTCACAGAGGCTGTCATCGAGCTCGCATTCGGCCGTGCACCTCAGGGGTCCACGGAGGTAGCCGAGGTCGACGCACCCGAGGTGCGCCAGGTCCAGCCCATCACAGGCCTCGGTGCCCTCGATGACACCGTTGCCGCACCCCTGAGCGCAGGCCGACCGATCCAGGCGGCAGTCACCGCCGCAGACGAGCTCCCCGGCTACGAAGCCCTGGCTGGCGCAGGTCTCCCCTGCCAGGTTCTCGCCGTCGCACTCCTCGGGCCCGGCCTCGATCTCGCCGTTGCCGCATAGGTGGCAGCCCGCGCTGTGGAGCTGACAGTCCACGCACGCGAGCGTGCCTTGCCCCAGCCCGGTCAGGGTCTCGCAGGTATACCCGCCGAGGTTGGTGCCGTCGCACTGCTCCCCGCCGTCGATGATCCCGTTGCCGCAGGGCGGCGGGCCCGCGATCAGGAGCAGGGTGGAATCCACGATGCCGTTTTTCTCCGGCACCACCGAGGTGCGCCCGTGCGAGGTGATGACGCCCCCGTGCAGCCCCTCAGCCGTGAGCCACACGGTCCGGCCGATCCAGGCCTCGGGGACCAGGAGTAAGAGGTTCTCCGACAGGTCAAAGAGGCCCTCATCCGGAAGGGATCGCGTCACGTCGACCGCGCCGGCCAGGTCATCCTGGGGGTAGCCACGTAGCCGCAGTCGGCTCACCTGAATCAGGGTGGAATCCAGCTGCACGTTCACCAGCACCCCGGCCTCCACCTTGTCGCGGCAGCCCGCAACGAGCGCGACGATCAGCACCGCGACCCACCATCCGATATGGCGCATATATTCCAAGCGCCCGCTACCTCCAGTTGACTGTACCCAGGGTCGTGTCGATGGAGTTTATTCCTCCGCTATCACGCAGCCCCAGCCCCACCCCGAGCCCCGTGGCGATGGCGGCCACGCCAACGGCCACCGCGGTCCACAGCCACCACTTCTTGTACAGGGGCACGACCTTGACACCACCCTTGCCGCCCTTGCCGTTCTTGCCCAGGTTCGGGTTCAGGATGCCCCGCCGCTTGAGCTCGGCCTCCTTGAGGCGCTGGCGGCAGGTCTTGATGTGCCCCTCCACCAGGCTCGCCATGGGCGTGGCCGGGTTGTCCCTGAGGTAGCGTTCGTAGTAAAAGACCGCCTGCTTGTACTCGGCCAGCTTCCGGTGGCACTGGGCGATGTGGTAGCGGTACCCCGGCGAGGGGATCGCCTGGTAGGCGGCCTGAAACTTGGCCAGGGCCTGGCGCACCTGTCCCAGGGCGTAGAGTCGCACGCCCTCTTTGAACGCCGTCTGGGCCCTTGCGCGCTTGGCGCCTTGCTCGGCCAGCTTCTTCTGGGTCTGCCGGATGAGGAGCTGCACCACCCCCAGGTTCGGGGCCCCCGGGGTCTCCCGCAGGTAGCCCTCGTAAAAGTAGATGGCCTGCTTGAAGTTGCCCATAAACCGGTGGCACTGGCCGATGTTGAACAGAAATCCCGCCAAGGGCAGGAGCCGATAGGCCCGGGAGTAAGCGACGAGCGCCCTGTCGAACCGCCCGAGCTTGTAGTGCGTCTGGCCCTCGAGGAAGATCCTTCGAGCCTTCTGGCGCAGGACGTCGGTCTTGTTGGGGGCCGGCTTGCGGGCGAAAGCCGCCGAAGACAGCCCCAGGGTCAGCAGCAGTACCAGCGCCGCCGCCCAAACCGCGCCGCGACATGCCCCAATGGGTCGGTGATTCACACAACGCATTCGCAAGTCTCCCTCGGCAACGCCAACGCAACCGGTCAACAGTATACTATTGTAGCTGCGCCCACGTCCACGTCGAGGGGATTGGGTGGGCCAGTCGGGGCAGGAAAACGGCTAGAAGTCTTCGCCGTCGGACTTGAAGCCCGGGGAATAGTCGATGGTGGGGTGGGCGATGAAGGTGGCCTCGGCGTCGCCGTCCACGGCGCGCACCAGGGAGCGGTCGTTGCCGCCCTCGCTGCCGTAGGTCATCTCGTTCACCACGTTGCCGTCGGCGTCGGCCAGGGTCACCGAGTCGCCTGTGTTGGTGAGGCCGAGGCCGGCGTCGCAGGCGAAGACCTCCCCCGTGGTGGCCACCGAGAAGCTGCCCACGTCCCCGCCGCCGAAGACCACGACCACCGCGCCCGCGGCAACCGTGGCGCCCGCAGCGAAGGTGAAGCGCACGCGCAGGCCGTCGGAGATCGTGTAGCCCGACAGGTCCACGGGCTCAGCCGAGACGTTGACCAGCTCGACGAACTCGTCGTCGGCGAAGCTGCGCACGCCGTCGCCGTTGGCATCACCGGCCAGGTCCATGGGCGGGTCTGCGAGGACCTCGTTGATGATCACCGTAGGCCCGGTGATGTCGGGCCCCTGGGCGCAGCTGCGGGTGTTGGGCACGCACTGCTTGGAGGTGACGTAGTAGCCCTGGGCCGCCTGGAGACAAGAGAAGCCCTCGGGGCAGCCCGAGTCGTCGGTGCAGAAGGCCGTGCAGACCTTCTCCGCGTCGTTCAGGCGAGAGCACTGGTTGCCCGGGCCGCCGCACTCGCTGGAGTAGCTGCAGGCGCGGCACAGGACGCTCACGTCGGCGTAGGGGTGCAGCTTGGGGTTGTCGTCGATGCCGTGGACGCCGTACATGGTGTTGAACCAGTAGCTGTTGGTGTCCAGGTCCTTGAGCAGCTCCCCGTAGGTCTTGGGCTCGTGGTCCCCCGACCGCGGCACGAGGGCCCGGATCACGTCCTGCACCACCTCCGGCGTGGAGGCGTTGGAGAAGCTCGTGGTGGTGATCACGTCCAGGTTGCTGTGATTGGGCTTGGCCGGGTTGGCCCAGAAGGCCTCGCCTATCGCGTAGGTGTCGCAGCCCTCGGCCACCACCAGCTGGTACGTCTCGGGCAGATCCAAGCCGGGCACCTCCGAGTCGTCCAGGTCCCCCTCGGCCGTTGTGCGCCAGTTGGCCAGGGCGAAGCCGTAGAGGAATCCCGAGTGGCCCGAGTAGATGATCACCTCCCGACTGCGGAAGCTCTCCCGCATGTCGTTCTCCAGCACGATGCCGCCGGCGCTCGTGTCCGGATCCGTGTCGGTGCCCGGCTTGCCCCAGTACAGCCGAATCTCGGCGGTGACCTCCCGGCCGTTGGCCGTGAAGGTCTTGGTGAGCGCGCCAGAGGTACGGCTGTAGTCGGCGTAGGAGCCCACCGGGGAGACGAAGCCCATGGTGGACGTGAGCCAGTTGTAGAAGGCCTCCGAGTGCTTGAGGTGGTACTCCCCGTGGTAGTCCCAGCCGAAGTGCACGTCGATGGTCACTCGACCGTCTGCGTACAGGGCGTTGTAGTCCATCCAGGCGTCCACGCTGCGGGTCTCGGGCCACATGGTCAGCTCGATGGGCTCGAGGCTCTGGGGGTCCATGCCCGTGGGATCGAAGCCGCTCCACTTCGAGGAGCGGTACCACTCGTTGTTGAACTCCAAGTTGTCCATCTCGTCGTTGGAGACGATACCCATCTGCAGGGTGAACTTGCGCTTGCCGTCGCCGATGTCCTGGCTCGGGATCAACGTCATGAGGTCGTTGGTGCCCCCAACGATCATCTGGAAGGTGAATTCGAAGTTCAGCTCGTCGACTTCGGTGATGTTCATGTCCTCGTAGGACCCCGCCTTGACGATGGACTTGAACCCGCCGTAGTCCTCGTTGGAGTCGTGATCGCTCTTGTCGATGAGATAGACGTTGAGGAACCACTCGATGACCACGTGCTTGTAGCCGATGAGCTCCTTGGCCCGGGCCAGCCTCTCCTCGGGGGTCGCGCCGGCGTAGCTGTCCCCTAGCGTCACTTTCGAAATCCCCTCCATGACGTACTCCTGGGCCGACATGGCGAAGAAGTCGTCCGCCTTGCCGTCGGGGATGATGATGAACTCCTCGGACTCGCTGGTCGTGGAGCAGCCGGCCACCGACCCTCCGACCACCACCAAACCGGCCGCCAACGTCAACATCAGCTTGAACCAACGCACGCTCGACATGGGAACACCTCTCAGGATTGGAATATCTACCCTAAATCAATACCCGCAACCGGTCCCCCAATGCAACCCAAAAATGTAGGACACCTGCTTACATTAGATCACTATGGATCCCAAGGACATACACTGTCCCACCCCCAGAACCATCGCCGCCTTCGTGCGTAGTGGGAAGATGACCACCAGCCCCGAAGAGGAGATCCCATGTGGAGATGTAGCTGCGTAATTGCAATCCTGACCCTGGGAAGCGCCGGGTGCGCGTTGTACGAGCGACCCGAGGGGACCGTGCCATCGCGAACCGCGCCCACGGCCGCACCGGCCCACTGCAGGACGGGGCAGCCCGTGCGAATGCAGGCCAGGCCGCTGAGCCCCTACGTGTATCGGGGGGGTGACGGGTACGCCTACTTCGACGTGTGGGTGGAGGCCTGCCCAGCGCCCGGGCGGGTGCGACGGCAGCCGCTGGACATCGCGCTGGTGGTGGACACGTCTGGGTCCATGGGCGGCCGGAAGATCGCGCAGGCCCGGGCCGCGGCGCGGTATCTGCTGTCTGTGCTCCACGCCAATGACCGGCTCGCCCTGGTGACCTACAACACACGGGTGTTCATCCAGTTTCCGCTCACGGCCGTGACCTCGGCGAACCGCGGCTGGATGGCGAGCCGGATCAACGGCATGTACGCCACGGGCATGACCAACCTGGGCGGCGGCCTGGACATCGGGACCCGGCAGCTCACCGGCGCCCGGGAGAGAAACGCGGTGTCGCGCGTGATCCTCATCTCCGACGGGCTGGCCAACGTGGGCGTGACGCACCCCACCTCGCTGACCTCCCTGGCCGCCGCGGCCCGGCGAAACCGGGCCAGCGTGACGACCATGGGCGTGGGGCTGCACTTCAACGAGCTGCTGCTGCAGAGCCTGGCCGAGTACGGCGGGGGGCGATACCACTACATCTCCCGGGCCCAGGACCTGGTCGCCATCTTCCGGCAGGAGATCCAGGGCGCGGGGCGCATCGTGGCCACGGGGATCAACCTGCAGGTGGAGGCCTGCCCGGGCTGCCGGGTGGAGTCCGTGCCGGGCTACGCGGTGCACCGCCAGGGCGGCGGCGCGCGGATCGCCGTGAGCGACCTGGCGGGCGGGGAGGTCATGAAGGCCCTGGTGAAGGTGCGGCTGCCCACGAGCGGGACCGTGGACACGCGCAGGATCGGGCTGCGCCTCTCCTACTCCGCGGTGCGGCCCAAGCGGCGGGCCTATCGCACCGCGGCGCGGGTGGCCTTCCGGATGACGTCGGACCTGGCCCGGGTGCGGCGCACCACCGACGTGCGCGTGGCCGGACGGGTGGCGCGGGTCCAGGCCAACCGCCTGGCCCACAAGGCCATGACGGCCTACCAGTTCGGCAACACGGTGGTGGCAGGGAACCTGCTACGCAAGGCCGCCGGGCGCCTGCGGAGCTACACCCGGCGGTACAAGGTCAAAAAGAAAGCCTACTCCTTCGAGGCGGACTCGCTGGTACGGGCCGCGCGCAAGGTGCGCAGGTACGCGCCGCGTCCCGCCAAACGCCGGCACCTCATCAAGAAGCTCCGGCACAAAGCATCGGGCGCCTACCGGCGCTGAGCCCGCGAAGGCGCTGAGCCCGCGGAGGCGCTGTACCCGCGGAGGCGCTGAGCCCGCGGGGGCGCTGAGCCCGCGACCGGGCAGTGACAAACCCGTTACAGATCGCCTGGGGACGACACGCGTAAGCAGGGGTCACCACAAGGAGGTACGAAATGCGTGTTGGAACGATTCCCTTTGTACTTTTTGGGCTGGTCTTCGGGCTGGCGCCGCTCTCCTTGGACGCGGCGCCGCCGTCGGCCAACCGCGCCCGGATCTTCTCGAAGGTTCGCCTCTCCCGGGCCCGGGTCAAGGGCCTCAAGGTGGCCTCCCGGCTGGACACCAGGGCCAAGGGGGGGCTCACGGTGCGGCTGGACGTGCACAACCCGACCCACAGGACCGTGACGGCCGACCTGAAGGTGGACGTCTACGCGCGGCGGCCATCGTCTCCGATGGCGCGCATGATCCCGCCGCCGGTGCATCACGGCAGCCGGATCCTCCGGGTGACGCTGAGGCCCGGCGCGCGCCTGGCCAGAACGATCCTGATCAACAAGGGCCACACGCCCAAGAAGGCGGACGTGACCCGGTACTACACCCTCGTATGCAAGGCCGCGAAAAAGCGAACGCGGCAGTCGCAGCAGGCCCTCAGGGGTTGAACGCGCGGAGCGAATCCGGTGCGTGAGTTCACATTGATGCTCGCCACGGCCGTGGTGCTGTTTGGCCGCGGCGAGCCCCCGGAGGTCCCCCAGCGCCCCGCCCACAAACAGATCGTCTCCGACACGGGCGGGGCGTTCGGGCACCTCGTCATCCACTTCGACCCCCGCTCCGAAGAGGACGTGGCGCCCACCTACCGGGACCTGGTGGCGGCGGTGGATCCCACGGTGCGCTTCTCGGTGGTGGTGGCCGACCGCGCTCACTTCGAGCGGTTCTCGCGCTTGCTGCGCCGCTGGCGCGTTGGCGACGCCTCGCGGTTTCACCCCGTGGTGGTGGGGCGAAGCGTGACCACCTGGTCCAGGGACCGGTACACGCTGCTCACCGAGGGTGGCAAGCGGCTCCTGCTGGTGCGACCCGAGCCCCACCGCGCCATCCGCGCCCGGAGAAACGACTGGTACGCGCCTTTGGCCATTGCCCGGGCCCTGGGGCCCGACGTGGAGGTGCGCATCGCAGCCGTGACCTTCGACGGCGGGGATCTGACGGCCACGGACCGCCACGTCTTCGCCTCGGGGCTCTTGCTGGGACGCAACCGGGGCACCCCCTTCGCAGCCCCCCGGCGCATGGCCACCTGGCTACGGCGCGTGACCGGACGCGAGCCTGTGCTCATCGGGCGACGCCCCGAGGACGTGCCGCCCCACCACGTGGGCATGTTCCTCACGCCCCTGGGGGGCCGCACGGTGCTAGTGGCCGATCCCGTGGCCGGGCTCCGGCTGCTGCCAAAAGGTGCGCGGCTGCCCCTGCCCGTGGAGCGGCGGCCGTCGTTCCTGGCGCGCTTCGCCTTCGTGGCCCGGGACCTGGCGCGCGCCGGTTTCCGGGTGGTGCGCGTACCGCTGGTGCCCCTGTCGGACGGCGTGACCTACGTGACCTACAACAACGCCGTGCTGGAGCGGCGGGCCGACGGGCGGCTCCACGCCTACGTACCCCAGTTCGGCCTGCCAGCCCTGGACGCAGCGGGACGGGCCGCCTACGAGAGCCAGGGCGTGATCGTGCACGGGATCGACGTACGCCGGATCTACCGCCACAACGGCACCGTGCGCTGCCTCGTGAACGTCCTGGCCCGTTGCCCGACCTGATCTCACCACCCAAACTTCTCCTTGACGAATCTCCAGAGGGTCGATCATAACCATGCCCACATGGAGACCACGATGCCCGAACGAGCTTCGGCTGACGAGTCCTCTGGAACCACAAAAATCTCCCCAGATCTGACCGCGCCCATCTCCAAAATGGACGACAGCCGGCTCGGGGCGTGGGGCGGCGGGCTGCTGGTCCTGGCGCTGCTGTATGTGTTCCTCGTGTCCATCGGCATGCTCGGCGCGGGGTTCAAGACCTTCGGCAAACCATTCGCAAACGCGCTCATCGCCACGACATCGAACCCCTTCGTGGGGCTGTTCATCGGCATCCTGGCCACCTCCATCATCCAGAGCTCGTCCACCGTGACCTCCATGGTCGTGGCCTTCGTGGCCGCGGGCACCCTGACCGTGGAGAGCTCCATCCCCATCGTCATGGGCGCCAACATCGGCACCACGGTCACCAACCTGCTGGTCTCCCTGGCGCACATGTCCCGCAAGACCGAGTTCCGCCGGGCCCTGGCGGCGGCCACGGTGCACGACTTCTTCAACGTGCTGGCCGTGATGGTGCTGCTCCCCCTGGAGTATTTCACGCACTACCTGCAGCGGACCGCCGAATACGTCTCCACGTTCCTGGTGGGCTCCTCTTCCCTGTCTTTCAGCAGCCCGGTGAAGGTGGTCACCCAGCCCGTCATCGCCCTGCTCAAGGGATCGCTCATGGGCCTCGGCAAGGGCTGGGCCGGCACGATCCTGGTGGTCTTGGGCATGGTGATGCTGGTGGCGAGCCTGATCTACATCACCAAGGTCATGCGCTCGCTGTTGATCGGCCGCCTCGAGACCTTCTTCCACCGCACAGTGGGCGGCTCGGGCCTCATGGGCATTTTCATGGGGCTCGTCATCACGGCGGTCGTTCAGTCCAGCAGCGTGACCACCTCCCTGATGGTGCCCATGGCCGCCACGGGGGTCGTCACCCTCCGGCAGGTGTTCCCCATCACCCTGGGCGCCAACCTCGGGACCACCGTGACTGCGCTGCTGGCCTCGCTGACGGGCAACGCGGCGGGGCTCACCATCGCCCTCACCCACTGCCTGTTCAACCTCACCGGCACCCTGCTCATCTATCCGGTCCCGGCGATCCGCGAGATCCCGCTGCGCATGGCCGAGGGGCTGGCCGGCCTGGCCAGCCGCTCGCGCGCCGTGGCCATCGCCTTTGTGCTCTGTACCTTCTTCGTGATCCCCGGCACGCTGATCTTCATCACCCGGCTGTTCTGAGGCTCCGGCGCATGACGCCGGGCGCGGGGGTTGTCCACAAGACCCGGATGAGCCAGTATGGATCCCAGCGCGCACTCATGGAGGCACACCATGCCCAGCACTGTTTTTCAGAGGTTTTCCGCCAAACCGACCTGGCTCGGCGTCGCGACCCTCGTGCTCGGGGCCTGCGGGAGCAACGCTGCGCCCACGTTGCAACCCATCGGGGACCAGACCGTCGAGGTGGGCGTGGAGCTCACCCTCGAGATCGTGGCCGGCGACCCGGACGCCGACAGCCTTTCCTTCAGCGTGAGCTCTGACTCCTTGCCGGATCTGACCACGCGCTCCCACCCGCCCCAGTTCGTGCCCTTCGGCCAGACCAGCGCCTACTTCCACTGGACGCCCTTGGCCCTGGACGTTGGCAACCACGCCCTGACCATCACCGTGTCGGATGGCAAGGCCAGCGCCTCGCAGACATTTGGGGTCACGGTGTCGGCGGGCAACGCCGTGCCGGTGTTCCGAGAGCCCCTGGGCTCGGGCACCACCCTGGACCTCTCGGTATCCTCCTGCATCGAGCTGGACATCCTGGTGGAGGATCCGGACTCACCGAACGTGGACATCTCCCTGGAGGAGCCCCTCGAGGACGGTTACGAGTTCGTGCAGGACGGCGCCGTGGCGGGGGTCTTCAGCTGGTGCCCCTCGGCCAAGCAGATCGAGGGCTCCGAGCGGTACACCCTGAACCTCAAGGCCGACGACCGGGACGGCCACATCGGCCGCAAGAAGTACGTCGTCCTGCTGCGACGGGAGCTGGAGACCTGTCCGGGCACCGGCCCGGTGATCACCCACACCCCCCCGGGGCTCCAGTCGACCCTGCTGGACATCCCCATCACGGCCCAGGTGTCCGACGATCTGGGGGTGCCCGGCCAGCCGGTGGTGTACTACAGTGGCAACGCGCCCGCGAATCCGGCCAACCCCGACTTCGACCAGTTCGTGCAGCTGCTCATGAGCCGCACCTCCGGAGACGCCCTGTCGGGCCAGTACACCGTCCTGGTGCCCAACCCGGTGCTGGCGGAGCCGGCGGGCACCGTGCGCACGATCTACTACTTCATCGAGGCCACCGACGACGACGACGCCGAAGGGACCTGCGACCACCGCACCACCGCGCCTTTGGGCGACGTCTACTCGGTGGACGTGGAGCGGCCCACCAGCGGATCCACGCTCGGCCATTGTGAGCCCTGCTCGGCCGACGTGCAGTGCACCTCGGGCATGTGTGTGGTCCTCTCCGGCGGCAGCCCCTCCTGCCTGGACGAGTGCCCCTCCCCAGGGGCCGGCTGCACCGACGGCGGGACCTGCTCGGCCTCGGCCTGGACGAGCGTGGACGGCGCGTCGGGCCTGGTCTGCCTCCCCGCGGGATCCAGCTGCCAGGCGGCCTGCACCGACGACTCCATGGAGGAAAACGACTTCATCACCGACCCCGGGGTCCAAGACCTCGCGGCGGGGAGCTACTCCGCGCTCAAGCTGTGCGGCGACGGGGTGAGCTGGTGCGATGAGGACTTCTACGGCCTGGTCCTCACCGGCTCCGAGGAGGTCACCGTGTCGCTGATCTTCTCCCACGCAGACGGCGACATCGACCTCGAGCTCGTCGACGACAACGAGAGCCCCCTGGCGTCGAGCTACAGCGTCACGGACAACGAGAGCGTGACGGCCTGTCTGCAGCCGGGGCAGTACTACATCATCGTCTACTCCTACGACGCCCAGATCGACGCCGCCTACGACCTGGTGATCAACATGCCGCCCGGGGGCTGCTGTGTGGACGACTCGTGGGAGCCATCCGACGGCGCCCTGGAGGCGATCCCGGTGGTCGCCACGGACATCGTCGACCAGGTGAACATCTGCGAGGGAGACCAGGATTGGTTCCAGATCGATCTGCAGGCGGGCGACACCCTGGTGGTGGACGTGCTGTTCGATCAGGTCACCTTCGATCAGGACTTGGACGTGTACCTGTATGACCGGGACGGCCTGACCAACCTGACGCCTTGCTGCGTCTCGACCAACGGCCAGTCCGGCACGTCGGACGAGCAGCTGACCTACACGGTGAGCGTCGCCGGTACCTACTATGTGGTGGTGGAAGGATACCAGGACTCCACCAACGAGTACCTCATCGGATTCGACATCCGATAGGCAGGGGATGATGAACGTGAGTAGACACTGCTGCCGACGGCGCGCCCTGGGCCTGGCGCTCCTGTTTGGGGCGCTGAGCCTGGCGACCTGCGCAGGCGGCCAGGGGCCCCGGGAGACCTGGGCGGAAGAGATCCGACTGGGCACCCTCGAGCCCATGGTCCTGCTGCCCGGGACCACCCTGGTCGTCCGCGGCGAGGGCTTCGTGAGCGACGTGTTGGGGACCAGCCGGCTGCGGCTCACCGGTACGTTCACGCCGGACGGGGGAGCGAGCCAGGACCTGGACGTGGCGCTCCTGGTGGAGGTCGTCTCCGACGAGGAGCTACACGTATCCCTGGGCAGCGACGTATACGCCCGCCTCTGCCCCCAGGCCACGGGGGAGGTCGTGGGCGTGGCCGTCCTGGAGGTGGCCTCCCTAGCCAGCGGCCAGATCTACACCACCCCCGGGGTGGGCATGGGGCTGATGTGCCGACCCGCCCTCGAGCCCTACCTGGTGGGCGTCGACAGCGGCAGCTACCACCTGAACGCCGTGATCACCGTCCTGGCCGACGACCTGCTGCTCGGCGGGGACGAGGGCGCCACCACCCTGCGGGCCAGCGGGTGCTATCTCAGAGACGCGAGCTTTCCTCCCTGCGTGGACAACGGCACCACTTTCTCCGACATCGACGTGCCCCTCACGGTGCTCGACGGGGTCGCCCGGAGGGACGGCGTCATGGTCCTGACCCCGGATCTGGTGGGCGTGCACCCGGGCACCCTGGAGGCCACAATCCAGCTGGTGAACCACCACGCGGACGACACCGAGACAACCTCGGCCCAGACGTCCCTGACCGTGACGGTCCTGCCCTCCCAGCTCGACACCGTGGAGGAGGCCGGCGCCTCCCTGGGAGGCTACGTGGACTTCGAGGGCGCGGGGTTCGTGGGGGGCGGTGATGGGGAGACCACCGAGCTGGACCTCGTGGGCACCTTCACACCGGACGGTGGCGGCCCCGACCGCGCCCTGGACCTCACCCTCATCGCCTCCTTCGACAGCGGCGAGCTGGCGCGGTACGTGCTCGACGAGCAGGACAGCCTGGGCCAGCTGGTGGACCTGCGGTCCGAGTCGGGCACGGTGTCGGGCACCTTCACGCCGCGCATCGTCAAGGGCGCCGACACCTACACGGGCGCCGCCGTCGAGGGCACCTTCCGCATCGAGCCCGTTCACCAGACTGTGTACGTGAACTTCACCCAGGGCTACCGCGACGCCCTGGAGCTGTTCGGGCTGCGGAACGCCGACGAGCAGCTCCGCGCGCACATCATGGAGAAGGCCCGCTGGCTCTACCGCGGCCTCGGAGTCACCTTCACCGACAGCCCGCCCCAGGACTGGGTCTGGTACGCCCAGGTGGACCTCACCGGCATCGACCCGAACGGGCTGGGGCTCATGGGATACGACAACAGCCCGGGCAAGGACGTGGGCAACGTGCGGCTCTACGACCGCATCGGCGGGGTCAACGCCCTCACCCAGGAAGACGGCTATCCGGGATACGGCGGCATCTTCGTGGAGTCCTTCCTGGCCTTCTCCGAGCACCCGCCCGAGGGCGTCTCCACCATCCCCTCGTCGTCGCCGATGTTCGACGACATCTTCGACCACTTCCGGCCCGGCCAGGGCAAACCCGTGGAGGTAGACGAGCTGGCCGGGTTGAGCCTGCTCACCAGCGGAGACGGATGCCCGGCGGGGGACCGCGCCGAGCGGATCCGCTGCGCCATCTTCGTGATGGGCAACCTGCTGGGCACCACCATGTCCCACGAGCTGGGGCACAGCCTGGGCCTCTCGGACCCGGGCGGGGACCTGTTCCACAACCCCGGCGACGGCCCCAACCGGCTCATGGACTCCGGCGCCCACCGCCCCTTCTTCGAGCGGGCGGAGCTGGCCGGCGGCGGCCCCGAGGTCTTCTGCCAGCAAAACTACGTCTACCTGCAGTCCATCCTGCCGACGGGCGAGCCCGACCCCGTGCCGAGCCGCCCAGACTGCTACTGAGCCGCCCTATTGACAGCCAATAGCAATACCGACAACGCGACCACTAAAGGGCGCGACGACGGCGCCGACGGCGGCGACGCGCCAGACGCGCCAGACGCGCCAGACGCGCCAGACACGCCAGACACGCCGGACGCCAAGCCGGCTCGAACCATCCGCTGGTTCCTGGCTCTGGTGGTGCTTTTTCTGGGCGGCTCGGGGCTCGTCTACGAGTACTGCCTCTCCACGGTGGCCACCCACCTGCTGGGAAACTCCATCGAGCAGTTCAGCGTGATCATCGCGCTGATGCTCTCGGCCATGGGCGTGGCGGGCATGATCCAGGGCTGGTTCAAAAAAGAGAAGCACCTGGCCGCCATCTTCGTGGCCGTGGAGATCGGGCTGGGCACTGTGGGCGGCTCCTCGGCGGTGCTTCTGTACCTGGCCTTCGCCTACCTGGAGCACTTCCGCTTGGTCCTGTACCTGCTGGCCGTGGCCATCGGCTTCGGCATCGGCATGGAGATCCCGCTGCTCATGCGCATCAACCAGCGCTGGCAGCCCCAGCTGCGGCGCAACGTGGGCCAGGTCTTTTCCTTGGACTACCTGGGTGCCCTGGGGGGCGCGCTCATCTGGGCATTCGTGCTGCTGCCGCTCTTCGCCCTGGACCGGATCAGCCTCATCCTCGGGCTGGTGAACCTGGGCGTGGCCCTGGTCACCCTGACCGTCTTCTGGCGACAGCTCACCCACCGGATGGCCCTGGTGGTGCTCCTGGTGACGTCGGTGCTCGGGCTCACGGCCTTCACCCTCGGCTCGCCGCGGCTGGTCAAGACCGCCCGGCAGCACCTGTACGCCCAGCCCATCCGGCACCACGAGCAGACGCCCTACCAGGACATCGTGATCACCGGCCGGGGCGCCCGCTTGTCCCTCTTTCTCAACGGGCGGCTCCAGCTGGACTCCGAGGACGAGTTCATCTACCACGAGCTCCTCGTTCACCCAGCGCTCATGGCCCTGGGGCGGCCGCCCCGGGACGTACTGGTGCTGGGGGGCGGCGACGGCCTCGCCGTACGGGAGATCCTCAAGTGGCGCTCGGTGCGGCGGGTCACCCTGGTGGACCTGGACCCGGCCATGACCCGCCTGGCCCGCACCTACGGCCCGCTCGTCAAGCTCAACGGCGGCTCCCTGCGCAGCCGCCGCGTGCGCGAGATCCCACCGGCGGGCATCACCGACGGCATGGCTCTCCGCACCATCCACAAGTACGCCGAGCGCCCTCGGCTGGCCGTGCGGCGCCACTCCGAGCCCGTGGCCCGGGTGCGGGTGCGCAACCTCGACGCCGACAGGTTCATCGCCGCCGTGCCGGATCGCTACGACGTGATCCTGGCCGACTTCCCGGACCCGCGATCACCGGACCTGGCGAAGCTGTACTCGCTGGAGTTCTACCTGCAGCTGCGCCACCGCCTCCAACCCGGCGGCTTGGTGGTCACCCAGGCGGGCAGCCCCTACTCCACCCGCCGGGCCTACTGGTGCGTCCACGACACCCTGCGGGAGGCCGGGTTCGCCGTCCTGCCCCTGCAGGCCCACATCCCCACCTTCGGCGTCTGGGGCTTCCACCTCGCCCGCTATGGCTCGACCCCCCCAGCCCCGGCAGGCCGCCCGCCCAACCACGTGCCGCTGCGCTACCTCACCGGCCCCGTCCTGGCCGCGACAACGGTCTTTCCGCCCCACCTCGAGCGCCCCGCCAGCGCCGCCCGCCAGGTCTCCACCCGCCTCGATCCGCGCGTCATGCGCTACTACCTCAAAGGCGAGCCCCTCTCCGGCCCCCACCTCTTTTCCGGCACTGCCAAACGCTAACGAGGCTGGGCCTCAGACCGACGAGGCGGTGTCGCTCTGGGGTGGAAGCCGATGTTGGTGGTTCAGCTCGGTGACACACGACGCCGGCCAGCGTCGTGTGCCGGCTGACCGTGCTCGATTCTACGACGTGGGGTCCGGATCGTCGACAGGGACGGCGGCGGGCGGGTCCGCGGCGGCGGGCGCGGTGCTGGATTCTCCGGTGGCCCTCGCCAAGAGGCCCCGCAGCGCCTGGATCGCATCGTCGCTCATCTCGTGGAACTCCACGCCGAAGCCCGGCTTCTGCCGATCCTCGACCATCCGGACGATTCGACCGGTCACCCGGATGTTCGTCAGCTCCTCCCACTCGAAGAAGTCGATCTCCAGGGTCTGATCCACCCGGAACCAGGGATACTGATCGAGCTTGTCGAAGGTGATGAGCGCGCCCGACAGGCTGATATTCTCGACGTCCATGATGTAGGTCATGCGTCCGCGCTTGACCCGGAGCTGGGCTCCGAGGTCTATCCGGGAGTGTCGGCGGCGTTCAACCATGGTCGTCGTGGGTGCGCTGATCCTGCGTGTCACAATGTAGCCAAACCGGTCATTGGAGTCGAGCCCTAAGGGGAAGTTGACGTCGCGAGCTCAGCCCCTCGGCGACCCGATCCCCTCTTTGACCCCGCGCTCTTCTCCGGCCCGGCCAAACGCTAGTCTGCCGCGGGAATGGGGTCGAAGTGGTGGTCCGGATCCTCCATCCAACGCTTGAGGATGCGGGACATGGCCGCGGCGTGGAACCCGTCGATGAACCGGTGATCAAATGTGGCGTTGACCTTCATCACCTTGCGAATCACCACCTCACCCTTCTCGACGACGGGCGTCTCACGGACCGCTCCGGTGGCCAGGAGAATGGGGACCCGGGAGTAGGGCACCAGGGGGACATAGGCCATCTCCAGGCCCAAAGAGCCGATGTTGGTGATCATCACCGAGCCGAAGGGATCCTTGGGCACGCCCAGAAAGGACAGGTTCAGGTTGAGGGTGTACGAAAAGAACGCCAGCACTCGTAAAAAGAAGTTGAGCAAAAGGTAGGGAATGAACCGGAACATGCCGCGGCTCTTCTCCAGGGCCGGGTCCTTGTGCTTGCGCACCTTGTCGACCTTGTCGTGGACCTCGTCGGCGATCTGGGCGAGAGACTTGTCGGGCACGTCGTAGATCGTCACGCCCGAAAGGTCGACCTTGTCCGATCCCTCCTCGGTCATGACGACCTGCATGAACACGCCGACGCGCTTGCGGAGGTACACGCGGTTGCAGCGCAGCATGGCGTTGGCGTCCGGCGTCTCGTGCAGCACCTCCCCCATGGCGCGCGCGAGCAGATGGGTGACGGTGAGGCGCTTGCCGGTGGCCGCCCGATACCGCTCGATGTAGTCCATGGCCGCGTCCATGCGCAGCTCCATGGTGCCGTACACCGACGGATCGTACGCCGTGCGCCAGGTGCCGATGGCGATCTTCCGAAAGGCGGTGACGTCCTTCTTCTTTCTCAGCTCGATGTTGGGCATAGATCCCTCCCCTTGTACAGATGCGCAGCTCGACTATCGGGCCACACACCCACGGCGTCAAGCGCCGCCTCGTCGCGGGTGCCGATCCCGCCGGGTGCCCTTGACCAGATCCCGGTCTGACGGGATTGCGAGGTCAGATAGACGGCTTGTCATGCAAGGTCAGATAGACGGCTTGTCATGCCGAGTGAGCCGAAGGCGAGTCGAGGAATCTGTGCGACTTGCGCACGTTCGAGATCCCTCCGCTCGCTGGGCTCGGTCGGGATGACACCCTTGTCAAGTTCGTTGGCAGAAAGGTGTTGAAAAGAGATCTGCCTTGATCCTCGACGTCCGCGGGCTCCCCAATGAGTATTGGTCGATGTCCATGGCGTGGACGTTGCCGGCGCGATATTTCATTCGACACAGTGGCATCGGAGACGCAAACCGGCGATGATGGACCGATAGACCAAAGGAGGACTTCATGCGCCTGTTGGATTTCGGGCTCACTCTCTCGCTCACGGCAGCGGCAGCTCGGGCGCTCGTGCTGGCGCCTGCGCTGGCGCTGACGCTGACGCTGGTGCCACTGGTCGGCTGCGGCGACGACAATCGGCTGCCGGGGGACTGCGACGACGGACCCCTGTCGGCGCCCATCGGAGGCTGCCAGCCGACGCCCGTGCCCGACACGGGTGACCCCTACGCCGACTGCGTGGCCCGCATCAACCAGTTCCGATTGGACTGCCAGTGCCTGCCGCCCCTGGAGCGGTGGACCGACGGCGAGGCCTGCGCCGACGAGCACGCCCAGTACGACAGCGAGCAGTCCACCGCCCACGCGGGATTCATCGACAACATCTGCGACCCGCGAGGCAGCGCCCAGAACGAATGTCCGGGCTGGGGGTCCGAGAGCCAGGTGATCTCGGGCTGCCTCCAGATGATGTGGGACGAAGGCCCCGGAGAGCCGTACTCCGAGCACGGCCACTACATCAACATGTCCAACACCAGCTACAGCCGCGTGGCCTGCGGCTTCTACACCACGCCCACAGGCAGCGTCTGGGCCGTGCAGAACTTCTCTCCCTGAAGAACGCCTCTCCCTGCAGAGCTTCTCTCCCTGCAGAGCTTCCCTTCCTGCAGAGCTTCTCTCCCTGCAGAGCTTCTCTTCCTGAGGGGAGGCTCAGCCAACCTGTCTACAGCGATACGTCGGCGAGGGGGAGGACGAGGCGCCCGGGGTCGCTGGAGCGGTACCAGCGCAGGGTCACCGAGTGGTTCAGGTCGTGGGCGAGGACCTTGACAGCGGCGTACTGGACGGTGTCGGAGTCCACCGTGCGGATGACGTAGACGTGGCCGCAGTGGACCCCGACCTCGTCGTGCTCGCCGTACAGGCCGATGGCGTAGTCCGCCGGGCTCAAATTGTGGGGCACCTGCTCGAGGGGGATGTTCCCCAGGTCCACGATGAAGGAACGGTCGTCGGTGACCATGTTCACCGTGAAGTGGTCCCGCGCCGGGTCCTGGTCGTTGCCGAACAGCAGGTCCCAGTCGTTCCTCACGCGCCCGTCGTCGGTCACCACGCCGTGCTCCACCGACAGGGTGGCGCCCTGGTAATCGTCGTAGGTGGTGCGGGCGGTCAGGGTGGACGTGCCGCGCTCGGGCACCGAGCAGGGGTCCGCGGCGCAGGTCCGGGGCCGCTCCCGCTCATCGGCATCGGCATCGGCATCGGAGCCGATGTAACAGCCCGGCACCAGACCCATGCAGACCACCAGCCATGCCAGGGCGATGATGGATCCCCACCCGGTTCCGAAAATTTTGCGTTGGTTCGACACGATACACCTCCAGGGACGACGCCACTCGGTAACGCAAGGTTCGGGCCAAAGGCGCGTCCAGGCCGGCGCTCCGACGCCCTGGTCGGCAACCCCGCGAAATAACGATGGAGCCCCTCCCGGACCACCGGCCCAGCGCTGGCTCGATCCGGGGACGTCGTGAACCCAGCTTCACGCCCTGGATCGTGAATGCCTGTTGGTCGGGGGGTTGCCTTGCAGGTGCGCGCCGGGCGAAAAAAATGGCCACGGGAGGTCGAGCACGCATCGTGTACGGGACCGTGTCTTTGGTTCTGACCTTTGGGCACCAAATCCAAGTCCCTCGCCGCGTTGGTCACCCCACCCCGGCCGCGATGGCCATGAGCTTGTTCCTGGGCGGTGGGGCTGCCGGGCTGCACCAATGCTCACAGGATCTGCTTGGGTTCTGACTTTGTTCATGTTATTGAGCCCGGGCTCATGCGGCCAGTCGTTGCAGCGGCCGTGGGTCGTCCTTGGCAGACCCAGAGCGCAAGGGGGGCGTGACGCGGGGAACTCGGACACAACCGTTTGGAGAACATGATGAAAAGCAGATTGCCGCGTTTGCTTCCGACGACGCTGCTGTTCGTCGCACTGCTGCTCACATCCGGGCCGGCCCGGGCCCAGCTCGTGCGCTATCGCACGGCTACCAAGCGGCGTGCACCCCCCAAAAAGAAGTCGGCCCTCGTTGAGTTCGTTCACCAGCTCAACGCTGCCATGGGAACGCGGATACGGCCCCGCGCCTTGGTTCGCGGGATCCCCGAGATCCTGGCGGTGGCGATCCGGCGCAAGTACTCCTATAGCCCGCCCGCGGCCAAAGGCTGGATCGCACGGACCACCAAGGCGTTGACGGCGTTCAATCGCCTGTGGCGTTCCTATTCCAAACGCAAGGCCGTGGTGGATCGCGCGGTGACGAAGGCCAATCGGCAGCAGGCCGGCGGTCAGCTGGTTCAGGCCCGGCGCACCCTCCTGGGGGTGATCACTCCGGTCACACCCACCTCCCAGCGTCCGCGGCGGCGGCGGCGGCGGAAGCGGGTGTTTCTCAAGGCGCTGGACGCGGAGTTGCCGGCGCTGTCAGCCCTTGGGGACGTCGCCTTGGCCCAGAAGGACTACGCGTTGCTGCTGGGCATCAGCGACGCGCTGTCCGTGCGACGGCGCGTCTCCAACCTCCACAACGAGCGGCTGCTGTGGATTGCCGAAAACGTCAACTTGCGTGGCCTGTCGGCGGGCCAGAAAAACAGCGGCGACATCTACCGGGCCGTCCGGATGCTCTGGAATCGGGCGTCGTCAACAGTCAACGAGGGGCAGAAGCTCGCCATCGGGTGGTTCCGCCGACACACGAGCAAGACCGTGCCGCGGCTTTGGCTGGGTCGGCGCAAGAACAAGGCGCGACGCGGGCAGTGGGTGGTCTTCGTCATGGCGCCCACCAAGGTCAGCAAAAAGAGGCTGTACTACTACCGCGACAGCTCCTACACGCAGAGCTACAACTGCCGCTCGACCAACCGCATCGCTGGGATCGATCCGCACACGGGCCGCTTCTTCTACCACGAGCGGTGTCAGCAGCGTCGCGTCAAGCGCGTGGTGAGCATGACAGCCAACCTCGCAAAGCCCCTGCCGACCTGGGCGCGCAAGAAGGTCACCCGGGGCCGCTTCTTGAACGCCGTGTGGGTGCTGGCCAAGCTGCGGCGCAAGGGCCCGCGGCGGTGGAGGGTCTCCCAGGCCGTGCCGCTGGATCTGCCCATCCCGACTTCACCGTAGTTCGCAAGGTAGCCCGCAATCTCCCCAGATCAATCGCCCTCGCGCGATCATCGCACAGGGCTCCGCCGAATTCCGCAGAATTTCCGTACAGTCGTGCTCGAAGAGGAACGGGTCCGCATTGACCGTATCGCGGACGAACACTCGGGAACCCAGGTGCAGTCCAACGGTCACACAATTCGGGGACGGCGGCGACTGCGCCGCACAGAAGACTACTGGAGGTCGAGCACGAGGGCGTAGGGGGCCTCGGCGCCGCTGTAGCCGTACACCTTGAGGTAGTAGGTCCCGCTCGCGCCCGCCTCCACGGTGATCACCTCGTTGTCGCTGGAGGACTGGGCGTTGGCCACCTGGGACACGGCGCTGTCGTAGAGGGTCACGTCCAGATCCCCGGTGGCGTGGCTGAACTCCACCCGCAGGTCGATGGTCTGGCCCGCCGAGGCGTTGATGGCGTACCAGTCGACGTCGTTGGCGCAGATCTGCAGCGACTGGTAGCTGCCCTCGGAGATGGACGTGGCCATGCTCGAGTCCCCGTTGGGCTCGAAGCCGTCGGTGCAGTCGTCGCCGCCGGTGCCGCCGGTGACGATCAGGGTGTAGGTGTTGGCCGCGCCGTTGTACCCATAGACGCGCAGGGTGTAGGTCCCCGCGGTGCTCACCGACACCTCCTCGCTGTCAGCAGACGAGGTGGAGCTGGCGATCTTGTCGGCCCCTTGGTACAGCTCCATGTCCAGGTCCCCGGCCGAGTGGGTGAACTCGATGCGCGCCGTCACGCTGCCACCGGCCGGAACGATGAGCTCGAAGTAGTCCTCGTTGGCCGAGCACACCTCCAGCCCGGCGTGGGTACCCTCGCCGACCGCCGCCGCTTCATCGGGGCTGTTGTTGGGCTCGAACTCATCGGAGCAGTCCGGCGTGGGGGGCGCCGCGCCCAGGTCGCAGTACGGCGTCCAGACGTGGGCCACCTCGGTGTCGTTGCTCACGTCCCGCTGGGGACAGGACTCGTCCTCGGACCAGGGCCGCCACAGGTGCCCCCTGCCGGTGGACTCGGCGTACTCCTGGAAGAGGTTGTACCCGCCGCCCATGGACTTGAAGACCACCGCGTCTACGCAGGCGCTCTGCTGGCGCTCGTTGTTGTAGTCCATGATGATCTGGAACATGGCCGCGTTGGACGAGTTCCAGCAGCAGGTCTTGGACTCGGTGTACTCCAGCTGCGCGAAGACGTAGTCCTCGAAGATGCGGTACTGGGCGTCCACCTGGGCCTTGTCCATGGAAAACTCCCGCTGGCACAGGTCGTACAGAAGCTCGAAGGCGTCCTCCCGGCGCTGGCGCGCGCTGCAGGAGGCGGGGTACTGCCGCAGGTGGTTCCGGGCGTCGGAGACCATCTGCAAAAAGGACGTCCGGAGCTGGTCGGGGCTCACCTGGCCCAGCAGATCCTCGAACTCCGCTGGCCGGGCGCTGATGCGCTCGTAGTCCGTGTCGTTGATCCAGCTCGCCTCGTCGGCAGTCATCCAGGTGTTGGTCCAGTAGCCGTTTTTGTTCTTCGCCACGCGAAACCGCTTGAGGCCGCCGCCGAGCTTGGCGTACTCGTCGCCCTCGTAGTTGGTACCCACGCCCCCGCACTCGTCCATGGTGAAGGTGTGCTTGGAGGCGGCGCCGTCCTCCCACTTGGGCTGCCTACGGGGCATGGAGCCCGAGGCGAGGTTCGCGTCGAGCTTGTTGTCGGGCAGGTCGGTGACCGACTTGACCACCAGCACGTGGCCGATGCCCACCTTCTGCCACCGCTCCACGAGGACGTCCCCGGCGCGCAGGGCCTGGGGCTTGAGGTTGTAGGTGTTGCGCGCGCTGGCGATGTGCATGGAGCCGAAGTACGACAGGATCAGCCGCATGAAATGGCCCACGCGCTTGTTGAGGTAGACTTGGTCGAAGTAGTGACCGGCCTTGTAGGCGCCCTCTCCGGGGAGCCATGACATGTCGTCGCCGTCGCCGTAGAGGCCGCGGGCGCGCAGCTTGGAATCCGAGGGCCAGTGGTCTCTGATGTACTGGTTGTCCCGGCCCGCCATCTGGCTCGTGTAGTCGGTGTAGTAGCTCTTGTACAGGGGCGTGTCCTTGTAGCGGCCGCTCTTGGTGCGGGCGCCGAAGTGCCCGAAGTAGATGCGCGTCCCCGAGCTGTCCACCGCGGTGAGGTAGAAGGGCAGCCCGTACCAGGAGGCGAAGGTCACCCGCAGGAACATCGCCACCTCGGCGCACTCCAGGGCCGGCGCCGGCAGGTTCTTACCCCAAGGGTCCTTCAAGATGAAGGTCTCGTAGTAGGTGTTGTCGCCAGCGATGCGCTCCATGGACTGCACCCAGGCGGAGTACTTCTGGTCCCAGTTGAGCCCGCTGTCAGCGCCCCAGGCGATGCCCGCCTCCCGCGCCGCCGCGGTGTTGGTGTCCTCCCACTGGTTGGTCACCGTCCACACAGCGGTGGACTGGCCGTCGTGGCTCACCGGCGTGCCGGCGATCCCCGCGTTGTCCTCCTTGCCCACGGCGTCCCCGATGTCCAGCTCCCCCTCGATGCCCCACTGGTCGTCCCAGTCATCGTCCCTCTGCTGACAGGCCCCCAAGGCAAACACCGTCACCGAGGCCAAAACCAGGGCCACGACCAGGCCATACTCACGCTTTAACAACATTTACCTATCCTCCAGGCAGGCTCATTGATGAACCTATCAATACTGGTGGCATTCGGGCATGTAGTCAAGTGTAAGATGCGCCTAGGTGAGAGGGTCCCGGCGGAGGTGATCCGGGGCGGTCTCCCGGGCGGTCTCCCGGGCGGTCTCCCGGGCGGTCTCCCAGGCGATCAGGGCGCGCTTGCGGCCCAGGCCCCAGCGGTAGCCGCCGAGCCCGCCCGAGGCGCGGATCACGCGGTGGCAGGGGATGAGCCACGCCACGGGGTTGGCGCCCACGGCCTGACCCACGGCCCGGGCGGCGCCGGGGGTCGCGCCCACCCGGGCGGTGACCTGGCCATAGCTGCACAGGGACCCCGCGGGGATCTCCAGGAGCGCCCGCCAGACCTTCACCTGGAAGTTGGTGCCGCGGACCAGCACCGACAGGGAGGAGCCCGGCGTCACCCGATCCGGAAAGACCTGCCGGGCGAGGTTCCGCGCATGGCCGTCGTCGGGCACCAGGCGGGCGCCGGTCCACCGCCGGAGATGCTCCTGCTCCACCTGGGCGCGCTCCGCGGCGGACCGGGGAAAGGCCAGGCCGCACACGCCCCGTTCCGTGGACGCCAAAAACACCCTCCCAAAGGGGCTGTCCGCCACGCCATGACGGATCTGCAGGCCGGCGCCCCTGGCCTTCCACTCCCCCGGGCTGACCGCCTCCAGGGAGACGAAGTGGTCGTGGAGCCGCCCCGGGCCCGACAAGCCCACCTCGAAGGTGGTCTGCAGCACGTCTTGGGCACGGTCCAGCAGGGCCTTGGCGTGGTCCACGGTCAGGTACTGCAGAAACCGCTTGGGCGACACGCCCACCCGACGCTGGAAGGTCCGCTGGAGGTGCGCCGGGCTCTGGCCTACGTGCGCGGCGAGGTCGGCGAGCCCGGGCTGGTCGTCGACATGGTCGACGAGGTACCGGATGACCCGGGACACGGTGTCGGCTTTTTCATCGCTGGACATGGGCTCAGCATAGGGAGCCCGGTCCGGCGAAGCCACCCGATTCTTGCGGTTGCCCAGGAATAGGACCTGCAGGCCCGGTGTACAGGGAACGCGTGCCCTGGACTCTCGCTGTCGACACTACCACGGAGCGGTCTTGAGCGCGGGACCCGTGGGCAGTCTACAAGGACGGCTCGGTGCAGACAAAACGGATGACCACCAACCCGGGCTCCTGGGACGCGCCGGCAGCGCCGATGTAATCTGGATCTGCTGTCATGGGCGCGGTCCAGGTCCCCGGGGTTTGGTATTCCACCCGGGAATCCAGGACGTCCGCGTGGGTGCGGACAAACGCATCGCCGCCATATCCCGACTGACCCCACGCGCCACCGAGGCCGCCGCGGTACCCCCCGCCTCCGCCGTTCAGGTCGTCGTGCGCGCCCGCGCCGCCCTGCATATCGTTCATCCCCCCGCCGGTGGAATGGTTGCCCGGATAGCCAATGGTGCAATTGCTGGCATTTTGGGACCCGGCGCTACCGCCGCCGCCGGCAATGACCACGGCGCGGCTGTACTGCGCGGCGATGAGCGGAAAGGCGCCCGTGAACACACCCGACAGGCCACCGCCACCCGAGGCGGCGAACCCGTGGAGAGCGACATCACTGCTTGTTTCGTTGAGATGCACGCGGCGCCCCACCACCACCGACACCGTGCTACCGGCAGTGATCAAGCTCGCGCTGGCCGAGACATCGAGCACAGCGGCCGTATAGCCTCCGGGACCACCCTTGCCCGTGTTGTTAGCGCACTGCTCCTCCTCATTGGCCCCACTTCCCCAGGCCTTGATGATCATGTATCGGACGTCTTGCGGTACGGTGAAAGACTCGGCCGTATCGGTGAAGATGTACTCGCTGGACACACAGGGATCCGCAGCGTCCACCGCACTGTCCACCGCACTGTCCACCACACTGTCTGGCTGTACCATCGCGTCAACGATCGCCGCCGCGTCTTGTTGTGAAGAGGCGTCTACCCCCGCATCGTTCAAAGGCTCCAGCCCCCTTTGTCCCGCCGCGGCACAGCCGGCGTTCCAACACGCGAAGCACCCCGACAGGACTACGACCACAATCTGCTTGACTGATTGCATGTAAACCGACCTTCCTTCACTATCCGCTCAAGTATCGGATGCGGGGCCTCCGCAGTCGGGATCGCCGGAGTCGACTAGACAGTCCCCGTCGTTGTCCTCGCCATCCGCACAGTGCATCTCAGTTGCGGCCACGGCGTTGCAGGCAGCGTAGATCACCGACCTCGGGGGCATCGCCTCCCGGCGAGACACCACCAGCTTTGCGCCGTTGGACTCCACACAACGCGCCTCGTACCTGACCTGCCAGCACGCCGACACCGGCAGGCTCGCGTCGGTGGGCGCCGGGTGTCCCGACTCGTAGGCCGACGCGCGATTGGTGTTCCCCGGACACGCCCCGGAGGGGCAGACCTCGAGACAGTGCACCACGTCGGCTTCGATCTCCTGCGGCGTACCCAGGTAGAAAACGTCGGTCACAACGCAGCTCGGTCGACACTCGTCGTTGCAGGCCTGCCCGTCTCCCGCAAAACCAAACTCCACGGCCACATCGGTGCATCCCAGAGGTGGATACGGAGCGCAGGCATCGCCCAGCGCGCCCAGAACTCGCTCCCCTGCAGCCTCGAAATGCTCACGGTTGTCGAGCAGACACTCCATTGTGAAGGCCCACCACCAGTCCTGTGGTGCATTCATGGCCTCGGCAAAGGCTTTCAGTCGGACCCCAGCGGTGGGTTCGTAGCAGGGCTCGGCGCTCTGAAGCTCAGGAAACCCCATGTCGTCATGCCCCACCATGACAGCGCCGTTCTCCACTGGCCCTGCCAGCACGGCGATGGTGAAATCCTCCTCCCGCTTCAGGCTTCGCACGACTTGGGTGTATCGGCTCAAGGGGTGAAGCAACGCGTCCGGGTCATCCCGGGGGACGCAGTTTTCGCGGAGGCCTACGTGGTCCCGATCGTTGATGTCACAGGTCACACCCCACTCGAAGCAGCGGTAGGACGTGAGCGGACCCAGCTCCGAGTCCATCGAGACATCTGAGCTGTCGAAGAAATAGGGATCCGCCACCGAGCAGTCGTCCTCGTCGGCCGCCAACACCACCACGAGATGTGCATCGTCCCGGAGGAACCCTGTGTTGTTTGGGTTGTTGTTCAAGGCCCGGTACATGGCCTCCAAGGGTTGCTCGAAGCCACACCCCATGGTTCCGAGGGTGCCAACGCAATTGAAGATCTGGCCGAACGTCTCGCCGGAGAAGCTCCGGCACCGCGGGCAGCCTCGCCAGTCCTCCTCCAATGTCGTGAGCTGGTCCTCGGCGCAGTTGGCCTGGGTGCAATCGTGCGCCGAGCACGCTCCGTCCTGGGCACGCTCAACGAGACAGCCCTGGGGCTGCAGATCAATGATGAAGGGGACCCCGGTGGGCTGTATGCAGCTGCCGATGATGAGGTTCCCCTCGTCGCCGGGATCCTCGCAATACGTTATTGGATAGCCGCCTGCCCCCAGATCCGTGGAGGTCACACCGACGTGCAGATCCGGCAGCCCGTCCTCCCGCTCTCGCAGCTTGCTGACCAGACTCATCACCCCCATCCGAGCCCGCTCCTGCGTGTCGTCTGTCGCCCCCGAGTTGTCCAAAACGAGCAGGATGTCCACGCCGCGCCGCTGCAGGTCTTCCGAGAAGAGCGTCACGACAAAGCCGCGCACGCACTCCGGCGCGTCCGCGCAGTCGGTGTCGGCGCAGTCCATGTCGCCGTCGCGATCGTTGTCCACGCCGTCGCTGCAGAGCGTCTCGGCGCCTCCACCTAGCGCCGCGTCCTTGCACGCTGGGGTCAACGCGAACGCCCCCAGAACCGGTATCACGATCCAGATCCCTCGCATGTGGACTCCCTGGAACCGAGCAGCACCACAGTACTTGTTTCAGGACGCGCCGTCGAGCACGGTCAATTAAGAGCATCCCTACAAATAGCTTCTCGCGATCTCATCTCGCCCAGCACGCCATCTTCGCGAGCCCTCATTCGGCGTGTAGCACCACTACGCGCGTCTTTCGGTCTCACGAATCTGTCGCACTGGGTCGAGCGAGCTCTGGCGGAACCTATTTGTAGGGAAGCTCTTAAGGCGTCCCGTCAGGTGCGCTTCGAAATGTCCGGTCGAGCCACAGCCCATATGAACCATCATGCGGAGGTTTGTGATAACGGCGAATTACGGCATGGGCCCGTCGTACCAGCCTGCGGAGCGGAGCTGAGCTACTGTCACCCGAAGCCCACAATGAGCTGCGCTGGACCAGCTGCCTAAGCTCGGGCCTGATGTTCGTGTTGACCACGTGGTCGCGGATGTTCATAATTGCGATGATTGAAAACACGAATCTTACATTCCGCAACTTCTTCGGGTCGTTCTGGGGAATTATCACTACCTGAAAGGTCTGTGATTTCGATCGGTTGAGCTACTCGTAGTGAAGCGCCCGATATTGCGCAAGCGCCATCAGAATCTGCT